>FWWL01001132.1_pt1 | contig 65998 bp, 62 predicted proteins | sample 2228331 | NCBI WGS metagenome assembly FWWL01 (sample SAMEA103939775, study PRJEB20133) | metagenome
GCCCGGTCCACGGCCCCGGGCGGCCCCAGGGCGGCTGCGGCCTGCTGCAGCGCCTCGCGCTGGCGGCGGGCTTCCTGCGGGTCCGCCAGGACCCTGTGGAGGTGCTCTGCCACCCGATCCGGCCGGCAGCCGTCCTGCAGCAGTTCCGGTACCACCGGACGGCCCAGGAGGAGGTTGGGCAGGCTCACCCAGGGGACGGTGGCCACGCGGCGGGCGATCCACTCCGTGGGCTTGGAGACCCTGTACACCACGACCATGGGGGTGGCCAGGACCGCGGCCTCCAGGGTGGCGGTCCCGGAGGCCACCACCGCGGCGTCCGCGTACGCCAACAGCTCGTGGGTCCGGTGCACAGCAGCCGGGAGGGGTTCTCCCAGCCGCCGCAGCAGCTCCGCCACGAGGGGCCGGAGCCGCTCGGAGGCCACGGCCACCGCGGCCTGCACGGGGAAGCCTCGCTGCCGGAGGAGCCGGTAGCCGAGGACCTGCACGGGCAAAAGCGCCCGTACCTCCTGCGGGCGGCTTCCCGGCAACAGGGCCACCAGGGGGAGGTCCGGTGCCAGGCCCAGTTCCCTCCACACGGCCTCCCGGGAGTGCTGTGGCCGTGCCAGGTCCACGGCCGGGTGGCCCACAAAGGCCACGTCCGCGCCGGCCTGCTGGTACGCCTGGAACTCGAAGGGGAAGGTGGCCAGCACCCGCACAGGTAGACCGGCCAGCACGTGGGCTTTGCGGGTCCTGCGGCCGTACACCATGGGCGGGAAGTAGTACACGGTGGCCAGCTCCTCGGACACCGCGCGCGCCACCCACACGTTGAAGCCCGGGAAGTCCACCAGCACCAGGACGTCCGGGCCCACCCGGTGCAGGAGGCGCACCACCCGGCGGAAGCGGAACGCGAAGGCCGGGACGCGCACGTACGCCTCCAGGTAGCCCACCACCGCCCAGTCGGAGGTGTCCAGCAGGACCCGGACCCCTGCCTCGACCATGCGCGGTCCTCCGGCCCCCACCAGCTCCAAACCCGGGAACCGCCGGAGTAAGGCCCTGGCCAGGTGCGCGGCGTGCACGTCTCCGGAGGTCTCCCCCGCCAGCAAGAACACCCGCGGGCCCGCGCTCACCCCGAAATCCCCACCACCGACAAGCCCCACTCCTCGGCCAGGCTACGGACTGTGGGCAGGTCCAGCACGAGGGCGGCACCTGCCTGCACGCCGAGCGCGGTGGCGCCTGCCTGGCGCATGGCCTCCAGCGTCCCCGGACCCGCCACGGGCGGGTCGAACCGCGCGTCCGCCTGAGGCCAGGAGACCTTCACCACCACCGCCCCCGGTCCGAAGCTCCCGCACCTGCGGACCATCTCGTCCGTGCCCTCCGCGGCCTCCACCGCCAGGACCACCCCGTGCCGGACCGCCACCGCCTGGCCCACGCCTGCCGCGGCCAGCTGGGACGCCACGCGGAAGCCCAGGACCAAGTCCTCCTGCTCCCGGGCGTCCGGCGGGCGGCCGGCCAGGAGCCCTTCCCGGGCCACCAGGTCCGGCGCCAGGTCCGCCACGGCCAGCACGCGGAACCCCTGGTCCTCCAGCAGCGCCCGGACCGCCTTCCACAGCTCCGGGTCCCGGCCGTCGCCCTGTAGGAGCCGGCGCACCGCGGGGCCTGCCGCCAGCTTGTCCACCTTCCCCGCCAGCACCAGGTCCTTCACCCCTTCCTCGTGGAACAGCCGCAGAGCCTCCAGCGCTCGTGCCAGGGGTGCTGCCCGGTGTCGGTCGCACAGGCCGGCCAGGCGCTCCGGTTCCCCGGCCAGCTGCACGCACACCACCCTGCGGCCCGCCGCCCGGGCCCGCCGGGCCAGTTCCTCTGGGAGGCCCCCGCTGCCCGCCACCAGGCCCAAGGGCGCGCTCACGGCTCCCGCTCCGACCGGACCAGCCCGCGCCGGGAGCCCCGCTGCTCCCGCAGGAACGCCACCAGCTCGCCCACCAGACCGTCCTCGCCCAGCTCCGCGGCGATGCGGTCTGTGGCGTGCGGGACCGAAAGCCCCTCCCGGTACAGCAGGCGGAAGGCGCGCCGCAGCCGCTCGACCTCCTCCCGCGGGACGCCCGCGCGCTGCAGGCCCACCCGGTTCAGCCCGCGGGCCCGCGCCGGGACCCCGTCCACCAGCACGAAGGGCGGCACGTCCGTGGTCAGCTTGGCCATGCCCCCCACCATCCCCAGCCGTCCGATGCGGACGAACTGGTGGACCCCCGCCATGCCCCCGATCTGCACCCCGTCGTCCACCCGCACGTGGCCCGCCAGACCCGAGCCCGTCACCACCACGATGTCGGAGCCCAGGCGGCAGTTGTGGGCCACGTGCACCATGGACATGATGTAGTTCCGGTCTCCCACCACGGTGGCCGCTCCGTCCCCGGTGGCGCGGTGGACCTGCACGTACTCGCGGATTATGTTGTCGTCCCCCACGATCACGTAGCTCCGCTCGCCCCGGTAGGACCGGTCCTGGGGTTCGCTGCCCATCACCACGCCCGCGTGAATCCGGTTGCGCCGTCCGATCCGCACGTGCCCCTCCAGGACCACGTGCGGCCCGATCACCGTGTCCTCGCCCACCTCCACGTCCGGGCCGATGACCGCGTACGGCCCCACGCGGACCGTGGGGTGCAACCGGGCCTCCGGGTGCACCACCGCGGTGGGGTGGATGCGGGGTCCGTCCGTCATCCTGTCCCTTCCCCACCCTCGCTCAGCGAGAAGGTCAGGGTACCCTCCGCGGCCACCTGCCCGTCCACGGTGGCGCGCCCCTGAACCCGCACCAGCCGGCCCCGGATCCACTCCAGCTGGACTTCCAGACGCAGCTGGTCGCCCGGCACCACCGGCCGCCGGAAGCGCACGCCGTCCGCGGCAGCGAAGTACGCCAGCCGGCCGGGCATGCGCTTCTGGTACAGCACCAGCACCCCCGCGGCCTGTGCCAGCGCCTCCACGATGAGCACGCCCGGCATCACGGGCTTGCCGGGCAGGTGGCCCACGAAGAACTCCTCGTTGATGGTCACGTTCTTCAGCGCCACGATGCGGCCCGCCTGCGCGTCGAGCTCCAGCACCCGGTCCACCATGAGGAACGGGTAGCGGTGGGGCAGGTACTGGAGGATCTCCTGGATCTGCACCGTCATACGCACCTCCCCTCAGCCACCGTCGCCCGCAGCGCCCGCGCCAGCTCGAGGTGTGTACGGTGGCCGGCTCCTACGGCCACCACGTGCGCCCGCAGGCGCACACCCACCAGCGCCAGGTCGCCCAGCAGGTCCACCGCCTTGTGGCGGGCCACCTCGTCCGGGAACCGTGGGGGGTTCCGGTACCCGCCGGACTCCAGCACCAGGGTGTTGGCCTCGGACGCCCCCAGGGCCAGGCCCCGGTCCCACAGGGCCTGGGCCTCCTCCGCGTAGCCCCACGTGCGAGCGGGCGCCAGCTCCCGCCCGAACCGCTCCGGGTCCACCTCCACGTCCACCGCCTGCGCGGGACGGTCCGGCAAGAGGACCACGTACGTGAGCCGCAGGCCTGCGCAGGGAAACGCCGCGCACAGACGGTCCCCGTCCCGGACCCAGACGGGCTGGCGGACCACCAGTTCCGGCTGCTCCCCCTCCAGCTCCCGGGTCCCCGCCCTCTGCAGCGCGTCCCAGAAGGGCAGCGCGCTCCCGTCCCCGGCGGGGAGTTCGCCCCCTTCCACCACGAGCTCGGCCGCGCTCACCCCCGCCACCCACAGGGCGGCCAGGAGGTGCTCCAGCGTGGAAACGCCTGCCACCTGGACCCGCCGGTCTGCTGCCTCCACCGTGTCCACGCACAGGGGCTGCAGGCCCTCCGGCCCCCGCACCACCAGCCCGGGCTGCGCACGCGGCAGCACCTCGACACGGCAGGGCCGGCCCGTGTGGAGACCAGTCCCCTGCACGTGCGCCGGCCGGGCCAGGGTCCGGTGCTTCAACGGGTCCTCCACCGGAGCCGGACCGGGTACCAGGAGGCGGCCTCAGGGATGGTAACCAGCTCCACGCCACGCACCTCCCGGGGGGCCAGGGTGGCCGTGTAGACGGTGGCGGTCCTCCCGGCGGCAAGGAACTTCAGGTCCACCAATTGCCCGTCCACCAGGAAGGTGGCGTACGCGGGACCGGAAGCGGCCACCAGCTGCAGCTCGACTTCCGCCGGCCCGTCCGTGGGGTTTTCCAGCTGGAGGCGCAGCCGGTACGTCACCCCGTAGTCGCCCTCCAGCACGGCACCCGTGCGCAGGTCGCGCAGCTGTCGGCTGCGGCCGATCTCCACCTCCCCTTCTGTCCCCACCGACAGCTGGGCGTCCAGCTCCACCAAGGGCGGACCGAACACCCCCTTGGGGTGCGGCCGGTCGTCGGGGTCCAGCTCCCGCTGTACCGCGCGGTCCAGCACGTACACGGTCCGCACGCTCACCACCACCTCCAGGGGCCCGCCCTGCAACGCCTGCACCTGCAGCAGCCCGGAGACCACGTACCCCGGGGGTGTCCGCTGGGTGGTAAACCGGTGCTCGCCCCTCGGGGGAAGTTCCAGCACGTAGCCGGCCCCGCGGCCCGCCAGCTCCAGGAACCTGCGGGCGGCGGCGTGCCCGACCCCCATGGTGTCGTGCCAGGCGTTGGGGGCTGCCAGCTGCAGGTGCACCCGGGCGGGGCGCGGGTTCGGGTTGCGCAGCCACACGGTGACCACCTTGTCGCGGCCCGCGCCGTTGCTGTGGTGGTACAGCATGCGTACCGCTTCCCGTTCCTGCACCACCTCCCGGAACAGCACGCCGTCCGCGGTGATCCGCTCGGGGTTGTTGCTGAGCAGCAGCCGGGACGGAGCGGCAAGCTCCAGCGGCAGGTTCCGCACCAGGAAGCGCACCGTCCCTTCCACGGGCAGCGCGAAGGGGCTGCGGACCCGCGCGGGGACTTCGCCCCGCCACGCCTCCCCCACCGCCACGGTGGGGACCTCCAGCCTGCCCACCTCCAGGAACCCTCCCGGGGAGGTCCGGGTGGACCGCTCCAGCGCCCGCAGGACCGCCTCCTGGACCACGTGGGCAGGCGCGGGGTCGCCCGTCACCACCGCCTCCACCCACCCCGGCAACCGGCCGCTGAGAGGCCGCACCCACACCACCAGCTCCTTCTGGTGGGTGCCGAACCGGACGGGAATGCGGGCGGTACCGGGCGCCAGCCCGCGTACCCGCAGGCGCTGCGGGCCATCCCACCGCACCTCCACCACCTTCCCGTCGTACGCGCCCAGCTCCGGCTGGCCCGCAGGTACCGTGCGCACCTCCACGGACATGCTGCCGCCCACGGGCAGCACCAGGGACCGGGACGTCAGGCTCAGCTGCCGGACGGACAGGGCCTCCCGCAGCCGGTCTGCCCACTGCAGCGCCAGCAGGTACGGGGAGGTGCGGTTGGCGCGCGCCTCCAGGGGGTCCACGGTGAGCACCCTGCGCCCGGCCGCCATCAGCTCCGCGGACGTCTTCCCGCCCACCACCTGCACGGACGCAGGGTCCGGGGTCAGGGCGCGCAGCCGCTGCGCCACCTGCTGCGCGCGCCGGTCCGCCTCCGGACCTCTCAGCCGCAGGACCACCACGCCGTTCACCCGCACCCACACGGACCCCGGCGCCCGCGCGGCCTCCACTACAGGCGGCCCCACCGCGCCCTCGGCGGGCGCGCACAGCCCGGCCAGCAGCGCCAGTGCCACCAAGCTGCAGGCTCGCATGGAACCGGGAATTTAGCCTTCGCCGGCCGGCCGGGGGGGTCCCTCCCCCGGCAGCAGGCGTTCCAGACGGCGCAGCCGCTGCGCCAGCTCCGGCAGCTGCCGCCGCAGCGCCTGCTCGCGCAGCTCCTGCGCCCGCGGCTGGGCAGGGTGGCCGTACACCGTCTGGCCAGGGGGCACGTCCTTGGTGACCCCGCTCTGCGCCAGCACCACCGCACCGGCGCCCACCCGCACGTGGTCTGCCACCCCCACTTGGCCCGCCAGCACCACGCCGTCCTCCAGCACCGCGCTGCCCGCGATGCCACACTGGGCGGCCACCAAGCACCGCCTCCCGATCCGCACGTTGTGGGCCACCTGGACCAGGTTGTCGATCTTCGTGCCGGCGCCGATGCGGGTTTCGTCCAGGGTGGCACGGTCTACCGTGGCACACGCCCCGATCTCCACGTCGTCCTCCACCACCACGGTCCCCACCTGGGGGATCTTGCGGTGTGACTGCGCACCGGGGACGAACCCGAACCCGTCCGAGCCCAGCACGCAGCCCGCGTGCAGGATCACGCGGTTGCCCACCTGGACCCGCTCGCCCACCACCGCGTGGGGGTACAGCACGCAGTCCTCGCCCACGGAGGCGTACGGCCCCACGTACGCGAACGGGTACAGGACGGTCCGGTCCCCCACGGCGGCACCCTCTTCTACCACCGCGAAGGCCCCCACCGCCACGCCCGAACCCAGGCGGGCGGAGGGGTGGACCGCCGCGGCCGGGTGCACGCCCTTCGGGTGGTGGGGCCGTGGGCCCAGGCGCTCCAGCAGCACCGCCAGCGCCAGCCGGGGGTCCGTTACCCGTACCGCGGGGAGGGGGACCTCCAGCCCCTCCGGCACCACCACCGCCGCCGCCCCGCGGCGGAGGGCCGTCTGCACCGCCTCCGGGGAAGCACACACGCACACCGCGTCCGGTCCCGCGGACTCCGGGCTCGCCACGCGGCGGACCTCCACCCGCCCGTCGCCCTCGAGCCGGCCGCCCAGCTGGTCTGCGAGCTCTTGAAGCGTCACCATCTCCGCCGGGGAGCCACCGCAACCAGCTAGCGCAGCCGCTCCAGCACTTGGTCGGTGAGGTCCTTGCCGCCCACCACCGCCGCGCCCTTGACCAGCACCACGCGCACCCGCTCCTTGCGGGCCACCTCCTCCACCGCCTCCCGCAGGCGGCGGTTCAGACGGTCCTCCAGGTCCGCCCGCAGCTGCTGCAGCTCCCGCACGTACGCGAGCCGTTGCTGCTCCAGCGCACGGCGGTCCAGGCGCTGCGCGGCCAGGGAAAGCTCCGCGGCCATGACCTTTTCCCGGTCGTTCAGCTGCTTCTGGTACCGGAGGGCCAGCACGCTCTCGTTCAGGACCCGCTGGGTGTCCACCACCCCTACCGCGGGGCGGCTGCACCCCGCCGCGAGGGCTGTCAACGCCACCCACACCAGCACCGGGTGTCCTCTCATCGCTTCCCCTTCAACCTCCGCAGGACCACGTCGGTGATGTCGGTGGCGTTCACCGAGGACACGTACCGGACCAGCACCACATCCAGCCCCTGCTCCAGCGCCACCTGCGCCACCTCCACCCGTACCTCCGCCAGGATGGCCGCCTCCAGGCTGGCCCGCTGGGCCTGTAAGGCCTCCAGCTCCCTGCGCAGCTGCTCCTGCCGGCGCCGTTCCTCCTCCTGGTAGCGGCGCTGGACCGCCTGGGCCATGCGCTCTAGCTCCTCCTGCGCCCGCCGGGCAGCGCTCTCAGCCTCGCCGCGGGCGGCCCGCTCCAGCGCCTGCTGCCGCTCCCGCACCTGCCGCTGGAACTCCCGCTCCCGCTGCTGGGCCGCCTGCTGCAGCTCGGCCCGCAGCTGCGCCTCCCGCTCCGCCACCTGCGTCCGGGTGCGTTCCTCCAGCTCCCTGCGGTAGGCCTCCAGGGCCTCCCGGGCCCGCTGCTCCTCGGTGCGGGCGAACTCCTGCAGCTCCTTCTGCTGCGCCTCCGCGTACGCCTGGATCTTCCCGTCCCGCTCCTTCTGCAGCCGCTCGTACTCCTGCAGCAGCCGGTCGTACTGCTGGCGGTCCGCGTGCTGGACGGTCTCCAGCTTCAGCCGTACGTTCAGCAGGGGCAACCGGTACTCCCGCGCCACCTGCTCCTCGTACGCCCGCACCCGCGCCTGGACCTCCCGCTGTCGCGCCTCCACCTTCCGCTGGAGGTCCTCCTGCACCGCCTGCTGGCGCGCCCGGAGCTCCTCCTGGGCGTCCTGGTGCAGCTGCTTGGCGTAGCGTTCCAGCTCCTCCCGGGCGTGGCGCTCCAGCGCCGCAAGCTCCCGGCGGTAGGCGGCCTGGAGCTCCTCCGCGTACCGCTGCAGCTCCCGCTGCGCCTGCTCGCGGATCCGGCCTGTGACCGGCCTGACGTCCGGCACGGGCACCTGCGGGGGGGGCAAGGGCAGGAGCAGGGCCGCCTCCGCCTGGGCGATGCGCCGCCGCAGGGCCCCTAGCTCCGCAGCCCGCGGGTGCTGCTGGGCCACCCGGTCCAGGTCCACCACCGCCACCCGGTACGGCCTGGCAGTCGCGGCGGGCTGGGGCGGCGGAGAGGACGGGGTTGCTGCGGGCCGCGTGCAGCCGGCCAGGGCCACCGCGGCCACCAGCCCGGGGATCCACCCGGACGCCCGCACGGCTTTGCCTCCTACCGTCCCTGCAGCTCCTGGACCACCCGGTCCGTGAGGTCCACCCCGCCGTACAGGACCACCCTGCGGTCCAGCACCACGCTCACCCCGGCCCGCTTGGCCACCCGTTCCACCGCGGCGCGGATGTCCTTGTCCAGGGCGGCCAGCAGCTCCGCCTGGCGCTTGAGGACCTCCTCCTGCGTCCGACGCGCCAGCTCCGCCTGCTCCGCGGCCGACTTGTTCTGCGCCAGGCGGCGCAACTCCGCGGCCTTGGCGCGCGCGAACTGGTTGAGGGCTTCCTCCGAACTCGCCTTCTTCGGGTGCGCGTCCAGGGCCCGCTGCATGTCCACGTAGCCCACCACCAGGGCAGCGCCCACGGGGCCCCCGCCCGCGGTGGTGACCGCGGCCGCCACCAGGGCCAGGACCACCACCGCCGCTACCGCCGCCACCAGCCGCTTCGTTTTCCGGTCCACTTCCGCTCCCCTCCCATCTCCGCGTCCCGCACGTCCCGGGAATCTTCCCACACGCTCAGAACGGGTGCCCGAAGTACAGCCACGTCTGGGTCTGGCCAGCAGGGCCCCACGCCACGTCGATGCGGATGGGCCCGATGGGCGCGTTCACCAGCACCCCCACCCCGTAGCTGAACTGCCAGCTGTCCACGAACCCGAACCCCGAACCCGACACCCCGCCTGCGTCCACGAACACCACCGCGGAGATGTCCCGCAGGTCCGGGAACACCGCGGTGAGGGGGAGCCGGTACTCCACGGTGGCCAGCAGGCCGCTTGTGCCCCGGGCGGACAGCACCGGTAGCCCCCGCACGCTGGCCTGCCCGCCCAGGGTGTACTGCTCCTGGATGGGCAGGTCTCCGGAGGAGGCGGAAGCCCGCAGGCGGCCCGCCAGGGTCCCCTCCCACAGGGGCAGGTAGTGCACGTACTCCGCCTGGTACTTGGCGAACTCGAAGTCCCCGCCGAACAGGCGGAACGCGTAGTCCACGGACCCGGAGGTGCGGGAACCCCGACGGGGGTTGCGGGGGTCGTCCCGCAGGTCGTAGGTGGCCTCCAGCCGCAACGCGTGCACCAGGCCCGGGGTCAAGGGCACGGGCGAGCTGCCCTCCACCACGGAGAAGCTGGTCCGTTCCGTGCGCAGGGTCAGGCTCCCCACCAGCTCGTTGGACAGCCGGCGGGAAAGGGTGGCGGACCCGCCCTCCAGGGTCATGAAGTACCGGACGGCCAGCGTGGTGTCGTCCACCAGCTGGCTGGTGTCGTGCAGCTCCAGGCTCAGCGCCTGGCCCCGCTGCCCGAACCAGGGGTCGCGGTACTGGATGACGACGTTCTCCGCGGGCTGGCCGCTGAGGAGGGTGTCCTGCACCCCTCCCACCAGGGAGCTCACGTTACGCTGGTACGACAGCACCAGGGTCCGGCCCATGCCGTGCAGGTTCCGCTCCGCGAACTGGATGCTGCCCAGGATGCCCTGCTGCGGGCTGTAGCCCAGGCCGAACCCGAACTCCCGGCTACTCCGCTCCTGGAACTCCACCACCAGCAGGACGCGGTCGGGGTCGCTGCCCGGCTGCGGCTGTGCCCGCACCGTCTCGAACAGGCCGGTGTCGAACAGCTGCTGGAGGTCCCGGTTCACCCGGTGCAGGTTGAACACCTCGCCTTCCCGCACCGTGATCAGCCGCTGGGCGAAGGCGGGGCGGGTGCGCACCAGCCCCCGCAGCTCCACCCGCTCCAGGGTCCCCTCCCGCACCACCACCCGCAGCGTCCCGTCCTCGGTGACCTCCACGTCGGCCACCCGCACCAGCGGGTAGCCGCGGTCCTGGTACAGTTTCTCCACCGCCCGGGCCCCCGCCCGCAGGTCCACGGTGTTCAGCACGCGGCCTTCCTGCACCCCCAGGGCGGACCGGAGCTCGTCCGTGGGCACCACGGTGTTCCCGGTGATCTCCACCTGACGCACCACGGGGTTCTCCACCACCACGAAGACCAGCTGGACGCCGTCGTCCACGCTCTGCAGCCGCACCACCACGTCCGCGAACAGCCCCGTGGCCAGGATCTGCTCCACGTCCTGCCGCACGCGGTCCTGGTCCACCAGCTCCCCGGCGCGGGACCCGATGGCGGCGTACACCACCTCCGGGGAGACGTTCTGCGTGCCCAGCACCAGGATGTCCACGATGCGGGCGGGACGGGCCGGGGTGGGCGGGGGAGTTGGACTGGGCGAGGGAGCGGGAGCCGGGGTGGGCGGGGAAGCCGGCACCTGGGCCCGGCCAGACCTGGACCCCGCCTGCGCCACCGCCAGCGCCACCAGAAAACACGCGGTCAGCCGCAGGACCTGCACACCCACCTCCTCCTGTGTCCCCTACCGCAGGGACGCCGGCTGCAGCCCGAACCCTTCAGGGTCTGCGCCTCCCTCGCGGAACAGCCCGCGCAACCACAGGGTGGGGTCCTCCGCCGACGGGTCCGTCCACGGCCTGCCCACCCGCCCTTCCCCCGGCGGGGCCACCAGGGCCAGCACGCCGCCGGGCACGTACCCCAGGGACACCGCGCGCGGGAGTGCGTGCGCGGCCGACCGCTCCGGAGCTGTGCCGGTGGGCCACCGCAGGGCCCCCGCCAGGGCGGCGGCCAGCGCCGCCACCGCCACAAGCGCCCACGCGGGTTTCCTCCGCCGGCCGGAGGGAGGCTCCGTGAGGGCTGCGTAGCGGGCCAAGCGCACTTCCGCCTCCGCCAGGGAGAGGTCCAACACCGCGCGCGCCCGCTGGCCCCTCTCCCACTCCCCCGCGGCGCGCTCCAGCCACCCGCGGGCGCCGTCGATGTGTACCACCACCCTGCCCATGCTCGGACCCGTCGGAGTTCTCCGAATGTTAGTATCCGGGCCTGCCGCTACCCTTCCCCCTCCAGCCACCGCCGGAGGGCCGCCACCGCCCGGTGGTGCAGCCGGTACAGGTGGGACAGGCTCACCCCCAGCTCCCGCGCGACCCCCCTGGGGCTGCGGGGGCGGAAGTACAGGGCTTCCAGCACCGCCCGCTCCCGCCCGGGCAGCCGGGCCACCCCCTCCGCCAGCTGCTGGGCCAGCAGGGAGTCCTCCACCGCACCCAAGGCGTCCTCCGCGGCGGCGTCTTCCAGAGCACCCGCTGCCTCCTCCAGGGCCTGGGCCCGGCGGCGCTCGCGGCGCAGGGCGTTCTGTACCGCCCCGCGGATCCGGTAGGTGGCGTAGGTGGAGAAGCGGAACCCCCGGGCGGGCTCAAACCGCTCCACCGCGTCGATGAGGCCCACGGTCCCCTCCTGGATCATGTCCATGACGAGGGAAGGCGGCAGCCGCATCCCCATCACCACCTTGAACACCAGGGGCTGGTACGCCTCGATCAGGCGGGCCCGCGCCCTGCGGTCGCCCTGCACCTTGTACCGATCCCACAGCTCCTGCTCCTCTTGCGCGGACAGCGTGCGGACCCGCCGCAACTCCTTCACGTACTCCTCGAACACGGCCCCTCCCTACCACGCGAAGTTGCCCCGCAGCAGGACCATCCACACCCCCGCGGGGTCGTGGCTGAAGGCCAGCGCGTAGTGCCGGGCGAACCGGTACTCCAGGGCCCACAGCCAACGGGTCTGCGTGTCGAACACCGTGGTCAGCGTGAGGTACAGGTCCCGGAGCAGGAACCGTCCCAGCTGCAGCCGCAGGGGCTTTTCGAAGTCGTACTCGATCCGCAGCTCCGCGAGGCCCAGCAGCTGGCGGACCCGTCGTTCCACCTCCCCCAAGAGGAACCGGGCCAGCTGCTGGCGCAGGGCTGCTTCCACCTCCCCGCCCAGGGCCCGCTGGATGCCCGCCTGCGCCGCCAGCAGCTGCACGATGCGGTCGTACGGCAGCTCCGGTTCGCTGGACAGCCGCACCTGCATCTGGCCGGGGGTCCCTGCCAGGTGCACGAACACCGTCACGTCCCCCACCCGGGTGCTGGCCCGGGCGGCCAGCAGCGGCTCTGTGCCCCGGAACTCCTGGAATACCGCCGTGCCCTCCTCCACCGTGAAGGTGGTGCCGAAGGCGCGGTACTCCCCACCCCGGCCGGTGACGGTGCCGGAGAGGGCCGGCCGGTCCGCGGTCCCGCTCACGCGCAAGCCTCCCTGGACCTGCAGGCGGACGGGGCCGGCCACCACGGAAAGACCCTCGCCCGCCGCCAGCTCCAGGTCCAGCTCTAGGGGGATCCCCACGGCCCGGCTGTCTGCCGCAGGCGGTGGGGAGGCGGCCACCAGCTCCCCCGCGGACAGCACGAGCCGCCCGCTCGCGCGGGCCCGCTGGGCCGTCCCGACGAGCTCCACGCGGCCGTCCAGGGCGCCGCGGAAGTAGGGGGTCAGTTCCACCCGGGCGCCCCGAGCGGAAGCGGCCAGCTCGTAGCGGTGCAGCCGCAACCCCTCGAAACTTGCCTGCCCCGTGGCCGCCAGTTCGCCCGGCCCCAGCTGGGCCCGGAAGCCACGCAGGGAAGCGGAGGCGTGGTCAAACGCCAAGTCCAGCTGCACCCCTTCCAGGGCCGGGGAAAGACCCGCGAGCTTCACCCGGCCGCCGTCTGCGCGGACGAACCCTTCCAGCACCGGGTTGGCCACAGTCCCCGCAACCCGCAGGGCCGCCTCCACCGGCCCTTCCGCGGACTCCACGAAGGGCAGCAGCCGCAAAATCCCCAGGTCCGCGCGGTCGGTGCTGGCGAGGAAGTCCACGGGCCCCTGGGGGTCGGGTTCCAGCCCTCCCCTCCGCAGGGGTAGCCGGCCCCTGGCCCGCAGCCGGTAGCCTTGTTCCTCGACCAGCAGCTGCTCCAGCTCCAAAAACCCCGCGCGGTAGAAGGCCTGCGCGGTGAGGCGGTCCGCCTGTCCGCCTGTCCAGCCTACCTGCTTCGCCTCCAGGGCAAGTCCCGCCACGGGGTCCTGCAGGTTGCCGGCCAGCTGGACGGTGAAGTCCAAGGTGCCCACGAGCGGCGTCCGCAGCCGGAGCAGGGAGGAGACGGCCTGTGCTTCCAGCCCGACTCCCGCCACCTCCACCTCGCTGTTCCCGCGCACGTCCACGGTCCCCGCCGCCCGTAGGCGGCCCTGTCCGGCCACCAGCTCCACCTGTTCGAGCTGTACCTGGCCGTCCTGGAGCACCACCCTGCCCGTGCCGGACGGAAACCTGTACCCGCGGAACGTCCCGTCGGCCAGGACCACGTCCAGCTCCGCCCTCGGCTTGGAAAGGGGGCCGGACAGGGTCAGCCGTCCGGAAAGCCGTCCGTCCGCCTCCGCGGGGATCCCCGCCACCGCCAGCAAGGTGGCCACCTGGGCGTCCTGGACGTCCAGGTGCAGGTCCGCCACGGGGTCCCCGGACAGCTGCAGGCCGCCCCGTACGGTGTACACCGACGCCCGCCTGCGGAGCTGCAGGGGTAAAGCCTCCAACAGGCCGCGGGACCACCGCACCCGGCCCAGCACGGTGTCGAACCGCTGGCCGTTCACGCGCACCCCGCTTCCCTGCACCTCCGCGTCCACGGAGGGCTGGCGGACGGTGCCGTGCACCGTTCCCTCCACGCGGACGGAGCCCTCCAGCCGCAGGTGCGGGTTGCGCAGCTGTCCCACCTGCTCCAGGTGCACCGCCTCCCCCACCGCCTGCAGCTGCAGGCGGCCGGCCTGCGTCACCTGCCCGGACACGTGCACCTGCGCCGCGGGCGAGCGGAACCAGCTTTCGTCCACCACCAGACGGCCCTCCTGCCACCGGAAACGCGCCCGCGCGCGCGAGAACACCCACCCGCCGGCGCGCAGGTCCCACGCGTCCGCGAATCCGGACGCGGACAGACGGTCCCGCGCGGCGTCCACGTCCAGCTCCGCCCGCACCTCCCCGGACGCCACAGGGTCCACCCCAGCGAGCTGCAGCACGCGGTTCACCCGTGCCCCCGCGGCGTGCAGCCGGAGCCGCGCGCTCCGCGCGCGGAGGTCTGCTCGGCCCTCCGCGCGGTACGGGTCGGGCCCGTCCCGCCAGCGTAGGTCCGCCACGTGCAGCGTGTACGGCGAAACACGCACCCCCGCTACCGCTTCGTCCCACCGCAGGGGGCCCGCGGAGCCTTCCCCCAGCCGCACGGTCCCGGTGAAGACCGGTGCCCCGACGGTGCCCCGCACGCGGCCCGCCGCGTCCACCGTCCCGGAGCTTGGGACCGCGATGCCCGCCTGCCCGAGCACCTCCTGCAGCGCCACCCCCCTGGCCAGCGCGTGCACGTCCAGGGAATCTGCCCGCACCCTGCCCCAGCCCGCAAGCCACGTGCTCCCGCGGCCTGCCCGGGCCGCCAGCACTTCTACCGCCCCTGCCGAGTAGTCCAGCACCGCGGCCCACTCCCGCACCGGCTGCCCGAGCACCGTACCGGGCCCGCCGGAGGAAGCCACGGCCACCGCGAGGTCCGACACCGGCCCCGCCAGCAGCAGGGAGCCGGTCACCGGCCCGTGGACCGGCAGGGGAAAGCCCAGGACGGTGGCCAACGCAGCATCCACACGCCGAACGTCTACGTCCGCCACCAGGGGGTAGGGGTCTTCCAGCCCGAGCACCGCCTGCACCCGCCCGGACCCGCCCCGCAGCCGGACGTCCGCGGACAGCGACACGAGTCCCCCCGCGTACTCCACCCGGGCTTTCACGTCCCGGATGGCCTCGGAGGCCACTTGCACCCGCGCGCTGCTCACTTGTGAGCTCACCCGCGGGGTAGACAGCAAACCCCGAACGGCCACCGTGCCCGTCGCCCGGCCCTGCACGGGAAGGCCCACGAGGCGGTGCAGGTGCGCCAGCTCCGCCCCGTGAAACCGCAGGTCCAGCTGTACGGCCCCCTCGCCTGCCAGGCGGACTTCCCCCGACGCCTGCACCTGCCCCCCGCCCGCCCGCACCTGGACTCCGCGCAGGACAAGGCGCGGGCCGTCCACGGCCACCTCCCCCCGCACGTCCCACAGCCGCAGCCGCTCCCGGACCAGGCGCACCGAAACCGCGTCCAGCTGCACCGTCCCGCGGACGTACGGCGCCGCCAGCGGGCCGGACGCCTGCAGCCGCCCAGCGAGCCTTCCGGACTCCCAGCGCACGCGGGGGTCTGCGGAAAGCGGCCCCAGCCACGCGGCTGCGCCCAGTCCCCGGAACGCCACGTCCAGGTCCACCACCCCGTGCTGCACGTCCACCCAGCCCCTGGCCTGCACCCGCCCCGGGCCGCCCGGGATCAGGTCCGCCTGCGCGTGGAAGCGCAGCACGGGAAAGTCGGCAAGCCGCGCCCTGCCGTGCCACCGGGTGGCCGCCGCGCGGAACCCGCCGGCCGAACGGTCCACGAGCTGGACGGTCCCCTCCCTCACGTACACCTCCAGGGTCGGCCGCTCTGCGGGCCCTGGCGGTGGTGCGGCAGGGGCGCGGGCGAACGCCTCCACGTTCCACCGACCCCGCGCGTCCCGCACCAGCACCACGTGGGGACGGTGCACGGACACCCGCCGGACCGCCTGTAAGCCGGTCCGTCCTGCGGACACCTCCCGCACCAGCTCCCGGAGGTCCCAGTCCACCCGCACCCGTTCCGCCCGCACCAGGCCCGGCAGGCGGACCTGCTTCAGCGTCAGCCCGCCTGCGTCTACCTGTACGCCCTGCACGGTGGCCTCCCGCCCCAGGCCTTGCGCGAACCACCGGGAGACGACGCCTGCAGCCCACCCTTCGAAGGCAGCGGACCGCAACAAGACCCCGAGCCCCGCCCCCGCGGCCAGGGACAGCGCCAGGAAGGCGCCCAGCCAGCCCCACAGCTTACCCGCCACGGGCACAAACCCTCCCCGCGCCCGAGGCCGGGCTGCGCGCGTGGTTTACTCCACCACGATGGGGACGACCTGCTCGCCCTTCACCACCCACTGCGTCCGCACCAGCCGTCCGGCGAACTCGTCGAAGTAGATGAACCGCTTCTGCGGGTCGTCGCTGGGTGGGACGCCCACGGGCACCAACTGCAGGAGCACGTCGGTGTTGCGGCCGAACTCCTCGAAGAACTGCAGGGCCTCCCGCAGGTCGCGGAAGGTCACCGCGGGCGGTTCCGCCCCCATCTTGCTGGCCAGCAGCGCCGCCGGCGGGACGTTCTCCCGCTGGATGCCCGCGCTGCCCACCACCAGCAGGGCGGGGCCCCGGGGGAAGTTGCGCGGGATCTCGATCTCCACCAGCCGGGACACCAGCTCGCCGCCCTGGAAAGGCCGCAGCTGCAGCCGCACCCGCAGCCTCCCGCCCTGGCTCACCGTCCGGCTGGCCACTTCCGCCTCCACCACGGACACCGTCCGGCGCTGGCGGCTCAGCTGGATGTCCACCTGCAGGTCCACGGGGTTCACCGCCGCGAACTCGTTGGCGAACAGGAACCGTACCGCGTCCGGGACGTCCAGCACCGCGGCCGCGGCCACGTCCTGCGCGCTGAAGAACACGTTCGTGCGCTCCACGGCGCGCGGCAGCCCACCGCCCCGGGCGGCGATGCGGACCTCCGCGGTGCCCTCCCCCGAAGCGTCCCACGCCTGCTCCACGGCCGCCAGCACCACCTGCGGGACCAGGGCCTGCACCAGGTCCGGCCGCCGGACCACCTGGGCGCTGCGGCGTACCGTGCGGCCCTTGTCCCGGTCGGTGACGGTGACCGTCACGTTGAACACCCGCGGGAGCCGCTGGAGCGTCCCCGCCAGCCCGGCCAGGCGGTCCTGGGTCACGGTCCCCACGGGTTCCCCCACGTCCCCCTCCTTGAAGGGGAACTCGGAGCTGCGCACCACCGTGTGCACGTACGCCGTGGTCAGCGGGAAGTCCACCGCGCCGAAGCCGAACAGCCGGTGGCCGAAGGCCAAAAAGCGGTTGCCCCTGCGGTAGGACAGGGTGCCGATGCTCCACGCGTTCACGTCGCCCCGGACCAGGGCTACGCCCACCGCGCTCCCGGGGACCAGGGGAGGCGCAGCAAACCGCCCGGCCCCCCCGTAGCTCTGCACGGGGACCACGTCCGCGTACCGGAACACCTGCTGGAGGAGGCGGAAGGCCCGGTCGCTGGTCCCGGATACCAGGAGCGGGCTCGCCGCGGGCACGAAGGTGGCCACCGGCCCGGTTCCGTCGTCCCCTTCCCCCCCGTGGTCCGCCAGCACCACCGCCCGCACCCAGCGGCCGCCCACCCGCACCGGCTCCTGCAAAGCCAGGGTGCGCCGCGCGGGAGACTCCCCGCGGCCTTCCGCGAACAGGGCCAGCATGGACTCCGCGGGCGTGAACAGGCCCAGGTTGCTGTCCGGCCCCGCGGACCGGTAGCCGTACGAGACCGCGCCGGCGAACCGCCCGTCGAGGTACAGGGGGCTGCCGCTCATTCCCGAGGCGGTCCCGCCGCTGCGCTGGATGACCGGGCCGGAGGCGCGGAACAGCACCAGCCGGCCCGGCGGACCCTCCGTGACGCCGAGGACTTCAAACTGGAACTCCTCCACCCGCGTGCCCTGCACCACCGTGCGGCCCACGCCCCGCAGGCCGGGACGGATCCGGCTCAGGGGGAACACCTCCGTCTCCTCCTGCGCCCAGGAGCCCGGCCAGGGCACCAGGAAGGCAACGAGCAGGGCGACTGTGCCGACCACCCACGTCCGCATGCGGCGCACCTCGGGCCAAGTCTACGACCCATGCTATCAGACCCGGTCCAAGCACAGGTGTGCCTGCCTCCGGCGGGCTTCCGGTGCACCGCACGCGGGCCTGGGGCTCTACGGCGCGAGCCGCACCACGGGGTCGCCCACCCGCACCCGAGTCCCCACCTGGACCAGGACCTCCGCCACCGTGGCGTTTCGGGGCGCGCGGGCCGCCACCTCCCGGGGTTTCGTGACGGTCCGAACCCACACCAGGGCAGCCCCTTCCTCCACCACGTCCCCCGCGCGGACGGTCTCCACCACCACCCCGCCCACGGTGGCGTGCACCAGGTTGGGGTCCGGCGCGGAAGCGGCGAGCCACAGACTAACTAAGAACAGGGCGACGGCCCGCATGGCACCTCCACGCTACCGTACGTGCGGCAGGCTCCCGAAGTTCGCGGGCACGAAGGGTTCCGGCAAGGTGCGGGACAGCCCGAAGTGGACGCGGAGGATCTGCAGGATGCGCGCCGCCGCGCGCCCGTCCCCGTACGGGTTGGTGGCTTGCGCCATGGCCCGGTGCGCCTCGGGGTCGGCCAGCAACCGCGCGGCCTCCGCCACCACGCGCTCCCGGTCGGTCCCCACCAGACGGACCACGCCCGCGGCCACGCCCTCGGGCCGCTCGGTGGTGTCCCGCAGCACCAACACCGGCGTGCCCAGGCCGGGAGCTTCCTCCTGCACGCCTCCGGAGTCCGTGAGGATCAGGTACGCGCGCCGTTCCAGGTACACGAAGGGGCCGTAGTCGGGCGGGTCCACCAGGTGTACCCGCGGCACGCCCTGCAGCAACGGCACCACCACCTCCCGCACCGCGGGGTTGCGGTGCACCGAGAACACCACCTCCACGTCCGGGAACCGCGCCGCCAGCTCCCGGATCGCCTCGCACACCTGCCGCAGCGGCTGCCCCCAGTTCTCCCGGCGGTGGGCGGTTACCAGGACCAGCCGCCTGCGGGGGTCCAGCGCAGGCAGCCCGTCCGGCCGCACCCGTGGTCCGATGGCGTGGAGCGCGTCGATGACCGTGTTCCCGGTGACGAAGATGCGGGAAGGCTCGCACCCCTCCCGGAGGAGGTTGTCCCGCGCCCACGGGGTGGGCGCGAAGTGCAGGTCCGCAAGGGCCGCGGTCATCCGGCGGTACAGCTCCTCCGGGAAGGGCCGGTACTTGTCCCGCGTGCGCAGCCCGGCCTCCACGTGCCCCACGGGGATCCGGTGGTAGTAGGCGGCCAGGGCACCGCAGAAACACGGGGCCGCGTCCCCCTGCACGAGCACCAGGGCGGGGCGGAGCTGCGCCAGCACCCGGTCCAGCCCCTCCAGGGTGCGGGTGGTGACCTCCGCCAGGGTCTGGCGGGGCCGCATCACGTCCAGGTCCACGTCCGGGGTGAGGTCAAACAGCTTCAGCACCTGGTCCAGCATCTCCCGGTGCTGCGCGGTGGCCACCAACAGGGGGCGGAAGTCCGGGTCTTCCTGCAGCGCCTTCACCACGGGCGCCATCTTGACCGCGTCCGGCCGCGTGCCCACCACCGCCAGGATGGGGATGGGCGTCCTCACGGCGTCCGCGCCAGCAGGCCGAACCGCCGCGCCACCCGCCACAAGGCCGCGGCGAGGAGGGCGGCCACGGACAGGGGGATCCACCGGTCCACCCAGCCGGACACCGCCAGGCTCAGGCTCGCGAGCAGGGCGGTGGCCCCGTACAGCAGGAGGACCGTCTGCCGTTGCGACAGCCCCCGGTCCAGCAGCCTGTGGTGCACGTGTCCCCGGTCCGGCTGGAACACCGACACCCGCCGCCGCGCCCGCCGCAGGATGGCGAAGGCGGTGTCGAAGATGGGCACCCCCAGGGCCAGCAGCGGCACCGCCAGGGACAGGGCGGTGAGGGTCTTGAACAGCCCTGCCACGGACAGGCTGCCCAGCAGGTACCCCAAGAACAGCGCGCCGCTGTCGCCCATGATCACCCGCGCGGGGTTGAAGTTGTACCGCAAAAAGCCCACCGCGCTGCCCGCCACGGCCGCGCACAACACCAACGTGGCGAGGCCGGAGCCCCGGAGCAGGCCCGCCACGAAGAAGGTACTGGCCACGATGGCGGCGATCCCCGCGGCCAGGCCGTCCACGCCGTCGATGGAGTTCATGGCGATGGCCGCGGAGCCCACCCACGCCACCGTGAACAGCTGGCCCCACACCCCGAGGGAGACCAGCTCGCCCGTCAGGGGGTTGGTGACGAAGGGGGTGGTGAGGCCGAACAGCACGGGGACCGCCGCGCTCAGGTAGATCAGGGGGAACTTCACCCGGCCGGACAGTTGCCGCAGGTCGTCGTACAGGCCCACCAGGCCCACCGCCAGGGCTCCCAGCAGGATCCCCCACACCTCCCGGGGGACCGGACCGTACGGGACCGCCAGGACCAACCGCCGGGGTTCGCGGACCACCGCCACCTCGCCCGCCACCGGCAGCGCCACGAGCCCGGCCAGCACCACGCCCAGGGCGATGGCCACGCCGCCCAGGCGGGGCAGCGGCCTGCGGTTGATCCGCCGGCCGCCGGGGTAGTCCACCGCACCGACCCGGCGGGCCACCCACCGGGCCGTGGGGGTCGCCCAGTACGTGACGAACCAGGCCACGAACGCCGCGACGGCGTACGGCGGGATCCGCATGGGCTCCGCGCCCCAGTATAGACCACCCCCGGAAGTCCCGCGTCTCCGCCCCGCGGCGGCGACGGTTCAGCTCTCCACCAGCTCCGCGGCCAGCCGCTCGTCTGCCAGCTCGCTCACGGAGCTGTGGGCGTGGAGCCGCGCGATGGCGTCCGCCAGCAGCCGGGCCACGGAGACCACCCGGATCCGGTCCAGCCGCTTGTGGGGCGGCAGGGGGATGGTGTCCGTGACCACCAGCTCCCGGATGGGGGAAGCAGCGATGCGCTCCACCGCGGGGCCGGACAGCACCGCGTGCGTGCAGCAGGCGTACACCTCCACCACCCCGCGCCGGACCAAGGTCTCCGCGGCCCGCACCAGGGTGCCCGCGGTGTCCACCATGTCGTCCACCAGAATGGCGGTCCGTCGGTACACCTTGCCGATTACGTGGACCACCTCCGCCACCTGGTTGGGCCGGTCCCTCCGCTTGTCGATGATAGCCAGCGGCGCTCCCAGGGCCTGGGCGAAGGCGCGGGCCCGCCGCACCCCCCCCACGTCCGGCGAGACCACCACCACGTGGCGGAGGTCCTTCCGCAGGAAGTAGTCCGCCAGCAGCATGCGGGCCTCCAGGTGGTCCAGGGGGATGTCGAAGAAGCCCGCCAGCTGGCCCGCGTGCAGGTCCAACGCCAGCAGGTGCTGCACGCCCGCGCGCACCATGAGGTTGGCCACCAGCTTGGCGGTCACCGGCTCCCGGCCTCCGACCTTGCGGTCCTGACGGGCGTACCCGAAGTACGGGACGACCCCGGTCACCCGGGCCGCGGACGCCCGCCGCAACGCGTCGGACAGCACCAGCAGTTCCAGGAGGTGGTCGTGCACCGGCGGGCAGGTGGGCTGCAACACGAAGCAGTCCCGGCCCCGGACGCTCTCTTCCAGCCGCACCTCGACCTCCCCGTCCGGGTAGCGGGTCACCACCGCGTCCAGCAGCGGCACGTCCAGGTAGGCGGCTACCCGGCGTGCCAGCCCCGGGTTGGCAGTACCGGTCAGCAGCGCCAGCCCCCTCATGGACGGTCCGCGTCCGGCTGTACCCGGCGGACCACCCGGGCGGGGACTCCCACCGCCACCGCGCCTGGTGGGATGTCCCTGGTCACCACGGACCCCGCACCCGTCACCGCGCCGGCCCCCACCCGCACGGGCGCGTTCAGCATGGTGTCGCTGCCGATGAAGGCTCCGTCCTCGATCACCGTGGGGTGCTTGCCCGGGACGCCGTACTTGAAGTTGCAGGTCACCGTGCCTGCCCCGATGTTCACCCCGCGGCCCACCGTGGCGTCCCCCAGGTACGACATGTGCTGCACCTTGGTGTCCTCTCCCACGGTGGAGTTCTTGATCTCCGCGAAGTTCCCCACCACCACCCGCGAGGCCAGGCGCGTGCCCGGCCGCAGGTGCGCGTACGGCCCGATCCGGCAGTCGTCGCCCACCTCGCTGTCCTCCAGCACCGACCACAACACCCGGACCCGGTCTCCCAGGCGGCAGTCGCGCAGGTGGGCACCGGGGCCCACGGTACAGCCCGACCCCACGGAGGTGTACCCCTCCAGCACGGTGAAGGGGAGCAGCACGGTGTCCTGGCCCACCTGCACCTCTGGGGCCACATACGTGGTGGCGGGGTCTACCACCGTGACCCCGCCCTCCATGAGCCGCTCCAGGGTGCGGCGGCGCAGCTCCGCCTCCGCCGCCGCCAGCTCCTGCCGGGAGTTCACGCCCATCACCTCCTTTGTGTCCGACACCCGGACCACACCCACCCGGTGGCCGCGCGCGCACAGCCACCCGAAGACGTCCGTGAGGTAGTACTCCGCCTGCGCGTTGTCCGGCGTCAGGTGGGCCACCGCGGCCCGCAGGGCGTCTGCCTCGAAACAGCACAGCCCCGTGTTCACCTCCCGGATGGCCTGTTCCTCCGGCGTGCAGTCCGCCTCCTCCACCACCCGGTGGAAGGAGCCGTCCGCCTTCCGTACCACCCGGCCGAGGCCTGTGGGCACCTCCACCACCGCGCTGACCAGGGTGGCGGCGCATCCTGCCGCGCGGTGGGCGTCCACCAGCTGCCGGAAGGTGCCCTCCCGCACCAGCGGCGTGTCCCCGTAGGCCACCAGGACGGGCCCGTGGTGGTCGTGTAGGTGGTCCAGCGCACAGCGCACCGCGTCTCCGGTCCCGCGGGGCGGGTGCTGCCAGGCTACCGCCACGCCCCGGGGTAGCACCTGGCGCACCGCCTCTCCGCCGTGCCCGAGCACCACCACCACGGGTCCGTCCGCGGCCGCCCGCAGGGCGTCCAGCACCCGCAGGACCATGGGACGCCCGCCCACAGGGTGCAGCACCTTCGGGGTCGCCGACCGCATGCGCCGGCCCAGCCCGGCGGCCAGGAGGATGGCGGCCACGGGCCGCTCACCCACGCCGTCCGCCTCCGGCCTTGTAGGCTTGACCCCGCCGGCGGAGGCCCGTATGTTGTTTGTGGCCTCGCACGGCGCGGGGCTGAGGGGAGTAACTGGCGGCCGTGCGTACCGGCAGCCGCCGGGGCGCGGCCGTGGCCCGGTCGTCAGTACGGCGGGTGGCGTGCCGCCCGCCCGGTCGGGCCTGTGGCGTGGCCTCACGGTGAGACCTCCGGCGTGACCCGGAGGTCTTTTGTTTTGGAACCCGTCGGGCGCGGAGGGGCAGCATGAACGTCGAGATCCTGCTGTGGGTGGTCTTCCACGTGGTGGTGGGGGCCATGCTGGCGGTGGACCTGGGCGTGTTCCAGCGGACCCCGCACAAGATGTCCATGCGGGAGGCGGCCATCTGGAGCGTGGTGTGGATCGCCGCGGCCCTGCTGTTCAACGCGGGCGTGTGGGCTCTGGAAGGCGCCCAGGCCGGGCTGGAGTGGCTCACCGCCTACCTCGTGGAGAAGGCCCTCAGCGTGGACAACCTCTTCGTCTTCCTCGTCATCTTCTCATACTTCGCCGTACCCGGCCACCTGCAGCCCAGGGTCCTGCTGTGGGGCGTCCTGGGCGCGGTGGTCATGCGGGCGACCCTGATCGCGGTGGGCGTCACCCTGGTCCACCTGTTCCACTGGATCCTGTACTTCTTCGGCGCCCTGCTGGTGTACACGGGCTTCAAGCTGTTCCGCCACCAGGAGGAGACGGTGGACCCTTCCCAGAACCGGGTCCTCCTGGCGGTTCGCCGGCGTTTCCCGGTCACCGAGGAGTACGGGGAAGGCCGCTTCTTCGTCCGGCGCGGGGGACGGCTGTGGGTCACGCCCCTGCTGCTGGTGCTGGTGGTGGTGGAGAGCACCGACCTGATGTTTGCCATTGACTCCATCCCCGCGGTGCTGGCCATCACCCACAATCTCTTCGTCGCCTACACCTCCAACATCTTCGCCATCCTCGGCCTGCGGGCGCTGTTCTTCGTGCTGGCGGGGATCATGGACCTGTTCCGGTACCTCAAGTACGGCCTGTCCTTGGTCCTGGTGTTCATCGGGCTGAAGATGCTGGTGGCGGACTTCTACAAGATCCCCGTGGGGGTTTCCCTGGGCGTGGTGGCCCTCATCCTCGGCGCCAGCGTGCTGGCCTCCGTCCTCCTGCCCGCGCCGGCGGAGCCCGCACAACTCCCGGAGGGGGCCGCGGGGTCCGAAGCTCCCGCCATAAGCCCCTCCTCCCACGTAAGATAGAGGAGGATGAGCCGGATCCGGGCTCGGCTGGAGATCACGGACACGGGCGAAGACGTGGAGGCCGTTCCCTGCCTGTTCGCCCTGGAGGTGGACGGCCGGACGCTTTTGCTGCTGGGGGAAAGTGCCCGCGCGCTGGGCATCCCGTCCCACGACGCCTCCTACTCCGCGTACGCGCTGTTCGAGGGGGTCCAGGGCCTGCTCCTCACCCTCCTGGCGGACCACCAGGCGGTCACCGACCCCAGCGACCCCTACGCTTCGCCCCTGTTCCTGGCGGACTGCGGGGCGGACTGCTGCGGGTACCACGACTTCACGGTGCTGCACCGACAGGGCCGCTTCCTCCTGGAGGACCCCAGGGACGGCAGCCGCTACGTCCTGGAGCCCGGGGACTACGCGCAGGCGGTGCTGTCCGCGGTGCAGGGGTTCCTGGACTTCGCCACCCGGGAGTCCCGCATCCGGGACGACGAGGCCTGGCACCTGTACGACCACCTGAGCTGGCTGGTCCGGAAGGTGGCCTGCGACGGCCCACCTGCCGTGCGGGCGGCCTGCCGGGAGTTCCTGGACCGCGCGGAGGAACAGATCCAGCGGGCCACCCGCCCCGCGCAGGAGGTGCGGGGCACCCACTGAGGGGCGGAACCGTCAGCGCAGCGGCCAGATGGCCTGCGGCCGCAAGTTCCGGGAAACGCCCAGCTGGGTGGCCATGCGGTGCGTCCAGGCCACGAACCCGTCCACGATCATCAGGCACTCCTCCTCGATCTCGTCCGGGCCGAGGGGGCTGGCCCGCATCCGGGCCACCATGTCGCCGATGGCAGAGCAGAACGTACTGACGTCGTCCAGCAGCTCCCGCGCCACCCGCGTGCCCTGCACGGACAGGCCCGCCGGGCGCCGCGCCCCGCGGCCTCCCAGGCGCCGCCGCTGGGACGCCGCCCACTCGTCCAGCTCGTCCAGCACGAAAAAGGCGTCCTCCGGCCCCCGCTCCACCACCACCGTCACGAACCCCTGACACGCCCGCCACACCTGGTGGATGATGCTGGCCAGGTACCGTTTGTCCGCTGCCAGAAGCCCTCTTGTTGCCGCCATGCCACGCTCCCTGGAGAGCATTCGACGCCGGCCCGCGGTCCCCTCCGTCCGGTACAATCAGCTCGGGGGTGAGCCGCATGAGCTGCCGCGAACGCCTGGAGTCCTACCTCCGGGAGAACGGGGTGCCCTTCCGGGTGGACTGGCACCCCTTAGCGTACACCGCGCAAGAGGTGGCCGCTGCGGAACACGTGTCCGGTTACCGGGTGGCCAAGTCCGTGGTGGTCCGGTGCGAAGACGGCTTCGTCATGGCGGTGCTCGCGGCCCCGCAGCGCCTGGACCTGACGAAGCTGCAGCGGGTCCTCGGCAAGCCCTGCCGGCTCGCGGAGGAGTCGGAGTTCGCGCCCCTGTTTCCGGACTGCGAGGTAGGGGCCCAGCCTCCCTTTGGCAACCTGTACGGGATCCCCGTGTACGTGGATCGCCGGCTGACGGAAAGCCCGGAAATTGTCTTCCGCTGCGGCTCCCACCGGGAGACCATGCGGGTGGCGTACCCGGACTTCCACCGCCTGGTCCAGCCGCAGGTGGCAGACCTGGCGCTGTGAGGCGGTCCTGCGCTAGAGGCCCAGGACGAACCGGTCGGCCACCATGGCGCCGAACAAAAGCGCCAGGTACGCCAAGGAGTACCTGTACACCGCCCACGCGGTAGTGCCGCCCCGCCACAGCCGCCACGCGCGCTCCAGGAACCTCCCGCCCAAGGCAAGCGCGGCACCGCCGTACAGCCACCCCAGCCCCGCGGCGGGGACCAGCAGCAGGGTGGCGAGTACGGTGGCCGCGGTGTACAGGAACACCTGCCGGTGGGTCTCCTCCTCCCCCCGTACCACCGGCAGCATGGGGATGCGGGCCGCGGCGTAGTCGTCCTTCAGGTTCAGGCTCAGGGTCCAGAAGTGCGGAGGGGTCCACAGGAACACCACGGCGAACAGCAGCACCGCGGGCAGCTCCACGCGGCCGGTGGCCGCGGCCCACGCCACCAGAGGCGGGACCGCTCCTGCCGCGCCCCCGATGACGATGTTCTGCGGCGTGCTGCGCTTCAGCCACGCGGTGTACACGAGGACGTAGAAGGCCAGCCCCGCGGTGGCCAGGCACGCGGCCAGGAGGTTGGAGCCCCGCCACAGGACGAGGAAGCCCGCCACCCCCAGGACCGCCGCAAACACCACCGCCTTCCCAGGGGGCAGGCGGCCGGCGGCCACGGGCCGCTTGTCCCGGGTCCGCTCCATCACCGCGTCCACGTCCCGGTCCAGCACGCAGTTCAGCGCGTTGGCGGCCCCCGCGGCCAGCGCCCCGCCTGCCAGGGTGGCGAGCACCACCAGGGCGGAAGGGGTGCCCCGGGTGGCCAGCACGAGGGTGCCCGCGGTGGTCAGGAGCAGCAACAGGACGATGCGCGGCTTGGTCAGGGCCACGTAGTCGGAGACCGCCCGACGCCAGGCGGGGACCACGGCCGGCTCGGGCGTCCCCTGCACGGGCTGGGGCTCCCAACAGGCCCGCAGCAGCACCGCCACCAGCAGCACCCACAGCACCGCGGCAAGGCCCAGGTGGACGCTCACCACCGCCGCGTGCAGGCCGCTCAGGAGGTTCAACCAGCCCACGAAGATCTGCACGCCGTACAGGGCCGCGGACAGGTGAGCTAGCCGGCGCAGGTCTGGTCGGTCCTGGCGGGCCCGCACCACCAGCAGGCCCAACAACACCGCCAGCAGCACGGCCCACAGCCGGTGCGCGAAGTGCTCCAGGACTCCGGGAGCCGGCGGCGGCAGCAGGGCGCCGCGACACAGGGGCCAGTCCGGGCAGGCCAAGCCGGCCCCGGAGGCCCCCACGTACCCGCCCAAGAGGACCAGCACGTACAAGGCCACCAGGGCCGTGAGCACCGAACCCCGGAAGCTCCGGCTGGCGGGGTCTGCGGCCAGGGGGCGGTCGCCTGCGGTCCGGTGCCACAGGACCACCAGCGCCGCCAGGAACGCGAACGCCGTGCCCAGGTGCAGGACCACCAGCCAGGCCGCCAGCCCGGTCAGGACCGTGGCGCCGCCCAACAGCGCCTGCACCACCACCAAGGCGAGGCTTGCCCACGCGGGCCCGCGCAAGCCCGGTGCGGGCCCCAGGCGGTGCGTCCACACCACGGCACCCGCCACCAGCAGCCCCACCACCGCCGCCACCAGGCGGTGCGTCCACTCCAACAACACCAACGGTTCTGCGGGCGGGACCCACCGCCCGTGGCACAGGGGCCAGTCGGGGCAGGCGTCGCCCGCCCCTGTGGTGCGCACCACCCCTCCCAGCACCACCAGGGCCAGGCTCAGTCCCACCAGGGCGGTCAGGTAGCCGCGGAAGCGCTCCACGGGTCCGGGTTGCGCGCCGGCCCGGTTTTCCCACAAACTACTCGGCGGGCGCGTCCTGGCCTATTGTACGATGGCATCCCGCAGGGCGCACCCGGAGGCCTGCGGTGGAAGCACACGCGCACAGCGCCTACTCGGGGCGCCACGCGTTCGGCGTGGCCGTGGCAGCGACCCTGGTCACCGCCCTGCTGTGCCTGGGCGTGGTCCTTTGGGGGCTCGCCCGGGCGGTGTGGCAGCCCGAGGGGACCGGTCTGGTGAGCCGCTGGTTCCTGGCCCTGTGGGACAACCTGGTGGTGGACCGTACCCGCTGGGCGTTTGCGGCAAGCCTCGTGCTCCTCCTGCTGCTGGGCCCGGTGTACGGGTTCGTGTACGGTGTGGCGGTCGCACCAATCCTGTACCGCGTGCCCGCCCTGCGCGCCCGGCCCTGGCTGTGCGGCGCCCTGTACGGTCTGGTGCCGTGGCCCATGACCTTGTTCGTGGCCTTCCCCCTGGCGGGGGCGGGGATCCTGGGGTCGGAGCTGGCCGCGGGCGGCATGCCGTGGCTGTCGTGCGCCGCACACCTGGCGCACGGCGCGCTGGTGGCCTCCTGGCTGCGCCTGACGGAGAGCTAGGGGCCCTTACGTGTCCGGGGTGTCCAGCAGCTGCCGGGCCAGCTCGTACACCCGCTGCGCGGTGAACCCGAGGGCCTCCGTGAGGACGCCGTAGGGCGCGGAAGCTCCGAACCGGTCCACCCCGAGGACGCGGCCCCGGCAGCCCACGTAGCGCTCCCACCCGAAGGGCCGCGCCGCTTCCACCGCCAGCCGCCGCCACACGCCAGGCGGCAGCACGTGGTCCCGGTAGGAGGCAGGCTGGCGGTCGAACAGCTCCCAGGAGGGAAGGCTCACCACCCGCACCCGCACGCCCTCCGCCTGGAGCCGCTCGTACGCCTCCACACACAGAGCCACCTCCGAGCCGGTGCCGATGAGGACCAGCTCCGGGGTCCCCCCGCAGTCCGCGAGCACGTAGCCCCCCCGCCGCAGACCGGAAGCGGGCGCGTACCGGGTGCGGTCCAGCACGGGGACCGCCTGCCGGGTGAGCACCAGGGCCACCGGCCCCTGTGTGTGCTCCAGCGCCACCCGCCACGCCTCCACGGTCTCCGCCGCGTCCGCGGGACGGATCACCACCAGGTTCGGGATGGCCCGCAGGGACGGCAGGTGCTCCACGGGCTGGTGGGTGGGGCCGTCCTCCCCCACCCACACGGAGTCGTGCGTGAACACGTGCAGCACGGGGAGTTCCGACAGCGCCGCCAGGCGCAGGGCGGGCCGCTCGTAGTCGGAGAACACCAAGAACGTGGCCGCGAAGGGCCGGAGCCCGCCGTGGTAGGCGATGCCGTTCACCGCGGCCCCCATGGCGTGCTCCCGGACCCCGAAGTGCAGGTTTCGCCCCCGGTAGTCCATGGGGCCCCCGCAGGCGCCCTGCGGGTCCCGCACCTCCCGCCACGGACTCTGGAAGTCCCCGAGACCGCGCAACGCGGTGTTGGTGGACGGGTTGAGGTCGCCGGACCCCCCCACCAGCCAGGGAATGCGGCTGGCCAGCACGTTCAGCACCTTCCCGGAGGCAGCCCGGGTGGCCACCCGCTCGCCCGGCGCGAAGGTGGGCAGGTCCGCGTCCCAACCGGGCGGCAGCTGCCCCCGGTGCGCCTGCTCCCACTGCGCCGCCAGCTCCGGGTACGCCTCCGCGTAAGCGCGGAACCGCCTGCGCCACTCCGCCTCCAGCTGCTCGCCCCGCGGCACCGCTTTGCGGAACTCCGCCAGGACCTCCTCCGGCACCACAAACGGCTCCTCGTAGGGCCACCCCAGGTTGCGCTTGGCCTGCCGCACCTCCTCCGCCCCTAAGGGAGCGCCGTGGGCTTCGTGGCGTCCGGCCTTTGTGGGACTCCCGTAGGCGATCTGGGTGCGGACCACCACCAGGGACGGGCGGCGTACTTCCGCCCGGGCCCGGTTCAGGGCCTGCTCCACAGCGCGCAGGTCGTTGCCGTCCGCCACCTCCTGGACGTGCCAGCCCAAGGCCGCAAACCGCGCCCCCACGTCCTCCGTGAAGGTGAGCTCCGTGCTGCCCGCCAGGGAGACGGAGTTGGCGTCGTACAGGCACACCAGCTTTCCCAGCTGCAGGTGCCCGGCCAGGGAGGCGGCCTCGTGCGCCACCCCCTCCATGAGGTCCCCGTCCGAAGCCACCACGTACGTCCAGTGGTCCACGATCTCGTAGCCCGGCCGGTTGAACACGGAGGCGAGGTGGCGCTCCGCGATGGCCATGCCCACCGCGTTGGCGAACCCCTGGCCCAGGGGGCCGGTGGTGCACTCCACCCCGGGTGTCACCCGGAACTCCGGGTGGCCCGGGGTGCGGCTTTCCCACTGCCGGAAGTTCTTCAGGTCGTCCAGGGTGAGGTCGTAGCCGGTGAGGTACAGCAGCGCGTACAAGAGCATGGACGCGTGGCCCGCGGACAGGACGAACCGGTCTCGGTCCGGCCAGTGCGGGTTGCGGGGGTTGTGGCGAAGAAACCGCGTCCACAGCACGTACGCGGGGGCTGCAAACCCCATGGGCGCACCCGGGTGGCCGGACTGCGCCCGCTCCACCGCGTCCATGGCCAACGCCCGCAGGGCGTTCACGCACAGCACCTCCAGGGCCTGCTGTTCTCCGACCATGCCCTCCTCCCGGCTGCAGCTCGCGTCCACCATAGCAGGAAGCGCCCCCGCGGTCCAAGAACACCGCCCGCGTGGACCCTGAAGCCGACGCCCTGCTGGCCGCTTGGCTGGAGGCCGCGGCGGCCCGGCGGGCAGGGGACTTCCTGCGGGAGCGTTTCGGCAGTCCCCGGCTGGACGTGGTGGAGGAAGTCAAGGGCCGCCTGGACCGGCTGAGCCACCGACAGCCCCCGCAGGCGGTGGAGCGCGCCCGGGAACTGGTGGCGTACGCAGACGGCGGGGCGGACCCCGCGGCCCGCGTGGTGGCCCGCCTGGCCCTGGCCAACGCCCTGCTGTGGTCGGAGCGGCTGGACGAGGCGGACGCGGCCTACGAGACGGCGCGGCGCCTGGCGGAGGCCTGCGGCCTGGTGGCGCTCGCGGCCCGGTGTGGGGTGGGCAGGGTGGGCGTCCTGTTCCGCCAGGGCCGCTACCAAGACGCGAGGGACCTGGCAGACGCCATCGAACCCGTGCTGCGCCGGCACCCGGAGACGGCCCTGTACGCCGCGCGGGTGCAGGCCCAGCGGGCCACGATCCTGCAGTACCTGGGGCACGCGGAGGAGTCCCTGCGCGCCTACGAGGGAGCAGCCCGCCAGTTCCGCGCCCTGGGACCGGAGGGAGCCCTGGACCTGGCCGCGGCGCAGCACAACGCGGGACTGTTGGCGGCCCAGCTGGGGCGCTACGGGGAGGCGGCCCGGCTCCTGGAGGAAGCCCGTGACGCCGCACGGCGCGCGGGTAGCCCCCTGCTGGCCGCCCGGGCGGAGGGGGCGGAGGCGTGGGTGGACCTGGCGCAGGGGCGGTACGCGCCCGCCCTGCGGCGTTTCGAGGAGGTCTCCCGCCGGTACGCGGCGGCGGGGGTGCCTGCGGCGGCCGCCGCGTACCGGTTGTTCGCCCTGGAATGCTGGCTGTACCTGGGCCAGACGGACCGTGTGGCGCGGGAAGGTCCTGTCGTCGCCCGCCAGCTGGAATCCGCCGGTCTGGTGCCGGAGGCGGGGCGGGCCCGGTACCTGGCCGGGGTCGCCCACCGCCAGAGAGGCCGCCTGGAGCTCGCGGAGGGTCTGCTCCAGCAGGCGCACACGGACCTAGCGCAAGTGGGTCGCGAAGGCTGGCGGGCCGCCGCCGCCTGCGAGCTGGCGGCCGTGCGCCTGCGGGCCGCGGACTGGACGGGGGCCCTTGCCCTGGTGGCGGAAGCGGAGGAGGCCTGGGCGCGTCTGGGGAACCCCGCGGGCGCTGGCCGCGCCCTGCTCGTGCGCAGCGACGCCCTACAGGCCGCCGGAGACCTCCCAGGGGCGGAACGGGCCGCGCGGGCTGCCCTGCGCACGGCCCAGCGCTACCACATGGCCTGGCTCGCGGCGGCCAGCCACCGCCGCCTGAGCCGCCTGCGGCCGCAGCGGCGCACCCCGCACTTGGTGAGCGGGGTGCGGTGGGCGGACCGGATGCTGGCCTGGGTGCCCGCGGACTTGCGGCCTGGCCTGTTCGCGGAGCTGGAGGACCTGTACACGCAGGCCGTGGCGCACCTGTGGGAACAGGGCCGGGCGGTGCGGGCCTGGCAGGTGGCGCAGAGCGCCAAGTCCAGAGGGATGGCGCACCTGCTGGCCTCCCACGGGCTCCGGGTCCGGCCGCGGGTCCCGGAAGACGCGCACCTGGTGCAGGAGCTGAACGGGCTGCTGGACAGGTACCGCAGCCGTCTCGGGGACCTCGACCCGCCGGAGGCCCCGCGGCTGGAGCCCCCTCCAGATCTGGAGGCCCGTGTGCGGGAACTCCTCTGGCAGCTGCAGCTCCGGGACCCCGCGTACCTGCAGGACGCGGACCTGCTGGGACGGTTCGTCCGGCCCGGCCTCCCCCGCCTCGAGCCGGATACCGCCCTGGTGGAGTACTTCACCGCGGGCGGGCATGTCCTCGCCTTCGTGGTGGAACCCGCCGGACAAGTTTGGGTGCAGCGCACCTGCCCGACCCGCGAGGTGGCAAAGGCGGCCGCGCTGTGGTCCCACGGGGTGCGGGCCCACGTGGCGGGCCAGCTGGCTACCCCGCAGGCGCTGCGCCAGGCTCACCGCGTCCTGTCCCAGCTGTACGCCCTACTGCTGGCGCCCGTGGAGGCGGCGCTCCGGCGGTTCCGCCGCCTCGTGGTCGCCCCGTACGGGGCGCTGCACGGACTCCCGTTTCACGCCTTCGCAGACGGGGACGAGTGCGCGTGGGACCGGTGGGAGGTGTCCTACATCCCCGCGGGGTCCCTGCTGCCCTTGCTGCAGGCGCGCCCGCGGCCGCGGGGGGAGGCGGTGTGCGTGGCGGACGGCCTGGGGGGCCGCCTGCCGGGTGTCCAGGAAGAGGCACGCTGGGTGGCACGCCGGGTGGGAGCCGTACTGGTGCAGGAGCCCGGCCCGCAGGAATTCCTGCGGGCCCTCCACGGCGCACGGCTCGCCCACGTGGCCGCGCACTGCCGTTTCCGGGCGGATTCCCCCCTTCTGTCTGCCGTCCACCTCACCGGGGGGCCGGTGACGGTGGCGGACGTGTTGGCTTCCTCCGTTTCGTGCGGGGTGGTGGTGCTGAGCGGGTGCGACACCGCCGCCTCCCGGGTCCTGCCGGGTGATGAGCTGGTGGGGTTCGCGCGGGCGTGGTTCCACGCAGGGGCCCACGCGCTCGTGCTGTCCTTGTGGCCCTTGGACGACGCCGCGGCCTGTGCGTTCATGCAGCAGTTCTACCACGCCGCGGCGCAGGGCGCGCGCCTGGCGGAAGCCCTGCGGCAGGCGGCCTTCCACCTCCGCGCGGCGCGCCCGCACCCCCGCGACTGGGCGGCCTTCGTGCTGGTGGGCGACCCTCGGACGCGCTTGTCGGACGCCCTGCACGCGCCGGGTCCCTTACCGGAAGAGCGGTCAGAAGGAGGGTGAGCCATGCCCGACAGGTGGAGGTACCTGCGCGGCCACCTGCTGGTGGCCTGTCCCGAGCCCTCGCTGGAGCCGCTGGAGCGCACACACCCATTACGCCTGTTGGTGCCCCCCGCGCCGCCGCAGACGGCCTTCGTGTCCCGCCGGGCGCCAGGAGGAGGGCGGTGGGAGGCGGTCCGCCTGCCGCCCGGGGGCCGACGGCCACCGTGGCGGTGGACGTTCCGCCGCGCGGTGGTGGAGTCTGAGGAAGCCGAGCAGGCGGTAGCGCGCCGGCTGAGTGCGGCGCTGCCGTATGTGTACGCGTCCGTGGACCTGGAGGCACGGGGCCAGGCGGAGGTGGCGCACGGCAGCCCCACTCCGGAGGCGGCCATCCGGGTGCCGGAGGCCACGGAGCTGGACTTCCGCGAGCAGCCGGCCTTCGAACAGATCGGGCTTGGGGAGTACGAACGTGTGCGGTACCGCCCCCGGGGCGAAGGGGTCACCGTGGTGGTGCTGGACAGCGGGCCGGGGCTGGGTCCGGACGGGCTCCCCAGGCTGGAACCGGGGTCCGTGGACGTGTACGTGCGCTGGCCCCAGCGCCTGCCGGAGGGGCTGCCCGCCCTCTGCCCCCTTGAAGGGCCCGAGGAGCCAGACTGCGGGCTGGCGGACCGGCAGCACGTGCAGGCGTGGTCGCCCCTTCTGGCCACCGAGGCACAGATGCAGGAGTACCGGGCGTACCACGGCGCCATGGTGGCGTCCCTGGTGCGCCGGGTGGCCCCGCAGGCGCGGGTGGTCCTGGTGGACCTCCTCACCCCACAGCTCCGCACCACCACCTACGACCTGGTGGAGGTCCTGCGGTGGGTGTACGAGCTGGCCGGCTCCGCCCCGCTCCACCCGGACACCCGCGCGCCCCTGCTGGGCGCCCCGCTCGTGTACAACCTGAGCTTGGGGGTGGACCGCTCCCAGCCGGAGACGGTCCAGTCCTGCGCGCTTTTGGCCGCGGTGGACGAGGTGGCCCGCCAGCGGGCGGTGCTGGTCTGCGCCGCGGGGAACCTGTCCCGCGGCCGTCCGGAGAACTGCCTGGAGCCAGCCGCGTACGGACAGTTCGGCGACACCCTGGCGGCCCAGACGCAGGTGGTGCCGGTGGCGGCCACCCGGGCGTCCCAGGCGGACCGGTACGCGTGGTTCAGCAACGAGGCCCACTTCGGTGCGCCCGGGGAGGACCTGATCCTGGACTGCGGGGCGGTGGTGGCAGGGTCCCGCTACGTGCGGTGGTCGGGGACCTCCTTCGCCGCCGCGCTCACCAGCGGCGTGGTGGCGGTCCTCCTGAGCACCGGGCTACCGCCCGAGGCGGTGAAACAGCGGCTGTGGGAGCGGGCTGTGCGGCCCTCCCGGTGGGACGGGGTGCACCGGGTGCGCCTGTAGACCACCCCTTGACAGGTGCCGGGGTCCCTGGTACCTGTGGGCTAGATAGTTTGGACTCCTAACAGATAAGGAGGTGTCCCATGGTGGCGCAGCCCCAGATCCCCGGCTACGACTATGGCCGCGTGGCCCCGTCTCCGGTGGGCCTGCAGGACCTGGAGCTGCTGAAGAAGTCCGTCCTGTTCACCGACGAGGACGAGCGGTACCTGCGCCTGGCGGGCGAGGTCCTGGCGGACCAGGTGGAGGACGTGCTGGACGTGTGGTACGGGTTCGTGGGCTCGCACCCGCACCTGGTTCACTACTTCACCGGGCGGGACGGCCAGCCCGTCTCCGAGTACCTGGCGGCCGTCCGCCGCCGCTTCGGGCAGTGGATCCTGGACACCTGCCTGCGCCCGTACGACCAGGCCTGGCTGGACTACCAACACGAGATCGGGTTGCGGCACCACCGGTCCAAGAAGAACACCACGGACCGGGTGGACTCCGTGGACCACGTACCCGCCCGCTACCTGGTGGCCTTCATCTACCCCATCACGGCCACCATCAGGCCCTTCCTGGCCAAGAAGGGGCACCCTCCCGAGGACGTGGAGCGTATGCACCAGGCGTGGTTCAAGGCGGTGGTCCTGCAGGTGGCCCTGTGGCTTTACCCGTACGTCCGGGAAGGCGACTACTAACAGACGACAAGCGGGAGGGGGAGGCCTTGGCCTCCCCCTCCTGGCACGCGGCTAGCGGCGGCCGCCCACCAGCCCCTGCTCCCGCCACTTCTGGAACACCCGGCGGATCTGCGCGGCGGCCGCGTCCAGGGCCTGCTCCGGGGTGTCGATGCCCTGCGCGACCCGCGCGAACATCACGTTGAGGATCCAGGTGTTGAACACCTCGTCGATGGCCGCGCTGGACGGCCCGGGCCAGCCCACGTTGTGGGCCCACTGGTAGGCGGTCTCGATGCTCACCAGCTTGTCCTTCCGGTCCCCCGCGGCCTTGCTGACCGGGTCGTCCCGCAGGTACGCCAGCCGCTTCGCCTTGGGGATGGCGTTCTCGAAGGTGGGGTAGTCGTACGCCTGGGAGGCGTGGAACTTGCCCGGCGGCCACCCCTCCCGGGCGGCCACGTCCGGGTCGTAGCTCAGGATGAGGTCCACCAGCAGCTTCTTGGCCGCTTCCCGCACGGGACGGGGCCGGTTCCGCCAGAGGAAGTACACCCCCATCACGTGCTCCAGGCCCCGGGCGCCCGCGGGGCCCTGCGGGGCCCGTTCCGTGATCCACGTGTTCCGGGCGAACTGGACTGCGGGCGACTGGTTGGGGTTCTCCCCCCGCCGGATGGCGGCCGCGGCCATAGCCTGGGCGCTGCGGGTGATGGAAATGGCGTTCGCGGCGATGGAGATGCGGCCCGCCAGGAACTCCTCGTTGTTGGAGGCCGCGGTCCACGCGAACACGCCGGGGAACATGGTCTCCTCGTACAGGGCCTTGACGAACCGCAGGGCGTCCAGGGTCCGCTGCCGGAACGGGGGCACGTCCAGGACCACGTTGCTGGCCTCGTCCTGCTCCCCGGTCCCCCACGAGTACAGCAGGGCCCGCAGCCACATCCCCGTGTCGATCTCCTGGCTCAGCCCCAGGCCCACGGGGTGGCCCATGCGCTTCAGCTCCCGGCCGGCCTTGCGGATGTCGTCCCAGGTGACGGGGCCCCGCAGCGGCACCCGCTGGTCTCCCGTGAGGCGCGCGGACACCTGCCGCCACAGGTCCGCCCGGTAGTGGATGGGGTCCGGCACGAAGTTGTCCGACACCCCGAAGTACCGGCGGGTCACGGGGTTGTAGGTGCTCTTCTCCGCCAGCTCGATGTACGGCCCCACCTTCCGCTTGAGCTCCTCGATGACCTCCCGGTGGGCGTCCGCGTCCACCTGCCGCTCCAACGTAGCCGGCGGCGTCAGGTACTGGATCAGGTCGTGGCCCGGGTCCGCCCCCGCGGCCACCCGGGCCGCCTCGGAGGCGGCGATGGCGGGAATCTCCGCCAGGCCCACGTTCTCCACCACCACCCGCACCCCGTTCTTCTCGCCCCAGCGGGGTGCGAACACCCGGTTGAACCACTCGTCGTACGGCGGCACGAAGTGCCGCCACTGCAGGATCCGGAGCGTCACCGGCTGGGCGCGGGTCCGCTCCGTGAGCACCAGGGGGCCCAGGCTGCCCGCGGCCGCACCCACCGCCGCGGACCGGAGGAACTCCCGGCGGGTCAGGCGGCGCCACCGGCCCTCCGCCACCTGGACCCACACACCGTCCTGCTTGCGCTCCTCTTCCATCTCCATCCCCCCTCGCGTGGTGGTCTGCTCAGCGGAAGGCCCCGCTGAGGGTGAAGCTGCCCACGAACCGCTCGATGACCAGGTAGTACAGGGCCGCCACCGGCACGCTGGCGATGAAGGCGGAGACCATCAGCGGCCCCCAGTCGAAGATGTCGCCCCGCACCATGTCCGCGGGCACGCCCACACTGACCGTCTTCTGCGCGGTGGCGGTGACGAAGCTCAGGGCGTACACGAACTCCTGCGCGGACAGGGTGAAGCTGAAGATGACCACCGTCACCAGCCCGGGTACCGCCAGCGGGAGCACCACGCGGGCCAGGGCCCCCAGGCGGGTGCACCCGTCCACCAGCGCCGCCTCCTCCAGCTCCCGCGGCAGCCCCCGCAGGAACCCGGACAGCAGCCACGTACACAGGGGCACGGTGATGGTGGGGTACACCGCGATCAGGGACCACAAGGTGTTCTGCAGCCCCAAGGTGGTGACCACCAAAGACATGGGGATGAACAGGAGGGTGGGCGGGACCAGGTACACGAGGAAGATGCCGATGCTGGCCCGCTCCCCCCACCGGCCCAGCAGCCGCGCCAGGCTGTAGGCCGCGGGGACCGTGAGCAGCAGGGTGACCACCACCACCCCCACCCCCACCAGGGCGGTGTTCACCGCCCACCGGGCGAACTGGGTCTTGGTGAAGGCGTACCGCACGTGGTCCAGGGTCGGCGGCTCGTTGAACCAGAAGGGGTTGTTGTGCGGGTTGTACAGGTCCGAGTCCGCCTTGAAGGCGGTGATCCCCATCCACGCGAAGGGGAAGGCGGCGAACACCACGAACGCGCCCACCAGCAGGAAGCGCCCTACCCGCCCGGCCCACCGCGCCAGCTTCGGGTTCACAGGCCCACCTCCACCCGCCGCGCGGCCCGCAGCACGAACACCGCAGCCACCAGCAGCACCGGGAACAGCAACAGGGAGATGGTGGCGCCCACGCTCAGGTTCCCTCCCACGATCCCCTTGAAGAAGGCCAGGCTGGCCAGCACCTGCGTGGTGTCAAACGGGCCGCCCCGGGTGAGCACGTACACCACCGTCATGTCCGTGAAGGTGAAGATGGTGCCGAACAGCATGGCCACCACCGCCACCGGCGCCAGCAGCGGCATCATCACGTACCGGTACTTCTGCCACAGGTTCGCCCCGTCCACCTCCGCCTGGTCCAGGAAGTCCGCGGGGATGGCGGAGTGGCCCGCCAGCAGCACCACGGTGGCAAACGGGAGCATCCGCCACACGTGCACCCCCACCACCGCGGCGAGGGCCAGGTCCGGCCGGCCCAGCCAGAACATGTTCGCCCCGGGCGGCAGCAGCCCCACCTGCCGCAGGACCCAGTCGATCACGCTGAACCGGGCGTGCAGGATCCACAGCCAGCCGATGGTGGACAGGGACACGGGCGCCACCCACGGGAGCAGCAGGAGGAACATCACCACCCCCCGGCCCCGGAAGGGGCGGCGTAGGGCCAGGGCCAGCACGTTGGCCAGGACCAGGACCGTCACCTGGGCCGACACGGTGAACACGAAGGTGTTCCGCAGGGCACGGGAGGCCACCGGGTCCTGGAACACCAGGGCGAAGTTCGCAAGCCCGATGAACCGCCCGAAGGGGTTTCCGGTGGTGGCGTCCGTCCAGCTGAGGTACAGGGCGAACAGGAACGGGAAGCCCACCAGCAGCACGATGTACGCCACCGCGGGAGTCAGCAGCGCCGGGCCCAGGACCCTCTCCCGCTCCAGCCACGTGCGGCCCCGCGACAGCGCGGCCCCGATGCCTTGCGCCACCGCCATGCCCGACCCTCCTGCCTCCACGCGCTACCGGACGTCTCCAGCCAAACCTAGCGGCGCTTTCCGGACAGTGTCAAGGCTGCTCTCCCCCAGGACCTGCTGGCGGCCTCCGCCACGGCGCTTCCGGCGTGCGCAGCTGGTGGTTCGTCCACCGTGCGGCCACGAACAGCAGGTCGCCCAGCCGGTTCAGGTACCGCAGGATCTCCGGGTTCACCGCCACCCGCTCCGCCAGGGCCACCACCCGCCGCTCCGCCCGGCGGCACACCGCGCGCGCCACGTGCAGCAGGGCGCCGGCTTCCCCCCCTCCCGGCAGCACGAAGGTCCGCAAGGGCGGCAGGTCCGCCTCCAGCCGGTCGATCCACCCCTCCAGCTCCTGCACGTGCGCGGCCGTCACCCGCGGGAGGTGGGAAGCGAGCCTGGGGTCCTCGGCCCGCGCGGTGGCCAGCTCTGCCCCGACGTGCAGCAGCACCTCCTGGACGGTGGCCACTAGACCTGCGAGCTCCGCAAACGGCAGCTTCGCCCGTACCAGGCCCAGCAGGCTACTCAGCTCGTCCACGCTGCCGTACGCCTCCACCCGCGGGTCCGCCTTGGACACCCGCTCTCCCCCGAACAGGCCGGTCTGGCCTCGGTCCCCTGTGCGGGTGTAGATCTTCACGGCCCCCCTGCGGCTGCACCGAGCCGTGCGGTCATCAGCGGCCCTCCCGCAGGCGCTCCCACAGGGGCCGGGGAAGGCCGCACGCCTGCATCTTCGCCTGGACCACCTCCACGGGGTACGCCACCCGGCGCAGCTCCACCGTCCGCGCCCGGGTGTCCAGGATCACGTACCCCGCGCGCGGGTCTCCGTCCCGGGGCTGGCCCACGCTCCCCACGTTCACCAGGTACCGCAGGTGCGGCTCCAGCTCCACCGGGGAGCTGGCGGGCAGCGGCAGCACGTACGTCCGCTGGCCGTCGTGGACAAAGCGCACCGGGACGTGCGTGTGGCCGAACAGGCAGACGGAAAACTCCGCGGCGCGGAAGTTGTCGTCTGCGGTCTCCCAGTCCAGGATGTACTCCTCCACCGGGTCCCGGGGGCTGGCGTGCACCAGGAGGGCCCCCTGGAACACCTCACGCGGGCGAAGCCCGCCCAGGTACGCCCGCACCGCGGGGCTCAGTTGATCCCGGGTCCACTCCACCGCCGCCCGCGCGAACAGGTTGAAGTGCCGCGTGTCCAGCCGTCCCAGGGCCGCCAGGTCGTGGTTGCCCACCAGCGCCACCGCCACCAGCTCGCGGAGGAGGTCCACACACGCGTTGGGGTCGGGCCCGTACCCCACGAAGTCCCCCAGGCACACAACCCCCCCGACCCCCTGCTGGCGCGCGTCCTCCAGGACCCCCTGCAGGGCCTCCAGGTTCCCGTGTACGTCCGACAGGACCGCGTAGCGCATGGCAGCCTGCACCCGCAGGATACCGCACGGCCGTGCGCCCGCTGGTCAGCGCGCCTGCCGCCGCGTCCGCAACACCTCCAGGACCTGCGCCCACGGCACGCCCTGGCGTGCCAGCGCCACCAGCAGGTGGTACACGAGGTCCGCGGCCTCTTCCGCCAGCCGCTGCGGGCTTTCCTCCCGGGCGGCCCGCACCACTTCCGCGGTCTCCTCGAACAGCTTCTCGTGCAGCCGGGCCGGATCCGCGGACAGCAGGGCGGTGGTGTAGGACCCGGGCTGGGGGTTTGCCATGCGGTCGTGCACCACCCGCTCCAGCTCCCCCAAGACCCCCGCCGCCGTGGTGACCCGCTGGCCGTCGGGGTCCCGGTGAAAGCAGGACACCTCCCCCGTGTGACACGCGGGGCCTTCCGGGTCCACCACGTACAGCAACGCGTCCCCGTCGCAGTCCTCCAGCACCTGCTGCACCCGCAGCAGGTGGCCACTGGTCTCGCCCTTCCGCCACAGCTGGCGGCGGGACCGGCTGAAGAAGTGCGCGAGCCCTGTTTCGCGGGTCCGGCGCAGGGCCTCGGTGTCCGCGTACGCCAGCATGAGGACCTGGCCGGTGCGTCCGTCCTGGACCACCACCGGCCGCAGGGGACCCACGGGTTCCGTCACGGGGCTGGCCACGCGGCCTCCTCCCGCACGGGGATCCCGCGGGCCCGCAGGGCGGCCTTCACCTCTCGGATCCGGATCCAGCCGAAGTGGAACACCGAGGCAGCCAGCGCGGCGTCCGCCTCGCCCTCCGTGAGCACCTCCACGAAGTGCTCCACGCGGCCCGCACCCCCCGAGGCGATCACGGGCACCGGCACGGCCCGGCTGACCGACCGGGTGAGCTCCACGTCGAAGCCTTCCGTGGTCCCGTCCCGGTCCATGCTGGTGAGGAGGATCTCCCCCGCACCCAGCTCGGCCGCCCGCTGTGCCCACGCCACCGCGTCCAGACCCGTAGGCTTCCGTCCCCCGTGGGTGTACACCTCCCAGCCCTGGCCGTGGCGCCGCGCGTCGATGGCCACCACCACGCACTGGCGGCCGAACTGCTCCGCGAGCCGCCCCACCAGCCCGGGGTCCTGCACCGCCGCGGTGTTCACGGCGACTTTGTCCGCGCCCGCACGCAGCATGCGCCGCGCGTCCTCCACGGACCGGATGCCGCCGCCCACGGTCAGGGGGATGAACACCTCGCCCGCCGTCCGCCAGACCGCTTCCTCCAGGATAGACCGGTCCTGCGCGGACGCGGTGATGTCCAAGAACACCAGCTCGTCCGCGCCCTCGCGGTCGTACGCGGCCGCCAGCTCCGCGGGGTCGCCCGCATCCCGGAGGTCCACAAACCGCACGCCCTTGACCACACGGCCCGCGTCCACGTCCAGGCAGGGGATGACCCGCTTGGCCAGCATCACCCGCCCTCCGCGGCTTCCAGCGCCTGTTCCAGGGACAGCGCGCCCTCGTACAGGGCGCGCCCCACCACCACGCCGTCCACGCCCACGTGCTTCAGCGCCCGCACGTCCTCCGCGTGCCGCACCCCGCCGGAGGCCAACACCGCCGCGGGGAGGGCCACCAGCCGGCGGTACAGGGGCAGGTTGGGCCCCCCCATCACCCCGTCTGAGGCCACGTCGGTGGCCAGCAGCCGCCGTGCCCCACACGCCAGCACCTCCCGGGCAATCGCCTCCACGTCCCCTCCCGTGGCCTCCGTCCAGCCCCGCACCACCACCCGGCCCTCCCGCACGTCCAGGGCCACCACCACCCGGTCGCCCCACCGCTGGCACAGGCGCTCCAGCCAGGGCGGGTCCAGTACGGCACGCGTGCCCACCACCACCCGTTCCACGCCCACGGCCAGGGCCTGGGCGACGGCCGCCTCGGTGCGCAGGCCACCGCCGAACTGGATCCGCAGCCCGGTGGCCACCAAGCGCGCCACCGTGGCCAGGTTGCGCGGGCAGCCCTCCCGCGCGCCGTCCAGGTCCACCACGTGTACCCACCGGGCGCCCAACTGCGCCCACCGCGACGCCACCTCCACCGCGTCCAGCCTGTAGTCGGTGACCCGGCGGAAGTCCCCCTGGGCCAGGCGGACCACCCTCCCCCCGAGCAGGTCCAGGGCCGGCAGGACGGTCACGGCCGGACGCGTACCCCCAGGTCCGTGCGGACGCCCAACAACAACCGGCGGCCCACGTCCGCGCTTTTCTCCGGGTGGAACTGGAAGCCTACCACAGACCCCGCCTGTACCACCGCGGGGATGCGGGTGCCGTACCAGGTTTCCGCCACCACGTACTGCGGGGCGGTCCGCACGTAGTACGAGTGGACGAAGTACACGAACTCCCCGGAGCGCACCTGGTCCACCACGGGCGACGGCTGCACCACCTGGAGGGTGTTCCAGCCCATGTGGGGGGCCTTCACCTCCCGCGGCAGCCGGACCACCCGGCCCGGCAGGACAGCCAGGCCCCGGTGCAGGCCGTCCTCCTCGCTTTCCTCGAACAGCAGCTGCATCCCCAGACACAGGCCCAGCAGGGGCCGGCCCTCTGCCGCCCACCGCCGCAGGGCTTCCACGAAGCCCGCCTGTCGAAGCCGCTGGACCGCGGGCCCGAAGGCACCCACCCCCGGCAGCACCACGAGGTCCGCACCCGCCAAGTCCGCCGCGCGGTCCACCCGCACGGGCGTGAAGCCCGCCCGCACCAGCGCCCGCTCCACGCTGCGCAGGTTCCCGGCGCCGTAGTCCACCACCGCCGCCCGCACAGCTGCTCCTACAGCACCCCCTTGGTGGAGGGGTGGCCCGCCCGCTCCACCCGAACCGCCCGGCCCAGCACCACCCCCAGCCCCTTGAAGGCCGCCTCCGCCAGGTGGTGGCTGTTGCGGCCGTGCAGGGCCACCACGTGCAGGCTGACCCGGGCGTGGGTGGTGAAGGCGCGGAAGAACTCCTCCACCAGCTCCGTGGCAAACGACCCCACCCACGGGGACGGCCACCGCACGTCCCAGTGCAGGTAGGGCCTACCGCTCACGTCCACCGCGCACAGGACCAGGGCGTCGTCCATGACCGCGTGCAGGCTGCTGAACCGCACGATCCCCTGTCCGTCGCCCAAGGCCCGCGCGAAGGCCTCCCCCAGCACAATGCCCACGTCCTCCACCGTGTGGTGGGCGTCCACCGCCAAATCCCCCGTGGCGCCCACCTCCAGGTCGAACCCGCCGTGGTGAGCCCACTGGGCCAGCATGTGGTCCAAAAACGGCACCCCGGTCTCCACCCGGTGGGCTCCTGCGCCGTCCAGGCGGAGCGTGACCCGGACCTGTGTCTCCCCGGTGCGCCGTTCGACCCGCGCCTCCCTCACACCGCCACCTCCCGCGCGGCCCGGAGGGCTGCCAGGAAGGCTTCGTTGTCCTCCGGGGACCCCACCGTCACCCGCAGGCAGCCGTCCAGCATGGGGTACCGGGACACGTCCCGCACCAGCACGCCCCGCTCCAGCAGGCGGAGGAACGTCTCCCGGCTGTTGGGGACCCGGAACAGGAGGAAGTTGGCCTCGCTGGGGTACACCTCCACCCCCATGGCGCGCAGGGCCTGGAACAGCCGCTCCCGTTCCGCCACCACCTCCCCCACTCGGCGCCGCACCAGGTCGGGACGGCGCGCCAGCACCTCCACCGCCGCCTGCGCGAACACGTTCACGTTGTACGGCGGCACCACCCGGCCCACCGCTCCGACCACCTCCGGGTGCGCCACCACCCAACCCACCCGCGCTCCCGCCAAGCCGAAGGCTTTGGACGCGGTGCGCAGCACCACCAGGTGCGGGTACCGGCCCAGCAGGGCCAGGGGGGAGTGGGGACAGAAGCCCCAGTACGCCTCGTCCACCACCACCGGGACGCGCACCGCGTCCAGCAGGGCTTCCAGCTCGTGCTCGGGGACGGCGCGGCCCGTGGGGTTGTTGGGCGAGGCCAGGTACACCAGGGCCGCCACCGTCTCGCGGGCTGTACGCGCCAGGGCGCGCACGTCCAGGGTCAAGTCGTCCCGCAGCCGCACGGCCCTCACCCGCGCCCCGGCCGCCACCGCCAGGGGCGCGGCCATGGAGTAGCCAGGCTCCGGGACGACCACGGTGCCGCCGGTGGCGAAGGTCTGGACGGTGGCGAGGATGGCCTCGTTCGACCCGTTGGTGAGCAACACCCAGTCCGCGGACAGCCCGCACGCTTCCGCCACCGCCTGCCGTGCCCCTTCCGCCCGCATGGCCGGGTACCGGTTCCACGGCAACTCCCGCAGCCGCGCCAGGACTTCCTCCTTCAGCTCCCGCGGCACGTCGAAGGGGCACTCGTTCTGGTTCAGCTTCACCGGTACGTCCGCCTGGGCCAGGCGGTAGCCGGGAAGCGCTCCCACCTCGGGCCTGGGTTGCGGCGTCACCGCACGCCTCCCCCCGGCCGGTCCCGCACCGCCATGACGTGGGCGGGGAACCCCTCGTACGTCCCCAGGTGCTCCACCACGGGACGGACCTTGTCGAGCCCTTCCGGATCCAGCTCCGCCACGGAGGTTACCTTGAGGTAGCTGAGGACCGTAATCCCGGACTCCCGCCGCGCCCCCCCGCCCGTGGGCAGCGCCGCGGGCACGCCGAGGGCGTAGTTGGCCGCGGAGAAGGGGGTGTGGGGCCCCAGGAGGATCTCGCCCGCATGCCGGATCTGGTGCGCCACCGACCACGGGTCCCGGGCGTGGACCATGACGTGCTCGGGGGCGTACAGGTTCACGAACGCCACCGCTTCCTCCCAGTCCTCCACCACCAGGATCCCGCCCAGGTCCGTGAGGGCGTCCTTGGCGTAGCCGCGCCGCGGTTCCGGCAGCCGGTCCAAAAGTTCCAGGACCCGGCCGCGTACCGTGCGGGCCAGCTCCTCGCTGGGCGTCACCAGCCACGCGGCGGAGTCGCTCCCGTGTTCCGCCTCGTTCAGCAGGTCCAGCGCCACGCGGTCCGGGTCCGCTTCCGCGTCCGCCAGGACCACGGACTCGGTGGGGCCGAAGGTGCCGAGCACCCGCACACCCCTGGTCTGCACCAACAGCTGCATGGCCACCACGTACGGGTTGCCGGGGCCCACCACCGCCTCCACCTTGGGGAAGGACTCCGTGCCCACCGCCAAGGCTGCGATGCCCGCGGGCCCGTTGCACCGGTACACGCGCTCGACCCCCACCAGCTGCGCGGCCACCAGCACCGCGGGGTCCGCGCTCCCGTCCGGTTGCGGCGGCACCACCACCGCCACTTCGGGTACGCCGGCCACCACCGCGGGGGTCAGCAGGGTGACCACCGTGGACGGGAACCTGCCCTTGCCCGAAGGCACGTACGCGCCCACGGACGCCAGCGGGGTGAACTGCACGCCCACCGTGATGCCGGCCTCCAGCTCCTCGCACAGGCGCGCGGGCGGACGCAGCCACTCGGAGAACCGCCGCGCGCGGTCCACCGCGGCGGCCAGCGCGGCCTGCACGCCCTCGCCGACCCGCTCCCGCGCCTGCACGAACTCCCCGTGGCGCACCTGCAGCCGGTCCGGGTCCAGCCGCACCCCGTCGAACCGGGCGGTGGCCTCCACCACCGCCAGGTCCCCCCGCCGCTCCACGTCCTCCAGCAGCGCCCGCACCGCCTCCTGTGTGGCGGCCTCCAGGGCCCGCGCCTGCGAGCGGGCCAGCAGCCGCCGGAGCTCCGCCGCGGGCACCTGCCGCAGCCGGCGGACGGGCACGGCCTCGCTCACGGCACCGCCTCCACGGCCCGGGTCAGCTTCCGCACCAGCTCGCGCACCGCGTCACTCCGGGTGCGCAGGCTCACGGGGTTCACCACCAAGCGCGCGGTGGACTGGAACACCTCCGCCACCTCCACCAGGCCGTTCGCCCGCAGCGTAGCGCCCGTCATCACCAGGTCCAGGATCCCGTCGCTCAGGCCCACCCGGGGCGCCAGCTCCACCGACCCGTACAGTTCCACGATCTCCACCGGCCGGCCCCTCTCCCAGAAGAAGCGCTCCGCCACGCGCGGGTACTTGGTGGCGACCCGCAGGTGCTGGCGTGGGTCCTCCCACAGGTACCGACGGTCCGCGGGCAGGGCCACCACCCCCCGGCAGCGGCCGAAACCCAGGTCCACCAGTTCGTAGACCTCGTGCGTCTGCTCCAGGAGGATGTCCTTGCCCACCACCCCGCAGTCGGCAGCGCCCCGCTCCACGTACGTCAACAGGTCCACGGGCTTGGCCACGATCACCGTCAGCTGTTCCCACCGCCACACCAGGCTGCGGTCCTCCGCGTCGGTGCCCCGGTAGCCCGCTTCCCGCAGCAGGCGCACCGCGTCACCCAGCAGCCGGCCGGAGGGGAGCGCCAGGGTCAGGGGCTCCACGGCAGGCGTCCTTGCAGCAACGCGTCCAGCGCGTCGGGCCCCACAGCGCGGTCTGACCCGTCCGCGTCCACCCACCACACGCCGTCCCCACGGAAGCGCAGCGCGCCCGCCTCCGGTCCTGTGCCGGCGGGGTCCGCCGCCACCCGCCAGCCCGCGGCCCGCGCGGCTTGTACCCACCGCAGCGCCTGCTCGCGCACGGAGGGCTCGTACAGGACCCGCAGCACCGGCAGCGCGGCGGGTAGCTGCCCGCTGCGGGACAGCACCCGCTCCACGTGCACCGCGAACCCCACCGCGGGACGGTGGGCCCCGAACCGTTCCAGGAGCTGGTCGTACCGGCCCCCGCCCAGCAGCGCCGCCCCGCTGGCGGGCGCGTACGCCTCGAACACCACCCCCGTGTAGTAGTCGAAGTCCCGGATGATCCCCAGATCCACCTCCACCCGGTCGTCTACCCCGTACGGCCGCACCGCCTCCACCGCCGCCTCCAGCTCCTCCAGCGCGGAGCCTCCCACACCGACCTGCCGGGCCCGCGCCAGCGCCCCCGGGCCGCGCAAGGAGGGGAGTTCCAGCAACGTCCGCCGCACGTCCGCGGGGGGCCCGTCCAACAGGGACGACAGCGTCACGAAGTCCCGCCGGTACAGCGCCACCTGCGCGGTCCTGCGGTCCTCCTGGTCCAGGCCGGCCGCGTCCAACAACGCCCGCAGGAACCCCGCGTGGCCCAGCCCCAGCCGCGCGCCGCGGACCCCCGCCTTTTCCAGGGCCTCCATCGCGAGCGCCACCACCTCCGCGTCCGCGTCCGCACCTCCGGGCCCCACCCGTTCCACCCCCGCCTGCGCGAACTCCCGGCTCCCGCCGCGGCCCAGCTCCCCGCGGAACACGGAGCCCACGTAGTACAGCCGCGCCACCTCGTCCGGCCAGCGGGTGGCCACGAACCGCGCCACGGGGACCGTCATCTCCGGCCGCAGGGCCAGCAGCTCCCCGGTCCGGTCCACCACCACGAACAGGGAGGCGGGCGAACCGGTACCCATCCCCCGGGCCCACGTCTCCAGGTACTCCAGGGCGGGGGTGGCCACCTCGCGGTACCCCCACGCCTCGAAAGCCTCCCGCAGCCGCGCCTCCACCGCCCGCCGGGCGGCCAGCTCTTCCGGCGTCCAGTCCCGCAGCCCGGCGGGCAGCCGTTGCCAGGGGAACGGGGACTTTACTTCTTTACCTCGGTAAAGCGATGAACTGCGCACGGGGTCCACCCTACCATACGCCGCGGTCCCGGTCAACCCTTGCCCCGGGACGCCCGCTGGCGGGCCAGGCGGCGGAGCACCAGCCGGTAGCCGTCCGCCCCGTACTCCAGGAAGCGCTTGACGCGGCTGACGGTGGCGGAGCTGGCCCCCGTCCGCCGTACCACCTCCTCGTACGTGTTCCCCTCGTGGAGCAGCCGTGCCACGTGGAAGCGCTGCGCCAGGGCCCGGATCTCGTGCACCGTGCACAGGTCTTCGAAGAACCGGTAGCACTCCTCCACGGTCCGCAGCTCCAGGATGGCTTCGAACAGCCGGTCCGTGTTCGGGTCGCGCAGCTTCGGGTTTACCGGCACGTCAACCCTCCCCGCGGACGGGAACCCACAGGGACAGGAACACGCCCGCACCCACGCCCACCGTCACCGCCAGCGCCCACCGGGGGTCATGCACCAACACCCGCAAGCCGGGGTCCAGCCACAGCTGGACCGCGCACGCCACCGCCAGGCCGGCGAACAAGCGGCCGGAGGCGGCCAGCCGCGTGGCCCACCCCGTGCTCCCAGCCCCCGCCAGCAGGCGGGCCGCGGAGGCCACCACCGCGGAGGGCACAGAGACCCCACCAGGGAGCCCCATCTGCGCCACCTGGAAGGCCGACCGGAGGATGGTGGCCTCCGACCACGCGGCAAACCCGGCCCCCACTGCCACGCCCGGCAAGCTGCCCTCCGGAGCGGGCATGCGGTACAGCTGGTGCACCGCCAGCGCCGCGGTGAGCTTCGCGAGCTCCGCGAAGGCCACCAGGGCCGCCACCACCGGTACTTCCCCGCCGCCCGCCGCGCCCACCAGGGTGCCCACGGGACGGGCCAGGAGCTGCGTCCCGAAGAACACCAGGCCGCCCGCGGCGAAGGCGGACCAGACCCGCACGTCGTGCCACCGCAGGCCCGTGGCGAGCGCCGTGGCCAACAGCGCAAGTCCGAACGAGGTGCCCACCGCCGTCCACACGGTGCTGTACTTCCCTCCCCGGGAGGCCTTTGACCCGCGGCTCAGAGAGCCTGCGTGGGCTCGGCCTCCTCGGGGGAGGCTTCCACCTCCGCCGCCTCCGTTTCCCCCTCCGGCGCAGGCTCCGCGGGGACAGGGGCGCCCAGGGCCGCGAAGAGGAGCTCCCGCGCGCGCTCCCCGTCCGCGTCCCGCACCCACCGGACGTTCGGCGGCTTGCGGGAAAGCCCCAGGGGGTCCAGGACCAGCTGTCCCCGGGTGAGCTCCCCCCGGGTTTCCACGTCCGCCCGCACCCGCACCGCGTCCCGCACCACCGCGGCGTCCAGGGCCGCGGCCATGGTGAGCACCGCACCCAGGTCCGACCCGCGCTGCCGCAACACCCTCCGGCAGTAGTCTGCCAGGGTCCGCGTCCCCTCCAGGAAGAACCGACACTCGCGGGTCCCGCCCTGGCGGATGCGGTGGATGTCTGTGTCCCGCATGGCCAGGTGCTGGCGGGCCAGGTCCCAACCCAGCAGGGTAATGGGCAGGCCGCTGTCCAGGACCACGGCTGCCGCTTCGGGGTCCGCGTGGAAGTTGTACTCCGCGGCGGCGGTCACGTTCCCCCCCGAGGCGGACCCGCCGTACACGTACACCTGCGCGGGCATCTCCGCCAGCCGCGGCGCTTGGATCAGGGCCGCAGCCAGGTTCGTGAGGGGTCCCAGACACACCACCTCCAGCTCCCTGCGGTAGTGGCGGCACAGGGACAGGATGGCGTCCACCGCGTGCGCGGACTCCGCACGCCCCTTGGGCTTGGTGGCCGCGTGGGTACCCAGCCCGCTGCGGCCGAAGAACCCGTCGAAGGGCGCGTGCGGGCGCACCAGGGCGCGTTCGCACCCCGGGTACACGGGGATGCGGCTGAGCCCGGCCAACTCCAACCCGTACAGGACGTTGTCCGTGGCCTGCTGCACCCGCACACAGCCGGCCACCGTGGTGACCGCCACCACCTCCACCTCCGGGGTCCGGGCCGCCATCCACAAGGCCACCACGTCTTCCGTGGTCCCGTCTCCGTCCACCAGAAGCCTGCGCATGCACCCTCCCGCGCGCGCACCGTGCGCGCCGCTCCCCGCTATTCTACGCCAGCCGCCGCCCGCCGCGCCGGCTTTGACAGCCGCGCCCGCGGGTCGTACAAGGGTAGCGGTGCGCCTGTTCCGTACCCTACCTCCTCGAGCCCGCCACGCATTCCTCCACGACCTGGCTGGCGCGGTCCTGGCAGGTCTGTTCTCCGGCGCGGTCCTGCCCTTCGCCGGCGTGGTGGCGCGCCAGCTGGGAGCCCCGCCCCTGTGGATTGCTGTGCTGGCCAGCGCTCCGGCCCTGGGCTTCTTCCTCACCGCAGGCTGGGCTCCCGCCCTCGCCAGCTCCAACCCCGTGGCGCTGGTGGTGTGGCCCGCGGTGATCGGCAGGGGGCTGTTCCTCCTGGCCCCCTGGCTAGCGGGCCCAGGGCCCCTCGTGGCGCTGGTGGTGGGGTTCCACCTGGTGAACGGCCTTACGGTCCCCGCGTACGCGGAGGCGGTGGGGAGGGTACTGCCTGCGGACGTACGGGGAAGGTTGGTCGGGGCCGTGCGGGTCGGCCTGAGCCTGTCCGCGGTGGGCGCTTCGCTGCTGGCGGGCGCGGCCATCCAGCGGTTCGGCTACGGCCCGGTGTTCGCTGCGGGATCCGTTTTCGGCGTGGCGGGGGCGCTGGTGTTCCGCCGCATCCGTCTGCCCCGGAGCGGCTCGGAACGCCGGACACCGCCGCCCGCGTGGTGGACGGCCCTTCACGACCCCGCCTTCCGGCCCCTGCTCGGTGCCACCTTCGTGTTCGGGTTCGGGGGTTGGATGATGGCCCCTGCCATCCCCCTGCTCCTCGTGGACGAGCTGCGGGCCACCAACGCGCAGGTGGGGGTCCTGGCCGCCACTTCTTCCCTGGCCTCCGTGGTGGGGTTCTCCGTGTGGGGCCGGTACGTGGACCGCCGTTCGGGAACCACCGCCATGCGCACCCTCCTCTCCGCCGCGGTGGCCACCCCGCTGCTGTTCCTCACCGCCCCGCACCCCTGGTTCGCCCTGTTGGCCTTCGCCTCCGACGGGTTCTTCGTGGCAGGCCTGGACCTGGCGTGGATGGCCGCCTGCATGGAGCTCGCGCCCCCCGGGCGCGTGGCGGTATACGCGGCCGCGTACACGGTGCTCATGGGGCTGCGCGGCCTCACCGCCCCCTTCGTGGCGGGTGCGGTGGCCAGCGCCCTGGGTCCGCGGCCCGTGTTCCTGGTGGCCGCTGCCCTCATCGCGGCCGCGGGTGTGATGGCCCGCCGCCAGTTGGGTCGGGCACCCGCCTCCTGACGCCGCCCATCCGGACGGTGAGGCCTTTGGAGGCGGTCCGTTACCCGCCGCACCGGCACAAGCCCCGCCGGCTCCCGTCCGCGCTTCCACCGCCCACCGGGAGAAGGTCCGCAGGGCGGCCGCAGTACAGCCGCTGAGCTTCTTGCTGAGCAGGAAGGCCTCCGCAAGGCCGGTGAGCGTTGGCTGTTCGGGCCCTTCCTGGGAAGCTGCGGAAATGCAGACAGGATGCTGCCTGGCGCGCCCGGCAGGATTCGAACCTGCGGCCTTTGGCTCCGGAGGCCAACGCTCTGTCCCCTGAGCTACGGGCGCACCTGCCTTTATGCTACGGGTTCCCAGCCGCGGAGGCAACCGGAGGTTCGCCCTCGAACACCACGCGGTTGCGCAGCACCCCGATGCGGGAGACTTCTGCCTCCACCACGTCCCCATGCCGGAGGAACAGGGGAGGGTTGCGGCCAAAGCCCATGCCCGCAGGGGTGCCCGTGGCGATCACGTCCCCCGGCAGAAGGGTGATCCCCCGGGACAGGTCCTCGATGGCCCGACAGACAGGGAAGATCATGTCCCGGGTGTGCCCGTGCTGGCGGACCTCCCCGTTCACGCGCAGCCACAGCTCCAGGTCCTGGGGGTCCGGGATCTCCTCCGCGGTCACCAGCACGGGCCCCACCGGGCAGAGGCCGTCCAGGCTCTTTCCGTAGAACCACTGGCCGCCTCTCGCGAACTGCAGGTCCCGGGCGGACAGGTCGTTCAGCACCGTGTAGCCCAGCACGTGGTCCAGGGCGCGTTCCGCGGGGATCCGCCTGCCGCCCCGGCGCAGCACCACCGCCAGCTCCACCTCCCAGTCCAGCTGTGTGGTGAGGGCAGGGTCCACGACCACGTCCTCGTCCGGCCCCACGATGCTCGTGGTCACCTTGGTGAACCACACGGGCTCCCGGGGCACCTGCCGTGCGGGGGACTCCTCCACGTGGGCGTGGTAGTTCAGCCCCATACAGAACACGTTGCGGGGCGGGTCTACCGGGGCCCGCAACCGCAGTGCCTGGGCCGGCAGCGTCCGGCCCTCCAGCTCCAGCGGCCCCTCGTACCGGAACTCCCGCACCGGCCGCACCCGCTCGCCCTCCAGCACCCCCCACCGGACCCCCACCTCGCTGTCAAACCGTACAAGACGCATGGACTCCTCCTCAACGGGGCAGCCGCAGGCGCAGCAGACGGCGGGCGTTCCCCTCGAAGATGGCGTGCTTGACCTCCGGCGGGAACGACACGTTCTCCACCACCCGGATGGTCTCCCGCAGGAACAAGGCTCCTCCCTCGGGGTCGAAGGGGAAGTCGGTGGCGAACAGCACCCGTTCGGACCCGAAGAAGGCGATCCCGCACTCCGTCGCCGGCAGGGCTCCGAACAACGCGGTGTCCGCGTAGAACCGACGGAAGTAGTCCAGGGGCCGGCCCCGGAGTGCTTGTTTGGCGCGCAGGTCTTCCTCCTCGTCCGTCCGCCGCCCCACCTGGTCCAGGCCCCAGCCCACGCGCCCCTCGAAGTACGGCACCATGCCGCCCATGTGGTGGGTGATGATCTTCAGGCTCGGGTAGCGGTCGAACAGCCCCCAGAACACCATCCGCGCCATGAACACGCTCGTCTCGTACGGCCAACCGAACGCCCACCAGATGTCGTACTTGGAGCGGGACTCGGTGCGGTAGTCGGGGTGGTCTGGAGGCCGGGTGGGGTGGACCCACACGGGCAGGTCCAGCTGGCTTGCGACGGCGAACAGCGGCTCGTAGGCAGGTTGGTCCAGGGGCGCTCCGTTCACGTTCGTGAACACCTGCACCCCCGTGGCACCCAGCTCCCGGACCGCCCGCTCGGCCTCCCGGACCGCGGCCTCCGGGTCGTTCATAGGCAGGGAGGCCACGAACCCCACAAACCTGTCCGGGTAGCGGTCCACCAGCTCCGCCATGCTGTCGTTCGCCACCCGTGCCAGCTCTGCCGAGCGGTCCGGAGGTGCCACCGCCTCCACGGGGGGCGCGGCCAGGGAGATCACCTGCACGTAACCCGGGTGCTGGTCCATCATCCGGAACCGCAGGTCCAGGTCGTACAGCGACCGTACGCCCCGCACACGCTTCTGCATGTAGGCGGTGCTGGGGAGCTGCGCGGTCATCCGCTCGTAGTAACGGTCCGGCAGCACGTGGCAGAACACGTCGATGTGCAGACCGGTCACCTCTGCCCTCCAGCGGTGTGGTGTGCCGTACCCCCGGCTGGGTCTATGGTGGCCGCCCACGCGGCGGCCTGCAACGGCCCGGTTCGACAGTGCAGAACGAGGGGCCGATGGGGGTCAGCCCTGCAGCGCCCGCCGCCTGCGGTCCTGGGCGATGGCCTCCCGGAGCCGCTGCGCGTACTCGTGGGCCAGCTCCCGCGGCAGCCGTCCGAACAGACGCGCGTCGCCCGGGGCGACCACCAGGACCACGTGGTCGCCGACCCGCACGCTCCACTCCCCCAGCACGCCCACCGCACGGACGTCCAAGGGCGAGGGGTCCTCGTTGAACACCTCGTCCAACCGCGCCGCCACCTCCGCCGCCCGTTCCCGGCCGCCGCTCAGCCGTAGGACCGGCTCCCCGTTCACCCGCACCACGCCCACAGGCCCCTCCGCATCCACCGCCAGCTGGAGGAAGCCCGCAGACACCCGGCGGTGCAGCGGCACGCCGCGGCGCCCCAGCTCCTGCTCCACCGCCCGCAACCGCTCCTCCCAACGCGGGTGCGTCCGGAACGCTCCCGGGTCCCCGCTGCCGGACAGCAGCTCCTCGCGGGCCAGGCGCTCGAGCAAGGTCAGGACCCCCACGGGGTGCCACGGGGTGTGCAGGAGGTAGCCGACCGCGGCCACGTCCGCCTCACGCTCCAACTCCCGGCCGAAGGCGCTCAACACGCCCCCGGCCACCAGCTGGGCCCCCGCAGCCACCCGCGCGTCCCGGGCCAGCACCGCCACCAGCAGGACCAGGAGGTTGGTGCGGCTGACCTCCCGTTCCATCCTCTGGTGGTGCCGGAGGGCCACGTGGGCGGCCTCGTGTGCCAGCAGGGCGGCCAGCTCGTGGTCCGTGCGGACGCGTTCCAGCATGGCGGAGGTCACGTACACCAGGCCCCCGGGAAGGGCCACCGCGTTGGGCGTTCGGTGCTCCACCACCTTGAAGGCCCACGGCAGCTGCGGCCGCTCCGTCACCGCCGCCACCGCCCGGCCGACCCGCGCAACGCGCGCGTTCCCCTCGGGGTCGGCCACCAGCCGGAGGGCGCGCTCGATCTGCTCCCCTGCCCGGCGGCCCGCTTCCACCTCCGCACGGTCCGACCCCGTCTGCGCCGCCAGCGGGGTGGCGAGCACCAACACGCTCAGGATCAGCGCGCCAGTCCGAAGCACCGTCGGGCGTTTTCCGCGGTCCGTGCCGCCACCTCCTCCGTCCGCTGGCCCCGGGAAGCGGCCACGGCTTCCACCACCTGCGGCAGGTAACTGGGCTCGTTCCTGCGCCCTCGGTATGGGTGCGGGGCCGCGAAGGGGGCGTCCGTCTCCACCAGGAGGAGGGGGTCCGGGATGGAGGCCGCGGCCGCGCGCACGGCTCCCGCCTTGGGGTAGGTGACCGGGCCGCCCACGGACAGCCAGTAGCCGCGTGCCGCACAGGCCGCCGCGTAGTCCGTCGGCCCCATGAACATGTGCAGCACCACCGCCCGCGCGCCCTCCTCCTCGAGGATCCGGAGCAGGTCCGCGGCGGCCCCCCGGTTGTGCACCACCAGCGGCTTGCCGCACGCGCGGCTGAGCCGGACGTGTCGCCGCAGGTTGGCCTGTTGGACCTCCCGCGGACACCGCCCCCGCTCGTAGTCCAGGCCGCACTCCCCCACCGCCACCACCCTCGGGTGCTCCGCCAGCCCGGCGACGGCTTCGAAGTCGCTGGCGCTCGCCTCGTGCGCCTGGTTCGGGTGGATCCCCACGGCCGCGTACACGCACGGGAACCGCTCCGCCAGATCCACCGCGCGCTCGCTGGTCTGCCGGTCTGTGCCCAGGGTCACCAGGACCTGCACCCCCGCGGCCAGGGCCCGCGCCACCACCGCCTCCCGGTCCCGGTCGAAGTCCGGGTGGTGGAGGTGTACGTGCGTGTCGATCACGACACCCGTGCGCCCGGCGGCAGCTCCCGGTCCAGGGTGACCAGGGCCAGTCGGCCGTTCCACTCCGCGGCCAGCAGCATGCCCTGGGACTCCACGCCCCGCAGCCGCCGCGGCTCCAGGTTGGCCACCACCACCACGGTCCTGCCCACCAGGTCCTCCGGCAGGTAGTGCGGCACCAGCCCCGTCACGATGGTGCGCACCTCCCCGCCCAGGTCCACCTTCGCCTCGATGAGCTTCTCCGTCCCCGGCACCCGCCGTGCCTCCACCACGCGGGCGACCCTCAGGTCCAGCCTGCGGAACTCCTCCAGGCTCAGGACCTCCCCTGCACGGGACCCTTCCGCCACCGGCCTCCCCTCCTCCACCCGCGGGAAGATGGGCGCGCCGGGCCGCACCCGGGTTCCCGGCCGCAGCCACCGCCAGCGGCGCGCGTCCTCCAGCCGCAGGCCGGTGCCACGGTACGCCCCGCCCCGTGCGCGTGCCTCCCGCGCGCGCCCCTCGAACTCCGGGTAGCCCAGCTGAGACCACACCTTCACGGTGGCCGTAGGCATCACGGGCTCCAGCAGGATGGTGGCCACCCGGAGAGCTTCCAGCGTGTTCACCAGGACCGTGCCCGCCCGGTCCCGCTGCCCTGCCCGGTGGAGGCTCCAGGGCGCCTCCCGGTCCAGGTAGCGGTTCGCCGCACCGAGCAGCTGCCACACGGACGCCAGGGCCCGGGGGAAGTCGTAGGCCCGCACCGCCGCCCACACCGCGTCCACGGTCGCCTGCGCCAGCTCCCGCAGCTCCCCGTCTGTGCCTTCCTCCGGCCCGGGCTCCGGCAGCACACCCCCGAAGGAGCGCTCCACCAGGGGCAGGGTGCGGTTGAGGAGGTTGCCGTAGTCGTTCGCGAGGTCCGCGTTGAACCGCACCAGCAGCTGCGCACGGCTGAAGTCCCCGTCTTCCCCGAAGGGTACTTCCCGGACGAGGAAGTAGCGGATTGCGTCCACGCACACGTCCAGCTCGGCGCCGCTGCGCTCCGCCAGCTCCCGGGCCACCGCCACGGGGTCGATCACGTTCCCCAGCGTCTTGCTGATCTTCTGGCCCTCCAGGGTCAAAAACCCGTGCACCAGGACCTGCCGCGGCGGCTGCAGCCCCGCGCTCAGGAGCATGGCGGGCCACAGCAGGGAGTGGAACCGGTTGATGTCCTTGCCGATGAGGTGGTGGGCGGGCCACCAGCTCGCGAACTGCTCCTCGTCCCGGCCGAAGCCGATGGCGCTGATGTAGTTCGTCAGGGCGTCGAACCACACGTAGATGACGTGGGACGGGTCCTCCGGCACCGGGATGCCCCACGAGAGCTTCTCCACGGGCCGCGACACCGACACGTCCTCCAGGCTGTCGATCAGGTTCCACATCTCCGCGTAGCGGGAGGCGGGGACCACGAAGTCCGGGCGCTCCTCGAACAGCCTCCGCAGGTGTGGCCGGTACCGGGACAGCCGGAAGAAGTAGTTCTCCTCCTCGATGACCTGGGGCTCCGTGAGGTGCCGAGGACAGCGCCCGTCCACGAGCTCGCTCCGCGTGACGAAGGCCTCGCACTGCACGCAGTACAGGGCCCGGTAGTGCTTGCGGTACAGGTCGCCCGCGGCCGCCACCCGCCGCCAGATCTCCTGGACCCCCGGCCAGTGGCGATGCCGGTCCGTGGTGCGGATGAAGTCGTCGTTGGACACGTTCAGCTGGCGGCACAGCTCCTGGAAGGCGGCCGCGTTGCGGTCCACGAAGGTCTGAGGGTCCTGGCCCGCCCGGGCTGCCTCGTTGGCGATGTTCTGACCGTGCTCGTCCGTGCCCGTGAGGAAGAACACCTCCTCCCCGGCCAGCCGGTGGTAGCGGGCCAGTACGTCCGCCAGCACCTTCTCGTACGCGTGCCCGATGTGCGGGGTGGCGTTCACGTAGTCGATGGCCGTGGTCACGTAGAACCGGTCCGTCACGCCGTCACCTCCACCGGGGCCGTCCCCTCACGGCAGGCCGTCCCCGTACCGTTCCTCCTCCCACGGGTCTCCGCGCAGGTGGTAGCCCGCGGCCTCCCAGAACCCCGGGCGTTCCTCCGTCAGGAACTCCAGGCCCCGCACCCACTTGGCGCTTTTCCAGAAGTACAGGTGCGGGACCACCAGGCGCAGCGGCCAACCGTGCTCCGGCGTAAGGGGCCGGCCGTCGTGCTCGTACGCGAACAACACGTCGTCTCGGTCGAGATCCTCTACCCGCAGGTTCGTGGTGTAGCCGCCCTCCGCGTGCACCATGACCCACCGGGCCCCGGGACGTGCGCGGACCTGCTGCAGCACGGCCCGGGCGGGGACACCGCCGAAGCGGTTGTCGAGCCGGCTCCACCTTGTGACGCAGTGTACATCACACCGGACCTCCACCCACCCCAGAGCCCGGAAGGCCTCGTAGGTCCAGCTGCGCTCCTCCTCCACCGCCCCGAACACGCGGAACGTCCACGCCCGCAGGTCCGCCCGGGGGACCGGACCCACGTGCAGCACCGGCCAGTGGTCCGTCCGGTACTGGCCGGGGGGCAGCCGGTCTGCGGGAACGCGTCGCACCTCCGCCTCCTCACACGTCCGGCTGCAGCGCGGCCTCCTCCGCCGCACGCCGCCTGCGCACGAGCAGGAACGACACCAGCACCGCGGCCTCGTACAGGGCGAACATGGGCAAAGCCAGGAGGAACATGGTCACCGGGCTCCAGTCCGGGGTGACGGCCGCGGACACCACCAGGATGACCAGGAGGGCGAGTTTCCACTCCCGCTGCAGCCGCTGGGGGCTCACGAGGCCCAACACGCAAGCTGCCACCACCAGCAAGGGCGTCTGGAACCCCAAGCCCATGCCCACCAACAACCAGGTGACGAAGTGCAGGTAGTTCAGGGCGGTGACCTGCACCCGGATCAGGGTGCCCGCCTGGCTCAACAGCCACTTGGCCGCCGCGGGGAGGATGAAGAAGTACCCGAACACCGCGCCCGCGGCGAACAGCACCCCTGCGGCCACGCACACCGGCACCACCACCCGCCGCTCGTGGGGCTTCAGCGCCGGGTCCACAAAGCGGAAGGCCTGGTAGACGATCCACGGCATGGAAAGCGCCAGCCCCCCTGTCACGGCCACGCGGAACCGGGCCAGGAACGGTTCCAGCATGCCGATGGCGTACAGCTGCATCCCGCCCGTGGGCTGCAGCAGCAGCCGCAGCAGCGGCTCCGAGAAGCTCCACGAGACCGCGGTGCCCGCGGCCAGGCCCGCCAGACTCCAGAGGAGCCGCTGCCGCAGCTCCTCCAGGTGCTCGATCCAGGTCATGGGCCGGTCCTCGCGCGCCACACCCCTCACCCCGCGGAAACTGCCGCCTGCCTGCGGTTAAACCGGTCCATGGCCCGCTGAATTCCCTCCCGCAGGGCCACCTCCACCGCGTCCGCGGCCCGGTCCAGGGCCTCGTCCACCTCCGCCCGCTCCCCCCGCGGGAACCGCGAAAGCACGTGGTCCACCGGGTGGGAGCCCGGGCGGCCGATGCCGACCCGCACCCGGGCCACCTCCAGCGTCCCCAGGGCTTCCAGGACCGACGCCATGCCCCGGTGGCCCCCCGAACTGCCCCGGGCCCGCACCCGGAGGGTCCCCACGGGCAGGTCCATGTCGTCGTACACCACCAGCACGTCCGCGGCAGACAGCCCCCAGCGCCCCACCAGCTCCCGTACGGCGTCTCCGCTCCGGTTCATGTACGTGAGAGGCTTCGCCAGGAGGACGGGCATCCCCCCGACCTGCGCCTGCGCCACCTCCGCGGCTCCCTCCGCGCGGAAGGACGCGCCCCAGCGTCGCGCCAGCCGGTCCACCACCTCGAACCCCACGTTGTGGCGCGTGCCCCGGTACCGGCGGCCGGGATTGCCCAGGCCCACCACCAGCCTCATCGCTCCCAGTGTACGCCAGGCCTGGAACGGAAAAGGGGCGCCGCGCGCCCCCAGAGCAGCCCGGAGGGCAGATGGGGCTTACTCCTCTTCCTCCTCCGCCGCCTTGCCCTTGCCCACCACCTCCGGCTGGGCGGGCGCTTCCTCGCCCGCAGGGGCCTCCTCCGGCAGCACCGCGGGGGCCAGGATGGTCACCACCGTCTCGTCCGCGGGAGTCAGGACGGTCACCCCCTCCGGCACCTTCAGGTCGCGCACGTGCAGGGAGTGGCCCAGCGTCAGGCGGGAGACGTCCAGCTCCAGGTGGTCCGGCAGTTCCGCGGGCAGCCCACTCACCTCCACCTCGTGCCGGAGGACCTCCAGGATCCCGCCTTCCCGAACGCCAGGCGCCTCTCCCCGCACCACCACGGGCAGGCGGGTGTACACCTTCTCCGTGAGGCTCACGCGGTGCAGGTCCACATGCAGCAGGCGGCGGCTCAGGACCTCCCGCTGGACTTCCTGGACCATGGCCAGCTCGCCGCGCACCTGCCCGTCCTCGCGCACCGTCAGGTCCAAGAGGACGTGGCCGCCCGCGGCGGCCTGCAGGGTCGCCTCCAGGGCCCGTAGGTCCACGGCGATGGGCAACGGTTCGATCCCCCGTCCGTACAGCACCCCGGGCACCAGCCCCCGGGCCCGCAGCTTGCGGGCCGCGGACTTGCCCACCTCCCGTCGGACCTGCACGTCCAGGGCCAGCCGTTGCATGCGCCGCCTCCTGTGCCGGGACTCCGGACGCCGATTATACCAGCTCCCGGGGGCGGCCCTCCTCCAGGTGCCGGAGGAGCTCCCGGACCCGGCACTCCAGCCCGTCCCGGACCGCCCGAAAGGCCGCGGCCACCTCCTCCTCCGTCCCCTGGACCTGGGCGGGGTCCGGCAGGTCCCAGTGCAGGACCCGCGCGCCGGGCAGGGTGGGACAGCGCTCCCGGGCGCGGGCGCACACGGTGACCACCCAGTCGAACCGCTGGCCCAGGAACTGGGCCACGGACTTGGCGTGCTGCCCGGAGATGTCCACGCCCCGCTCCCGCATCACCCGCACCGCCAGCGGGTGCAGCGCGCTCGGCTCGGTCCCCGCACTGGCCACCTCCACCCGGCCCCCGGACAGCCACCGCAGCCACCCCTCCGCCATCTGGGAGCGGGCGGAGTTGCCCGTGCACAGGAACAGGACCCGGACGGGTCTCCCCCTCACACGTTCAGCTCCCGCAGCTCCCCCGTGACCATGTAGATGATGCGCTCCGCCACGTTGGTGACGTGGTCCGCGGCCCGCTCCAGGTGCTGCGCCACGAGGATGAGGTCCAGGGCACGGGAGATGGTCCGCGGGTCTTCCACCATGTACGTGATCAGCTCCCGGAACACCTGGCTGCGGAGGGCGTCCACGGTGTCGTCCTTCTGGGCCAGCGACTCCGCCAGCGCCGCGTTCCGCTGCACGAAGGCCTGCAGGGCCTCCTGCAGCATCTCCTGGACCAGCCGCTCCATGTACGGGATGTCCACCAGCGGCTTCAGCAGCGGCTCGCGGCTCAGCCGCTTGGTGGCCTTGGCGATCCCCTCCGCGTGGTCCGCCATGCGCTCCAGGTCGATGGAGATGGCGAACACGGACATGAGCACCCGCAAGTCCACCGCCATGGGCTGCTGGGTGGCCAGCAGCTTCGCCACCCGCTCCTCCAGGTCCAGGTGGAGGCGGTCCACCACGTCGTCCTCCGCGATCACCGCCTCCGCGGCCTGCACGTCCTGCCGCTTGAGGGCCTCCACGGCCCGGTGGAGGAGGTCCCCGGCCAGGCTCCCCATGCGGACCACGTCCTCCTCCAGGCGGCGGAGCGCCTCCTCGTACGCCTCGCGGATGTGCCGGCCGGACATCCTCCTCCCCTCAGCCGAACCGGCCCGTGATGTAGTCCTCCGTGCGCCGGTCCTGTGGCCGCGTGAACACCCGCTCGGTGGCACCGAACTCCACCAGCTCCCCGTCCAGGAGGAACGCGGTGAAGTCGGAGACCCTCGCCGCCTGCTGCATGTTGTGGGTGACGATCACCAGGGTGTACTGCCGCTTGAGGTCCTCCAGGAGCGCCTCGATGCGCGCGGTGGAGATGGGGTCCAGGGCGGAGCACGGCTCGTCCAGGAGCAGCACTTCGGGCTCGATGGCCAGCGCCCGGGCGATGCACAGCCGCTGCTGCTGGCCCCCGGACAGCTCGAGCCCGCTCTTCCGGTGGAGGTCGTCCTTCACCTCGTCCCACAGGGCCGCCTGGCGGAGCGCCCGCTCCACCCGCTCGTCCAGCTCCCGCCGGCTCAGGCGGCGGTGCAGCCGCAGGCCGAAGGCCACGTTCTCGTACACGGACTTGGGGAAGGGGTTCGGCTTCTGGAACACCATGCCCACCCGCACCCGGACTTCCACGGGGTCCACATCCGGGTCGTACAGGTTCCGGCCTCGGAACCACACCTTGCCCTCCGTCCGCACCCCGGGGATCAGCTCGTTCATGCGGTTGATGGCCCGCACCAGGGTGCTCTTGCCACACCCGGAGGGGCCGATCACCGCGGTGATGCAGCGCTCGGGGATGTCCAAGGTCACGCCCCGCAGGGCGGGCTGCCCGCCGTACCACACCCGCAGCTCCTCCACCCGCAGGGCCGTCGGCCCCGCTTCGGCACCCCGCCGCGCCACCTCGGGCCTCAGCCGCGCTTCCACCGCCGCGTCCACGCGCTCCTCCTCACCACCGGATCCGCCACCGGTTCCGCAGCCAGATGGCGGCCCCGTTCAGGGTCAGGAGCACCGCCAGCAGCAGCAGGATACCCGCCGCCGCCAGCCGGTGGAACTCAGGGTTCGGCAGGGACACGTAGTTGAAGATCTGGATGGGCAGCACCGTGAAGTAGTCCCCCAGGCCCGTGGGCAGGAAGGGCACGTACTGCAGGGCACCCAGCATGATGAGGGGGGCGGCCTCCCCCACGGCCCGGGACAGGGCCAGGATGGTGCCCGTGAGGATCCCCGGGGCGGCGTAGGGCAGCACGTGGTGCCGGACCACCTGCCACCGGGTGGCGCCCAGCGCGTAGGCGGCCTCCCGGACGGAGAAGGGGACGGCCCGGATGGCCTCCCGGGTGGACAGGATCACCAGGGGGAGGACCAGCAAGGCCAGGGTGAGGGCACCTGCCAGCACGCTCTTGCCCAGCCGCAGGCCCTCCACGAACAGGCCCAGCCCCAACAGCCCGTACAGCACGGAGGGGACAGCCGCCAGGTTGGCCACGTTCAGCTCCAGCAGGCGGGTCCACCGGCCCGGAGGTGCGTACTCCTCCAGGTACACCGCGGCCAGGACGGCCAGGGGGAAGGCCACCAGGCTCATGGTGGCCGCCACGTACACCGTGCCCACCAGGGCGCTGGCGTAGCCCGCCCGCTGGGGGAGGCGGGAGGGGAACTCCGTGACCAACTCCCGCCGCAGGTAGGGGGCCGCGTCGCGCGCCACGTCCACCAGCAGCAGGGCGAGGAACACCAGGCCCAGCAGGGTGGCCGCCTGGCAGGCGGCCACGAACGCCGCCGCGGCAAGCTCCCGCCGCCGCAGGCGCTGCCGCCAGCCCGCCTGGGTGAAGGGCACCGCGCTCACACGTACCGCTCCCGGAACCTGTGGACCACCCGCACGCTCAGGGCGTTCATGACCAGGGTCGTGCAGAACAGCAGCATGCCCACGGCGAACAGGGTCCGGTACTCCACGGACCCGTACGGTGTGTCCCCCAGGCTCACCTGCACGATGAAGGCGGTGACCGTCTCCACCGTCTCCAGGGGGTTGAAGGTCCAGTTGGGGCTCTGGCCGGCCGCCAGGGCCACGATCATGGTCTCCCCCACGGCCCGGGACAGGGCCAACACGCACGCCGCGGCGATGCCAGACAGCGCCGCGGGGAAGACCACCCGTACTGCCACCTCCATCCGCGTGGCCCCCAGGGCGTACGCGCCCTGGCGGAGCTCCGCCGGTACCGCCCGCATCACGTCTTCGCTCAGGGACGAGACCAGGGGGAGGATCATCACCCCCATCACCAGGCCCGCAGACAGGGCGTTCTGCCCCGCCATAGCCTGGCCGAACACGCGGTCCTGCAAAAGGGGGGTCACGAAGGTGAGGGCGAAGTAGCCGTACACGATGGTGGGCACCCCCGCCAGCACCTCCAGGACCGGCTTGAGGTGGGCCCGGAGCCGGTCCGGGGCAAACTCGCTGAGGTAGGTGGCCACCAGCAGGCCCAGGGGCACCGCCACCGCCAGGGCGATGGCGCTGGTGAGAAGCGTGCCTGCCACGAGCGGCAGGACGCCGAACCGCTTGGTGCTGAACAGTGGGCTCCACGTGGTCTCGGTGAAGAACTCCCGCAGCAGGGCCCATGGCCGGCCCACCAGGTCGGGCCGCGCGTCCACCAGCCGCTGCAGGTCCGCCCGCCGGGCCACCAGGGCGGGGTCTGCGGCTTCCGCGGGGAGCCGGAAGAACTGCACCGTCTCGTAGGCCAGCACCGCCACGATGGCCACCGTCACGCCCACGGACAGAAGGGCGCTGGCCGCCAGCGCCCCTTCAACCCACCGTTCTCCCGTCCGGCGCCTCATCTGCCGCCCCTTGCCGTCCGCACGCGCACCTTGACAGGTGTCGGTTAAGCGTCCGTTAAGAGCACTTGCAGGAACAGGTCCGGGTTCATCTTCCCTCCTCCTCCCCGTCCCTTCCTCACCAGCCCGCCTACCGCCCGCAGTGCGCCGGGTACTTCGTGGTCAGGTCCTGGAGCGTGGCGTGGCCCGCGGGCCGACCACCCTCCCGGAAGGCGCTGCCGGGCCGGAGGTCCGCCACGCACCGCCGGGCCGCCGCGTACACCGCCTCGGGCAGCTCCACGTACCCCACGGCCCGTGTGAGGCTCGTCTTCTTGTCCCGCCGCTTGGGATCATCCACCTGCAGGTTCACCCCCGTGTTCGCGCCCACGTACCACTGCGCGAACTGCCGGACCTCAGGCTTGGACAGGGCGCTGGTGCGGTTCACGTACAGGAACAGGGGGCGGGTGAGCGGGTAGCGGCCGGCCTTCACCTCGTCGAAGGTCGGTGCGGTCCCCCGGCACTGGTCGTCGGAGGTCAGGTCCACCCGGTCGCTGGGATCTATGGCCACCCCCTTGATGCGGCCCAGGTTCTCCTCCAGGTAGGCCAGCCCGAAGTACCCGAGGGCGGCTTCGTCCCGGCTGACGAACTGCACCAGCACGTTGTCGTCCTCGCTGGCCTGGTAGTCCCCCCGGCTCGCCTTCGCTCTGCCCACCACCATCTCCGTGAAGCTGTCGAACGTCCCCGAATCCGCCCCGGGGCCCGCGAGCCGCAAGGGCCGGTCCGGGAAGGTCCTGCGCACCTGCCGCCAGCTGGTGATCCGGCGCTCCGCCTGGGGCTCCCACATACGCTTGAGCTCGCCCACGGTGAGGCAGGTGGCCCAGGTGTTGCGGGGGTGGACCACCACGCTCAAGCCGTCAATGGCCACGGGGACTTCCACGTAGGTCACCTGGCTGCGGGCGCACGCCGCGTCCTCCTCCGCCCGGATGGGCCGGGAGGCGTCCTGGATGTCCGTGCGGGACTGGGGGCTACTTGCGCAGAACTTCTTGAACCCCCCGCCCGTGCCGCTGATCCCCACCGTAATCCGCACCGCCCGGCCCTGGGGAGTCTTGCGGAACTCCTCCGCCACCGCGCTGGTGAGGGGACCCACGGTGCTGGAGCCGTCCACCACGATGGTGCCCGGAGGGCTAGCGGTTCCCCCCGCCCGTTGCTGGGCCCACCCTGCGCTGGCCACGGCCACAGCCAGAAGGGCTGCCGGAAGGACGTAGGCCCTGTGCCTCCTCATACTCCCTACACCTCCTCACCTGGGGTGTCGCCTTCAGGGTGCCGGGGGCCCCTCAAGCCTCGTGTAAGGCCCGGTTAAGAGTCGCTTAAGCCGGTTGCTCGCGGCATCCCCCTGCCCTAAGGTGTTGCCGAGGCCGGGCAGGGAGGTGTCACGTGCAGCGGCCGGTGGTGTGGGTGGCGGGGGCTGTGCTGGCCGCGGTAGCCCTGGCCGCAGCGGCGGTGGCGGGCGCGGCGGTGGGATTCGCGGTGGGGCGGGCGATCCAGGCGTCCGCCCCGCCCGGGGAGCGGACGGTGGCGGGGGAGGGGCCGGACAAGGTCGCCCTGATACGCCTTGTGGGTCCCATCAGCCAGGAGGGAGGTGGAATCCTGCCCTTCGGCCGGTCCGCCTCCGCGCGCGCCGTGGTCGGGCTCCTGGAGCGGGCCCGGCGCGACCCCGCGGTGAAGGCGGTGGTCCTGGAGCTCAACACGCCGGGCGGGTCCGTGGTCGCCAGCGCGCGCATCCACGAATCCGTCCTCCAGCTGCGCCAGGGGGGCAAGCCCGTGGTGGCTCTTTTGACGGAGGTGGCGGCTTCCGGAGGCTACTACGTGGCCGCCGGAGCAGACCGCATCGTGGCCGACCCCTCCACCCTCACGGGCAGCATCGGCGTGCTGGTGGTGCTGCCCAACCTGCAGGAGTTCAACCGTCGCCTCGGGGTCCGGACGGTGGTGTTCAAGAGCGGACACTTCAAGGACATGGGCAACCCCGACCGTCCCCTCACCGCGGAGGAGGCGGCCATCTTCCAGGCGCTGGTGGACGAGGCGTACCAGAGGTTCGTGGACGTGGTGGCGCAGGGGCGCCGGATGGACCGCGCGCGGGTGCTCCGGCTGGCAGACGGCCGCATCTACACGGGCGCACAGGCCCGGCGCCTGGGGCTGGTGGACGCCTTGGGTTCCTTGGAGCAGGCGGTGGCTTTGGCGCGGGAGCTGGCCGGGCTCCCGCGGGCACGGGTGGTGGAGTACACATCCCCCGGGTGGCTGGGAAGCCTGCTGGACCTGGGCCCGCCGTGGCCACGGC
>FWWL01001133.1_pt1 | contig 65960 bp, 60 predicted proteins | sample 2228331 | NCBI WGS metagenome assembly FWWL01 (sample SAMEA103939775, study PRJEB20133) | metagenome
ATTGTAAAATAAACATGTAATGTAGAATATTGTAAAAATATAGCTATTTTTAATATATATAGCTGAAATAGAGGTGGGTAAATGGCACAGAAAAGAAAAGAAGCCCTAAATTATATCATCAGTAACAAACAGATAAGAACTGTTTTTCAGCCTATTATATCCCTAAGAGATGGCGGTATTTTAGGGCATGAAGCACTCAGCAGAATAACTTGCGAAAGTGAAATTAAAAATCCTGATATGCTGTTTAATATTGCAGGTGAGTATAACCGCTTGTGGGATTTGGAATTACTATGCAGAACAAAGGCCCTCGAGGCTGCCTTTATATTTATGATTCCCCCCTATAGTAAAAAGCTGTTTATTAATGTAAATCCCAATACTATGCATGATGAATCTTTTAAAAAAGGCTTTACAAAGGATTTTTTAAAGCAATACGATATTACCCCTAATAACGTTATCTTTGAAATAACGGAGCGAAATGTAGTTACTGATATGGCCGGTTTTAGAGCAACCATTGATCACTACAAAAGCCAAGATTATAAAATTGCCATCGACGATGCAGGAGCAGGTTATTCGGGACTAAACCTCATAAGTGATGTTAATCCCAATTATATTAAGCTTGATATGAAGTTGATCCGCGGTGTGGACGCTGACAGTTTAAAATTTGCACTTGTGAAGGGTATGGTTGAGTTTTCAAAAGTTGCAAATATTTTTCTGATTGCTGAGGGAATCGAAACTTATGAAGAATTAGACACACTTGTAAACTTAGGAGTTCAATATGGCCAAGGATATCTTGTTCAGAAACCGGATGCAGAAGTAAAAGATATAAGTCAGGAGTTTTTACAGGCTCTTAAGAAGATTAATCTTAAGAAAAACCATACTTCCCAGAGCATTATTTCCAATATTTATATTACGAATTTATGTACCGCCACCGGAGTTATTTCACCAACTGAAATGGTTCCTCATGTATACGATATTTTCAAACAAAATCCTAACTGTTTTGGCTTATGTGTGATTGAAAATGAAATACCAGTTGGGATTGTCACTCAAGAAAAGTTGGCATTAAAACTTAGCGGGCATTATGGGTTTGCGCTAAATCAAAATAAAACCATATCCCAGATCATGGATAGAAATTTTTTATCTGTGGACTACAAAACACCTATTAGCGTTGTGTCCTCAATGGCATTGGCCCGACCATATGATAAGCTCTATGATTTCATTGTAGTTACAGAAGATGATAAATATATAGGAACAGTAACGATTAAAGATTTATTGCAAAAAATTACCGAAATAGAGATTTCAGTCGCTAAGCATCAAAATCCCTTGTCGGGTCTGCCGGGAAACTTGCTTATAGAGCAAAAGTTAAGTCAATGCATCTCATGCATCAGCAATTATAGCGTTGCATATTTTGATATTGACAATTTTAAGGCATACAATGATGTTTATGGCTTTGAAAACGGAGATTTAATAATAAAGCTATTAGCTGATATACTTAAGCATTATGTTCCAAACGAACAGTTTGTCGGCCATATAGGTGGAGATGATTTTGTTGTTATCTTGAATTATCATGTAAAGGAAGACCATTTTGAAGATATCGTAAGGCAGTTTGAGCTTGAAGTCCTATCTTTATACAGTCAAACAGATATTGAGAACGGATATATTACGACTACCAACAGGCACGGCGAGGTGGAGAAGTTTCAACTTATAACTCTTACTTCTGTTGTAGTAAATAATAAAGCAAGAACTTTTAAAAATGTATTTGAGCTTACTGAAATGCTTGCAGAGCTGAAAAAAATAGCCAAGCAAAATTGAACCTGTCCTATTTTCATTTCTCTCCCTCATGTCAACTTTTGCAAACGAACAATGCTCACCCATTTCTAATCTCGAATACATTGTAGTACCGCAACTACACCTCTTTTTTTCTATTGATAAAAATCCCAAATAATATTAACATTAGAATAAGTGTATATAATACTATGTGAACTAGAGGTGGTTGAAATTAAAGAAGCATTTGAAGTAGTAAAAAAGGATGGAGTAGTTTTCCTGTCTATACCAAGTTTTGAAAGGACCGGCCTGGTGAAGCACTGCTTTACTACAAGGATAGGTGGTGTAAGCCAAGGTATATATAACTCATTAAATACCTCCCTTGATAAGGAAGATTCTGAAGAAAATGTGAGAAGGAATCTTGAACTGGTGTGCAGCGTGGTAGACATTGACTATACCAAGCTAGTGCTCTCAGATCAGACTCATGAAGATAATATAAGGGTTGTAACAGAAGCCGATATAGGCAAAGGAATCACAATTGCCAGCGATATCTTGAATACAGATGGACTTATGACCAATATTCCGGGTATACCCTTGATAACCTTCTATGCAGACTGTGTGCCGCTTTTCTTTCTTGATACAAAGCAGAGGGCAATAGCAGTTACTCACTCCGGCTGGAAGGGAACAGTGCTTAAAATAGGAGCAAAGACAATTAAACAAATGGCTGAGGTGTATGGGACAAAGCCTGAGGATTGCCTGGTGGGAATAGGACCTTCCATCGAGATGGACTGCTTTGAGGTTGGACCTGAGGTGGCACAGGAGTTCAGAGATGCATTTGATAACTGGACTGAGTTTATAAAGCCTTTTGGAGATGACAAGCTTAAGATAGACTTGTGGAAGGTTAATAAGCTGATGCTTATGAAAGCGGGAGTTCCCGAAGAAAACATCACTATCAGCGGCTATTGCACAAAGTGTAATGAGGATTTGCTATTCTCATATAGAAGAGATAAGGGCAGGACTGGGAGCCTATCAGCAATCATGGAGCTAAGGTGAAAGAGGCCATAAGGGTTGCAATATGACCTTGTGCCGAGTACAAAAGTTAGAGGGAGGAATATGCTTGACAAATCAGAAGATACTTGTAATTGAGGATGAGGTCAACATTCAAGAGCTTATAAAATATAACCTTGAGAAGAATGGTTATAAGATAGTAATATCCGATAATGGCATTGACGGCCTTGAGGAAGCCATTGCCAATGTACCGGACCTTATACTTCTTGACCTTATGCTTCCCGGAATGGATGGCTTGGAGGTATGCAAGAGACTAAGGATGGATAAGAGAACTAAAAAGGTTCCCATTTTTATGCTTACTGCAAAAAGTGAGGAGTTGGACAAAGTATTGGGCTTAGAGCTGGGAGCGGATGACTATATAACAAAACCTTTCAGCATAAAGGAGCTTATAGCTAGGATAAGGTCTGCAATGAGGAGAATCAGCGAAGATAGGAACGAAGAAGCGGAAGAAAAGGAAAGCAGCACAATACTCAAGGTAAGGGATATAGAAATAGACAGTGAGAAATATGAAGTGCGCAAAAACGGTGAAAAGCTGGTACTGACGCTTAAAGAGTTTGAGCTTCTGAAGATGCTGATAGAAAACAAGGGAAAGGTACTGACAAGAGACTTCCTGCTGGACAAAATATGGGGATATGATTATGTAGGTGAAACCAGGACTGTAGATGTGCATATAAGGCATGTAAGGCAGAAGATCAATGATGAGGAAGGCAGCAATCAGATGATAGAAACAATAAGAGGCGTGGGCTATAGGTTCATAAGTGAAGGTGAAAGATAATGCAGCGCAAGATTTTCTTTAATATCGTAATAGTACTCCTTTTGGGAGTAATTATCTGCGGAATATTATCTGCAAGAATAGTAGAAAGAAATCTTGTTAATAGCATTGAGGAGAGCCTGATAATTGAATCAGGCTTAATAAGAGAACTTGTAGGCGAAAGTCTGATTGGCAGCAGCGATATTGGAAATTACATTAATAAGATAAAGCAGATCACCAATACCCGTGTCACAATAATAGATGTCATGGGCAATGTAATCATAGATACAGAAAAGGACTACACTACCATGGAAAACCATTCAGGGAGGCCTGAGCTTATAGCCGCCTTGCGAGGAGAATTGGGAAGCTCTAAAAGGTATAGTAGTACCCTTGGAGTGGATTTGATGTATATAGCCCAGCCAATTTATAAGGATAGTAGTGTTATTGGCGTTGTTAGACTGGCAAAGCCTTTGTATGAAATAAATGCTTTGCTTAATAAGCTGTATGTCAATGTTTTCATTGCTGTTATTGCAGGTATATTAGTAGCTTCGCTGCTTGGTTATAAAATGACTGTAAATATAATGAAGCCTATTAGAGAGATTACCTATACCGCATCAAGGATTGCAAAAGGAGATTTCAGCAAACAGATAAATATAACCGGCAGGGATGAAATTGCAACACTGGCTGGTTCCATAAACGACATGGCATCCAGACTAAATGATACAATTATGAGCGCTCAGGATAAGAACGTAAAGCTGGAAGCCATTATGTCCAGTGTGGTTAATGGAATAATTGCACTAGACAGCGCAGAGAGAGTACTCTTTATAAATAATGCAGCGGAAAGGCTTCTTAACATAACTGAAAGGGATATGGTGGGCAAGCACCTTCTTCAGGTTGTAAGGAACAATTCCCTAGACAACTACTTAAAAACAATACTGCAGGATAAAAATTTCTTCGATACTGAGATTACAATAACTGACCCGGTTGAAAAGGTATTGAAGTTTTATGCTAATCCAATTAAACAGACTGATAAAAGTGATGCTGAGGGAATCATAATTACGCTTCAGGATATTACCGAGCTCCGTAAGCTGGAGCGGATGCGTACAGAGTTCGTTGCGAATGTTTCCCATGAGCTTAAGACCCCGTTGACATCTATAAAAGGCTTTGCAGAAACACTGAAAATTGGAGATATAGATGACAAACAGGATACAGTCAGATTCCTTAATATTATTGAGAATGAAGCAGATAGGCTCTACAGGCTTATTAACGATATATTGTCCTTGTCAGAGCTGGAGCAAAGAAAAGTAAAGACGGTTAAGGAAGAAATTAAAGTTGAAAAGACGATAAAAGAAGTATTGTCCATGCTGAAAAGCCAGAGTGACAAGAAGAACATCGAAATTACTTCGGATGTTCAGGAGGAGCTCAATAATCTTACCGGTGATCCTGATAAGCTAAAACAAATGCTGATAAATCTAGTGGATAATGCCATTAAATACACCCCTGAGAATGGGAAAGTCTTTGTAAAGGCATATAATCTGGGGGATAAAGCTAGTCAAGGAGAAATATTGATTGCAGTAAAGGACAATGGAATTGGCATACCCAAGCAGCACATACCGAGGTTGTTCGAAAGGTTTTACAGAGTGGATAAGGCAAGATCCAGAACGGTGGGAGGCACCGGACTTGGACTTGCAATAGTGAAACATATAGTAATACTTTTCAATGGAAAGATAGAGGTTGAAAGTGAAGTCGGTAAAGGCACTGAGTTTAAAATAATACTACCGACATAGAAGCCATAGGGAGCCGCAAATCAATGCGGTTCTTTTTTTATACAATTAACATGCAATTAACATTCACTTCATGGTTCTTTAACCTTTTCTTTATTTGCTGTTAACAATGCTAATGTATATTTAAATTGTGAAAAGAAAAAATAATAAAATGAAGTTTAGGGAGGAATTATTAAATGAATATTAAAAAGACATTAGCTCTAATTTGTGCAGCAGTATTACTTATAGGTGTTTTGACAGGCTGCGGAGGACCGGCAAATACAAACGAACCAGAACCAACTCAGCCGGCAGCAGATGGTGCAAAGGGCAGTATAACAGTAAACGGTTCTACCTCAGTACAGCCACTGGCTGATGAGCTTGCAAACGCATTTAAAGCAAAAAACCCCAATGCTACAATAGATGTACAGGGTGGCGGTTCTGGTGTTGGTATAAAATCAGCTATTGATGGAGTGGTAGATATCGGAATGTCTTCAAGAAATCTTAAAACTGAAGAAAAGTCACTTAAGGAGTTCAAAATAGCTGTTGATGGTATAGCAGTAGTAGTTAATCCGGCAAACGGAATTTCCAATCTCACCATGGAACAGATAAAGAAGATTTACTCCGGCGAAATCACTGATTGGAAGGATGTCGGCGGTAAAGAGGGAAAAATAACAGTTGTAACAAGAGAAGAAGGTTCAGGAACAAGAGGAGCATTTATAGAGCTCACAAAGCTTGAAGTAACAGAGGGTGACAAGAAGGTAGACAAGACATCTGCATCAGCTATAACACAAGGCTCAACAGGGGCCGTCATGACAACAGTCTCAGGTGACCCAAATGCAATAGGTTACGCTTCCTTCGGCAGTGCAAAAGAGAGCTCAGATATAAAAATGATAAGTGTAGAAGGAAAAGAGTGTAACGAAGAAAACATTTACTCAGGAGAGTATAAGATATCAAGACCTTTCCTGATGCTTTCGAAGACTGAACTTACTGGTTTATCCAAGGAATTCATGGATTTCGTACTCAGCCCTGAAGGACAGGAAATTGTTGCAAAGCATCACTACCTCAAGGCTGTTAAATAGCTAGTAGAAGGTACTAATTTCCCCCCAAATGAGCTTCCGGCTGAAATGCAACAGCCGGAAGCTTTTATTTATATAAAGCCCGACTTAACATTTACTTAACATTCAATTAACTAACCGATAATAAATAAATGACATTATTGTATTACAATTTATAAAATATAAAAACCAAAGTTGCACAACATATAAATAAATTACGAAATATCATAACATACTTTTGTTTCGTTAGTATATCCGGGGAAAATTAGTTGAATTCTTGTAAAGTCTTTTCCTAAGGTTATATAGATATTATACACAAAAAAGGGGGCATGAATATGAAGGCATATGAAAAGGTAATACAGCTCATACTGTTTTTAAGTGCGATAATCGCTATTCTAGGTGTTATATTAATTACATACTTCATAATCAATGAGGGCTACCCCGTAATTCAAAAGGTCGGTCTTTGGAGTTTCATTACAGGACAGAAATGGGCGCCGACTCAAGGGATTTATGGGATATACCCTATGATAGTAGGGTCGTTGGCAGTCACAATTGGTGCGCTTGTTTTGGGGGTGCCTATAGGAATCGGCTGCGCTATTTTTCTGGCAGAGCTTGCAAAGCCAAGAATAGTGGGGATAGTTAAGCCGGGTATTGAACTCCTGGCAGGAATACCTTCAGTTATTTATGGATTATATGGATTAGTAGTAATTGTACCCTTCATTAGAAAGGTGTTCAACAACCAAGGGTTTAGCATACTGGCAGGAAGTATAGTACTTGCGATTATGATACTGCCGACAATAATCAGTGTATCAGAGAGTGCTATCAGATCAGTGCCAAGGGATTATAAGGAAGCGTCTTTGTCTTTGGGGTCGTCCCACTGGCAGGCGATAAGGGATGTAATAGTACCTGCTGCACGTTCAGGAATTATAGCAGGAGTGATACTTGGAATGGGCAGAGCTATAGGTGAAACAATGGCGGTAATTATGATAGTAGGCAACAGCCCGCTTGTGCCTGAGAGTATATTATCATCAGTAAGAACACTTACAGGCAACATAGGTATAGAAATGGGCTATGCCAGCGGAGAACATCAGCAGGCTCTATTTGCTACTGGTATAGTGCTCTTCGCATTTATAATGCTGCTTAACATAGCTGCAAACCTTATACCCAAAAAGGTAGGTGAATAGAATGACGGATACAAATATAACTTCCGGCAGTGTAAGCAAAATCAAAAAGAATGAGAAGATAGCATTTGCTTTTCTGTGGGCAGCTGCAATCATTACTGTGTTTGTGATGGTGGCTATTGTGGGAAGTGTGCTGGTAAACGGAATAGGTCATTTAAGTCTGGAATTCCTGACCCAAGAGCCCCAAAGTATGGGCAAGGAGGGTGGAATATTTTCTATAATAATAACAACAATCTACCTTGCTCTATTTTCCTTGATAATTGCTGCGCCTATAGGCATTTGTGCCGCGATTTTCCTCACTGAGTATGCCAGGGAGGGTCCGATTATAAGACTCATAAGATTTGGAACTGAGTCTTTGGCAGGAATACCTTCTATAATTTTCGGACTTTTTGGATATGTTTTCTTCGTTGTATTTTTAAAATTCAAATATTCGATTGTATCAGGCGGTCTTACGCTTACACTCATGATATTGCCTACTATAATAAGAACTGCTGAAGAATCAATAAAAATGGTTCCCAGATCGTTTAGGGAAGGCAGCCTTGCATTGGGAGCCACCAAATGGCAGACAATATACAAGGTAGTACTGCCAGCTGCAATTCCGGGGATACTAACAGGGGTCATCCTCGGCATAGGCAGAGTGGCAGGGGAGACAGCAGCAGTCATATATACAGCAGGAAGCTCATTGGGTCTGCCCAATTCAATTTGGAGGCCAGGCAGGACAATGGCAGTACATCTTTATATTCTAGCCTCCGAAGGGTTATCAAAAAGTAATATGTATGCAACCGCAACAGTTCTTATTATTACAGTGCTTATTATAAACTTTACAGCCAACAGGTTGATAAAGCATTTTATGAAAGCATAGCAGGGGGAGAAAAAAATGATTGAAAACAAGATTGAGGTTAGCCAGCTTAATTTATTTTATACAGACTTTCATGCTCTAAAAAATATTGACATTAATATAGGCAAGAATGCGGTAACAGCCTTAATTGGTCCTTCAGGCTGCGGTAAATCAACATTTTTGAGAACACTTAACAGAATGAATGACCTTATTGACGGGGTCAGGACTAATGGGAAAATTATATTGGATGGTGCTGACATTCAGAAGTATGATGTGATAGAATTAAGAAAACGGATAGGGATGGTATTCCAAAAGCCTAATCCTTTCCCAATGTCGGTTTATGACAATGTTGCCTATGGACCTAGAGTTCACGGACTTCGTGACAAGAGAAAATTGGATGATATAGTTGAGAAGAGTCTAAAAAGTGCTGCTATATGGGACGAAGTAAAAGACAGGCTTAAAAAGTCAGCCTTGGGATTATCAGGCGGGCAGCAGCAAAGATTATGTATTGCAAGGGTACTTGCCGTAGAACCCGAAGTGCTTCTTATGGATGAACCGACCTCAGCTCTTGATCCGGGTTCTACTCTCAAAATAGAAGATTTGATGGAACATCTTAAAAAGGATTATACAGTAGTAATTGTCACACATAACATGCAGCAGGCAGGACGTATTTCCGACTATACCGCATTTTTCCTCAATGGCGAGATAGTGGAATGTGATTTGACGGAGAATGTGTTCTACAAGCCTAGGGATAAAAGAACAGAGGATTATATCACAGGAAGATTCGGATAAAGTATATTGAAGCAAAACGGAGGTGCTACAATGACAAGAAATTATTTTGATCAGGAACTGCAAGAGCTGCAAGTATCGCTTCTAAAAATGAGCAGCATGGTTGAAGAAATACTCGGTAACTCAGTAAAGGCACTTAAGACTCAGGATGTTGAGCTTGCGCAAAAGGTTATAACGGATGATGATGAAATAGATGATATGGAATATGAAGTGGAGGACAAGTGCTTGAAGCTTATTGCACTTCAATCTCCTCTAGCTAAGGATCTGAGGATCATTGCCACAGCGCTTAAGATTATAACAGACCTTGAGAGAATAGCTGATTATGCTGTGGATATAGCAAAAATAACATTGAAGCTTGCAGAAGAGAAATATATTAAAGAGCTTATAGACATACCCAGAATGGCTGAAATTGCCGTAAGAATGGTAAAGGGAAGCATAGATGCTTATGTACATCTGGACACGGAAAAAGCACTGGAAGTTGCAAAATGGGATGATGAAGTCGATGGGTTGTATAAACAAATTTTTAGAGAGTTGATGTTTATTATGATGGAAGATCCAAAAACCATCCACCAGGCTACTAACTTCTTGCTTATTAGCAGATATCTTGAGAGAATAGGCGACCATGTGACTAATATTTGTGAGCGCATCATTTATTCAGTGACAAGTGAACATGTGGATTTGAACGATTAGAAGGGTGTTGGATACAACATCCTTCTTCATTTACTGCTATTGCTATAGCTCATGTCGAAATACTGTAGTATAATATAAAATTGGTATGATATAATATGTGCAAGCACATATTATATCCTTCTATTCTAATGCCCGTGCGATTATTCGCTGCACGAAACGCACATGGGCGGATATCATAAGATCTGTCGATTTTATGATATAATGTTATGTAAAAGTTGATGAGCATCAGGATTTACACCTAATAAGTTGAAAAACGTTCTATATACAGAGGAGGAAATTGAATTGGTGAACTCGGGCGTAGAAATAATTGAAGTGCGTCCTTCAAGTATTGCAGAGGAGCTTGGCATCAAAAAGGGTGACAAACTGATAACAATAAATGGTGCAGGCATAAAGGATATACTTGAGTATAAATACCTGACTACTGATGAGTTTCTGGAAGTAGAGATAGAGCATACCAATGGAGAGCTATGGATATATGAGGTTGAAAAGGAATATGACGAGGACATAGGCATAGTATTTGAGGGAATCATAGATAAGCCCAAGTCCTGTCATAATAAATGCATTTTTTGCTTTATTGACCAACTACCTTCAGGAATGAGGGAAACCTTGTATTTTAAAGATGATGATACCAGGCTTTCCTTTTTGCAGGGTAACTTTGTTACTCTTACCAATCTCAGCGAAAGAGAGCTGGACAGGATAATCAGATATAGGATAAGCCCGATAAATGTATCGGTGCACACATCAGACCCGGAGCTAAGGAAAATGATGCTGAACAACAAAAATGCCGGAAAGCTGATGGATTATCTTGAAAGGCTAAAGGAAGGCGAGATAGAAGTCAAAGCACAGATAGTCCTGTGCCCTGGCGTGAATGACGGAGATCATCTTACTAATACTCTTAAGGATCTGGCGGGACTTTATCCTGAGCTGAGCTGCGTTGCGATTGTTCCTGCAGGGGTAACCAAGCACAGGCAAGGGCTTTATGAGCTCAAGGAATATGATGAGGTGTCAGCTGCAGCAGTGATCGAGCAGGTTAGGGAACTGCAGGATAAGTTTCTTAAGGAGCTGACTACTAGGTTTGTATTTCTTTCTGACGAGTTCTTTCTGATTTCGGGAAAAGAGCTGCCAGGCTATGATGAGTATGAAGGCTTCAGCCAGCTGGAAAATGGCGTAGGGCTGATTACACTTTTTAATGAAGAGGTTGAAGAGTCACTCAAAAATATAGGCAGTTATAATAAGAAGCAAAGAGTAGTATCATTAATAACAGGAGAATATGCTGCTCCTAATTTAACCAGGGCTGCTTCAAAAATTGAAGGCAGCATCGAAGACCTCAAGATAAGCATATTTCCAATAGTAAATGAATTCTTCGGTCAGGGTGTGAAGGTAGCCGGATTGCTGACTGGGAAAGACATAATAGACCAGCTAAAAGGTAAAACTATTGGAAGTGATATATTCGTGCCGGAGTGCATGCTAAAAAGAGATGAGACAGTCTTTCTTGATAATATCAGCATAGACCAGCTGGAAAAAGAGCTTGGTGTAAAGGTAACGATATGCAAGGAAGACGGAAGTGATCTTGTTAATAAAATATTATCCCTTTAAACGATTCATACAAAAATTGTAGGGGCGAGCAATGCTCGCCCACATAGGAGGCGGGGCAATTTGGCAAAGCCAGTAGTTGCGATAGTAGGACGTCCCAATGTCGGAAAATCAACTCTCTTTAACAAAATGGCAGGAAAGAGGATTTCCATAGTAGAGGATCATCCGGGAGTGACTAGAGATAGGATTTACACAGAGGTAGAGTGGCAAGGGAACATATTCACCCTCATTGATACCGGCGGGATAGAAATATTAAGCGAAGATGTAATGATGAGGCAGATGAAAGTACAGGCAGAAGTCGCCATAGAAACTGCAGAGGTTATTGTTTTCCTAGTAGATGGTCAGGAAGGTATAACTACTTCTGATCAAGAGGTAGCTAATTTGCTGAGACGGGCAAAAAAGAAAATAATACTAGCGGTTAATAAGATTGATGCACCAAAGTTCAAGGATAATGTTTTTGAATTCTATAATCTTGGGCTGGGTGAGCCTATGGGTATTTCCTCGGGTCAAGCCTTGGGTCTTGGAGATTTGCTTGAGGAGATAGTAAAGAATTTTCCGGCCGAAGGAGATGAGGTCTATGATGAGTATACCGTTAAGGTAGCAGTTGTAGGCAAGCCTAACGTAGGAAAGTCCTCACTGGTCAATAAGATACTCGGTGAGGAAAGGGTAATCGTGAGCGATATACCCGGCACTACAAGAGATGCAATTGATACACCCTTCACTATAGAAGATAACAAATATGTATTTATTGATACGGCAGGAATGAGAAAAAGGGGCAAGGTATTTGAGAACATTGAAAGATACAGTGTAGTACGGTCTCTTACTGCCATTGAAAGAGCAGACGTATGTCTAATGGTCATTGACGCAAAGGAAGGTGTCAGCGAGCAGGACAGCAAGATTGCCGGATATGTGCATGATCAGGGTAAGGCAGTAGTTATAGTCGTCAATAAGTGGGATGCAGTCGATAAGGATGATAGGACCATAGATAGGTTTAAAGCCGATATAAAGAATGAGCTTTCCTTCATGGACTATGCTCCTATGATTTTCATCTCTGCGCTGACAGGGCAGAGGGTACATAAGGTGTTAGAGCTTATCAACCATGTTTCCAACCAGCATGCCATGAGAATTTCTACAGGCATACTGAATGATGTAATTAATGAGGCAATACTTATGAATCAGCCTGCTATTTCAGGAGGCAGAAGGCTCAAGGTATACTATGGCACACAGGTGTCAGTGAAGCCGCCGACCTTTGCGCTTTTTGTAAATGAGCCGTCTCTGATACATTTTTCATATCAAAGATATCTGGAGAACCAGATTAGAAAGGCTTTCAGCTTTGAAGGGACGCCTATAAGATTTTTGTTGAGAAAGAGGGATTAGAAAGAGGAACTGAAAAAGGGGGGGGACAATGCTTATTAAATATGTACTTGTGAGTATCATGGCTTATCTCCTTGGTAATTTTGCAGCAGCATACCTGGTTTCAAAAGCCGCCGGGAAGATTGATATTCGTGAGCATGGCAGCGGAAATGCCGGATCTACGAATGTTTTCAGGGTTTTGGGAGCAAAGGCAGCTGCATTTACCTTTTTAGGAGATGTCCTGAAGGGGGTAGCCGCTGTGCTGATAGGCAGATATATTGGCGGAAGCTATGGTGAACTGCTGGCGGGTATTTTTGTAGTTGTCGGACACAATTGGCCTATACTTTTAGGCGGCAAGGGCGGAAAAGGAATTGCAACAACTATTGGGGTTATGATAGCTATAGACCCTTTAATTGTAGTATTTATAGTAATCATAGGAATTATTATCATTGCAGCTACAAGGTACGTTTCTTTGGCTTCGGTGGCGGGAGTTCTGATATTCCCAATATCTATGATAATAACCCGGAAACCGACGGAATACATAATCTTTAGTTTAGTTTTATCAGGAATGGCCATATATAAGCACAGAGCTAATATAGGAAGACTTATAAAAGGGAATGAATCGAAATTCGGACATAAGACGAAATCGGAGCAGGAGGTAATATAATGGGCAACATGATTTCTGTTGTTGGAGCAGGCAGCTGGGGTACAGCAATTGCAATGCTCCTGGCAAAGAAGGGCTTGGATGTAAAGCTGTGGGTAAGGGAAAAAGAGATTTTAGATAAAATTAATGAAACCAGAGAAAATACGGAATATCTGCCCGGTACAATTCTACCGGATAATATAATAGTGTCAGATGATATGGAGTACTGCTGCAAAGGCAGTGAGATTGTAGTTATAGCAGCACCTTCCCATGTAATGAGGTCTGTATGCCAGCAGCTGAGAGATTTCATTTCCAAGGAGCAGGTAATTGTTAGTCTGACAAAGGGAATCGAGAATGATACACTGCTCAGAATGTCCGAGGTGATAAAGGAAATAATACCGGAAAATGAGGTATGTGTGATCTCAGGTCCAAGTCATGCGGAAGAAGTGGCAAAGGGAATACCTACTGCAGTAGTTGCTTCCTCTCAGAAAAGGGCAGTGGCTGAATACGTACAGGACATGTTTATGACACCTTTATTCAGAGTCTATACCAATCCTGACATAGTAGGGGTGGAGCTTGGAGGAGCGCTGAAAAACATAATTGCTCTGGGAGCAGGCATTATTGATGGCCTTGGATTGGGAGACAATACAAAAGCCGCTGTAATGACCAGAGGAATTGTAGAGATGGCAAGACTTGGAGAGTCTATGGGAGCTAGCAGAAACACCTTTGCAGGCTTGTCTGGGATTGGAGACCTGATAGTAACCTGCACGAGCATGCACAGTAGGAACAGAAGGGCTGGAATAGCGATAGGGCAGGGCAAATCAGTGGAAGAGGTATTAGGGAGCACGAAGATGGTTGTAGAGGGTATAAGAACTACCAAATCCGCATACCAGTTGTCCCAAAGGCAGAAGATAGAGATGCCCATTACCCAGGAAATATACAATCTGCTTTTCAACAAAGCGGATATACGGGATTCAGTAATGAAGCTGACAATGAGATCCAAAACCCATGAGATGGAAGATATTGCACAGCTTAGCGCATTTGATTGGTGAAGCACCTTAGGTGCTTCATTTTTTTTGTAATAAAAGTTGCACATCCACATATATATTTAAAGAAAAGTCTATGCAATTATTACAACATATTAAGGAGGGAAGAGTGTGGAAGGATACGATGTTTATCGCGATATAGCAGAGAGAACTGAAGGCAGCATTTACATAGGAGTTGTGGGGCCAGTCAGAACCGGCAAATCCACCTTCATCAAGAGATTCATGGATCTGCTCGTACTTCCCAACATGGACAATGACTTCAAGAGGGAAAGGGCTCGTGATGAGCTTCCTCAGAGCGCAAACGGGAAGACAATAATGACAACAGAGCCCAAATTCATACCAAATGAACCTATAGAACTTTCTTTAAGGGAAAATGCAAAATTCAAAGTTAGGCTGGTTGACTGTGTGGGATACTTGGTGGAAGGTGCTCTGGGACATCTGGAGGACAGCAGCCCAAGAATGGTCAATACTCCGTGGTTTGAGAACCGCATACCCTTTGAAGAGGCTGCCGAGATTGGAACCAGAAAGGTTATAGCAGACCACTCCACAATAGGTCTTGTTGTGACAACGGACGGCTCCATTACTGACCTTCCAAGGAGGAGCTATATAGAAGCTGAAGAAAGGGTTATTAAGGAGCTTAAAGAGCTGGAAAAACCCTTCATAATAGTACTTAACTCAGCAAAGCCAAAGGCGCAGGAAACTGTTGAGCTTAGAGAAGCCTTGGAGACCAAATACAATACTCCAGTCATAGTGGTTGATGCTCTTACAATGGAAATGGGTGACCTGGATGCAATTCTTGAGAAGGTGCTCTTTGAATTCCCGGCAAGGGAGATTAATTTCCATATCCCACGCTGGATGGATACCTTGGATCTGGAGCATTGGCTTAAGAAGGGCGTAGTTGGCAACATCAGGAATAATTTGAGTGAAGTTAATAAAATCAGGGATGTTGATGAAGCATTAAAGAGATTTGACGGTGCAGAAAATATTGCAGCAATAGAAATCACCGATATGAGACTGGGTGAAGGCATTGTTAACATAACCATCAACATGGAAGATGGTCTGTTCTTCAGGATTCTGGGAGAAGTATCAGGATACAACCTGGAAGGTGATTATCAGCTTATAGCCCTAGTCAAAGAATTAGCTCAGTCTAAGCGTGAGTATGACAAAGTTAAATCAGCATTAGGTGATGTTAAAGAGTTCGGCTATGGCATGGTAGCTCCCTCCGTGGATGAGATAAAGCTTGAAGAACCTGTGATTGTGAAGCAAGGCAGTAAATTCGGTGTCAGACTTAGGGCAAGTGCCCCATCCCTGCATATTATAAAAACAGATATAGAGACAGAGATTTCTCCTATAGTCGGGACAGAAAAGCAAAGCGAGGAGTTTATCAAATACTTCATGGAAGAGTTTGAGAACAACCCGCAGAAGATTTGGGAATCCAACATGTTTGGCAAGTCCTTATACGATATGGTCAAGGAAGAGCTTCAGAGCAAGCTGTATAAGATGCCAGACGATATCCAGAGCAAGCTGCAGCTTACCTTGCAGAAAGTAGTTAATGATACAAAGGGCAGCTTGATATGTATAATTATCTAGAAGTATAAAGTAGTACCAGGCGTTCCGGTTAGTATAAATCGGAACGCTTAATTTTTTTCAAATAGTTTGAAACATTTTTGCATATTTGGTAGTATCTAGATATGTATGAATAAATCGATATTATTTAATTTTAGGGGGTAAAACGATGTCAGAAGGAACAAAAAGATATAAGGATTCAGTGGAGCTGAAAGTTAAGGCCAAGGAAAACCTTGACGGTAAATGGCTTGTGGCTATAGCGGTTACTGTAGTTGCATGGCTTCTGGTAGAAGCCTTTACCTATGGGAATGGAGGCAACTCCTCAATTCGATTCGCAATGGAAAACGGTAATCTTGTGAGAGTCAGAGATCATGGCAGTTCATTTAATAATCTCATGTCTCTTGTCAGTTTTATAATAGGAGGACCGATTTACTTTGGTGTCGCTGCTTATTTCCTAAAGCTGGCAAGACACGAGCAGGCAGAGTTTTCTGAGCTGTTCTCGGGCTTCAGTTTATTTAAAACGAATTTTGTTCTGAATTTCTTCATTATGATTTTTACTATATTATGGACAATGCTTTTGATCGTACCGGGAATTATTGCAGCGATAAAGTATTCCATGTCCTACTATATAGTGAATGACTACCCGGGAATTGGAGCTTTGGAGGCAATAAGGATAAGCAAGGAAATGATGGACGGCCATAAAATGAGATTCTTTGAAATGTGGCTGGGTTTCTTGGGGTGGTTCATATTAGGCGTTGTGACCTTTGGCTTGGGAATGATATATGCAATCCCATACTACAGGTCAGCTAAGGCTAATTTCTATTTGGATTTGAAAGAGAGCTATAACGCATAAAAAAGGCTTCAATTGAATCATTTTAACGACTAAGGAAGCCTTTTATGAAACTCGTCAACGGAGCGTGACAGATTAAGGTGGAATAAACGCTACCACTCGTTATAAAAAGAAAGTGATAGGTTCGCCTATCACTTTCTTCCTTCTTTTTTGTTTTTCTCTAGGGCACTCTCTGATGCCGGAACCGAAATGGAATCGGTGTAAGGAAGTCTGGTGGTCTCATTTCTTCCTTCATCAATATGCCCGGTACTGCTTGTGGTGTATGTCTTTTTTTCTTTTGAATCCTTCAATGCAACAGCTCCTTTCAAAGAATATATCCTTTATATTATTTTGCGGATTATTAAAATCTTTATGCTGTTTTTCTATATAGCCATTACATAATAGGTGCCAGACGCGACGGATAGACGGTCATTGAGTCATAGCTTAATAATATAGTGAAAATAATATAAACCCTAGAAGAAATAATCTTCTAGGGTTTTGCTTTAGATTAAGGAGTATTTACCTGTACATTAAATGTTGCGGTTTTTGTAATAGTGCCCTCAGTATAGCTTATTGTTATGGCTGTAGCGCCTGCAGTATCCAGTGTGCTGCCATTAGCAGGTGCAGAGGTGTATCCTGTTACAGCTTTGGTTGTATCGTCGCTGTAGGTAGCAGTGACAACCAGACCGCTTAGATCAAGTGCTTCGCCTACGTTATAAGTTGCCTTTGCAGGCGGAGTGGTTACAGCGATGGACTTGAGAACCACCGGCTTAGCTTCAAACTCAGCAATGATGGTGACATCCTCGTCAGGCATTACAAAGGTTGTGCCTGTGATTGGGACGTCATTATACTTTAAGGTACCTGCTTTTAGCTGCTTTCCAGCGTCTGGTGTTATAGTCAATGTAATAGTCGTACCAGGACGAGCCGTTGTCGGGCTGGCCGTAATAGTACCACCGGCAAGTGAGCCAATAGTTACGTTATAAAAAGGTATTGATAAGTTATAAATAAGCTTACATGCTTCAGCACGGGTAACAGCTTCACCCGGTTTAAAATTTGTGTCATAGTACAAACCTTCAAGTACACCAGCATTTAAACAAGCGGATACACCGTCACGAGCCCAGGAAGGTATTGAAGCAAAGTCGGCATATCGCTTATAAGCATCCGGATTTGCAACACCAAGGTTAAAAGTACGCTTTGTAAGCACCATTAGTTGATCACGATTAACTAAGGCGTTGGGTGAGAATGTAGTTTCACTCGTGCCGGTTATAATGCCCAAACTATACAGCACTATGGCAGGATTGTCATAATATTTCTTAAGCTTTGTTATGTCTGTAAACTTGTGGTTAGTATCCTCAATCTCCAACACACGGCACCAAATAGCAGCAAGCTGCCCACGCGTCAGCTTTGCGTCAGGCATAAATGTGTCAGTATCGATACCGGTAATATAACCTTTTTCATAACAAAACTCAATCGCAGCTTTGTAGGGGTGGTTTTCAGGTACATCGGTAAAATCTGCGGGAGCCGCCGCTGCTGTAATAGATAGAATCATAATAAGCGTCAGCATAAATGCTAATATTTTTTTTGTTTCCATAATCTCTCCTTCTTTGTCGGCAAGATTTTATATTTGTTATATAGCGACTTAACATGACAAAAATAGTCTGATGATAAGAATACAAGTTTATTTTTTGTAGAACATTATTATTTATATCAAGTAATTTTATGAAACTTTTCTAAAATATTTTTTCGTATTCTTGAAACAAATAGGGGACAACAGCAGTATATAGATATGTATAGTAAAATCAGTGACGGGAGCGGATTAAATGGGGCGCAGAAGATGGGAACAAAGGAATGGAGAATTTGAGGATATGGGCAAAAAATGCGGAAATGGTTGTCATAGAGGTGCCGTCTCCTTGGTAGGTCTTATATTTGGAATAATATCCTTTTCTATAACTTTAGCATTCAAAATTGTTGGGGTAGTATTTGAGGTATTGTTTGGGTTGCTTTCAGGTATAGGGTCAGGCTCTAAAAGCGCAAATAATGTACGGAGCTCCCAGGAAAAGACTACAGCTGAAAAACAGAATGTGCGCTATACCATAAACGATATCAAGAAAGAGGCTGCTGTCACGAAGAAGGCAGAGGATATTAAAGTTGATAAAGCAGCTGATAATGTAAGAGAATTTAAGAAGCCGGAGAACAATAATACACAAGGAGCGGCTTCGGCTGCAGATAAAGAAAAGCATCACAATGAGGGACAAAATAAGGATTTCTACGTTGTATTATTCATACTGACAATTATACCTTCGATGGTAGCTTTGGCAATGGGTAAGCTGCTTTATGCCGGTGTAATAGGGGCAGCGGGCTTTGGACTTATGATAGTGGCGGGAGTTATATCCGGTATTGCAGGAAGCTTCAAGAAAAAGGCTGCTGAGCAGAAGGTAGAAGAGGATAATGAAGAGTCTGCAAAGAATGAACCTGTGGAGAAGCTTATTAAAGAGGCTTTCGAGCAGTTGTTTGAGATAAGGAAAGATATTGATAAGATAAAGGATGCTGAAATCAGAGCAAGAACAGAGGCCATCTGCTGCACAGGGGAAAAGATAATCGGAGAGGTCAGGACCAATCCAGAGAGCCTTACTCAAGTAAGGAAGTTTTTCTATTATTATCTCAATGCCTTTGGTGAAATAGTTAAGAAGTACCTAAGACTATCAAACTTTGAAGAATCCTCCGAGGAAGTAAGCAAGCTTGTGGCTGAGACTGAGAAGTCCTTTATAGACATAGATGTTATTTTCAAGGAACTCTGTGAAAAGCTATTAGAGAAAGACATGATGCATCTTAAGGCTGAGATTAATGTAATAAAAAACAGCAATTAGTGAGGTGCATCCGCACCTCTTATTTTCTTCGCAGAATATAAAAAATACGTCTTTACGGGGCGGCGTGGAAACCGCCCCCTACATATGATTTATCCGTAGGGGCGGGTTTCCATGCCCGCCCTCATATGTTGCATTATTCTACTAATACGCAATACTGCAAATTGCATTAATTTATAAAAGCCCTCTTTACAACTATAATATCTACGGTTATACTAATAACGTAATTGAATATATTTTAAATCTTCAGGGATGGGTGAAATTCCCTACCGGCGGTAAAGCCCGCGAGCCGATGGAGTATTGTACTTCATTAGCAGATTCGGTTAGACTCCGAAGCCGACAGTAAAGTCTGGATGGAAGAAGTGTATATTAAACACTACCCTGGCATATGCCAGGTTTTTTTGTTGATATATGTGTTTATTTATCAAGCCCTGAAGTGATTTCGCTTCAGGGCTTTGTTTTTTTATAACACAATTATGGAATACTATATTGAACGCACTATAGGGCATATACTGGGTCAGCTGCGAATTCAATAACAGTCAAGGAAACTTTTTGCGAAATTAGAATGAACAGTAATAAGGGTATTTCGCAAAACGTATTGAAAATAATATGATTCTTTAGGAGTGATGGTATTGGACGATTCTTTGTTTATGAAAAGAGCGCTGGAGCTAGCCGCCAGAGGAAGCGGCAGTACAAGTCCCAATCCTCTTGTAGGAGCAGTAATAGTAAAAGCCGGGGAAATCATAGGAGAAGGCTGGCATGAAAGAGTTGGAGAAGTCCATGCTGAGATAAATGCCATCAAGAATTCAAGAGAGTCAGTAGAAGGTTCAACCATATATGTGAATCTAGAGCCCTGCTCACACTTCGGAAGGACTCCGCCCTGTGCAGCAGAGCTGGTGAAAAGGGGGTTCAAGCGCGTTGTTATAGCGATGGAGGATCCCAATCCCTTGGTGGCAGGCCGGGGAATAAAGCTTTTACGAGACAGCGGAATACAGGTTGATGTGGGGATATGCAGGCTGGAGGCATTGATGCTGAATGATATTTTCATTAAGTTTATCACTAAGAAGTCACCTTTTGTACTTCTCAAATCAGCTATGACTCTAGATGGAAAGACAGCAACGAAGTCCGGAGATTCAAAATGGATAAGCGGCGAGCTTTCCAGGGAGTATGTGCATCGCTTGAGGAACAGGTATTCATCCATACTGGTAGGCTTGAACACCGTACTAAAAGATGATCCTCAGCTGACCACAAGGCTAGAAGGGGTAGAAGGAAGGAATCCTGTGAGGATAATAGTAGATTCAAAGGGTAGAATACCAGCTGAAGCAAAAGTGCTGGAAACTGATGAGAAAAGAAGGACCATTATAGCCACGACTGAGGAAATGCGGACTGAAAAGTTAAGCGTTTTGAATAATAAGGGTGTAGAGATAATCATCACCGATAAAAAGGATGGGAAAGTAGATATAAGGCAGCTTATGAACGAGCTTAGCAAAAGAGGAATAGACAGCTTGCTGGTTGAGGGTGGTGGCACGGTTGCCTCGGCATTTATTGAGGAAGGTCTTATAGATAAGGTGGCGTTCTTTATTGCACCGGTGATTATTGGAGGCAAATCCGCACCAACACCTGTCATGGGTGGTGGAGTTGATTTTATAAGTGATGGGTATCGGTTGAAGCATCAGAGTGTAACTAGCTTTGGTCAGGATGTATTGATAGAGGGGTATGTAAATGTACCTTGGGAGGAGTGATTTGATACGTTTACCGGAATTGTGGAGGAAATAGGAACTGTAAGAGGGATAAGCAAGGGAGAAAAATCAGTAAGGCTTACGGTGGAATGCAGCGATATACTGGATGGAACACTGTTGGGCGACAGTATAAGCGTTAATGGGGTATGCCTTACAGTTACAGCAATGAAGGGAAGTTGTTTTGACGCCGATGTCATGCCGGAGACTGTAAGGGCAACAAACCTTAAATATCTCAAACCGGGGGATGCTGTGAATCTGGAAAGGGCACTTTCACCAATGAGGAGGTTTGGAGGGCATATTGTCTCGGGGCATATAGACGGGACAGGAACGATATATGAAATAAGAAAAGAGGATAATGCAGTTTGGATTACCATTGAAGCAGAGGATGAAATACTAAAGTACATAATACACAAGGGTTCAATTGCGGTTGACGGTATAAGCCTCACAGTGCAGCACGTGGATGAAAGAGCTTTCAAAATTGCTATTATCCCTCACACCAGGGATTACACAACATTGCCCGACAGAAAGGTTGGATATAAGGTGAATCTTGAATGTGACATCATAGGAAAATACGTAGAAAAGCTAATCAGTCGGGAAAACAAGAGCTCTAAAAGTGATGTTACTTTGGAGTACCTGTTGGAAAATGGTTTTTAGGAGGAATTGAAATGTTTAGTAAAATTGAAGAAGCTTTAGAAGAGTTGAAGAAAGGTAATATGATAATCGTAGTTGATGATGAAGATAGGGAAAATGAAGGGGATCTGTTGATGGCGGCGGAAAAGGCGACTCCTGAGGCAGTGAATTTCATGGCTACCCATGGAAGAGGTCTGATTTGCGTTCCTATGACTGAAGCTCGTCTTAAAGAGCTGGAGGTAGAACCAATGACCACCAACAATACCGATGCGAAGGAGACTGCTTTTACTGTATCCGTTGATTGCAGGAGCTGTTCTACCGGTATATCAGCCTTTGAAAGATCCGATACAATAATGGCATTGGTGTGTCCGGATGCAAAACCTGAGGATTTTACAAAGCCAGGTCATATATTCCCTTTAAAAGCAAGAAAAGGCGGTGTGTTAAAAAGAGCCGGACACACAGAGGCTGCGGTGGATCTTGCAAGGATGGCAGGGCTTTATCCTGCAGGGGTTATCTGTGAGATTATGAAGGATGACGGTACTATGGCGCGACTCCCGGACCTTGCTGAATACTCAAAAAAGCATAATTTGAAAATGATTACAATAGCTGACCTGATAAAACATAGAAGTCATGAGGAAAAGCTGGTTCATAAAGCTGCAGATGCCTTTATGCCAACTAAATACGGAGAATTCAGGGTGGCTGCTTATGAGGGTACAATAAGCGGGGAGCACCATGTGGCACTTGTAAAGGGAGATGTAACTACAGATGAGCCTGTACTGGTCAGAGTCCATTCAGAGTGCCTCACAGGAGATGCCTTCGGTTCCTTAAGGTGCGATTGCGGCGAGCAATTCGCGGAAGCTGTGGAGATGATTGAGCGGGAAGGTCGAGGGGTGCTGCTTTACATGAGACAGGAGGGCAGAGGAATAGGACTGGTTAATAAGATTAGGGCTTATGAGCTTCAGGACACAGGAGTTGACACCGTAGATGCAAATGTAATGCTGGGCTTTCCTGCAGATCTCAGGGACTATGGTATAGGAGCCCAGATACTGAAGGATCTTGGAATTGAAAAGATAAGGCTGATTACCAATAACCCAAAGAAGCTCAAAGGCCTGTCGGGTTACGGTCTTGAGATAGTAGAGCGTGTGCCCATAGAGATAGGGGCAAATATTAAGAATGAGAAATACTTGCATACTAAGAAGGAAAGAATGGGGCATATGCTCCATAATGTATAATTTAAATTCAAAATATCGGAGGTAATTATATGAAGGTATATGAAGGAAATTTAATTGCAGGTAATAGGAAATTTGCTGTTGTGGTTGGCAGGTTCAATGAATTTATTGGTAATAAGCTGCTTGGAGGCTGCATTGATGGTTTGAAAAGGCATGGCTGTGATGAGGACAACATAGAGATAACCTGGGTTCCGGGAGCCTTTGAAATACCATTGGCGGCACAGAAGCTGGCAAAGACGGGCAGATATGATGCTGTCATATGCCTGGGTGCTGTAATCAGAGGTTCTACACCTCATTTTGACCTTGTTTCAAGTGAAGTAACCAAGGGAATAGCAAGTGTAATGCTAGCTACCGGCTTGCCTATCATATTTGGGGTGCTTACAACTGAAAACATCGAGCAGGCAATAGAAAGAGCAGGCACTAAAGCCGGAAACAAGGGTTTTGAAGCAGCAATGACTGCAATAGAAATGGCTAACCTGCTAAACAATATATAATTTAGTGCACAATTGTAGAATAATGCGATATAACTGCAGTTCGTGAAAGCCTGGATTGCAAATGAAATATTATTCCGCAGCCAAAGCTCCGCAACCAGAACTTCTAAACTCATTACGGGCAGCATCAAAACTCGCTCCGCTCAAACACTTGATGCTGCTATTCCTCCATCTCGTTAAGAAGTTCTAAGGTTTCTACGCAAGGCTGCTACACAATATTTCACAGCAATCCAAAGATCCAGATATACTATACATCCTATTTTAGTATGCATAGTACCGACGTGGGGATGTATCTTTGAGGAAGCCTTCCACTGACCTCGGGACGGAAGCGACCCCTGGCAAAATAACCAGACGGACCCGCAGAGATGGGACCCCCTCCAGTGATTTTGCTGGCTTTGGAAGGCGAGGAGGACATACCTCCCCATGTCGGAGGTTTTTGCACACTGTTTCGCATCCGTTATAAAGCACAAAATAAAGGAAGCCATTTTTAGGCTTCCTTTATAACTATTTCAGCTTTTCAGGATTCAGTACATCCAGTTCGGGGAGTACAAACCTTCCGTCTTTTCTTATAAGTACGTCATCAAACCAGATTTCGCCTCCGCCGTATTCAGGAGTCTGTATGCATACTAGATCCCAATGTATTGCGGACTTGTTGCCGTTGAAGCATTGATCATAGGAGCTGCCTGGAGTGAAGTGGAAGCTTCCCATTATTTTTTCATCAAATAGAGTATCCTTCATTGGCTTTATGATGTAAGGGTTTACACCTATAGCGAATTCGCCCACATATCTGGCGCCTTCGTCTGTATCAAATACTTTTGTTATTCTCTCGGTATCATTTGCAGTGGCAGCTACTATTTTTCCAGCCTTGAATTCCAGTCTGATGTTTTCATATGTATAGCCCTGGTATTCTGCCGGGGTATTATAGGTAATATATCCGTTAACTGAGTCCTTTACGGGAGCTGAGTATACTTCTCCGTCTGGAATGTTGGCTTCGCCATCGCATTTAATAGCAGGGAGGCCTTTTATAGAGAAGCTTAAATCAGTTCCGGCACCTTTGATATGCACTTTATCAGTCTTGCTCATAAGCTCTGCCAATGGGTCCATAGCCTTTGACATCTTTGCATAATCAAGGTTGCATACGTTGAAGTAGAAGTCCTCAAACTGCTCAGTGCTCATATTTGCCATTTGTGACATTGAACTGTTGGGGTATCTCATTACACACCATTTTGTTTTTGGCACCCTGATTTCTGAGTGCACTGTCTTTGACCATTTGGACTGATAGAAGCCCATTTTGTCGCTGGGAATATCAGACCAGTCAGAGGAGTTAAGGGCGCCTCTTATACCTATGTAGGCTTGCATATCCTTCATTCTTTCTGCTTCATAATGTGCAGTCTGAGACATGTGCTCAGGATCTGTGCCCAGCATCAATTCTCTTAATAGGCCTCTGCTCTTAACTGATAGAAAGGGCTTTCCGCCTATTCTGTATGCTTCTTTGATAAGCTCTGCAACGAGTTCCTCACCCGAGTCGTAAACTTCAATAAGAACATTTTCTCCGGGCTTAAGCTTTACGGAATAGCCTAAAAGGTTCTTAGCCATTTGTGTGATTCTTGGATCTTTCATTTATATAACATCCTCCTTAGGTGGTTTTAAACACCAATTTTACATTCTTAATCAGTGAAATTATAACACAATGAAAATATGAAAAAAATGTATATTTTGATTATTTTAGATTTTCCGGATTCAATACTTCCAGTTCTTTAAGTACGAACCTTCCGTCTTTTCTGATTAGTATATCATCAAACCAGATTTCGCCTCCGCCATACTCAGGTGTCTGTATGCATACAAGATCCCAGTGAATAGAGGAGGTGTTACCGTTGGAACAATTCTCATAGCAGGTTCCAGGCGTAAAATGGAAGCTGCCCATAATTTTTTCATCAAATAGTATATCCCGCATAGGTTTTACTATGTAAGGGTTAACGCCAATAGCAAACTCACCGATATATCTGGAACCTTCATCTGTATCAAATATCTGATTAATTGCTGTTGTATCATTGGCGGTGGCATTTATGATTTTTCCATCCTTAAATTCAAGGCGTACATTTTCATAAAGCTTACCTTCATATTCAGAGGGGGTATTGTAGCTGATATATCCGTTTACCGAATCCTTGACAGGGGCTGAGAACACTTCGCCGTCAGGTATGTTCAGTTTGCCGTCGCATTTTATTGGGGATAGTCCTTTTATCGAGAAAGTCAGCTCGGTGCCAACTCCGGTTATTCTTACTTTATCTGTCTTGCTCATTAGCTCAACCAATGGGTCCATTGCCGTTGACATCTTTGAATAATCAAGGGAGCAAACATCAAAATAGAAGTTTTCAAATTGCTCTGTGCTCATGTTCGCAGCCTGGGACATGGGGGAAGTTGGATAGTTCATCAAGCACCATTTTGTTTTTGGTATTCTAATGTCAAAGTGTACAGGCTTGACCCACTTACTACGGTAAATACTCATCTTTTCACTTGCGATGTCAGAATACTCAAGAGCATTGTTGTAGCCTCTGATAGCTATATAAGCATTCATTTCTTTCATGCGCATAGCTTCATACTTACCAACATTCGCCATATGCAGAATATCTGCGCCTGATATCAGTTCCCGAAGGAGCTTCCTGTTCTTGATAGAGATAAAGGGTTTGGCACCTACAAGGTAGGCTTCTTTAACCAGCTCTGCCACAAGATCCTCGCCCTCATCAAAAAGCTCAATTAGTATGTTTTCACCTGCTTTGAGCTCAAGGGAATAACTAATAAGGTTTTTAGCAAGCATGGATATCCTAGCGTCTTTCATAGCATACCTCCTGTTAATATATTATCAATATGAAATTAGATATAAGTGAAATAACATTCTATATAATTATATCTTTTTGGCATATATTTGTAAAGGCGAACAATACAAACAGTATAATAAAGGATGCCAATTATGCAAAAGCTAAATTAATGAGAATTTCATATGATTAATAGCGATTTCTGCTATAGTAAATTTAAGTCAGGAGATGAAAAAATGGACGTTGTTGAAAGAGCTTATGGGAAAACGTTCAAAACAATATTGTGGGCAGTCAATCCTTTAAAAAAGGTTTTTAAAAAGACCTTATGTGAGGTTCATGTATTTATTAATGAGCAGGCAATTGAAATTCTGAAAAACGACGGCTTCCCTGAAGCCTATGAGTTCTTTACCTTGAACAAAGAAAGTCTACACGATGGGGCTGTGTGGGCGGATCAGGATTTTAAGAGCAGAGAGCATTTTTATAATCCATACACACATAAAGGACTGTATGGTTGCAAGTCTTCAAAACAGAGGTTTCAGAAATATTATGGCTGTGCGCTTGTGCATTGGGACTGCGGGGATAAGGATAAGGCAATGTTTTACCTGGGCGCAGCTGTGCATCTGATTCAGGACTCAACAATTCCGCAGCATGGCAGTATAAAGCTGTTAAAAAGTCATAGAAAATATGAGCAGTGGATTCACAAGGTTCATGATGATTTTCTCCATTATTCTGTTACCCAGGGGGGGATCTACTATGACAATCCTAATGATTATATTGAAGCAAATTCAAGGGTAGCCATTGCAGCGCATAAGAAATACTCACTTATAAAAGACCCTGCAGATAAATTCTTCAGGATTGCAAACAAGACCTTCCCTTTGGCACAGCAGACAACATCGGGGTGCCTGATGAACTTTTATAACAAAATCAATGAGCAATAGGCTGGGTTGTATTAGTGAAGGTGAATAAATATCGTTTTTCTGCTTAATATAAAAATTAGTCAAATAACTGATAGGAGATGATTGGATGTCGGATATGAACATCAGCAATGAAGCCAAAAAGAATATAAATCAGCTGGAGGTAGGGCAGAAGGTAAGGATTGATAAGCTGTTCAACGATAATAATGAGTATGAAGTGGTGGATAAAAAAGCTCATCCGAGTGCATGTGCTATAGACTACACTTTAGTGCTGCCTCAGTATGCCTCAGATTACAAGAACAATAGGAACAGTTTTGACGAGGACAAGAGCCGTTTGATATTTGACAATAAGATAGTTGGCTATGTGAATATAACAGGGGATGCATATTATGGCGGCGAAAAAGTCGAAGGAGACATTACCCGGGTATAAGAAAATAAAGAGGGTCCGGTGTCCCGGACCCATTATTTGAGCATTGAATATAGATATACGAATCTTGTAGCGTGCTCTTGCTCATCGGTTATTATCTCGAAAAGCATATTCCTGTACTTTTTTCCGCGAAGCATTGCCCGGATTTCCCTATAAAACTCAACTGCCACAAGCTCTCCGTTGATACTTGTCTTCACTGCGTCAATCAATCTATTCTGCTGATCCTGCTCGGGGCATAGTATCTGAATATCCCTTCCGGTGAGCTCCCCGTAAATTTCTTGAAACATCTCATAGTGCTTAGCTTCATCTTCATACGCATGATGTATTTGATCAAGAATTTCCTTATTATCAGTCATTTCCATCATCTTACTGTATTTTTTATGATCCTTCTTCTCATCTGTCATTGCTTCCTTAAGTAAATCCAAAAGCTTTCTATCATAATCACCGTAATAGCTATTATTACCATGGATATTGTTAAACAATACACGTGCCCCCTTTAAGTATATCGACTATTACATTATATGAAGGCCTCGCTGCAAAGTTGACTTTTATAGAACTTATCCCTTCGGGGGAATTTCCTCAAGGGGTATGATAATGAAAAAGGGATTCTTGCTGTTTGATCTCTGCTTTATTGGGTAAAACATAACAGAGGCATCATCGGAAGAGTTAATGTCAAAGATATCCCGGACAAACACCTCGTATGCAACATGCTTTAATATTTCTCTGAGAGGCATATTCTTGTATTCCTGAAAACCTTCCATATTAGTAAGATTGTTTCTTAAATACTCCTGCAGCCTGTCTTTTATTGACGAATGGTCGAACCTCTCTATTACCTCAGGCATGCTGCCGCTCCTGCTGAAGAGCAGCCAATCCAGCTTGAGGTACTCATTAAATAAGCGGGATTGAGCTGAATCGAGCTTATCTGTGTATAGGTCTGAAATAAAATGCTTCAATATATTAAACAGTTCATTTATACTTTTTGATGAATTGAAGTGCCCTTTTGAGTTCCAGTAGTCTGACAGTCTGCGATAAAAGTCAAAGGGCGTTATTGAAAGGGACTTAAGCAAGAAGTCCAATGTGTACTTGAACCTTCCGCTATTGCAGTAGTATTCAAGTACCTGCTCAATATCCTTTAGCAGGAGCAGCTCGGCATAGGACAGCCATTTAGTTTTTATAACCTCATAGGGCGGGAAGTCATGATGCTCCATACCGTACTCGGTGAGGTGGTCTCTAATGCCGGAACCCTTTAAGAGCTTCAGAAAACCAAGCTGCAGCATATCAGCCTTAAGAGCATAAACCTCATTGAAGGATTTTTCGAAGCTTTTCATATCTTCAAATGGAAGACCGGCAATAAGGTCAAGGTGGATATGAGTATTATTGAAAGAAATCAGCCGGCTTACATTAAGTCCTACCTTGTCAAAGTTCATTTTTCTTTCTATTTCGGATAGAGTCTTGGGGTTGGTGGATTGCACTCCTATTTCAAACTGGAACATGCCTTCCGGTGCTTTTTCAACTGTTTCTAGAAAACGCTCGTTTATCAGGTCAGCAGCTATCTCAAAATGAAAGTTTGTTGCTGAGTTAAGCTCCATTATATATTGTATAATTTCAATGGAACGGTCAATATCACAGTTAAAGGTCCTGTCAACCAGCTTAACTTGCTTTATACCAGCGCTTACAAAGCTCTTTATATCGCTTCGGAGCCTAGCCATCGAAAGATACCTTACTCCGTGAATGGTGGAGGAAAGGCAGTACTGGCAGTTAAAGGGGCAGCCTCTGCTGGTTTCGTAGTAGACTATTTTATTAGGGAACTCCTCGAAGCTGTCATAGGGAAATGGGATTGTGTCTAACGCTGCAATAAGAGGTCTTTGCTGTGACATTACAACATTTTCACCTTCCCTGTAAGCTAATCCTGGTATACTGGCGGGATTGAGCTTGCCCCTTGTGACGAAGGCCAGTAATTCAAGCAGAGTTTCCTCTCCTTCCCCGATAATTATATAGTCTATAAAGGGATTATTCTTAAGAAGGCTCGCCGAATCGTAAGAGACCTCAGGACCTCCTAAGATAATTACAGCCTCAGGCTTGGCTTTCTTTAGACTGCTGCAGAGACTTAGGATTAGGCTGATGTTCCATATATAGCAGGAGAAGCCGTATACTTCTGCACCGGCGTTGTACAGCCTTTTGAGTATGCTGTTTATGCTTTCGTTTATACTGAACTCAGCAATTTCTATCCCTTCTATATGAACTTCACAGTATTTCTTCAGATATCTTATTGCGAGGCTGGAGTGTATGTATTTGGCATTAACTGCGCTTAGCAATATATTATTTTGCATTATAGTCCTCCTAAAAAGTCTTATTGATTAAGTTTTGTCATTATATAGGAATATTATAACAATGTTGATATAATAATGCATGATATTTCATTTTTGATGTCGTTTGATGGTATGGTATTAGTTGCATTATATTTGGTAGAATAAAGGTATATGGTTTAATATAGCTATACGTTTTGCAATAAACATTTTACAATACAATTCCAATATTGCAAAATCGTATACCTTGATTTCATAGGTTGCCTAAACTTCGTTGAACAAGCTTTAATGCAACCTATATCGAAGACTGATGCCGGGAGAAATATATGGATAAAAGAGATATAGTCCAGATTCTGGAGGAAATTGCATTACTATTGGATCTAAAAGGTGAAAACCCATTCAAGAGCAAGGCATATATCAATGCAGCCAGGTCTATCGAGCTATTGGATGGAGACCTGAAGGATTATATAATTGAAGGAAAGCTTGAGGGTGTGAAGGGTGTCGGAAAGGCAATTGCCGAAAAACTCATCGAGCTTGTGACCACAGGCAGGCTGGAATATTATGAGGAGCTTAAGCAGTCAATTCCTGAAGGGTTGCTGGAAATGCTTGCTATACCCGGAGTTGGCCCCAAAAAGGTTGCGGTGCTCTATGAGAAGCTGGGCGTGAAATCCATAGGTGAGCTTGAATATGCATGCATAGAGAACAGGCTTTTATCCCTTCCTGGATTCGGTAAAAAGACCCAGGAAAACATATTAAAGGGTATAGATCAAATGCAGATGTATAAAGGTCAGCATCTTTTCGGAGATGTATATCCGGAAGCAATGGCAGTAAAGGATAAGCTGCTTGCATACCCGCTTATCCGGGAATGTGAAGTGGGAGGGAGCTTGAGAAGGAGAAAAGAGGTAGTCAAGGACATAGATGTAGTTGCCAGTACAACTGAAGCAGCTAAACTGATGGACTATTACACCTCTCTACCCCAGGTTGAGGAGGTTGTATCAAAAGGCGAGACAAAGTCTACCGTGAGGCTAAAGAGCGGCATCAATATGGACCTGAGGGTAGTAGACATACAACAATTTCCATATGCACTCAACCATTTCACAGGAAGCAAGGAACACAACACGGCTATCAGGCATAGGGCAAAGGCAATGGGTATAAAGGTGAATGAATATGGGCTTTTCAGAGGCGAGGAGCTTATACCTTGCAGTAGTGAAGAGGAAATATATAGAGTACTTGGATTAGATTACATACCACCTGAATTACGAGAGAACACCGGTGAGATTGAAGCCGCAGATAAAGGCCGGCTGCCGGAGCTTATAACCTTAGAGGATATTAAAGGGACTTTTCACGTACATACAACCTACAGCGATGGCTCTAACAGCATTGAGGAAATGGTGGAGGAAGCAATAAGTTTAGGACTTCAATACATAGGTATAACCGACCATAGCAGAGCTGCTTATTACGCAAGAGGGCTGAATATCGATGAGGTAAAGCGGCAGATAGAAGAGATAGATGCTATAAATCATAAATATAAGAATTTTAGGGTTTTTAAAGGGATTGAGTCAGATATACTGCCTGATGGGTCCCTTGATTATGAGGATGAGGTGTTGAGGCTTTTTGATTTTGTCATAGCGTCTGTGCATTCGAATTTTAAAATGGAAAAAGATAGAATGACAGAAAGGCTTGTAAATTCCTTGAAAAACAGGTACACTGTAATGCTAGGCCACCCTACGGGCAGGATACTTCTAGCCAGAGATGAATATGAATTGGATATAAATGCAGTTATAGATGCAGCAGCGGAATATGGCAAGGTGATTGAGATTAACGCAGATCCTCACAGACTGGACCTGGACTGGCGGAATTTGAAGTATGCTAAGGAAAAAGGAGTAAAAATATCCATTAATCCAGATGCCCACAGCATTCAAGGTTTAAGGAATATTTCTTATGGTGTAGGCATAGCAAGGAAGGGCTGGCTGGAAAAGCAAGATGTTATAAATAACATGGATATAGCTGGGGTTGAGGGATTTTTAAGGGGGTTATCAAATGCGAAGCACTGATGAATTGAAAATAAAAGCTAAGGAAATTTCGGCGATACTATATAATACCTATCCGGAAGCAACCTGCTCATTGGATTATAAGGAGCCGCTTCAGCTGGTAATCTCTACGATACTTGCAGCTCAATGCACGGATTTGAGGGTAAACATTGTGACAAAAGACCTTTTTAAGAAATACACCTCCGTGTATGATTATGCAAATGCCAACCCTGAAGAGCTGGAGCAGGATATAAAATCCACGGGCTTTTACAGGAATAAAGCAAAGAATATCATTGGCTGCTGCAAGAAGCTTATTAAGGACTTCGGCGGGAAGGTGCCGAACAATATGGAGGATTTGTTGAGCCTGCCGGGAGTGGGGCGAAAGACTGCAAATGTCGTATTAGGAAATATATTTGGAGTACCCGGAGTAATTGTCGATACTCACTGTAAAAGATTGTCGAATAGAATGGGCTTCTCAAATAAGGAAGATCCTGAAAAAATCGAATATGATTTAATGGCGATATTACCTGAAAAGGATTGGACTACCTTCAGCAACTGCTTGGTATATCACGGTCGCGCCATTTGCGATGCCAGAAAACCCAAGTGTGGGCAATGCCCCATAGCTCAATATTGTGACTTTTTTAACAATAATTAAAGATAACCTGCATAAAACGGTGTTAAACTAGTTATTTTAATATATTCGGTGCATTTTCGATTTTATAAATTTTTTAATATGTATTAAAATTATATTGAAGGTATTTAGGTATTTTTAACGAATTAACTTCAGAGGGATATTTTGCACTTATATTTATTAATTCTGTAGTATTAATATAAGTTTTGAAAGAGGTGGTGAGGCATTTGACGACAGAAATCATTAAAGAGATTAAAATGACAGAGCGTACTGCAGAGGAGAAGCTAAAGGCAGCACATCAGGAAGCAAAGGACCTTTTACTACGCGCAGAGGAGGAAGCTGCTAAAGTTATTAAAGCAGCTGAGGATCAGGAGTTTCTTAAGAGCAAGCAGCAGCTTGACGCAGCAGAGAAGGAAGCTTATCAGGAAGCAGACAGTAAAAGAAAGCAGAATAGCGAGAAGTGTCAGGAATTGAAGCGCAAGGCAGCGGAAAAAATGGAGGACGCAGTAAATCTGGTGATGGAGAGGATTGTGAGAATTAATGGCAATAGTTAAAATGAAAAAAGTCACCATGATAGCTCTCCAGTCTGAAAGAAATGCCATAGTTAAGAGCCTTCAGAAATTCGGTAACCTACAGGTAGTAAACCTTGAAGAACAAATTACAGAACAAGGATATGAAGAATTACAACTTGATGGTGATACTGAAACAGTGAGCAGGCTGGAGACAAAGATTTCACAGGTAAAATATTCACTTGATTTTTTAGGGAAATTCAATAAGACAAAAAAGTCTATGTTTGCATCAAAGGTTCAAGTAGATGAACTGAAGCGGATTGAGCATCTTGGTAACGAAGAAAAACTGCAGGGAATATATGATAACTGCAGGAGCATAGACAGTAAATTTACAGAGTTTAAGAGTGTTGAAACAAAGCTCAACAATACTATAGCTCAGCTTAACCCATGGACACCTTTGGAAATGAACGTTGAGGATATTGGCAATACACAGAATACAAGTACAATAATAGGATTTATACCTACAAAATATGTGGAAGAGTTCAGTACCTCAATTCAAAATGAAAACCTTGAAGCATATTTGGAAAATGTAAGTGTCGAAAAGGAAAATACATACATGATGGTTGTTTATCATCATATATGTGAAGAGAAAATACTACAGCTTCTCAAACAGTCAGGATGGACGAAAGTGACCTTCAGCGAATTCTCAGGAACTCCGAAGGAGAACATAAAAAGGCTGACTGGGGAAATAGAAGAAATTGAGAAAAAGAAGATAGAATTGGCACGACAAGCAGAGGGAATGGTATCAGATATAGGTTTCCTAGAAATAATTTTTGATTTGTTGTCAATAGAAAAGGATAAGAGCAGCGTGGTGAAGGATTTTGGGAGAACTGACAAAACCTTCATGCTTCGAGGATGGATACCGGAGAAATTTTCAGATGATATGGTCCGACTCCTAGAGGGTATAACTGATAAGTATACCATTCAGTTTGAGGACGCCAATGATGAGGAAGAGATACCGGTGCTTCTGAATAACCCGAAGATTGTACAGCCCTTTGAATTGATAACAGAGATGTACAGCTTGCCGAATCCTAGAGGTATAGACCCAAATATTTTCATGACGCCATTCTTTATATTGTTCTTCGGAATCATGGTAACTGATGCTGCGTATGGAATAATCATTGCTGCTGCTACGGCATTTATACTTTACAAATATAAGCCTGAAGGCGGCATGAAAAAGATGATGGGGGTAATGTTTCTTGGAGGCATATCCACATTTATATGGGGTGGAGTATTTGGTGGCTGGTTCGGGGATCTGATTAAAATAAAACCATGGTGGTTCAATCCCTTGGATGAACCTCTTAAGATGTTGATATTCTGTCTGGCCTTGGGTGTACTTCATCTTTACGTCGGTTTCTTCCTCTCGGCATACATGAACATCAGAGAGGGCAAATACATGGATGCATTCTACGATCAGGTGCTTTGGCTTATGTTATTGACGGGACTTATGTTCCTTGCATTCCCGCCCCTTGCCGTAGCAGGTAAGTATATGGCTATCATAGGCGCAGCCGGTACTGTTATCTTTAATGCCAGGTCTGAAAAGAACATTTTCAAGAGATTGATATCCGGAGTACTGGCGTTATATAACGTTAGCGGATTTTTAGGCGATGTTCTTTCATATTCACGATTATTTGCATTATGCTTGGCAACCGGGGTTATAGCACAGGTTTTCAATGCAATGGGTCTTATGATGGGTAGTACTCTAATTGGCAAAGTAATAATGGTTGTCTTTTTAGTAGGAGCCCATGCCTTCAATACAGCACTTGGCATTCTGGGGGCATATGTGCATACAAGCCGTCTTCAGTATGTAGAATTCTTCGGAAAGTTCTATCAGGGTGAGGGGAAACCATTTAATCCTCTAAGAATAAAAACAAAGTACATTCAAAACTAATATAAAAGATTAATAAATATTATTTTTATTACGAAAAGGGAGGCAATAAAAAAATGAATAATTTGGTGGAATTAATGGGTAACTCTGGTTTATATCTTGCATTTCTTGGTTCAGCAGTAGCAGCAGGTCTGGCTGGCTGTGGATCAGCAATGGGTGTAGGTATCGCAGGTATGGCAGCGTCTGGAGTTGTAACTGAAGACCCAAGCAAATTCGGTAAAACACTTCTGTTGCAGGCACTTCCAGGAACTCAGGGCATATATGGACTGCTTATAGGCTTCCTTATATGGTCAAAAATAGGTGTATTTGGAACATTAGCACCAGTAACAATTGAACAGGGACTTATGCTCTTCTTGGCCGGAGTTCCAATTGGATTAGTTGGACTTATTTCAGGAATATATCAGGGAAAAGCTTCTGCAGCAAGCTGTGGAATACTCGCTAAGAGACCTGAAGAGTTTGGTAAAGCTATGATTTATCCTGCTATGGTTGAGACTTATGCAGTTCTTTCATTGCTTGCATCATTCCTTATGCTTAACGGCATCAAATTATAAGGGAGTGGCTTAAATGGCAGGAGTAGAGAAAATAAAAGAAAAGATCTTACTGGATGCAGAAGTTAAAATAAATGAGATATTGGAAAAAGCGCGACTCCAGGCCAAAGAGATAGAAGAAAAGGCAAATCAAAAAGCCGCTCTTAGAGCGAAGGAGATTTCGCAAAAATCCACCCATGATATAAGTGAGAAAAAAAGAATAATTAATTCAATCGTTGAGCTTGAAATACGTAAGGATATTCTAACTGCCAAACAGCAGTCGATTGAAGAAGTATTTGATAAAGCACTTGAGCGAATGAACAATCTTGACAGCGGCAAGTATGAACAGGTAATCTTCGATATGCTTATGGCCTCAGTAGAAAGCGGAGAAGAAGAAATCCTAATGTCTGAAAGTGGCAAGAAAAAGCTTTCTGCTGATTTTATAAACAAAGCAAACAAAGCTCTTGAATCAGCAGGTAAGAAGGGTATGCTCAAAATATCGGATGAAACCAGGAATATTTCCGGAGGCTTCATTTTAATGGGTCAGGGAGTTGAGGTAAACAATTCCTTCGAAGCAGTCATAAGGCTCTACAGAGATGAAATAGAACCGAAGGTAGCTGAGATTTTCTTCCGTGCTTAATGCGAAACTAAGAAATTCTTTTATTGGAAGAAAGGAGGATAAGCTCAATGAGTGATAATAAATACCTATATTCTGTGACAAGAGTACGAGCATTGGAAACAAAGCTTTTGGATAAGGCTAAAATCGAAAGAATGGTTGAAGCCAAGAATGCAGATGAAATTATAAAAATCCTAAATGAAACAGAATATGGAAGTTCAATCTCTGAAATGAAGGATATTGAAGACTATGAAATCGTACTTTCCAAGGAACTGTCAAAAACTTATGAGCTTCTGAGGGAAATATCTCCTGTTCCTGAACTTACAAACTTATTCACTTTGAGATATGACATACAGAATTTGAAGACACTGTTGAAGAGCAGCTACTTGGACGAAGAGAATGATGGACTTTTGAGCGATATAGGTACTATACCGAGCCAGCGTCTAAAAAAGATGGTCAAGGAAAAGGACTTCAGCGACTTGGACCCGATTATCAGAGAATGTGTGGAACAAGTAATTGGAGAATTTACAGTGAATCCTGATCCTCAGCTTATTGATGTGACGCTAGACAAGTGCCTGTACAATCTTATGTATAAGACCGCTAAAGATAACAATAGCAGCTTCTTGATGGATTATATCTCTACACAGATAGATTTGATAAACATTAAATCCCTGGTACGCGTAAAGGCAATGGGCTATGGGAGGGACTTCCTAAAAAAGGTAATACTTATGAATGGAAAGCTGGACTATTCATTCTTTAATGATATCTTTGACGAGTCCATGGAAACCTTGAGCGACAGATTAGCCTTCAAGGATTACGGCAGGGTTGTCGGTGAAGGTATATCCACCTATATAAAGACAAAATCCTTAACGAAATTTGAGAAGCTTTCTGACGATTTTTTATTTGAAATCGCCAAGAAGGGCAAGTATGTAGCATTTGGAATCGAACCTTTAGTTGGTTATCTAATGGCAAAAGAAAATGAAGCAAAGATAATCAGAATGATAATGGTCGGGAAAATTAATGAGATTCCAAATGAATTGATAAGAGAAAGGCTACGTGATGTATATGTATAAGATTGGAGTTATTGGGGATAAGGACTCCATACTTGGATTCAAGGCTTTAGGGATATCAGTATTTCCGACCACCGATATAAAAGAAGCCAACAGATTGGTTCACAAGCTCGCCAAAGAGAACTATGCTGTGCTATTTGTCACAGAGCAGCTTGCCAAGGATTTGGATGAAGCAATCAACGAATACAAGGATTCCTTGACTCCGGCAATAATAATGATACCTAACAATAGGGGAACCCTGGGATTAGGTATAAAAGGCGTTAAAAAGTCCGTAGAGCAAGCCATCGGTTCGGATATATTATTCGGGAAAGAAGGTTGATAACTTGAACGAGGGAAGAATTATAAAAGTATCAGGGCCTCTTGTTATAGCAGAAGGTATGCAAGATGCAAAAATGTATGACGTTGTTCGTGTTAGTGATAAAAAGCTAATAGGAGAAATCATAGAAATCAGAGGCGATAAGGCTTCAATACAGGTTTATGAAGAAACTTCAGGCTTAGGGCCGGGAGAACCGGTTGTTTCTACCGGAGAACCTCTTAGCGTTGAATTGGGACCAGGACTTATCGAATCAATTTTTGATGGTATCCAGAGACCTCTTGACGTTGTTAGAAGCGCTTCAGGGGACCATATAGCCAGAGGTGTACAGGTAGAAAAGCTTAACAAAACAAGAAAATGGCATTTTAATGCTATTGCTAAAAAAGGCGATATTGTAAAACCAGGGGATATCATAGGTACTGTACAGGAGACTGCTATAGTACTTCATAAGATAATGGTCCCATTTGGTGTAGAAGGAACTATTGAGGAAATCAACTCCGGCGAATTTACTATATTGGAGACAATAGCAAAGGTAAAGACAAAAGATGGAGTTAAGGATGTACAGATGCTTCAGAAATGGCCGGTAAGAAAGGGAAGACCTTATAAGGAAAAGCTTTCCCCTTCAAACCCAATGATCACAGGCCAGAGAATCATAGATACCTTCTTCCCGGTGGCAAAAGGCGGTACAGCATGTATCCCAGGGCCTTTCGGAAGCGGTAAGACAGTTGTACAGCACCAGCTTGCAAAGTGGGCTGACGCTGAGATAGTTGTATATATAGGTTGTGGTGAGCGTGGAAACGAAATGACGGACGTTCTTATGGAGTTCCCAGAGCTTAAGGATCCAAAGACCGGAGAGCCATTGATGAAACGTACAGTGCTTATTGCAAACACATCAGATATGCCTGTTGCAGCCCGTGAAGCAAGTATATACACAGGTATTACAATAGGTGAGTACTTTAGAGACATGGGTTATTCCGTTGCGCTTATGGCAGACTCAACCTCCCGTTGGGCGGAAGCGCTCCGTGAAATGTCCGGTCGTCTTGAGGAAATGCCTGGTGAAGAAGGTTACCCTGCATATCTTGGTTCAAGAGCAGCCGAGTTCTATGAAAGAGCAGGCAAGGTAATATGTTCAGGAACTGAAAACAGAGAAGGTGCACTTACTGCAGTTGGTGCGGTATCACCTCCAGGGGGAGACTTATCAGAGCCTGTAACTCAGGCAACCCTGAGAATAGTAAAGGTTTTCTGGGGCTTGGACGCATCTCTGGCCTATAGAAGACATTTCCCGGCAATAAACTGGCTTCAGAGCTATTCTTTATACCTGGACAGATTAGGTGATTGGTTTACAGAGCAAGTAGCGCCTGAATGGCATGCTCTCAGGACAGAAGCCTTGAGATTGCTTCAGGAAGAAGCCGAATTAAATGAAATAGTTAGACTGGTGGGCTTTGATGCCCTCTCATTAAAGGATAGATTTACTCTGGAAGTTACAAAAACAATAAGAGAAGATTATCTGCATCAAAATGCCTTCCATGAAATTGATACTTATACTTCAATACAGAAGCAGTTTAGAATGCTAAAGGCAATCTTATTGTTCTACCATGAAGGACAACGAGTATTAAGTGAAGGTGCACTCTTCAAAGAACTTTCCAATCTGCCGGTAAGGGAGAGAATAGCGAAAGCTAAGCTGATATTGGAAAACAATCTTAGCGAGTTTGATGCTCTGGAAGCTGACATAAGAAAACAGGTGGCTTCCACCCTTTCGAATGGAGGAATATAAGATATGCTGAAGGAATACAAAACCATTAGAGAAGTTGCTGGTCCACTTATGCTGGTTGACCAAGTGGAGGGTGTAAAGTTCGACGAACTGGTTGAGATAGAATTGAAAAACGGCGAGCAGCGCCGCGGAAAAGTTCTTGAAGTTTCCGGGGACAAAGCTCTGGTGCAGCTATTTGAAGGCTCAACAGGATTAAACATAAATGAAAGTAAGGTTCGATTCACAGGACACAGTCTTGAACTGCCAGTATCTACCGATATGTTGGGAAGAGTATTTGACGGTTTGGGAAGACCAAAGGATGGGGGACCAAAAATCATACCGGAATCAAGGAATGATATAAGCGGTAACCCTATAAACCCGGCGGCCAGAGACTATCCTTCTGAATTCATACAGACAGGTATATCTGCAATAGATGGACTTAACACATTAGTTAGAGGGCAGAAGCTTCCTGTTTTCTCAGGCTCCGGTCTGCCACATGCAAGACTTGCTGCACAGATAGCAAGACAGGCTAAGGTTCTGGGTACAGAAGGCAAGTTCGCTGTTGTATTTGCTGCTATAGGTATAACCTTCGAGGATGCAGATTACTTTATAGCTGACTTCAAAAAGACAGGCGCTATAGACAGAGCAGTGCTTTTCATGAACCTTGCAAACGACCCTGCTATTGAGCGTATAGCTACACCTCGTATGGCACTTACAGCTGCTGAATATCTCGCCTATGAGAAGGATATGCATGTGCTTGTAATAATGACAGATATAACAAACTACTGTGATGCTCTTCGTGAAGTATCTGCTGCACGAAAGGAAGTACCCGGCAGAAGAGGTTATCCAGGATATTTGTATACCGACCTTGCTACTCTATACGAGAGAGCAGGAAGAATTAGGGATAAAAAAGGCTCAATAACTCAGATACCGATACTGTCAATGCCTGAGGATGATAAGACACATCCTATACCTGACCTTACAGGTTATATAACAGAAGGTCAGATCATACTGAGCAGAGAGCTGTACAGAAAAGGCATAATGCCTCCAATAGACGTACTTCCTTCACTGTCACGTCTTAAGGATAAAGGTATAGGCAAGAACAAGACAAGAGAAGACCATGCTGATACAATGAACCAGCTTTTCGCATCCTATGCAAGAGGTAAGGAAGCGAAGGAGCTTGCTGTTATACTTGGCGAAGGAGCCCTTAGTGATACTGACAAACTTTTTGCTAAGTTTGCAGATGAGTTTGAGAAGAGATATGTATCACAGGGAGAGAATGAGGATAGGAGCATAGAGCAAACACTTACCCTTGGTTGGGAGCTTCTTTCCATACTTCCAAGACTTGAGCTTAAGAGAATCAAAGACGAATATATTGACAAATACCTTCCTAAAGGGGATGCATAGCATATGGCTAAGCTAAATGTGAATCCTACTCGTATGGAGTTGACTGGTCTCAAGGGCAGATTGAAAACTGCCAAAAGAGGTCACAAGCTCCTGAAAGATAAGCAGGATGAGCTAATGAAAAAGTTCATAGATTATGTAAAGAAAAACATGGAGTTGAGAGAGGCTGTAGAAAAAGAGCTTACAGTTGCTTTCAAAAACTTTCTTATCGCCAGAGCCGTAATGTCCTCTGAGGTGTTGGAGGAAGCTATAATGTATCCTACTCAGAAGGTAAACCTTGAGATGAGCACAAAGAATATCATGAGTGTAAACTCTCCTGTGTTTAATCTTGTGAAGGAGGATAACAAGGAAGCTTCCAGCATATATCCTTATGGCTTTGCAACAACCTCCGGAGAGCTGGATGGAGCAATATACTCACTGCAAGAGGTCTTTGACAAGCTTATTGAGTTGGCTCAGGTGGAAAAGACCTGTCAGCTTATGGCTGATGAGATAGAGAAGACAAGGCGTAGGGTTAATGCCCTAGAGTATATAATGATTCCACAGCTCATTGAAACAGTTAAATACATTACTATGAAGCTTGACGAGAATGAGAGAGGCAGCAGAGTAAGACTCATGAAGGTCAAGGATATGATGGAAAAGCAAAAAGTTAATGCTTAAGGAAAATCCGCAGGTAACCCTGCGGATTTTTTTCGTTATTATTAGCTCTTGTGAGACTCTACAAAGGTTGTGCAAGCTGTTCCATCTGTTGAGTGAGCAACACCGTCACCTTGTGGATTCACTTCTATGACACTGGCGCTGCAGTAATCATTATCATAGTAGGTACATGTGTCTACATGACATTTTATGCTGTGGTTGTGGGCATGCATTTTATTATCTGAAATATTGTTGCTGGTTATATTCTTATGCATAGATACACCTCCTTAGAAATACTGGTACGCGAACCGCGAACCAATGCCGCAAATTTATTGCTGACGTTTCTATTTTTTGCAGAATCACATTATTAATACTGCTTATTTTGTGTTAAATAGTGGAGAGAAAATAATTATTAAAAAAAAGTAATTATGAAGGAAGGAATATTTAGGCTAATGTAGAAATATATAGTATAAAATAAAAACAATGCTGAAAGGGGAAAAAACTATGTGGAAGTGTAGTGTGTGCGGTTATATCCATTTTGGAGAAGAAGCTCCGGAAAAGTGTCCGAAGTGCGGCGCTCCTAAAGAAAAATTCGTGGAGCTTACAGAGGAGCAGGCAGCTTTGATTGTTAAGTCAGGAAGAACCAATGACTTGCATATGATTTTCTGCCATACCATCGACAAACTTATCAAGGTATGTGATGAAGGCATTGAACTGAACCTGGATCCCGGCTGCGTGGCAACCTTTAAGAAAGGCAAAGAGCAGTGTGAGATATTGAAAAACATATCAAAAGCAGAGATGGCAACTCATGTGATGAAAAATAAGTGGTAAATCAATATAAATGTAAAAAGTCCGGCTCGGCCGGACTTTTTGTTGTTTTTGCTTAATTTTTGCATGTTTTGCAGACCTTATAATTATTAGGGTACATACCGGTATATTTTTTAAACAATATTGAGAAATACGTTGGGTTCTTTATTCCAACCTGTTCAGAAACCTCATAGACTTTCAAGTCAGTGCTGATTAAAAGCTCTTTTGCCTTTTCAACACGGATATAAGATATTTTTTCGTTTATGTTGATACCTGCTTCTTTTTTGTACAGCCTGCTTAGATATGAGCCATTCATATGTACATGCTCGGCAATCATTGTAAGGTTGATATCATCCCTGTAATGATTGAGTATATATTGTTCGACCTTTTTGACAATAGTGTTATTAGTGAGTGTATAGCTGCTTGCCGATACAACTGCATCAGTAATGGAGGTCTCAAGAATTTCGTGAATATCTTTAGCAGATTTGCTGTGCCAGATACCTAAATACCGGTCATTACAGGAAGCGGAGATGAAGATATCTAAAGGTCTGCCTTTGGGAGTCAGTCTATCAATAGCAACAAGCAGCTGCAGAGAGATGCTTTTTATAGTCTCTATGGGTACATGTATCGATTTAAGGGTTTCAAACATGCCCGAGAGCATTGCAGCTGCTTCAGTGAACATACCTGATTTTGCATGCTCAATTATTGCATCAAAATGCTTTTGAAGCTTTATTGTACTGTTATCAGGTGAATCATCTATTCTGTCAGAATGAATATGTACCTTAGCTATATTGTAAAACCTATCTGTGAGGGCAAATATTGCTTCGTTATAGGCATCTGCTGCTTCATCAATCCTATCATGATTTGAGCTTATGCCAATATTTACCCCTGTCTTTTCCAGAGTATCCATGATATAAACCATCTCGGAAAAGATGCTGAAGATTTTTGGGGTACTGTCTGTGCAGCCCATGGGGGAATTTAAATCTATAAACACGCATAGTTGATTGATGCTTACGGTGGCAATGTAGTGTCGATAATCAGCCAGCATATTGGAAACAAGGTTATTTAATGACCTGATGCTGCTATGAGGGCGACTGCCGGTGCTTTCATCATCTACCGTTAGAACCGCTACACAATATTGTGTAAGCTTAATATTCAAAAGGTCCATTCTTTTAAGTAATTTGTCCTGGTCTGTTTCAATGCGCTTAATCAAATGAAGCAGAAGATGCTCCTGAACCTCCTTTATCTGTCCTGAAAGCTCGTTTTCAAGCTCTTTTATCCTGGCTGTGCTTTCTCTCTCCTTAAGGATTAAAGTCTTTGCCTTTTCTATTGCTTCAATTATTTTGACAGTTGAGGTAAGCTTAAGGACGAAATCGACAACACCAAATTTGATTGCTGATTGAGAATAATCAAAATCATCATATGCAGTCAGTATTATAGTCTTTATATGAGGGTGCTTGTTATAGATATATTTGCTTAGTTCGATGCCATCCATCTCCGGCATCTTAATATCAGTGATAACAATATCCGGCTCAGCTTTCTCAAGCTTCTCTACTGCATCCACACCGTCAGTTGCGACAGCAGAGATTTCACAACCAATGGACTTCCAATCTATAAAACCGGTCAAACCCTTTCTAATGGCGGGTTCATCATCAACTATCATAATTTTAAACATTGCTGCTGCCCTCCCTATCAATCGGAATTGTGACAGTAACCTTGGTTCCGCTATTCGGAACACTTTCAACCTTCAGACCATATTCACTTCCGTACATCAATGAAATGCGCTTATTTGAATTATATAACCCGATACTGGTATGAGCATTCTTTCGAACTTCAATTGCCTCAAGACGGCTGATATCAAGACATTCGGTGCTAAAGCCCACACCGTCGTCAATAACCTCTATAACAATCAAATCATTGGAGCTACTAATATTGATGATCAGACTACCAGAGCCCCTTTTGATCTCAAGACCGTGAACAATGGCGTTTTCAACAAGGGGGAGAACGCAAAGCCTTGGAAGGTAGTAGTTTTTAATAGTCTCGTCACTCACATATATATCTATATTCATTCTATCTTCAAATCGTATTTTCTGCAGGGCAAGATAATTCTCTATATATTGGAGCTCTTCTCCTATAGTGATTTTCTCGCTGCATTCACGCATCAATTGTCCTAAGGCTGTAATCATTTCATATATTTTATCATTTCCGCAAAAGCGTGCCTCCCAACTGATAGTCTCCAAAATATTGAAGAAAAAGTGAGGATTAATCTGCATTTGAAGAGTTGCCAGCTCGGATTCCTTTAAAAGCAGTTGTTTTTCATATACCTCATTTATTAAATGATCAATTTCATCAGTCATTTTATTGAAGGTACAGCTTAATTCATCCAATTCATAATACTTTGAAGATGGCATTTTCACTTGGAAATGTCCGCCTTTGACTTTACCAGAAAGCTCAGTAAGAAGCTTTAACGGCGCAACGACTTTGGAAGAGAGGTAGAAGCCTATCAATAGGGATAGGAGTATGCTAATAATAAGCCATACAAAGTAACGCTGCATGCTTGAGTTAAGGCCTGCGAACACTTCCTTTTCAGGGATTGCCACAACAGCATTCATACTATAATCCGAGATTTTCATTGATGCTGCAAGATAGTTCTCGTTATCCATTGTTATACTCTGGATTCCAGGCAGGCCAATCAGCCGGAGATATGAGGCAGGTGCTTTCCTTCCGAGCATCTGCTTGTCGGTATGAGAATAAATAATCCCATTGTTATCGAAGCATATGATTTGCAAACGGTTATAAGCGTCAAAGCTTTTATCAACATAGGAAAGAGCGTCAACATTGATCCCCATAACGAGCTTCCCGAGATACCGTTGTGTGTTTAAATCATTAAAGTTCCTTATAAAATAAATTGTCTGATCTGCTTTGGAGGGAGGGATGAACTGCTTCTCTTTTGTTGTCAGCTCCAGGTACTTTTCTATGCCGGACTTGTTGAGAAAGTTGGTAGTAGTGGGGTTTCTCGATATGAAATAGTAATCACGGGAATTTTCATAAACCATTATATAATCTAGCAGCTTTCGTTCCCATGCGCTATTGAATAAGAGTATATTCTTCAACTCCCGGTCCATTCTGGAGGTTTTCTCGTAGTAAAGGTAATCCGGGTCACCTGATTCCATCAATAAAGCTGAACGTATAGTTTGGTTCGACAAGAATAGCAATGAAGTCTGATTAATTATATCAAACTGACCTTTCAGATCATTTCGGATAATGCTGATTGTATCACTAAGGTTCTGTTCCACATTTTCTTTGAGACGCACATAAGTATTATTGTAGGCATAGACGTAGGAAAGGCTCATGGGAATCAGCACAATGAACACAATTGTAATTGTGAATTTGTATCGTATTGAGCTTCTGCAGCGGTATATAAAGCTGTAAATCATATCATATAGCTTGCTCATTATCATTTATTCCCCCTATTAAGCCTATATATATTCTATAATGATAATTCGTAATATTCAAACATTAATTAAAGAAGGGTATTTTAATGTAAACAAAAATAATAAAAAAGTAAAATAATTTAGGTAAGTGCAAATAAATTGATACAGATGGACAAATAGATCATAGCCTATGCGCATACATGTAAAAATAACAAAACTATCAGTAAATCCTACTTATTAACCTAAAGCGGAAAAGAGGGTAAGATTAATTTAGATAATAGATGCTGATATAAATATAGGAGGGGTATACAATGGGTAAAAGCTTCAAAAAAGTAATGGCATTAGTTTTAGCCTTTGTAATGGTGCTGAGTCTCGCAGCCTGTGCTAAAAACAGTACTGTGGAATCAAAACCAGCTAGCGTTGAAACAAAGAAGGAGCCGGTTGTGATCAAATATCCTACTTATCAGGTAGGAGTGAATGCTGCAGCACCGCTGTTGAAGCAGAATGTTGAAGAGTTCAATAAGCTTCATGAAGGTGAAATCCTGGTAGAGGTTGAAGAAATCCCGGGGGATCAGGCCTATGTGGACAAGATAAAGGTTCTGCTCTCAGCAAATGAATTACCGGATTTGGTTTATGCCGGTGGTTACAATCTATTGGATTCAGCCCTGGAAAAGGGTGCGGTTGTGGACCTTACACCATATCTTGATGCCGACTCCAAGTGGAAAGCCATGTTTACCCAGTGGGATCTGGAATTTAACAGCAGAAACGGGAAGGTATACTCAGTACCGGAGGAACGTCAGCCGGTAGGTTATTTCTATAACAAAGAGCTGTTCCAAAAGGCAGGTATCCCCGAACCTCCAAAGACCTGGGACGAGTTTTTCAGTGTATGTGATAAACTTAAGACAGCTGGAATAACTCCACTTTCAATGGATACTGTAGATACCGGCTGGCTCACTTCATTGTGGCTGAGTTCCATTATCGGGACTAACGGTGACGCAGGGAACAAATATATGAATACAATGAATGTCAAAGACTACACGACTCCAGAGGCTCTGGATGCAATTGCAAAGGTGCAGAAAATGTTCCTTGAATACACGACTGCTGATGCAGTTGGTGGAAAGTATGAAAACGGAGCAAATAATTTCCTTTCAGGGAAGACTGCAATGATTGCAAATGGGCCTTGGATGATAGCGGACTTTAATGATGCTACAAAAGCTCCCGAGGGCTTTGCAGCTAAGGTAGGCTCTGCAATATACCCCAACCAGGGCGTATTTGATGCACCGATGCTTGGATATTTTGTAGCTTCGAAGGATAAGGAGCATGCTGATGCAGCTGTTGAATTCTTGAAGTTCCTTACCTGCAAGGAGACTCAGCTTCGTGGCTTAGATATGATAGGCAGAATACCTACAACACCTGAAATTGAAATAACAGGGGCTATTGCAGCAAAGCATCCGCTGCTTGTTGAACTGATAAATGCTACAAAGGATGCAAAATTCAAGTACAATTTTTATCAGACACTTTGGTATCCAAATGTACTGGATAAGATGAGCACAGATTACCCGGCTCTGGCAATGAATAAGATGACTCCGGAACAGTTTGCCAAGAGATTGACCGAAACAGCTCAGAAGAACAACTAGTGCTAAATAACACAACAAATTTATAATCCTTCATAGTGTTAAAAAGCACTTCTTTGTTTAGTGCCTCGCAAGCTCAAGAAGGGATATACTTTACAAGTCATAATATCCATATGATAACCTCCTCGGTGGTTGACATTGAGGAGGTTATTCTTAGAAAGGGTTTGATGCAATGAAAAAGAAAGGAATATGGATTACTATTTTCATATTGCCGACCTTTGCAATATTTTTGCTTATTTATGCTATTCCAACAATTACAGTGGTATCAACATCCTTCTTCAACTGGAGAGGTTTTTCGGGAAACATGCAGTTTGTAGGATTGGCAAACTATCTTGAGGCATTTTCCAGTGACAGCACCTTTCATAAAGCCTTGACCAACACCTTGCTTTGGATATTGCTTCAAACGACAGTGCATGTGGCACTAGGTACAACTGTTGCACTTATGCTTGCAAAAAAACCTCTGATATGGAAATTGGCAAGGACCTCCTACATGATACCCAATATAATATCAGCTTCTGCTCTTGCTATGATTTTCTTGAATGTCTTCAATCCTAACTTCGGTATTGTTAATTCGGTAATAAGGGCTATGGGGTTCAAGGATTTCAGTATGAATTGGTATTATAATTTTGATACGGCTTTCGCGACAGTAACAATTTCCTGGCTATTATATGCAGGACTAGTCACAATTCTTGTACTTGCAGAAATAATGTCAATTTCAGAGTCCATTTTGGAAGCCGCGAGAATTGATGGAGCAACAGACTATCAGATTGACACGCTGGTTATTCTGCCGATGCTAAGAAATATTATAGGCACTTGCGTCATAGTTTCAGCCACCAGCATGCTTAAAGAATTTGAACTTATTTTTCTGACTACAAAAGGCGGACCTGCCGACTTAACCTTGAATTTACCCCTGTATCTTTATAAGACTGCGCTTATTGAAAATAACTTTGGATATGCCAATATGATAGGTACGGTTTTGATCATCATGGGAGTAATAAGCATTGTTCTTATCTCAAGAATGTTTAAGCTCGGCAATTCGGATGTATAGGAGGCTGAAATAATATGGGTGCAATAGACAGATCAAAAGCTAAAGCATATAAAAAAATAATGCCCCTAACCACTGCCAGAATCCTTAGCAATCTTTTCCTGACGTTTATAATAATCATTTCGATAATACCCTTTGTCTGGATATTTATATCCTCTTTCAAGACTAACGCGGAGATTCTCGAATCTGCATTGTCCATCCCATCACATTGGAGCTTTGACGGGTACATAGCCGCCTTTAAGCTTTCACCGCTGCACAAGTTCTATTTTAACAGTATAATTGTAGCGACCATCAGTACTGCAGCAAATGTATTCTTTGTCGGCATGGCTTCATATGTATTGGCTCGCTTTGAATTCAGATTCAAGAATGCAATACTTTTACTGTTCTCCGTGACGCTGCTGCTCCCAATGACATCAATTATACATCCGGTCTATATGGTGATTAGAAAGCTTGGGCTGTATGACACAAAGCTTGGACTTATACTGGTCTATACTGCATTGGGCTTGCCAACCACCCTGTATATACTGAGGAGCTACTTCTTAAGTATTCCCAAAAGTATAGAGGAGGCAGCATATGTAGATGGTGCAGGCTTTTTCAGAACGTATATTTCAATAATAATTCCTGTAGCCAAGCCTGGGTTTGCCACTGCTGCAGTAATGCAATTCCTTATGGCCTGGAATGAGTTTATATACGCTATAGTATTGACCAACTCCCAGGATAACAGGACAATACCGGTAGCGTTGAGCTATTTTACTTCACAGTTCAGCTTTAATTATACAGCTCTGTTTGCTGCTATTTTCATGGTAAGCATACCCAGCATAATAATATACATTGTTTTGCAGGAGCAAGTGGTAAGCAGCCTGACGGCAGGCTCGGTAAAAGGCTGATAGATTTTGGAGGAGTGATATTATGAAACTTACATTGCTAGGAGGAGGGGGAGTACGATCTCCTTTTCTTGCCAAATACATTGCAAGCAGGGCTAAAAGCCTTAGTATAGATAAGGTCGTCTTTATGGACAATGACCCTGAAAGACTGAGGATATTCGGTGGATTATCCCAAAAAGTTGCCGCAGTTGTCAATCCTGAGCTGCAGTTTGAAGTCACAACATCTGCGGTGGAAGCGCTCAGGGGAGCTGACTTTATAATTACATCCCTACGTGTGGGAGGGGAAAAATCCAGGGCAATGGATGAGAGAAATGCATTGAATGAAGGGGTGTTAGGGCAGGAGACCACCGGGGCAGGCGGATTTGCAATGGCACTGCGTTCCATCCCTGCGTTAATTGAGTACTGCAATTTAGTAAAGAAATATTCCAGTCCTGCGGCTATAATCCTTAACTTTACGAACCCATCAGGCTTGGTTACTCAAGCGCTCCGAAATGAAGGGTTTGATAACGTATATGGAATCTGCGACGGGCCAGGCGGTTTCTTCAAAGAACTGGCAAGGATGGTTGGAATAGTACCTTCGGCTTTGTCAGTGGAGTGTTTTGGGCTTAATCACCTTTCCTGGTTCAGAAGCATCAAGCTTGAGGGGAAAGAGATTCTGCAGGCAATGATAGCTGATCCGAGGCTATATACAGAAACGGAGGCAAAGGTATTTGACCCCAAACTGCTGCAGGATATGGGTTTGATACCAAATTCATATCTTTACTATTACTATCATAGGGAGCAGGCAGTACAGAATATAATGATATCCGAAAAGACCAGAGGTGAGACTATAAGAGATATTAACGAAAGAATGTTTAAAGAGCTTGCGGTTATGGATTTGGAAAAGGATTTCAAAAGTATGCTTCAGACTTACCTGTACTATTACGGCCTGAGAGAAAGCAGCTATATGTCCATTGAGTCAGGTAAAGAAATAAATGCGTTAAATTGTCAGGAAAGCACTATAGATATTTTTAACACAGAGTTTGGTGAAGGCTATGCCGGTGTTGCTCTGGATTTTGTCGAGGCACTTATTACCGGCAAAGAAAAGGAAGTAATACTTTCAGTTCCTAACATGGGTGCCATAGAGGGTTTGGAGGATGATGATGTTGTGGAAATCACCTGCATAGCAGATTCAAAGGGTGCACATCCGGTAAATATCGGTCATATACCTGAGCTGCAAATGTCTCTTATACGTCAGGTAAAATTATATGAAAGGCTTACTGTGGAAGCGATAAAGAATAAAAGCATAAGCACGGCAGTTAATGCTTTAATGATACATCCCTTGGTTTCCTCTTATTCCATTTCTACAAAGCTTGTAAACAGCTTCGTATCAGAATATAAAAACTACATAGGAGTATGGAGGTGAAAGAAATGCCATATGTTTCAGCAATATCGCCGCTTACTCTTGATCTGTTATATTCAGGAATTCCAAGAGTGCCGAATCTAGGGGAGGAGGTATTCGCGGGAAGCTTTGACATGCAGATAGGCGGAGGCCCGACTGCTACTATAATTACCCTTGACAGGCTGGGAGTTCCGACACATTACAGCACTTTCCTTTCGGATGACAGTAGAAGCTCCATTGCCGGTGCATTGTTGGACCAGCATGGCATTAACTATCAAAACATTTATAAAGGAACACATAGTCCTATTGTAGTTACCAGCATAGCCTCCTTTCCGGAAGACCGTTATTTCCTGACCTACAATCCCCAAATAAATGCAGCAGCATGCAGCGATGACGAGATTTATGAAGCACTTAAGGGTGCTAAAGTATGCATTGGAGTCAAAGGCCATGATATGGTGCTGAAGCAGCTGAGAAGGGAAGGAACTCGTGTTGTTTTTGATGTGGGCTGGGAGGATGACTTGGATATTGATAGTTTAAAGGAGCTGCTGCAAGGGGTGGATGTTTTTACACCTAATGAAAAGGAAGCCCTGAAGATGACCGGCTGCAGTAATACGTCGGATGCTCTGGATATTATCAGCAGATATGTAGAATATGCTGTAATAACCTTAGGAAAGGAAGGGTGCCTTGCGAAGTATCAAGGCAAATCGATGCACGTGCCGTCTGTAAAGGGTATACAGTCCGTTGACACAACCGGAGCAGGCGATAACTTTCTTGCGGGATTGATATATGGAATGTATCAAGACTGGCCGTTTTTAGAGTGTCTGAAGATGGGTAATGCTGTAGGAGCATACTCAACTACCGGACTAGGGTGCTGCAAGTCAGTGATTACAATAGATAAAGCCATGGAACTAATGGCTCAGATCTGTATGTAGGCTATAGATAATCTATTCACAAACGTTTACAATATACAGCCGATTTTAATTTTGTGTTATATAATTTAGCAATATATATATACTATATTTGGTAATACAACCAAATATAGATGTAAAATCCTTGACAATAAGTTGTCAAGGATTTAAATATTTTGAATATTGACTTTGTTAAGTCATTAAAGTACAATAAACCTAAAGAGTATCGTAAACGTTTGCAATAATAAATATTCAATGTAGCAGCATTTCAATTTAGTAAATTATTTTCTATAGATGTACTGTAAGCGATAGTCCATATCAGAATGTTTGCAACTTCTTTACACCTCACAAAAGAAAAAAACCCACAGACAATGCAGTTTTACTTTAAAAGAATAATTAATAATGAAACTTCATGCATATATATGACATGTCTTATTTTGTTACGCTATTAATCGAACACCATTGCCAATACACTGATCAAACAAAAGCTTCCAAGGACGAGAAGATTTTTATGTTATGAACTCATATTCCGCCTCTGCATGCAGTGGGGTATGGGCTTATATAAATAGAATACATAAAAAAAGGGGGAAAATTAATGAAAAAACTATTGGCAACGGCATTAGTATTGGTAATGTGCGTATCCCTGTTAGCCGGATGTGCTCCGGCAGCTCCAGCAGCTCCCGCAGCGGCACCTGCAGAAGCGGCCAAACCGGCAGAAAAAATAGTAATAGGTGTAACCATGTCTGACTTCAATGACAAGTGGCTATCCTACATGTTGGACTCAATGCAGGCATATTCAAAAACAATTACCGACGTAGAAGTAATATATGTTGATGGTAAAGCGGATGTCAACAAACAGCTAGGACAGGTAGAGACTTTCATAGCTCAGGGTTGTAAAGCAATAGTAGTTAATCCTGTTAACACAGATGCAACAGAGCCAATGACCAAGGCTGCAAAGGAAGCAGGAATCCCTATCATAAGTGTAAACAGAATATTTAAAAATCAGGCTGAGGCTACTTCCTATGTTGGTTCTGAGTCAATCAAAGCCGGCGAAATGGAAATGCAATACCTGGCAGAAAAGATGGGCGGCAAGGGAAACGTTGCAATACTCGTTGGTGACCCGGGAAATGAAGCTGCCATAAAGAGGACAGAAGGCTTTAAAGAAGTTATTAAAAAATATCCGGATATCAAAATCGTAGCAGAACAGATCGGTATGTGGCAAAGAGACAAGGGTATGACCATAATGGAAAACTGGCTTCAGTCCGACCTTAAGATTGATGCAGTCGCTTCTAACAACGATGAAATGGCAATAGGCGCATTAAAGGCTATTGAAGCAGCCGGCAAGCTTGGAACAATACTTGTTGGTGGAGTTGACGCTACTCCTGACGCTCTTGAATATATGAAAGCCGGCAAGCTCAATGTAACAGTATTCCAGGATGCAGCGGGCCAGGGCGTTGGATCTATAAAGACAGCTATAGCAGCAGCTAAAGGTGAGAAGGTTGAAAAGGAAGTCTGGATACCCTTCGAGCTTGTAAAACCTGAAGAAGTTGACAAATTTATAGCTAAGTGGAAATAAAGATAAAAGAGTTCTGTATTTAAAACTATAAAGGATACCGGTCTATGGCTGGTATCCTTTACAAAAAATGAGGTAGAGGTTATGGAAAAAGAATATATTTTGGAAATGGAGAATGTATCCAAGGTATTTCCCGGTGTAAAGGCTCTTGATAATGTCCAGCTCAAGGTCAGGCAGGGTACCGTACATGCCTTGATGGGCGAAAATGGTGCAGGCAAGTCGACCCTTATGAAGGTTCTTATAGGTATCTACCAGCCAGACAGTGGAAGCATCAAGTTCAAGGGAAACATCATTGAACTGCAGAATACCCATGATGCTTTAACCAGAGGTATTTCCATGATACATCAGGAATTAACCTCTGTCCCGTACATGACTGTAGCAGAAAACATTTTTTTAGGCAGGGAGCCCTGCTATGGGAAAAGCGGGCTGGTAAAGAAGCGCCAAATGTGCAAGGATACCCAGGACCTACTGCAGAGGTTGGATATTAAGGTAAACCCCAAGACTAAAATGTGTCATCTTAGCATTGCCAATATGCAGATGGTGGAAATAGCAAAAGCGATTTCATATAACTCGGATTTGATAATAATGGACGAACCTACTTCTGCAATCACTGAAAAGGAAGTAGAGCATCTGTTTAAAATAATTAAAAGCTTAAAAGAAAAGGGTGTATCAATAATATATATAACCCACAAAATGGATGAAGTGTTTAGGATTGCCGATGACATTTCTGTATTTAGAGATGGTAAGTATATTGGGACAGAGGCCTCCAAGAATATGACAAAGGATAAGCTTATAGAAATGATGGTAGGCAGGGAGCTTAAGAACATATTCGCTAAGCAGGAGACAGAGATAAGTGATGTAATACTTTCTGTTAGAAATCTAAGCAGGGATGGCGAGTTCAGGAATATCAGCTTTGACCTTCATAAGGGTGAGATTTTAGGAATTGCCGGACTTATGGGTGCAGGCAGGACAGAGGTTATGGAATGCCTCTTTGGAGTTACAAGGGCAACCTCGGGGGAAGTACAAATAAACGGCAAAGCAGTAAAGATCAGCTCCCCCAGAGATGCAATCGGCCATAAGATGGCGCTGCTTACGGAGGATAGAAAGAAGAACGGCTTGTTCCTGGTATTGCCCGTCAGAAGCAATATAATAGTTTCAAGTATTGATAAATATTTGAAGGGTATTTTGCTGAATAAGAAAGAAATCAATACAGTATGTGATAGCGAGAAAGGCCGCTTGGATATCAAGACCCCGAGTATGGATCAAAAGATTAAGTTTTTAAGCGGAGGAAACCAGCAGAAGGTTCTCATTTCAAGGTGGTTGTTGACCCATCCCGACATATTGATACTAGATGAGCCGACCCGAGGAATAGATGTAGGTGCCAAGGCTGAGATTCATAAGCTGATGTCAAGCTTGGCGGCTCAAGGAAAGGCAATAATAATGATTTCCTCTGAGCTTCCTGAAATATTGGGAATGAGCGATAGGATACTGGTCATGCACGAAGGTAACCAGGTTGGGATATTGGATAGAGAAGAAGCCACACAGGAAAAGATTCTAGAATTTGCAACCGGACTGGTGGGCTGATATGAAATCGAAAAAACAACGTAGGTCGGGAGGTAGTATAAATGGATGATAAAAATATAGCTCCGGTTAAAAAACAAAGTCTATTAAAGGATAGCGAAGGAATGAAATCAGCTGCAAGGGATTTTATCAGGAAGTACGGCATTTTTCTAATCTTCATTGGAATGTTAATATTAATGTCAACCTTGTCCCCTTCCTTTTTCAAGGTAAGAAACCTATTGAATATTGTCAGGCAGATGTCCATTATCGCTATAGTTGCTATGGGCGTCACTATGGTTATTATTACTACAGGAATAGATCTGGCATCCGGCTCTGTTATAGCGTTGGTTTCTGTTATGACTGCGAAATTTTCCCATCCTAATACCTATCCTCTTATAGTACCAATACTTATCGGCTTAGCTATTGGTGCAGGCACGGGGCTTGTAAGCGGAACAATTGTGGCAAAGGGTAAAATACCTCCCTTTATTGCAACTCTGGGTATGATGACGGCTGCGAGAGGAGTTGCACTTCTTATTAGCGATGGCAAACCCATAGGTGATTTTAGTACAGAGTTCGAATACATAGGCGGAGGCCACTTTCTGGGAATACCGGTGCCTATATTGATATTATTTGTTGTAGCGGTTATATCACACATATTACTGAACAATACAAAGTTCGGCAGCTACGTATATGCAATAGGCGGAAATGAAAATTCAGCAGTTGTTTCCGGTGTCAATGTTGATAAGTATAAAATGCTTATATACTCTTATGCAGGTCTATTGTCTGCTATCGCAGGTATAATACTGACATCAAGGATCAGCTCGGGGCAGCCGGGGGCTGGGCAGGGCTTTGAACTTGATGCTATTGCATCTGCTGTAATAGGGGGTACAAGTCTGTCAGGCGGTATAGGAACTATACCTGGTACTATTGTTGGTGCCCTTATAATCGGAGTTCTGAATAACGGACTGGATCTTTTGAATGTGTCTGCATACTGGCAGCAAATTGTTAAAGGAGCGATTATAGTAGGGGCAGTACTGCTTGACGAAAGAAAGAACAGATCAAAATAAAACTTATGTAGGATTAAGGTGTTAATTCGAAAGGACACCTTTTTGCCATATATTGTAAACGTTTGCGTAAAATATTCAAATTTTTATGTTAAAGGAGAGTTAATATGAACAAAAAAATTAAGATTGGTATCATTGGTGCAGGACGAATAGGAAAGCTTCATGCAGAAAATATTTCATACTTTATTCCTGAGGTAGAGATAAAATCTATAGCAGATATTTTTGCAGAGCAAATCAAAGACTGGGCTTACGGACTGGGAATAAAAAATGTGGTAGAGGATTATCACGAAATACTGAATGATCCTGAAATTGGAGCGGTGCTTATATGTTCCTCTACAAATACTCATGCTCAGATTTCTGTTGAGGCAGCTGAGGCTGGTAAGCACATATTCTGTGAAAAGCCTGTAGATTTGAGTATAGATAAAATAAAAAAGGCAATTGAGGCAGTAGAAAAAGCAGGAGTAAAGTTCCAGGTAGGCTTCAACAGGAGGTTTGACCACAATTTCAAGAAGGTCAGGGATCTTGTGCTTCAAGGTAAAGTAGGAGATCCACACATAATCAAAATCACCTCAAGAGATCCTGCCCCACCGCCAGCAGAATATGTAAAAGTCTCCGGCGGGATGTTTATGGATATGACAATACATGATTTTGATATGGCAAGATACCTCTCGGGCAGCGAGGTTGAGGAGGTTTATGTACAGGCTGCGGTGCTGGTGGATCCGGCTATCGGAGAAGCAGGGGACGTTGATACAGCAGTAGTTGTTCTGAAATTTGAGAATGGTGCCATAGGGGTAATAGATAACAGCAGAAAAGCTGCCTACGGTTATGATCAAAGAGTAGAAGTGTTCGGTTCAAAAGGAAGTGCAGCTGCATCCAATGATACCCCTACCAATACAATTCTGAGTACCGATGAAGGTGTACAAAGCGATAAGCCGCTGTATTTCTTCTTGGAAAGATATAAGAATTCCTTTATAGATGAAATGAGAGATTTCTTTGATGCTGTGTTAAATGATAAAGAAACTCCAGTTGCAGCGATAGACGGTTTGAAGCCTGTAATCATTGGTCTCGCAGCCAAGAAATCCGTTGCTGAAGGAAGGCCTGTTAAAACTAGTGAGATAACGGTTTAGTAACAAGTGGAATAACTATTAGGGGGATTATAATATGAAGATATGCTTTAATCAAGCTACAACAATGAAGAACTCAACTTTAGAGAAGGATTTGGAGCTTTGCGAAAAGCATGGCTATGAGCTTATCGAAATCAGGCTGGATAAATTGAAGGACTACCTTAAGACACATAGTGTTGAGGAACTTGCTGAATTCTTTGAAAAGAGCAGAATAAAGCCCTATGCGTTCAATGCTCTAGAATTCATAACCTTCAGAGATGAAGCAGGCTATAGGCAAATAAAAGAGGATTTGATATTCCTCTGCCAGGTGGGGGAAAAGATCAATTGCAAGAAGATAGTTGTAGTTCCGACCTTTGATATAGGGCAGTACACTAAGACTCAGATAAAGGACGAATCAGTAAGAGCACTTAATGAGCTTGCTGACATTGCTTCAAGGTATGGTGTCAAGCTCGCATATGAATTCGTGGGCTATCCTAGCTGCTCAGTAAATACCTTTGGACAGACCTATGAGATAATAAAAGCAGTGGACAGGGAAGATGTGGGGCTAGTGCTTGATTGCTTCCACTTTCATGCAATGAACTCAAGAATAGAGGACCTGGAACAGGCAGACTCCAAGAAGATATTCATATTCCACATAGATGACTCTGAGGATTTACCCGCAGGAGCCCTTAGAGATAACAACAGGCTGTGGCCGGGAGAAGGAGCCATTGACCTTCCGTTAATATTTAAAACTCTAAAGGATATAGGCTATAGCGAAATGGCCTCATTAGAGCTATTCCGACCTGAATACTGGGATTGGGACATAGAAAAAACCATCAAGGTCGGCAAGGAGAAGACTGAAGAGCTAGTCAGCAAATATTTTGAAATAGAATAATAAAAGCAATGTAAGGGAGTAATGTAGACATGAGAATCAGACAGAATAAACCCTTTGACTTCGGTTATAACAGCATTACAGAAATGAAGGGCAAACACAGCGATATGCTTATGGATTTCGGAATTCTTCGGCTTGCAAAGGAACAGGAGGAAACGGATTCTGAAGAGAAGGAAAGAGCATATCTGCTCATTAAAGGAGATGTAGTATTTGAATGGCAGGGCAATAAAGCCAGAGCAATAAGAAAATCCTGCTTTGATGAAAGCCCTTGGTGTCTTCATGTGCCGGCAGGAATAGAGGTTAGAATCACAGGAATAGGTGCTGACTCTGAGCTTGCAGTCCAAAAGACTGATAATGAAAGAGCTTTTGCTGCCAAGTTCTATATGCCTGTGGACTGTCGAAGTGAAGAGCGGGGTAAGGGCACCATGAAGGAAACCTCTACCAGAACTGTAAGGACCATTTTTGACTATGGCAATGCCGACTATTCCAATCTGGTCCTTGGAGAAGTGATTGACCACCCGGGGAAATGGTCCAGCTACCCGCCTCATCATCATCCACAGCCGGAAATATATTACTATAAGTTTAATCCTGAGAATGGTTTTGGATATGCCGAGCTTGGAGAAGAAGTACTGAAGGTACGGAATAATGATACGGTTAAGATTGGTGAGGGCATGACTCACCCCCAGGCAACGGCTCCGGGATATGCAATGTACTATCTCTGGGTAATAAGACATCTGGAGTTTAACCCATACATTGAGCCAACGTTTTTGGAGGAGCATTTATGGGTAACTAAGCAGGATGCAAAAATATGGCCAGATAAATAGGGTAGAGCGATCGAAAGCATTTTATGTGTAAAGAGGGGAAATAGATGAAAACGATTAGATTGACCATGGCGCAAGCTTTATTGAAGTTCCTAGACAATCAATATGTTGAGGTAGACGGAAAAGAGAACAAGTTTGTAAAGGGTGTATTTGGAATCTTCGGCCACGGCTGTGTTACCGGGCTTGGTCAGGCGCTGGAACAGGGCGGTCATGAGCTGGTGTATTACCAGGGTCATAATGAGCAGGGCATGGTACATGTTGCAACAGCATATGCCAAGCAGAAAAACAGGAAAGAGATATTTGCCTGTACATCCTCCATTGGTCCGGGTGCACTGAATATGCTGACAGCAGCTGCTACAGCCACAGTCAACAGGATACCTGTGCTGCTGCTTCCCGGAGATACCTTTGCATGCAGGCAGCCTGACCCGGTGCTTCAACAGGTGGAGCAGCATACAAACCTCACTATAACAGCTAATGATGCTTTTAGGGCAGTCAGCAAATATTGGGACAGGATTGAAAGACCTGAGCAGCTTATGACTGCTGCAATCAATGCCATGAGAGTGCTTGCCGATCCTGCCGAAACAGGTGCTGTTACTCTTTGCATGCCGCAGGATGTGGAAGCAGAGGCTTATGATTATCCCATGGAATTCTTTAATAAGAGAATACATCATATAGAAAGAAGGCTTATAACAAGAGGCGAGCTTCAAAGAGCAGTTGATATGATAAGAAAAAAGAAAAAGCCCCTTATCATATGCGGTGGCGGAGTAGCGTATTCAGAGGCTCATGATGAGCTTATAGAATTTGCAGAGGTCTTTAATATACCCTTCGGAGAGACTCAGGCTGGCAAGGGCCTGATACCTTGGAACCACAGACTCAATCTGGGAGGAGTAGGTGTAACAGGAGGCCTTGCTGCTAATGTAATTGCAAAGGATGCAGATCTGGTAATAGGTATAGGAACCAGATTTTCAGATTTTACTACAGCATCAAAATCGGCTTTTAAGAATCCGGAGGTTGAGTTCCTGGCAATAAACGTAAGCAGCTTTGATGCAATGAAGCTGGATGCTTTGACAGTGGTAGCTGATGCCAAGGAAGCCTTAAGAGCAATTAAAGAGGCATTGAAGGCAGTCGGCTATAAGGCGGCTTATACCAGCGAGGAACTTGCAGAAATAAAAGGCCAATGGGACAAGGAGGTTGACAGACTTTATTCTGTTGAGCTGGAGGTTGGACTTTCACAGACCCGTGTACTTGGGGAGCTGAACAAGCTCTTGGAGGAGGATGCAATTATAGTCGGCTCTTCCGGAAGTCTTCCGGGATGCCTTCAGCGCTTGTGGCGTTCAACCAAGCCAAAAACTTATAATATGGAGTACGGATTCTCCTGCATGGGGTACGAAGTTGCAGGTGCTTTGGGAGCTAAACTGGCTGAGCCGGACCGGGAGGTTTATTCTATGGTTGGTGATGGCAGCTATCTGATGCTGCACTCAGAGCTTTTCACCAGTATACAGGAGGGCAGCAAGATAAATGTGCTTTTATTTGACAACAACGGCTTCCAATGCATTAAGAATCTTCAGATGTCACAAGGAACTGACCAATTCGGGAATGAATTCCGATATCGTGACAAGGGAACAGGACGACTTACAGGAGACTTTGTACCGGTAGATTTTGCTGCCAACGCTAGAAGCTATGGTGCTGAGGCATATACGGTTACTACTATTGATGAGCTGAGGGAAGCCTTGGAGAAGGTAAAAAAAGCTGCTGTTTCAACCTTGATAGATATAAAGGTTCTGCCAGGAACAATGTCAGGGGGCTACGAATCCTGGTGGCGTGTGGGTGTAGCTGAGGTGTCGACCAGTGAGAAAGTGAAAGCCGCATATGAAGAAATGGAAAAACAAATAAATATGGTTAGAAAATATTAAAGTATATGGGGGAATTGATATGCTTGATAAAAACAAAGTAATGCTGGGTATAGCCCCGATAGCATGGACTAATGATGATATGCCGGAGCTTGGGGGAGAGAATACCTTTGAGCAATGTATAAGTGAAATGGCCCTTGCTGGTTATACCGGCAGCGAGATAGGCAATAAATACCCGAGAGATACTAAAGTACTAAGAAAAGCTTTGGAGTTAAGGGGAATTAAAATTTGCAATGCATGGTTCAGTGCTTTTCTGACAACAATGCCACTAGAGGAAACTGTAGCTGACTTCATTAAGCAAAGGGATTTCCTATATGAGATGGGTGCCGGGATCATAGGGGTGGCAGAACAGGGTCACAGCATTCAGGGGAAGATGGATTTGCCAGTGTTTGAAAATAAGCCTGTGTTTACTGACCAAGAATGGGATAGACTTGCAGAAGGCCTCGAGGTACTTGGACGTTTAGCAGCTGAAAAAGGGATGATGGTTGCATATCATCACCATATGGGTACAGGTGTGCAGACTCTTGATGAGATTGATCGTCTGATGTCAACCACTGACCCGAATCTCGTACATCTGCTCTTTGACTCAGGTCATCTCACCTTCTCAGGAGAGAATCCCGAGGAAGTGCTGAAGAAGTATATCAACAGAGTTAAACATGTGCATCTAAAGGATATTAGGGAGGATGTACTTGATAAGGTTAAAAGAGAGAAGCTGAGCTTCCTTCAGGGAGTCAGAGAAGGTGTTTTCACTGTACCTGGGGACGGAATGATAGATTTTGTACCATTATTCAAGCTGCTTCAGAATAACAATTACAATGGCTGGATGGTAGTAGAAGCTGAACAGGATCCAGCAAAAGCCAATCCCCTCGAATATGCGCTTAAGGCTAGAGGCTATATAAAGGAAAAAACAAGCCTGTAGCTTCAACCGTTTGTAAATTTAGTATATGTTTGCTATAATTTAGTAGAAAAAGTCATAGAACGGGGAGAAATTATGCAAGTAACGATTAAGGATATAGCAAAAAAAGTCGGAATTTCATATGCTACAGTTTCAAGAGCGTTGAATAATAGAGCTGGGGTAAATGCTGAGACAAGAGAAATTGTACTGGAAGAGGCAAGGAAAATGGGATATCAGCCCAATGCAATAGCAAGGGGTCTGGTTATGAAGTATACTCATACCATTGCCCTTGTCATTCCAGACATCACTAATCCTTTCTTTCCCGAAATCGTAAGAAGCGTAGAAGATGTAGCAAGTGAGCACGGATATAATACTTTTTTATGCAATACAAACTGGGATGTAGAAAAGGAGCAGGAGTATCTGAAATTACTTCAGGAGAAGAGAGTTGACGGCATTATTTTAAAACCTGCCTCTGACTCCGAAGAGAATAATTTCGGGAACATCAGTGTTCCTTTAGTACTCCTGGATAGAACCTCACAGAATGACAGTTACAGCTGCATTGAAGTAGACGATGAGCGGGGCGGATTTCTGGCAACTAAGCACCTTATAGAATCAGGCTACAAAAGGATAGCCTTCATCGGGGGGAAACCTGATTCATATACAAATTCTAAAAGAATAGAAGGCTATAAGCAGGCACTTACCAGATATAAGTATGAAATAGACGAAGCACTTATTGTAAACGGAAGCTTTAAGACCAAGAGTGGTTATGAAAGTATGAATAGTCTAATTAAATCCGGCAATATTCCTGATGCCGTATTTGCAGGAAATGATGTGATTGCACTTGGGGTAATGCAAAGTGCAGAGGAGAATGGGCTGGATGTACCCAATGAACTTGGGATAGTTGGTTATGACGATATAGATTATGCCAAGCTTCCGCAGATACAGCTGACAACAATTGCGCAGCCAAAGCGTCAGATAGGCAAGTGCGCTGTAGAATTGCTGTTGAAAGAGATCAATGACAGTGAGAATATGGAATCAAAAATAGTCATATTGGAACCTGAATTAATAGTAAGGAGCACAACAAGGGAAGGCCGCAAATGGTAGAGAACCCAAAATTTTTATAGTTCTTCTTCATACAGAGAATATGTTATGGAGGATGATAGGATGAAAAAGGTAAGAATGGGAATTGTAGGCTTAGGACGTTTGGGGCTCAAACATGCTGAGGATTTGGCTTTCAAGCTGCCCAACGCAGAGCTTGTCGCTGTCTGCAGCATTAAGAAGGAAGAAATAGATTATGTTCAGAGCAACTGGAATATTAAGTACGGATACACAGATTATTATGAAATGATAAAGAATGATGAACTGGATGCGGTTGCTATAGTATCGCCGTCTCCGGAGCACTGTACGCAGATTGAAGCGGCTTTGGAAGCAGGTCTTCATGTGTTCAGTGAAAAGCCTCTTGGTGTTACAATTGAAGAATGCAAGCTTGCAGAACGGGCTGTGGAGAAGCATCCTGACAAGGTATTCATGCTGGGTTTTATGAGAAGGTATGATCCATCCTATGCTTACGCAAAGCAGAAGATAAATGAAGGTGCAATAGGAAAGCCATTTTTGCTCAGAGCCACAAGCGCTGATCCTGAGAAAGCAGTGGATGGTGCAATTAGATTTGCAGCAACAAGCGGGGGAATGTTTCTCGATATGATGATACATGATATTGATCTGGCAAGATGGTTTTTAGACTCGGAAGCGAGGAGCATATATGCTGTCGGTGGTTGTTACGTCCATGAGGAATTCGGTCAATTCGGGGATAGCGATAACGCCTGTGCCCTCATGCAATTCAAAAACGACACCATGGCTATGTTCTATTCAGGGAGGACTGCTTCACATGGGTACCATGTGGAAACAGAAATCGTAGGCACGAAAGGTACCTTAAGAGTAGGAACTACTCCACAGAAAAATTTAGTTACAATATTCAATGAGAATGGAGCGGTTCAGGAATGTGTGTCAGGTTTTCCGGAAAGATTTGAACAGGCTTATTTGATGGAAAAGCTGGAATTCATAAATTGCATTATAGAGAACAGGAAGCCGGAAGTTACAGTGTATGACGGGACAAAATCGACAGAAATCGCATACAAAGCTACTGAATCCTTTAGGGAGAACAAACTGGTAGTTATGAAATAGTTTTAAAATCCAGAAAAGCATTTTTTTCATATTGCTTTACTGGATTTTTTTATTGGCAATTATCTCTGAAATCCTTTTGTGTCAAGCCTGGATGCAGCAATCCTTATATGGTACCGTATAGCCAGGGTAGTAGCGGGAAATATATAGATAGGTAAGCATTGGCAATGTTAGTGATATTTTTTGCAGTATTAAAAAAATTTTGTAAAATTTATAGAAAAATTATTTTATTTAATGTAAAATAAAATTGGAGAATGGAAAACAAAAGATGGCGGGCTTAAAAATTATGGGGGTGTTTGATCTAAATGGGAATTAAATTTGCTAGTAGAATGGACAACATAAAGGGATCCGCTATTCGTGAACTGTTGAAACTTATAGAACAACCAGACATAATATCGTTTGCAGGCGGACTGCCGGCACCTGAGCTTTTTCCTATCGAGGAAATGGAACAGGTTTGCTGCAGGGTATTAAGGGAAGATGGAAAAGCCGCCATGCAATATAGCTCAACAGATGGCTACTTGCCGCTCAGGGCAAAGATAGCTAAAAGAGCTGAAAAGCTGGGAATAAATGTAGAAGCAAAGGATATACTCATTACAAGCGGTTCACAACAGGGTCTTGAGTTTACTGGCAAAATATTCATTAATGAGGGTGACGTAATAATATGTGAAAGCCCAAGCTATTTGGGTGCATTGAGTGCTTTCAGAGCTTATCAGCCTAAATTCGTTGAAATACCAATGGACGAAGATGGCATGATAATGGAAGATTTGGAGAAAGCTCTGGCAGAGCACAAAAATGTAAAATTCATATACACTATCCCTGATTTCCAGAACCCTACAGGCAGGACTTTAAGCCTTGAAAGAAGAAAACGTCTTATGGAGCTGGCAACAAAGTATGAGATACCTGTTTTAGAGGATAATCCATACGGAGAGCTCAGATTCGAAGGCGATATATTGCCATCGCTAAAGTGCTTCGATCCAAAGAATCTTGTCATTCACTTAGGAACTTTCTCAAAGATTTTCGCGCCAGGCTTGAGACTTGGATGGGTAATAGCTGAGCCGGAAATACTGAGTAAATACAATCTTGTTAAGCAGGGTGCCGACTTGCAGTGTAGCACCATTGCTCAGAGAGAAGTTGATAAGTTCCTTGATATGTACGATATCGAAGTACACATAGAAAAAATTAAAAAAGTTTACAAAGTCAGAAGAGACTTAATGCTTGAGACCATGAGAAAGGAATTCCCGGAGGGTACATCATTTACTACCCCGACTGGAGGACTATTCGCATGGGCTACCTTCCCAAAGGAAATTGATGCGGCAGAGCTTCTAAAGAAAGCCCTGGAACAGAAGGTGGCATTTGTACCTGGTGAGCCCTTCTATCCAAATGGCGGAAATGCTAACCATTGCAGATTGAACTACTCAAACATGACAGAGGATAAAATAGTAGAAGGTATGACCAGACTCGCAAACGTATTGAAAAAAATGTAGATATAAAAATCTCCGAGAAATCGGAGATTTTTATTTGCGATTAAGATATAACAAATTTGGTAAACATATATAGAAAAAAGGTAAGCATAAGAGTATAATATGCTTAAACTCAAAAAAACAAATAGGTGCTTTGGCAGGTAGAGTTACTTCCAAATTACCTGATAAGGAGGTAAAATTATGGAAAAATGGATTTGTACAGCATGTGGTTATGTTTATGACCCTGAGGCAGGAGATCCAGACAGTGGAGTTGCTCCAGGCACTCCTTTTGAAGAAATACCAGAGGATTGGGTATGCCCATTATGCGGAGTAGGTAAGGACATGTTCGAAAAAGCATAATGTATCCTTGAAAACTTTAGTGTTATTTCCGAAAATTACCTGAGAATTATTTAATATGGGTACAAAACTGTAGATTACATGAGAAAAACTGAGTAAATATCAGTTTTTCTCATGTAAATAGCATTAATAAAAGAAAAGCGTATTGCTAAAACTAGTGATACATGATAATATATATTTTGTCGGCGGTGAGCCGAACATGTACACCCGATTTGTGTAATGGTAGCACAACTGATTCTGGATCAGTCTGTTGAGGTTCAAATCCTTAATCGGGTGCCATAATG
>FWWL01001044.1_pt1 | contig 65945 bp, 54 predicted proteins | sample 2228331 | NCBI WGS metagenome assembly FWWL01 (sample SAMEA103939775, study PRJEB20133) | metagenome
CGCAGATTTCGCAGATTTATCCGCAGAGGGCGCAGATTTCGCAGATTTATCCGCAGAGGGCGCAGATTTCGCAGATTTATCCGCAGAGGGCGCAGATTTCGCAGATTTATCCGCAGAGGGCGCAGATTTCGCAGATTTATCCGCAGAGGGCGCAGATTTCGCAGATTTATCCGCAGAGGGCGCAGATTTCGCAGATTTATCCGCAGAGGGCGCAGAATGAGTCGCAACGCAGGAACCGCAGGCAGATCAGTGCCGTTGCAGAACAAGATCAACCAGGAATGCGGGTATACTTTGCCTTGGAGCACCTTTCTGAGAGAGTCTTCCCATGGCAGATCATCCCTTTCGCACCCGGATTCATCAATCTCTGGCCAACGGCACCCTACAGGCGGCGCTGGATGCAAACGCCCGGCGCAGGCTGGCCGCACGCACTGCGGCAATGGCTTCTTTACCGGATTGGTCGGCGCGACGTCAACGTGCCCATGCCGTTCGCGCCCAAGTCATCGAACATCTCGATCGTTACCTGGAAACCTTCCTGAGCCACATCCAGCAGAACGGCGTGATTGTGCATCACGCCCACGACGCCCACCAGGCCTGTCAGCAGGTCCTGGGGATCGTGCAGCAGACGGCCGGCTCTCGGGCCCTGATCGCCAAATCTAAATCCATGGTCTCCGAAGAAATCGAACTCAACCACGCCCTGGAAGCCGCTGGCCATCAGGTGGTGGAGACTGACCTGGGCGAATTCATCGTCCAGCTCCGCCAGGAACGCCCGGCCCATATCATCACACCGGCGGTCCACCTGAATCGCCGCCAGGTGGGAGAACTCTTTCACCAACGCCTGGGCATTCCCTACACCGATGACATCTCCAGCCTGACCCAGGCGGCTCGTGCTCATCTGCGCCAGGTCTTCCTGACCGCCGACGTGGGCCTGACCGGTGTGAACTTCGGCATAGCCGAAAACGGTGCTCTGGTCATCCTCACCAACGAGGGGAACGCCCGCATGGTGACCACCCTGCCACGCGTGCACATCGCCCTGATGGGCATGGAACGCCTGCTCCCCACCTTGGACGATCTGGCCCTGTTCCTCTCCCTCCTGCCGCGCTCGGCCACTGGCCAGAAGATCACCGTCTACACCCAACTCCTGCGTGCCCCGCGACCGGGTCAGCAGCGTCACCTGATCGTGGTGGACAATGGTCGCACGCGCCTGCGCGCCTCGCCGCTGCGCGAGGCCCTCTACTGTATTCGCTGCGGCGCCTGTCTGAACGCCTGCCCTGTCTTCCGCGAACTGGGGGGACACGCTTACGTAGGCCGCGATGGGAGCATCGCTCCCTACCCCGGCCCGATCGGCTCGATCCTCTCCCCCGGCCTGCTGGGCGATTCGTATGCCCATCTGGCTCAGGCCTCATCTCTATGTGGCGCCTGCCGCGAAGCCTGCCCGGTGGATATTGACCTGCCGCGCCTGTTGATCCGGGTACGGGCTGGACAAATCGCTCCCTCTACCACGAAAAACGCGCAACCCACCTCCCTGCCGTTCTTTCTCACCCTGGGCTTGAAACTCTACACCCGCCTCGCCCGGACCCCGCGCCTGTTTGCGGCCTCCCAGATCATCGCGGCCCTCGGAGCGTATCTCCTCTCCCCCTTCTCCCCCTGGCTGCGCCTCCCTGCCTGGACCGGCTGGGGTCTCAACCGGGACTTCCCGCGCCCGGCCTTGCGTCCCTTCCGCCAACGCTTTGCGGCTCGCAGGCAGGCCACCCCTCAGCCCTCAACCAGACTCCCCCCTTCCGCCGCGCCGACTGCGCTTCCTGAAGCCGAATCGCCCGGGTCACAGGCATCCCTACCAGCCTCCGAGCGGATCGAACGTTTCATCACCGAGGTAACCGCCTTGGGAGGGAAGGTGATCCGCTGCCCGAGGGTAGACCTCCCCCTCCGTCTCGCCGGGGTTCTGCAGGATCTTCAGGCCCGCCAGGTGTTGGTAGATGAGACCGGCCTCCGTCATCTGCCCGAGGGATTCACGCCTGTACGTCATCCCGATCCGGCAGTGCCTGTCGGTCTGACCGGCTGTGCGGCGGGCATCGCCAGCACGGGGAGCGTGCTCCTGCTCGACCAGGGAGAAACCTTCACCGCCTCCCTGCTGCCGGCCACCCATCTGGTGTTGCTGTCTGCCGACCACCTGGTCTTCGATCCGCAGGAAGCCCTGCCTCTGGCCCATCAGGCGGCCAATGCGGTCTTGATCACCGGCCCCTCTCGCACTGCTGACATCGAAATGACCCTGACCATTGGCGTGCATGGCCCGAAGGAAATTGTGGTCTTCCTGGTTGACGATTCGCCAGGGGAATGATACAATCTCGCCTGCCAGACGGAGAGAAGGGCCCCCATCGTCTAGCGGCCCAGGACGTGGCCCTCTCAAGGCCAAAACAGGGGTTCGAGTCCCCTTGGGGGCACTGCCCGAATCAAATCATCCACCTTTGCGGTGGATGATTTTGTGTGTTGAGGCGAGATTACCGACGGAAGACGCCGAAGGCTCTGAACTATCCCTGCCACAGGGCGGAAATTTCGGCAGGGCTATACGGCTTCAAACGCACATCGCGCACGCCAGCGGCCAGCCATCCTGCCATACGATCTACATCCATGGCGGCGGTCACTACGATGGTTTGAGCCAGCAGGTCGGCCTGTCGCAGGGCCTCGAGAACGGTCTCCAGACTGGCGCTTTCCAAATGCTGATCTACCAGGATCAGATCAGCCGGGCCAGGCGTCAGGCTGCGGCGAGCGGAGGGCACGTTTTCCAGAAAGAAAGCCGACCAGGCGTCGTCGTCATCCAGGAGCAGGAGAGAAGGCGCCTGGAGAGGTTGATGGGCCGGCTCAGGTTGAGCCGCAGGCAGGGAGATATAGACCGTCGTTCCCTGGCCATCCTGGCTTTCCAGGCGGATCTGACCCTGCATCTGGGTGATCACATGCAAAGCGGCAGGTAACCCCAAACCGTGATGACCGGGTTTGGTGGAGAAAAACGGTGCCCAGGCCTTCTCCAGAATCTCAGCGGCCATTCCTGAACCATTATCGGAGAGAGTCAGAATCACTTGATTCTTTCCCTGCGCTTCTGCTCTGGCCCGAATGGTGGTTGCCCCTGCCTCCACCGCGTTTTGGAGCAGGTTGCCCAGCGCGCGTACCAGTTGCGTGCTATCGGCCATGACCCAGGCCGCTTCTGGAGAGATAGAAACTTCCACCCCCTGAACGTTGCGTGAATGAGTCGCTGCCTGCAGCACATCGGCCAGCAACACCGGACGGGGCTTTTGCTCACGGGACTGACCCAACAGTTGCTCTTTGACCTGGACGATCATTTCTGCGGCTTCTGTCATCAGGTCGAGATCTTCGCCCAGAGAGGCCAGGTCTACTTGACCTGAAGCAAGATCCTCTTTGATGCGGTTCGCCGTCATGCGGATCGGCAGGGCTTTATTTCCGATCCAATGGATGGCCTCGGTCGTGGCAGCGGTGAGAGCCTCGTATACCTTGTTGCGCAGGATCTCGGCATGGGCTGCCTCCAGGGCCTGGAGGGTATAGGCATTGTTGATGGCTACAGCCAGCAGATCAGCCATGGCCTGCAGGCTGATAATATCATCTTGACTAAAGGCTCTCTCCTCCACGCTTTGAATGGTCACCGCCCCCAGCACCTTTCCGCCGAAGGTCAGGGGGAGAGCCATCTCAGAACGGGTAAGTGGCAGGTGCGGGTTCTTGAAGTGGACGCGCTCCTCACCTACATCCAGCGCGATGCGGGCCTCGTTGAGGTGAAGGCAGGTGCCAATCATGGAGTTGCCCCCCACGCGCAATTTGTGTCCTTCGGCCAGCATAGCCTTGCCGGCATCGCCGTAACCGGCGCGCAGATGGGCCCATTCTCCGCTTTCATCTACCAGAAACACGCCGGCATAATACAGGCCATAGGTTTGTACGATCGAGTCCACCATGCGCGGCAAGAGTTCGTCCAGGTCCAGGATAGAGGTGACTTCTTTGCCTACACGCGCCGCCGCCTGGAGCAGACGATTGCGCCGCTCGGCCTGACGCAGCAGGTCCTGGTTCTGGCGATGGAGGCGGGCGTTCGCGATGGCCACGGCCAGCTGATCGGCCATGGTTTGCAGGGCTACGATGTCGTCCTGAGTGAAAGCGGCTTCGAGTTCGCTCTGCACAGTCAGGGCGCCGATCACGTCATCCCCCACGATCAGCGGCAGGGCCATTTCAGAGCGAGTGTTGGGCAGGTGAGGGTTACGGAAGAAAACGTTCTCCTTGTCCACATCCAGGGCGATACGCCCGGCGCGGTTCTGGATGGCGGCTCCGATCATGGAATTCCCACCAATGCGGAGTTTATGCCCTTCCGCCACCATCGCCCGGCCGGCCTCACCGCGCCCGGCTTTCAAGACCGCCCACTCGCCACTTTCATCCACCAGAAAGATGCCGGCATAGTAAAACCCGAATTCATCGCAGATGATGTCCACGGTGCGTTGAAAGAGCAAATTTAAGTCCAGGATCGAAGCGATGCTACGCGAAACCCTGGCGGCGGCATGTAACAACGCCGCCTGGCGTTCCGCACCGGTAGAGTTGGATGCTTTCATGTTCATTCTCCTGAGAGCAAAGATGTCTCTGATAGCCAGCGGTTCGCCCCGCAGGCGTGTTGAGCGGTTTCAGAAGGAAGTCGGAAGCAATCCCTGGATCAGGGCAACCAATCCCTGCTCACGGCCCTTGACAAAATAGGCACGGGCCCCTAATGTCAGGGCTTCTTTGGCCTTGCCTACCTCATCATAGGCAGTGAGCACAACGACAGGCAAAGACGGGCGGATTTCGAGGATCTTGCCCAACAACTCCAGGCCGGCGCCGGGTGTGGCCAGACCGTTGAAATCGGGCATATTCAGGTCCAGAACCGCCAGATCAATCTGAGCGGCATGGGCCTGAAAGGTTTCCCAGCCGCTGGCACAGTCGGCCGCAGTCAACACCTGGTATCCGGCGCGTAGCAGAGTCTTTTCCAGGCTACGCTGGACCAGTTTTTCATCGTCAACCAGCAAAATCGTCGTCATTCCGGGGTTCTCCTGAAAACATGACTTTCGTCCTCCCATGCCCGGTGAAGGAAGTCAGCGTTCTTCCACCAAGAGCGAGCCTGGCAGCAGGCAATCATGACCACAGGCGGGCTGGCCAGGTGAATCGCTTACCGAGGGCATTCGATGGACGCGATTCCTTCGGCAATTTTATCGTGAGTCCAGCCTGGCAGGGGGAAACTTTGCAAAGATGCAAATAGATCACCGATTCAGGCGGCTGGCACGGGTTCTTGATGAGACGTGCTCACTGGCAACAACACGAAAAAGGTAGTGCCCTGGCCAACCTGGCTTTCCATCCAGATTTTGCCATTGTTCTGACGGACCATCTCCAGACAGGCTGAGAGACCCAGCCCGGTGCCGCCTTTGTGACCTTTGGTGGTGAAAAACGACATCCAGATTTTCTCCTGAATTTCAGGGGGGATGCCAGGCCCGTTATCCTGCACGCAAACCAGGAGAAAGCCGGGATTGTTACTGCGTTTGATGGAGACGTGGATGCGCGGTTGGGGATGACCCTCCAGGGCCTCCCAGGCGTTTTTCACCAGGTTGTTGAACACTTGCTCCATCTGGCGGGGATCGCCGAAGACAGGAGGCAGGTCAGGGGCGACATCCATGGTCACTACGCCTTCAGGCAGGGCCATGTTCCGAATCATGCGCTCCAGTTCGTCGGTGAGCGAAAATGCCCGGGGATGACGTTGGCGAGCCGGGCCGATCAAGTTCTCTTTGATCGACAGAATGGTCTGGGCGCTGGTTTCAATGATAGCCAGGTCTTCCAGAATGGAAGACAGGCTGATCAGCGCAGAACGCTGCGTTGCCGGACGAGACAGCAGCTCAGCGCTCAGAGCCGCCAGATCCAGACCCATCTGTTGGGCTTCTTCAAAGATGCCTTCGGCTAAAGGACGCAGAGGATGCTCCTGTCCCGCCGAAGGGGAGGCGTTCAGCAATGCCTGGAATAGCGCCAGGAGGTGGGCCAGATCCTCGCGAACGCGCTGCACACTGCCAGGCACAGGCGCGGCTTTGTTGCCGACCCAATGAATGGCCTCGCCTGTGGCCGTGGCAATGGCTTCAAAGGTCTTGCTGCGCAGCAACTCCTGGTTGGCGGCCTCTAACTGGCGCAATAATTGGGCGTTATGAATGGCGTTGGCAATTTGATCGGCCATCAATTGCAAGGCCGTCATGTCTTCTTCTTCAAAGGCATGGGAAGGATCGCTATGAGCAACGAGAACACCCAGGGTTCGGCCTTTGAATACCAGAGGCAGGGCAATCTCTGCCTGATGTGGGGAAGAGAACCCCTGGAGAAAGAGCGCCTCCTGGCTGGTGGGGGCTGAGATCAGTTGCGCCTTCTGTTCCAGGATGGCCCGGCCAGGCAGGGATTGTTCATCTACAGGCAGTTCCGTGGGCTGCTTCGGATCGTTCTCTGAAGCATTGCGGCCGGCATGTAATTCCAGCCGTTGACCATCCTCAGCCAGCAGAAAGATCCCCGCATAGTCTAGATTGAACTCGGAGCAGAGAATATCCACGGTTGAGCGCAGTAATTCGTCCAGATCAAGGATCGAAGTGACGGCATGACTGACGCGCGCCCCCGCTTCGAGCAGGCGCTGACGGCGCAACAAGGCTTCGATCACCATCTGGTTCTGGCGTTGCAGGTAGGTGTTCCGTTCCAGGAGGTTGCTCAGTTCTCGCAGACGCGCCTCCAGCCGCTCGACCACTTCGCTTTGATAGGCCCGCAGGTATCGCTCTGGGTCCGGTAGCGTCTCGCGCTTGCCGCGTAGAAAGGCATAGATTTGCTCCTCTAGCGTCAACACGTCAATCGGCTTGGTCAAGACCCCGGCAAAGCCTGCGGCCAGGGCACGAGCCCGGGTCTCGTCAGAAATGTCGGCGGTGACGGCCACAATGGGCGTGGAAGGGGAAAGTAGACTGCGCAGGCGCACCGCTACATCAATGCCGCTCATGTTGGGGAGATTGATATCCAGCAACACCAGATCGGGCTGGGTGTTTTCGGCCAGTTCGATACCATGTAGAGGATCGCCCGCCTCCAGAACGACAAAATTGCGGCCCAGGACTCGCCTGACCAGCGCTCGCGAATCTGGATTGTCCTCAATATATAGAATTTTGGGCAGCGATTTGATGTCAGTCATAGGGCGATCAGGGTCACTTCAGACCCGCCAGGGGAAAGGGGAAAACCTCCTGAAGGCGAGAGGTCTGCTTGCAAACATCTGGGAAAACGACAAGAGTACATCTTTCAGAAGTTTAGCAAACTTCGGGAAAAATGACTAGGAACTGGCCGACAGGCGACCTGATCCACCCCTCCACGGCCCCCAGTGAATGATATAATTTCCCCCATGCCCCTCACCCTGCACGAAGTGGAACACATCGCCCGCCTGGCGCGGCTCCATCTCACCCCTGAACAAAAAGAACACTACCGCACCCAACTCTCCACCATCCTGGAGCACTTCGCTCGCCTCCAGGAACTGGATACGCGTCACATCCCCCCCACCATCGGTGCTGGATTGACCGAAATGCCCCTGCGCGAAGACCAGGTACAGCCCAGCCTGCCTGTGGACCAATTGCTCTCCAACGCCGCCGAAAGCCAGGACAACCAGTTCAAACTCCCTCCCGTCTTTGACTGACTCTGGCGAGCAACCTTCCGTATGCTGACGCCCTCCTCGCTCTCTTCCCTCACCCTCCTGCAGATGAAAACCGGCCTGGAACGGGGCGAGTTCACTGCCCATGATCTGGTTCAGGCCACACTGCAGGCGATCGAGCAACTCGATCCCTCCCTGCACGCCTTCCTGCACGTGGATGCCGAGCGCGCCCTGGAGCAGGCCGCGGCCGCCGATCGCCAGCCACGTTCCCCTGACCGCCCCCTGCAGGGCATTCCCATTGCCGTGAAAGACGTGCTGACCGTTGAAGGCATGCCCTGTACCGCCGGCTCAAAAATCCTGCAAGGCTTTCGTCCACCCTACACGGCCACTGCCGTCAAACGGTTGCAGGCGGCCGGGGCCATTGTGATCGGCAAGACCAACACCGATGAATTCGCCATGGGCTCTTCTACCGAAAACTCGGCCTACGGACGCACCTGCAACCCCTGGGATCCGCACCGGGTGCCTGGAGGCTCTTCCGGGGGCAGTGCCGCCGCTGTAGCGGCACGCCTGGTTTCCGTTGCCCTGGGAACCGATACCGGCGGATCCGTTCGTCAGCCGGCTGCATTCTGCGGAATCACCGGTCTCAAACCGACCTATGGACGCGTCTCGCGTTACGGACTGATCGCCTTCGGCTCCTCCCTCGACACAGTCGGAGTACTCGCCCAAACTGCCCAGGATGCTGCCCTGATCCTCTCGATCATGGCCGGCCCCGATCCCCTGGATGCCACCTCATCGGCCCAGCCACTCCCTGACCTTTCCCTGCCACACTCCCCTTCCCTGCGCGGCCTACGCATCGGCGTTCCCCAGGAATACTTCATCGAAGGCTTGCAAACCCACGTGCAGCGCTGTGTTCAGCAGGCCATCGAACAAATGCGCCAACTGGGCGCCGAAATCCTCAAGATCAGCCTGCCCCACACCCCCTACGCCCTGCCGGTCTACTACATCATCGCTCCGGCGGAAGCCTCAGCCAACCTGGCACGTTACGATGGCATTCGCTACGGGCCTCGCATCCCTGCCGATACCCTGTGGGAAGTCTTCTTCCAGACCCGAGGCACCCTCTTCGGCGAAGAAGTCATCCGCCGGATCATGCTCGGCACCTACGCCCTCTCCGCAGGTTACTACGAGGCCTTCTACGGCCAGGCCCAAAAAGTGCGCACCCTGATCAGGCGAGACTTTGAAACCGCCTTTCAAAACGTAGACGTGATCGCCGCCCCGACCACGCCCGCGACCGCCTTCCCCGCCGGAGCCCATGCCGATGACCCCCTGGCCATGTACCTGGAAGACATCTTCACCCTACCGGCCAGTCTGGCCGGCCTTCCGGGCATCTGCATCCCTGTCGGATTCGACTCGCAGGGATTGCCGGTTGGACTCCAAATTCTGGGCCCACACTTTCAAGAAGATCGCATCCTGCGCGTGGCCCATGCCTATCAACAGGTCACCGACTGGCATACCCGCCAGCCTGCTCTGAGTACAGGCCATCTCTCCGGACCGAACGGACGGACCCACCCAACTCGCACACCCACACCCACCCCATGACGCCCCCCTGCGATTCCCCTCCCACCCGCCGCGTGATCGGCCATCCCCTGACACCCCCTACCCCCGAACCGTCCCTGCGGAGCGTCCCTCCAGAGAAATACCTGGCCTGCCCCTGCTTCGGCCAGTTCACCTTCACTGCGGAGTGTCAATGAACATCCTGGTCACTGGTGGCGCTGGGTATATCGGTTCAGCCACGGCAGAGGCCCTGCTCCAGGCCGGACACTCGGTCACTGTCTACGACTCCCTGGTCAGCGGACATCGTGCCGCCGTGCCGCAGGGCGCTACCTTCATTCAGGCGGATCTGGGCGACCTGATCACCCTGAACAACACCCTGCGGGCCGCTTCGTTTGACGCCATCATGCACTTTGCCGCTTTCATCGAAGCCGGCGAATCGATGAAACACCCCGGCAAATATTTTGAAAACAACCTGATCCTGTCTCTGCGACTGATCGAGTCCGCCATCCAGGCCGGGGTGCCGCGCTTCGTCCTGTCGTCCACCGCGGCCGTCTACCAGTCCAGTGACGAACCGCTGACCGAGGCATCGCCTTTAGGGCCAACCAACGTCTATGGTCAGACGAAACTGATGATCGAGCAGGCCCTGGAGTGGTATCGTCGCATTCACGGGTTGCGCTACGCCGCCTTACGCTACTTCAACGCCTGCGGCGCCCTGCCCGGCCGGGGGGAAGACCATCGTCCCGAATCCCATCTCATCCCTAACGTCTTGAAAGTCGCCCTGGGACAGCGACCCGCCGTTGACATCTACGGCACAGATTACCCGACCCCGGACGGCACCTGCATCCGCGACTACATCCATATCGCTGACCTGGTAGAAGCCCACCTGCTGACGCTGAACGCCCTTGACCAGCACGACCGCCTGATCTACAACCTCGGCAGTGGTCATGGCTATTCGGTGCAGGAAGTGATCGAGACGGCGCGCCAGGTCACCGGACATCCTATCCCGGCTCGAGAAGCCCCTCGACGTCCGGGCGATCCGGCCCGCCTGGTTGCTTCCCCTGAAAAAATCCGCCGCGACCTGGGATGGACCCCTAAACACGATAACCTTTTCGACATTCTGAGCAGTGCCTGGGAATGGCATCGCACTCATCCGAACGGTTACGAGGATTGACCCATGACCTTTACGATCGTCCTTCTGGGCTGGATCGTATCGCTCAGCCTGCACGAATTTCTGCACGCCCTGGTCGCCTACCTGGGTGGTGATGTATCCGTAAAGGAAAAAGGATATCTGACCTTCAACCCCCTGAAGTACTCCCACCCGCTCTACTCGTTCATTCTGCCGCTGCTCTTCCTCCTTTTGGGAGGGATCGGCCTGCCGGGCGGAGCGGTTTACATTGAGACCTGGAGACTGCGGAACAGCACCTGGCGCAGTCTGGTATCGCTGGCCGGGCCAATGGCCAATCTGTTGATCGCCCTGGGCCTGGCGATTGCGTTGCAATGGGCGCCGATGGATGTAAGTGGACAGAACAACCCCTGGCCAGGCCTGGCCTTTCTGGCCATGCTTCAGGTATCGGCCCTGGTCCTGAACCTGATCCCCCTGCCTCCCTTTGACGGCTATGGCATTCTGGAACCCTACCTCTCTCCCCGCCTGCGGGAGGGAATCGAAACCTGGCGAACGTGGATCATGCTGCTCGTCTTCCTGGCCTTGTGGAACGTTCCGCTGGTGAATCTAATGTTTTGGACGCAGGTATATACCTTGAGCATCCGTCTGGGGATCCCTCTACCGCTGGCGATAGAAGGCTTTCTACGCTTCCGCTTCTGGGAGATGTGAACCCCACAATTGGGCAGACCAAACCCCGACCAAATGCCTCCAGTTCGTCCTTAGTTGTGGATAACCTGAGCAAAACTGTGGATAAATGACTGGAAATGTGGAAAAATATCCCCATTTCCCTCAGTCAATCTCCTCCATCTACCCCCAAATATAGAAGGCGATTTCGACCTTCCTCCCAAATAGAGAAACCGCTCCAACGGGCCCGTTGTGCACACCCTCTTTCCCAAATTCATCCCCAACTCGTCTGGGGAATCATTGCAGGTCCTGTGGCAGAGATTCCCCCAAACATTGGGGGATCTTCGACAAATATCTCCAGATATAGGGGGTAGGAGAGGATTTTCCCCAGATTCCACAGGCCCTACTGAGACGACGAAAAGACACTGAATCCCAAACAACTTGAATAATCCAACAGGGAACACAAGTGCCATCATCTGGAAAGGCAGACGTCTCGTTTCACCCCCCTGGGAGCGCGGACGTCTCGTTCACCGCTAGCAAGGCAGGTCTCTGACCTATCCTGGGCAAACTTGAGAAGAGTCTCCGCCCTAAGGTGGGGATAACAAGATGCGGCTAATTACCAAAAACCGGAGGGGGGCTGCTCTACTCCCTTGATTTGACATCTCCTCCCAACCGTGATATAACCCCGCCCAACCGCATATCCGTTCTCATCCAGAGAGGCTGAGGGACCGACCCTGTGACGCCTCGGCAACCGGTGTTAGTCGGCTAGTCTGTTAGTGGGCTGGTCCGCTGGTCGTCTGACTAGCAGACTAGTTGACTAGAAGACTATGAGACCAACCACGGTGCCAATTTCGGCGGACGTTTGTCCGAAAGATGAGAGATGACGGATGCTTTGTTTCGCCTGCCTGTCGCCTCTCATTGTCGGCAGGCGATTTTGGTTCACCCTGAACATCTCAGGCGGAACTGCACCGGATTTGAGGAGTCCTATGGAACGCAAATACACCAACCGCCGTTACCTGGATGCCCTGGCCGAACGAGTGTTGATCTTCGATGGCGCCATGGGCACCAATCTGCAAAAGCAGAATCTCACCCCCGAACACTTCGGCGGAGAGGCATTCTACGGTTGTAACGATTATCTGGTCATCACCTACCCCGAAGCGGTCGAGAAAGTCCATCGCTCCTTCCTCGAAGTTGGCGTGGACGTGATCGAAACCAACACCTTCCGCTCCAACCGCATCACCATGAAAGAGTACGGCCTGGAAGATCGCATCCTGGAGATCAACCAGGCCGCGGCACGCCTGGCTCGGCGCCTGGCCGATGAATATTCCACCACCTCCCCTCGCTTTGTGGCCGGCTCCATCGGTCCTTCTGGCAAACTCCCTTCTGCCGACGATCCTGAACTTTCTAATATCGCCTTCGACGACCTGGTAGATGTGTTCCGCGAACAGGCCAAAGGCCTGATCCGGGGTGGCGTGGACCTGTTGCTGATCGAAACCTCGCAAGACATCCTGGAGGTCAAAGCCGCCATCCTGGGCTGCCACAAAGCCTTTGAAGAGACCGGCATCTACCTGCCCATCCAGGCTCAGGTTACCCTGGATACCACCGGACGGATGTTGCTGGGCACCGATATTCAGGCGGCCCTGGCGATCCTGGAAGGCCTGCCGATTGATGGGATCGGCCTGAATTGCTCCACCGGCCCGGAACACATGCGTCAGCCGATCCGCTTCCTGGGCGAAAACGCTTCCCTGCCCGTTTCCTGCATCCCCAATGCCGGATTGCCCCTCAACGTGGATGGGCAGGCCGTCTACCCGCTCGAGCCAGAACCCTTTGCCAATGACCTGTACGAATTCGTCACTCAGCACAACATCTCGGTGGTGGGAGGCTGCTGTGGCACTACTCCCGATCACCTGCGTCTGCTGGTGGATCGGCTGCGCGACGTACGTCATCGTCCTCTGCGCCGGCCGGCGCCCATCCCGCGCCTGGCTTCCGCCATGTCGGCCATCACCATGCGTCAGGACCCACCTCCCCTGCTGATCGGCGAACGCTGCAACGCCCAGGGATCGCGCAAATTCAAACAACTCCTGCTGGCCGAAGATTACGACGGCATTCTGGAGATCGCCCGCGAGCAGATCGAAGCGGGGGCCCACGCCCTGGATATCTGCTGCGCCGTCACCGAGCGCCCCGACGAAGCCTACCTGATGCGCAACGTGGTCAAAAAACTCGAAATGGGCGTGGATGCGCCTCTGGTCATTGACACCACCGAACTGGACGTGATGGAAGTGGCCCTGCAAACCGCACCCGGTCGCTGCCTGATCAACTCGACCAACCTGGAAGGCGGTCGCGCCAAAGCCGACCAGGTCTTCGACCTGGCCAAACGCTACAATGCCGCCGTCATCGCCCTCACCATTGATGAAAACGGCATGGCCAAAACCCGCCACAAAAAACTGGAAGTGGCCCAACGCATCTACGAGATTGCCGTACAAGATCACGGCTTGCCACCCCATGCGCTGGTCTTCGACGCCCTGACTTTCACCCTGGCTACCGGCGACCCGGAATTTGCCAACTCCGCCATTGAAACCATCGAAGGCATTCGCCTGATCAAACAACACCTGCCCGGTGTATTCACCTCCCTGGGGGTGAGCAACCTTTCCTTCGGCCTGGCGCCCCATGCCCGTCCGGTGTTGAATTCCGTCATGCTCTATCACTGCGTGCAGGCCGGCCTGGATATGGCTATCCTCAATCCGGCCCACGTCACCCCCTATGCAGATATTCCTGCCGAGGAGCGTGAACTGGCCGAAGACCTGATCTTCAACCGTCGCCCTGATGCCCTGCAGCGCTACATCGAATACTTCGAGGGCAAAAAACAGACCCCTGCGGTCGAAAAAGCCGATCCGACCCAGGGCATGAGCGCTGAACAACGCCTGCACTGGAAAGTGGTCCACCGCCACAAGGAGGGGGTAGAGGCGGATATTGACGAGATCATCCATCGCCTCTCCCATCCAGAGAACGGTGGTCCGGCCCGATCGCGCCATCAGGCCGCAGTGCACATCCTGAACACGGTGCTCCTGCCCGCCATGAAAGAAGTGGGGGATAAATTCGGCGCCGGCGAATTGATTCTGCCCTTCGTATTGCAATCTGCCGAAGTGATGAAGCGCGCCGTGGCTCACCTGGAGAACTACCTGGAAAAAATCGAAGGCGTGAGCAAAGGTACCGTCGTACTGGCCACCGTCTATGGCGATGTGCATGACATCGGCAAAAACCTGGTTAAAACCATCCTGAGCAACAACGGCTACACCGTGATTGATCTGGGCAAACAGGTGCCGGCCGAAACCATCATCAGCAAAGCCGTGGAGGTCAACGCCACCGCCATTGGCCTTTCGGCCTTGCTGGTTTCTACTTCCAGACAAATGCCGTTGATCGTCAACGAATTGCATCGTCGCGGCCTGAATTTCCCCGTCCTGATCGGCGGAGCGGCCATCAATCGCCGTTTCGGACGGCGCATCCTGTTCACCGAGCAGGGCCAGCCTTACGCCCCCGGAGTCTTTTACTGCAAGGACGCCTTCGAGGGACTGGAAACCATGGATCAGTTGATCGATCCCGAGCGACGTCCTCGCCTGCTCGAACGAATCCGACGCGAAGCGGACCTCGAGGTGGGTCGCGCCCCCTCGGGCGCTGCAGCTGCCCCGGGCGTGATCCGCTCCTCGGTCATGCCGTCTCCGATCCCCGCTCCCGCACGCTGGGGTGTGCGCGTGGTTCGGGAAATGCCGCTGGAGATCGTCTTCCGCTACCTGTCCATCAACGAACTCTACCGTCTCTCCTGGGGTGGCAAAAACACCCATGGCGAGGCGTGGGAGCGGCTCAAGGCCGAATTCGATGCCCGCCTGGAGCGGATGACGCGCCAGGCCCTGCGCGAAGGCTGGCTCAAACCCCAGGGTGTATACGGCTACTTCCCCTGCCAGGCACAGGGCGACGATTTGATCGTCTACGACCCTCAGGCCCTGCCCGATCTGCGTCCGCTGGTGCGCTTCACCTTCCCGCGCCAGACCGCTGGGGAATACCTGTGCTTGGCCGATTACTTCGCCCCCGTAGAAAGCGGCCAGATAGATGTGGTGGCTTTGCAAGTGGTGACTGTGGGGCCAGCCGCCACCGAGCGCTTTGACCGCTTGCAAAATGCCGGCGATTACACCGAAGCCTACTTCACCCATGGTCTGGCCGTGCAAACCGCCGAGGCTACTGCCGAATATCTGCACCGTCACATCCGCCGCGAACTGGGCCTGGCCGAGGGACAGGGCAAACGCTACTCCTGGGGCTACCCAGCCATTCCCGACCTGGAAGATCACCGCAAAGTCTTCGAGCTGTTGCCGGCCGAACAGGAACTGGGGATGAGCCTCAGCCCGGCCTGCCAGTTGATCCCGGAACAGTCCACGGCGGCGATTATTGTTCACCATCCCCAGGCAAAGTACTACAACGTGGGTGAAGGCAGCTAGGGGTGATCCGCTTTTGATGAGGTGTTTATGACCAGCCCCTTTCTTGAACGCCTCGCCTCTCAGGTGCTCCTGGCCGATGGAGCCATGGGCACTATGTTGCACGGCCGGGGGATTGACTTCCGCCAGTGCTTTGACGAATTAAACCTGACCCAGCCTGCTCTGGTCGCCGAGATTCATCGAGAATACATCGAAGCCGGCGCTCAGGTGATCCTGACCAACACCTTCGGCGCCAACCGCTTCAAACTCGATCAACACGGCCTGGCAAGACGGGTGGCAGAGATCAACCGGGCTGGCGTGGAATTGGCCCGGCAGGTGGTAGCGACCTCATCTCGAGAAGTGTTCGTCGCCGGTGACGTCGGCCCTCTGGGAGTGCGCCTGGCCCCGTATGGGCGAGTCCAAGCCGAGACGGCACGCCAGGCCTTCGCCGAACAGATTCAGGTCCTGGCCGAAGCCGGCGCCGACCTGATCGTGATCGAGACCATGAGCGATCTCTACGAGATTCGCGAGGCCATTGCGGCCGCCCGTCAGGTGTGTGATTTACCGGTCGTCGCCTCCGTGACGTTTACCCGCGATGATCGCACGCTCCTGGGCGACGCCCCGGCTGGGGTGGCCCGTTTCCTGGCCCAGGCCGGCGCAGACGTGATCGGCGTCAACTGCTCTGGCGGACCAGCGCAATTGCTGCGCATTCTCAAGACCATGCGCACCGCTGTTGCCCCCCTGGAACAGGAACAGGGCCAGCCCATCTATTTTTGGGTCAAGCCCAACGCCGGCTGGCCGCAACAGGTGGGTGGACGCATCATGTACCCGGCCGATTCCGAATATTTTGGCGAATACGCCAGCCTGTTTCGCGAAGCCGGGGCCAACGTGGTGGGTGGATGTTGCGGTACCACGCCGGCCCACATCGCCGCTATGCAGCGTGCCCTCTCGCTCAATCCCCGTCCTGTCCAGATGCCGGCGATTGTCTCCCTTCCTGCCGAAGAGGAGACCCCTGAAGAGGCAGAACCTCCCTCCCAACTGGCGCAAAAACTGGCCCAGGGAAAGTTTGTCATCTCGGTAGAAATGGATCCGCCCCGGGGACTCTCTACTCATAAACTGATCGCCGGAGCCTCCCTGTTGAATGAAGCTGGCGCCGATGTGATCAACGTTGCCGATACTCCCATGGCGCGTATGCGCATGTCGGCCTGGGCAGTGTGTGACGTGATCCAGCGCCAGGTCGGCATCGAAACCACCTTACACTTCCCCACCCGTGGACGGAATCTGCTGCGCGTCCAGGGCGATCTGCTGGCCGCCCATGCCCTGGGGATTCGCAACGTGTTTGTTGTGATGGGCGATCCCACCGCTATCGGCGACTACCCCGAAGCGATGGACAACTACGACCTGGTCCCCTCCGGCCTGATCAAACTGATCAAGCAGAAATTCAACCTCGGCGTGGATCATGCGGGCGTTTCCATCGGTCAACCCACCCACTTCTTTGTAGGCGCCGCCCTGAATCTGTGCTCCCTCGAACCGGAGACCGAATTCAAAAACCTGAACCGCAAGATCAAAGCTGGCGCCGATTTCTTCCTCACCCAGCCCATCTATCGCGCCGAAGACGGAGAAAAGTTTCTGGAGGCCTATGCTGCCCGCTATGGTCCGCTGGAAAAGCCGCTGCTGGTGGGCATCCTGCCGCTGGTCAGCGTTCGACACGCTCGCTTCCTGAACCACGAAGTGCCGGGGGTGTTCATCCCCGAAGAAACCATCCAGCGCCTGGAAGCCGCTGGCGACCAGGCGGCCCGTGTCGGAATTGAACTGGCTGTGGAGTTGATCGAGCGCATCAAGCCCTGGGCGCAGGGCGTCTATATCATGCCCCAATTCCATCGGTATGACCTGGTGGCTGAGATCATCGAGCAGGTCAGGTGACCAACCCGTCGGGCAGCCTGTTGCGAACTGGCTGGAGACCGGAGGGGCCTGCTATCCAGAGAGCAGGGATGTGTGCCGCCAGGTTCTGCCTGACTGTCGAGTCAGAGATCAACGCTACAAGACAGACCTCTGGCCTATCCTGGACAGGTCAGAGGCTTATCCGCAGTTATACTGCCCGATGTTCAGACGCCATTGAACTGCCTGAAGGTTGGGACGGCAGTTGAACTGCCATCCCAACACAAGGCAACCCACAGATTGGCCTTTTGTAGTAAGATTGTCCAAACCAGTTCTCATCCTTCCAGCCTGGAATGCCCCATGGAAACTTCTTCTTCTAAGGATAAACGTACCTTGTGGATCGCTCTCGGCGTTATTGTGGTGCTCTGTTGCTGCTGCACTCTGATTGTTGTTGCCGTGGGCGTGGTGCTCTACGAACAGATCCACGTCTCGCCCAATGTCAGCCCGATCCTGCCGGTGGAGATTCCCAACCTCGTCTCACCAGACCCCTCCTCGTCCACGCCAGAGCCGATCCTCTCCCGCCCGGCCATCGAGGGCATCTCCAATGACACCCTGCTGGCCCTGGTTAACACCCTTGTCCCAGAAAACGATCCCTATGACCTGTCCTGTCGCCTGAAGCGCATCTGCGATGTGCCGCGCATCATAGACCCGCCACCTGGTCCCTGGAAGGAGGGCGATCAAAAGAAGTTCTGGATTTCCAACGCCAACACCAACGAGCACTTTCAGATTACCGCCACCCTGCAATTCATCTCCAAACATGCCTGCTTCTGGGCAGAAAACGGAGCGCAGGTTGATCGCAAAGCTCTGCAGGCCCTGCTGGAGACTTTCGACAACCAAATCTATCCCACCAACCGGGCTTTCTTTGGAAGCGAACCTTCGCCAGGGATTGATGGCGATCCCTGCATCTACATCATCTATGCCAACAACATCGGCTATAACGTGGCCGGTTACTTCTCCAGCGTGGACGCTTATCACCCTATGGTCCACCCCTATTCCAACGGCCATGAGACCTTCGTGATCGGCGCGGACCAGGATTTGCGTGCCGAGTACACCTATGCTGTCCTGGCCCACGAGTTCGTGCACATGATTCAGTTCAACACCGATCGCAACGAGACTTCCTGGATCAACGAAGGGTTTGCCGAGATCGGCGCGTTTCTGAATGGCTACGATGTGGGCGGCGCCGACTGGTTGTATGCCATGGATCCAGACCTGCAGCTCAACGACTGGGCTGATCCGAACTCCCCTGAATTCAGTGCCCATTACGGCAACAGTTTTCTGTATCTGCTGTATTTCCTCGACCGCTTCGGCCCACAGGCCACCCAGGCCCTGATCGCCAATCCCGAAAATGACCTGCAAAGCGTGGATAGTACCCTGGCCGACCTGGGGATCACCGATCCGCAGACCGGCCACCCCATCACGGCCGACGATCTCTTTATGGACTGGGCCGCCGCTCTCTACCTGCAGGATCCCAGCCTGGGCGATGGACGCTATGCCTACTCAAGTTACCGCAACGCGCCCCAGACCTCTCTCACCGAAACCATCACCACCTGCCCCACAGACCCCTTGCGCCGTCAGGTGCGTCAATATGGGATAGATTACATCCGGATTGCCTGTCCAGGTTCCTACACCCTGCGCTTTGAAGGCTCTACCGTCACTTCTCTTCTGCCAGCCGATGCCTTCTCGGGCCGCTTTATGGTCTGGTCCAACAAGGGCGATCAATCGGATATGACCCTGACCCGACGCTTTGACCTGCGCAATGCAAACGCTCCGATCACCCTTTCTTACCGCATGTGGTATGACATCGAGGAAGATTGGGATTATCTCTACCTGCTGGTCTCCGAAGACGGTCAGACCTGGGACTTCTTGCACACACCCTCGGGCACCGACGCCAACCCCACCGGCAATTCCTACGGCTGGGGCTACACTGGCTCGAGTAACGGCTGGATTCTCGAAGAGGTGGATCTCTCGGCCTACGCCGGCAAACAGATCTACCTGCGCTTTGAATATATCACCGATGCTGCGGTCAACGGTGAAGGGCTGCTGCTGGACGATATTCGCCTGGATGCCATCGGTTACTTCACCGACTTCGAGCAGGGTCTGGATGGCTGGGAGGCCCGAGGCTTCGTGCGCGTGGAAAACCTGCTGCCTCAGACCTTCCGCCTGATGTTGATCCGCCAGGGGAGGACGACGACCGTTGAATCTATCCCGCTCACTCCCGATCAAACGGCAGAAATCGCGCTGGACCTACAGGCAGGGGAAACAGCCACGCTGATCGTCACCGGCACCACGCGCTTCACCCGCTCCCCGGCCACATATCGTTTTCAGGTGCGCTAAGGACATACCTTCCGGTGACACGGACCGCCAGGCTTTGCCTGGCATTGCCGCCAACGAATGGGGAATGAATGAACGAATGGGGGGGGAGGGGTGCGTATTCGTTGATTCTGATTCGTGGGTGGTATTCGTTCGTTCCCGTATTCGTTGCGCGTTCTATCAAATAAAATGTTACCGAAGTATCATCGTTCCGTCAAAAGAAATGTTACCGAGGGAACGATGGCCGAAACAGATCCAATGACCATTGATGAACGCCGTAAGTACCTGCATAAGATGCGTAATTCGCTATTGGCAGGCCAAAGACAAGAAGGAACGCAGCCATCTGCTTTGAGATGGAATCCGTAACCGGCTTGCATCGCAAGTCGCTGCTGGGGCGGATCAACGGCGCACTGGCCCGCAAGCCATGCCGCAAGCAACAAGGCAAGACCTATGGGGCAGAAGTGGATGCGGCCATTCGCAAGATTGCTAAGAGTTTGGATGATCCTTGCGCTGAGCGCTTGCAGCCCAATCTGGTGTGGATGGCGGAGCACCTGGAAAGGCACGGTGAACTTCGCCTGACTTCTGAATTGCGCGAGCAATTGGCGAGGATCAGCGTAAGCAGTGTGAGGCGGCGGTTGCCGCGTACCGAGCGTGCCGCCGAGCGCATTGCTCATCGCAAAGGCCTGCCACGCCAGACCTTTGCCCAAAAGCACTCTATTCCCATGCGGCGCATTGACTGGACAGAATGCCGTCCGGGACACTTCGAAGTGAACCTGGTGCATCACTGCGGTGTCAGTGCTGATGGTCAATACGTTCATACCCTGCAATTGCTGGACGTGGCCACCGGTTGGAGCGAGTGCGTGGCCGTCCAACGAACATCCTGTCTTCTGAGAAAAAAGCCGAACTGGAAGACCTGCGCCGCCAGACCAATCCGATGGTTCTTCGCCAGGAATTCAGAACCTGATCGATCACTATATGCCTTACCCGGTTTGCAGGAAGGTCAAGTGGAAGATGTACGCTTATCCCTTTTCGCCCCTTTGGAAGACCAGTCTGCTTTGACGGGGTAGAAGATGATCGCTTTCTCCTTGCAAAATGAGGTACATTCAATCTACCCCCCCAACGAAGACGAACAGACCATTTCCCAATTTGGGCTGTTCGTCTTTTTGTATTCCATCTTTCCACAAAAGGAGGCGGCCGCTTCGGTAACATTATCTTTTGACTTGACACGGTCCCCCTCATGGTCTTGGGAGAGAGCGAGTCGCCGGTCAGCCAGCAGGCCTCTACAACTTGTGCCACCTTCCCATTCGCCTGTTTCTTCCTCTGACGCTCCTACCAACCACCCGCCCAGCCGACCAGCCGACTAACCGACCAACCGCCCAACCGACTGACCGACCAACCGACTACCCAACTAAACAGATCACTTTTCATGCCTTCAGGAGTTTTCTTCCCTCTGTTGTTCTTGCTCGATGAGACTCAAAAACACGTGCACTACCTCTGGATCAAAATGCTTCCCTGCCTGAGAACGGAGGTAATCTAGGGCCTTTGGTTTGGGCCAGCCCGGGCGGTAGGGGCGATCGGTGGTGATGGCATCCCACACGTCGGCCACGGCGAAGATACGTGCTGCGAGCGGAATTTCCTTTCCTTTCAGCCCGCGCGGGTAGCCGCTGCCATCCCATTTTTCGTGATGACAGTAGGGAATATCGAGCGCCGGACGCAAAAACTCAATCGGATAGAGCATGTCGTAGGCGAATTGGGGGTGGCGGCGCATGATCATCATTTCTTCAGGGGTGAGGTGGTCTTCTTTGAGGAGAATGGAGTCGGGAATGGCCATCTTGCCGATGTCGTGCAGGATAGCGCCGCGACGAATGTGAACGATTTGTTCTTCACTCAGCCCCATGGCGCGCCCCAGGCGCAGGGTGAGTTCGGTGACGCGGCGGGTGTGACCCTCGGTCAATTCATCGCGCATTTCAAGGGCGCGCGCCCAGCCTTCCAGGGTGCGGTCGTAGGCTTCGCTCAACTGCTGGAACAGTTGAGCGCTTTCCAGCACCGCAGCAGCGTGGCTGGCCATGGCTTGAACCAGTAGAATCTCCGCCATGGTAAATTCACGGCGGCGGCGGCTCTCCCAGATTTCCAGTCCACCCAGGTTTTTGCCGTGCGCCATGACCGGCACGAACAGGATGGAACGCACACCGTATTCTTCGAATTGCCGGCGCTCGGCTTCGGAAGCCTGGGGATCGTCGTAGTGCAGGACGGCGGCTTTGCCGGAGAGGAGCGTGCGATGAAAGACAGGATAGTCGGCCAGGGAATAGACGCGTCCCAGATCAGATTTCCGTTCTGGCAGGATGGCATGGACCGACCAGTATTCGGCAACGACGCGGAGCGTTCCTCGTTCCAGGTCCACCGAATTAATATAGGCGCTGGTAGCCTGCAACGCTTCGGTCACATGGCGGGCGAGCGCCAGCAGCAGGGAATCCGAATCGAGCAGGCTGGAAGCCATGTCCTGCGCGGCGGCGTAGAGCGCGCCCAATTCAGAGGCTTTACGGCGCGTCTCGGCGTTGAGTTCCAGATTTTCCAGTGCCAGGCCGATCATGTGCACCAGGGCCTTGCCAGCCGCCAGGTCAGACGAGGTAAATGCGCCAGGGGCATTGCGGTAGGCCGTGAACGCGCCGACCATCCCTTTCGAGGTGTAGAAGGGAAACACAGCGTAGGAGCGGAAGCCTTCGCGCCGCATCCACTCCCGCAAGGCGGCGGTGGCAGGATCGGTCTCCACGTCTTGAATGACCACCGGGCGCGGATCGCGCAGGATGGCACTGCCGGGTGCCTGGTGAAAGCAGCGGTTGATTTCGTCCACATACTCCTGGGAGAGACCATACGAACGCAGGCAGGAAAGGGTATCGCTCTGGCGGTCGTAGCGGTAGATGGCCACCCGATCGGCATGCAGGATGTTCTGTACGGCGGTGATCACCTCCGTCCAGAGCGTCTCTTCTTCGCGAGCAAAGAGCAGTCGGCCGGAGCGTTCTGCCAGTTTGCGTTGCTGCTCCGCGGCGCGCAGGGTGGCCAGGGCATGTGCCAGGTCGTCCGCCAGTTCCGTCAACAGGGCGGTCTCTTCTTCGTCGAAAGCTGCAACAGACGAGTGATCCACTACCAGGATGCCCAGAGGACGGTCTTCGTAGATCATTGGCAGGGCCAGAGAAACGCGTTGGGGATGACGAGCCAGTATGGGGCAGGCCAGGCAGGGATCGTCTTGTGGAACGTAAATCGGGTGGCGTGCCCGGAGGGCCGCGGCGGCGCAGGTCGGCGCGCCCGGCTCGGGGTCCAGGCGCGAGGCGAAGCGTTCCAGGTCGGCCGGCTCGCCGGCTGAGGCAACCGCTTTGATGGTGAGGCCGTCTTCTTCCAGCAATCCAATCCAGATGAAATCGTAGTCGCGCCCGGCAAGGAGGCGCTGGCAGGTCTGCTCCAGCAACTGCTGCGGGTCGCGCTCGCGGACGATGAGCTGGTTGATTTCGCTCACAGTGCGCACCATGCGGCTCAGGCGTTGTTCGCGGGCCAGGGCAGCGCGCAGACGGTGGAGGCTGTTTTCTAGCGTCCGCAGGAGGTAGGTGATCGAAATTAGTGCCGCGATGCTCAGGATGAGGAAGACCAACGTGCCGCTGGTCCAGGCGCTGGCGTCGGTGGAATTGATCTGCCGTTCCGCCGGCACAATGATCCTGCCGCTGACCTGCAACCAGCCCATGACGACCAGCGTGATCAGGCTGAGAGCGGCGGCAAAGAGACTGAAACGCAAGCCGAAGAAAATGGCCGCCAGCACGATGAAGGCAAAAAGAAACACGCGCCCATCTCCACTCAGGGAGGCGAGCAACAGACCCACCATGCCCAGGGCATAGAGGATAAACAGGAACGCACCGGCCCGCACGGCATAGGGCAGGCGGCGCAGGAAGGTGATGGAGGCAAACAGCAAGGTCACGCCGAGATAAAAGGCGATGACGGTGAGCGCCGTGCGCAGCGGGTGGGGGGCAACAGCGCGCTCCGTATGGTAGGTCTCGATCACGTTGGCAATGCCGCTCGCCAGGGCGAACATCCAGACAATGAACACCCCACGCAGGATGCCTTCCAGGATGTGCAATCGCCAGGCCGGCAGGTCGTCTCGTTCAACAGACGGGGCGGGGCGCACCTCGAACAGGCCCAGCGAGAACAGCCCCCAGGCGAACATCAACCCGCTCAAGGAGAGGGCAAAGGGTGTAGGGTCGAGGCCACGGACGGGAAAATCATACAGGTTGTAAAGCACATTGCCGAATAACGGCAGGAGCACGCCGACAATCACCACCAGTTCGCGTCTGCCATGAGGGGCTGGCAGGCGGGAGAGATGCTGGAGCAGCAAGAAACTCCCCAGCGCAATCAAACCATACGCATAGGCAATATTGATCCAATACAGGGGACCGTTGATGTTCTCCCACTCCAGGAAAAGGCTGCCCTGCCTGATGCCCCAATGGCGGAAGAACAGGCGGTGAGCATCGTTCGTCCACAGCAGGAACAGCATGGCGGTTGGCTCGACGGCCAGGAGCAGGACAAGGCGGCGGGTCAGCCATTGGCCGCGTCCGCTGTATTGCAGGGCAAACGCCAGCCAGGCCGCAGGCTGAAGCAGGATGCCCAGGTATTCGAGTTTCAGCCAGAAGATTTTGGTCGGCAGATCGGTGGCGCTCAATTCCAACGTGTTGAAGGCAGACCAGATCGCCGTCGCCAGCATGAGCAGCGCAAAGGCGCCTGCTCCCTCGGCGGGACGCTTGCGCCAGCCAAACCAGGCCAGCGCAGCGTTCAGCAGGGCCGCGGAGGCGGGGATGAGGAGGAGAGGATGAAAAATTCCAGCCAACGACTCAGTGCTCACAAAGATACTCTTCCACCCCTGGAGCCAGAAGGCTCATCGTCATGCGATTCGCGAAACTCTTCTACCTGATAGACAAACACCTCCAGGGGTTTTTTCTTCCACAAATCAGGTGGCGTGCCCATCTTCATACACAGCTGCGAAAGGAATTCTTCGGGATCAGGCACTTTCGCCCACACCTGGGGCAGGAAGGTCGCCCGGCGACCTCCCTCCTGCAAGACTACGCCATCTATGCCAGGGCGCAGTTTCGCGATCAATTCCTGCGGGGTGGAATATTCCAGGCGAACCGGTTCGGTCAGGATAGAGATTTCGATCTCAATCTCCGAGAGTTCCTGTATTTCTACGGGTGGGAAACGATAATCGTTCAAGGCAGCCGCGAGGGCATGCTCTCGAACGTCTTCGGCCAGGGGCTGACGGGCTTCCAGCGTGCCAATGCAGCCCCGTAGTTCGCCATATTTCGTCAGGGTCACGAACGAGGCGCCGGGGGCGCGTAGAATCGCCGGCAGATGTTCCCAGTCCAAGGGTGGCAGTTTCTCCCCCCGCACCCCTTTTTCCAGTGCTTCGCGCGCCAGACGCAGCAAGATGTGCTTTTCTTCTAAAGTCAACGGCATCATACCCTCCCGCGTATCACCTGGCCGGTTTTGTCTACGCCAGGCGATGATATGCTCGATTGTGATATACCAGTGGATCCTCAGTCGAATACACCTGGGCAGCGATCACTTCAGCGATGAACAGGGTGTTTTGCCCGACCTCGACGGTTTGTCTCACGCGACAATCCAACCAGGCCAGGCACTCCTGCAGGACCACCGATCCAGCAGGCAAGAATTCAAGGGCGACAGTTTTCATGCGGTCCTCAGCGTGTAATTTGCCAGCAAAGTTCTCTGCCAGTTCTTGTTGAGAGGCCGCCAGAATATTTACGCTAAACATACCCGAGCGGCTGACCAGATCATGAACAAACGAAGATCGTCTCAGCACTACGGTGATGAAGGGTGGCTCGATGGATAATGACGTAAACGAGTTGATGGTGATGCCATACGTTTTCTCTTGATGTGTGGAGAGCAAAATTGCCACACCTGTCGTCCAGGCGCGCATGGTATGACGGAGAATTTCTGGATCAAAACTCATAATTGGCCTCGTTGTTATGGATGTGAAGATACATCCCAGAGGGAGAACGGTCTCTGGTATTTTCAGGACTTCATCATAACGAATGGAGCCAAATGCGTCAAGCAAAGATGCTGACCCGAGAGACACATGCTTGTAAGGTTTGAGAAAATTCTGTACAATATAGATAGAGCACGGCTTTTTTCTTCGATGATGCTGGGAGGCAGCCATGGATATAATCAAAGTTTCCGCAAACTCCCGAACCTCTGCAGTCGCCGGCGCTATTGCAGGGGTGATCCGTGAGCACAAGCATGCCGAGGTTCAGGCCATCGGTGCTGGTGCCGTGAACCAGGCGATCAAAGCCCTGGTTTTGGCAACCGGTTACTTGAAGAACGATGGTATTGAAATTGTCTGCGTTCCAGAATTTGTAGATGTGGAGATTGACGGCAAGGTGCGCACGGCCATTAAACTTGTCGTTGAGCCGCGCCAGCCGACTGGTGGTTCGTGAATAAATGAACGTTCCTGGATAGCGGCACGTGGAGGGGCGCTCGAACGATGAGTGAGACCACGCGCCCTTTTTTACTTTGCGGATGAAGAGGTCTATGCGCGCTCGCTCCTCACCATATTTTTGGTGGGCTTTCTTTCTGATGGGTGCTCTACTCTTGACCTCGGTGGAGCGAACCCTGGCCACCAGCCGGCCTCTATCTCCTCTGGCGCAGGCAACCGTATGCTGGGGCACTATCATCACCCAGTGGACCTTCACGGGCAATCTTCTTACGCCTTCGTTCGGAGCCGGAACCTTTCAGACCGCAGGAGTGACTGGCCCAACATTTGTTTCGTTCGGCAGCACCAGCCCGGCGGTGAGTTATAGCAATTGGAGCACTTCTTCATCCGCCGACCCGGGCAAGTATCTTGAATTTTCAATCAATATCAGTGGCCGCACCAATATTCGCCTGACCTTTGACGCCAGCCGATCTTCCACCGGGCCAGCAAACTTTGACTTATGGTATAGCGTAGATGGGGGAACATTCACCCCTTTTGACTCGCCACGGTATCTCACTACCGATGAACTGTTTTATCTGTTCGATTTCTCGGCTCTTCCTGACTTCGCAGGAGCATCGAATTTAACGGTGCGTCTTTTTGGGTATCAGGCTGGTGGTGCCAGTGGTACGTGGCGGATAGATAACGTCACCTTCTCCGGCGACTGTATCAACCAGGACCCCACTCCAACACCCTCTACTCCCCGCTCGGTCATCATCAGCGAAGTAGCCTGGATGGGTACTCTGGCTTCTCCCAATCACGAGTGGATTGAATTGTACAACCCAACCAGCATGCCGATTGACCTGACAGGCTGGACCCTTCGAGCAGCGGACAACACTCCACTCATTGAACTTTCAGGAAACATCCCGGCAAACGGGTATTTTCTATTGGGAAACAATCAAGTCTTCAGCAACCTGACCCTCAACCTGCAGTATTCAGGCTCACTGGAAAATTCGGGGGGGTCTCTGATCTTAAGCGACGCGTATGGCTACATAGTGGATACCGCCAACGGGGATGGTGGGATCTGGCCAGGCGGAAACGCCAGCACGCGCTGCACAATGGAACGCCTGGGTACTGAAGAGGATGCAGATAACGTCTGGTATACCAGCACGACGCTCTCCCCGGTGCAGGATGCGGCTGGTCAGCCTATCTGCGGCACCCCGGCGGGTGGAAATTCTCCTACGCCCACTCCCACGGTCACCTCTTCTCCTACGCTGACCTTCACTCCTACGATCACCTCTTCTCCTACGCTGACCTTCACTCCCACCAGCACAACCACTCCAGTTCCCCCCAGGTCGGTGGTGATCAGCGAAGTGGCCTGGATGGGCACAACCGCTTCCGGCAACCACGAGTGGATTGAGTTGTATAACACCACCACCGTAGCCATTGACCTGAACGGCTGGCGATTGGAAGCCGCCGACGGCAGCCCTTCGGTCCATCTGACCGGGATCATTCCTGCAGGTGAGTTCTTTTTGCTGGAACGAAGCACAGACGATGTGATCTCAAACATTCCGGCGGATTTGATTTATAGCGGTGCGTTGAGCAACGACGGAGAACGCCTCTTTCTGTATGACGCTGCCGGGAATATCGTGGATACCGCCAACGCCAACGGAGGACCCTGGCCAGCGGGGAATGCCAGCACGTTTGGGAGCATGGAACGGACTGGCCCGCTCATCCTGAACGATAGCGATACAGCCTGGCTCACCCATACCGGCGCAGCGCCTCGAAACGGCATAGATGCGAACGGGAATCCGATCCGCGGTACGCCGAAGAGACCCAACTGGGCGTTTACCGTCACGGCCACTCCTTCGCCAACGATGACCCCTACGCGCACAGCCACCCCTCTGCCCACGCCGGTGCCTTTCAAGTCCGTGGTGATCAGCGAAGTGGCCTGGATGGGCACCGCTGCCTCCAGCAGCCATGAGTGGATCGAACTGTATAACACTACCTTCCAGCCCATCAGTCTGGATGGCTGGCGATTGGTTTCTTTTCGCTGGAGTGGAACGCAGTTTGTCAAGAATCTGGATATTGCTTTACAAGGGGTGATCCAACCGCGCACCTCAAATGCCTTGAACGATCCAAGTGGATATTTCCTGCTGGTCGCCGATTCCAATGTTGTTCGTTTCCCCGGAACAAACATCACGTATGATCAGGTGTATTCTGGTTCGTTGTATAACACTGGGGAAATCTTGCTCTTGTGCTCAACCTACCATGTGCAAATCGCTCACAATTGCGATATTAACCACAAGACAGAAGTTGTAGATTTTGTAAACGGACGGCTTTCTTCTTCAGGCACAGTTCGCCCCTGGCCAGCCGGAAGCAGTTCAACCTATGGCAGTATGGAGCGTAAAATCCTGCAAAGCGACGAAGATTATGCTTACTATACCCATACTGGCAATTTTCCGCGCTTCGGCGTAGACGCCAACGGCAACCCAATTAAGGGGACACCGAAACATCCCAACTGGGCTTTTACAGTCACTGCCACCCCCAGCCGCACACCCACACCCACACGAACACCGACCCGTTCGCCAGTGCTTGTCGCACCGGTCCTGGTCCTAAACGAGATTCTGTCGCGGCCGGGTTCGGATTGGAATGTGGATGGGAAGGTGGATGTGCTTGATGAATTTATCGAGGTGATCAACGCTGGCACGATCAACGTAACCCTGAGCAATTATCGGATTGACACCGGACCAGGAAGTACGGCGTTTACCCTCCCCAACGCGACGCTCAAACCCGGCGAACGGATGGTCTTTTATGGTTCCCAGAGCGGGATTCGCCTGCGCGACTCAGGGGGGATGGTGCGCCTGGTGAAAACTTCTAATGGTTCTGTCGTGGACGCAGTCACTCATCCGATCGCCAGGACGCTGGACTCGTCCGTTTGTCGTTACACGGATGGATACGGTTCCTGGTTATATACCTGTTTCCCTACACCGGGACTGCCCAACTCGCTGACGGGTTCGCTCCTCCCTGTGCCAGTATCTGGCCCGCCGATCTGCACGCTGCCCGATTCGACCCCCCGGGAATTTGTTCAGGCGGAATGCGAAGAGGTAGGAGGTGGGATCTGGAATTGGTCTTATTGGGATGCCTTTCCGGGCGAGGGGAGCGAGAGATGGGTGATCACGGAACGGGAGAAATGGCAGGCGGTTTACCGATAGAGGCGGATCCGCTTCAGTCCTCGGCGGCTCGGGCCACTTCATCGGCATCGAAGATAACTTCTTCTTTGCCGGTCAATTTTTCTTGCATTTTGGCGATGATCAGGTTCAGGTGACCGGGGTGGGCTACGAAGTCCAGATCGTCGCTGGGGACGGTAAGTACTGGACACAGGTTGAAGCCGCTCAGCCAGGATTCGTATAGTTCGTTTAGACTGGCTAGATAGTCAGCAGGAATACGACGTTCATAGTCCCGACCGCGCCGGGCAATGCGTTCGAGAAGAGTAGGGACGGAGGCCCGTAGGTAGATCACCAGGTCAGGGGGAGGCAGGAAACCCAGAATGGTTTCATACAGTTCCCGATAAGTCTGATAATCTCGGGGTTGGATGTGTCCCTGCAGGTAGAGGTTGTGGGCAAAGATTTCGGCATCCTCGTAGACGCTTCGGTCCTGGATCACTGAGGTCGGGCGTTGAGCGATCTCATGGTGGGCCTTCAGGCGATGGGTCAGGAAGAAGATTTGGGAGTGGAAGGCCCAGGTGCGCATATCGCGGTAGAAGTCAGCCAGGTAGGGGTTTTGGGTCACGGGTTCGTAGAAGGCTTCCCACCCCAACCGCGCACACAGCAATTCAACCAGCGTAGATTTGCCTACACCGATATTTCCGGCAACAACCACGAATTTTTTCATGTTGGATATTCAGGAGAATACCCCTAGCGAGGAATCTTACCGGCCAGTTCGTCATCAATCACTTGCTGGAAGATGCTCAGGGGTTGTGCGCCCACAATGGCTAGGCCGTTGATGAAGAAGGTGGGGGTGGATTGTATCCCCAGGTTGAAGGCAAATTCCATGTCCGCCTTGATGAAGTCCAGGAAGGTGTCGTTGTTCATGCAGGCTTCAAAAGCAGTGACGTTGAGTCCCAGGTCAGCCGCCAGCCTGGCGTAGAGGTCATCGCTCAGCAGGTTGGCGTTTGCAAAAAGTTTGTCGTGATATTGCCAGTAGGCGTTCTGTTCACCTGCACACAGAGCCGCCTCCGCCGCGTTCATGGCCTGGGGATGGATGGAGGTAAGAGGCAGGTTGCGATAGACAAAGCGGATTTTGCCCGGATAGGCCGCCATGAGAGGCTTGTAAACCTGATCGTGCCAGCGTTTGCAATAGGGGCATTGAAAGTCGCTGAATTCCACCAGCGTGATTGGGGCATCGGCCGGACCCAGGCTGGGAAAGCCTTCGGTGGGAATATCGTAGCGACGGACGGTGGGAGGAACGGTGAGTCGGGCGGTGGGTTCGGAAGGCAAGGCGATGACGCGGGGGTTTCTGCCCCACAGGGCGTATCCAATCAGGAGGCCGCCGAAGAAGGCCAGGATGACCAGCACCACGTAAACGTGTCTGGTCTTGAAGGTCACGGTGTCGGGAGGAGGTTCGTTTAGCATGGTGGTATTATATCATGCCGAGCGGGAGAGCAAACGTACCGCTGATTTTCGTCGGTGAAACCACGGAGAGACGGAGAAGGGAGAGCATGAGAGCTTGAGAGCGTAACGCCAACTTTCGTTGGTGAACGTACCGCTGATTTTCGTCGGTGAAACCACGGAGAGACGGAGAAGGGAGAGCATGAGAGCTTGAGAGCGTAACGCCAACTTTCGTTGGTGAACGTACCGCTGATTTTCGTCGGTGAAACCACGGAGAGACGGAGAAGGGAGAGCATGAGAGCTTGAGAGCGTAACGCCAACTTTCGTTGGTGAACGTACCGCTGATTTTCGTCGGTGAAACCACGGAGAGACGGAGAGCACGGAGGTTCTTTGGTAATCACGGAGATTGGGCACGGAGAGGTGAGAGCGGGAGAAGGGGAGAAGGGGAGAAGGGGAGAAGGGGGGAGAGGGTTATTGAGGTGTTTTGGTCGGATGTGGGGAGAGGGAGAACCGTAAACGGGTTCGCAGGGAGGCCAGGGCACGCCGTAGAGGGGGGAGACGCAAAAGCATCAACAGGAGGAATAGCAGGGCATAGGCCCAGGGACGGGCTACTTCGCCGCTCAGACGGAAGAAGTCGCCTTTTTCGCCCCAGGCGTAGTGCAGGATCACCAGCAAGGTGATCAGGTATACAAGCCGATGTAGACGTTTCCAGGCTTTGCCCAGGCGGGTTTTCCAGATGTCAAATGAGGTGATGGCCAGTGGGATCAGGAGAAGAAAGGCCGCAACTCCAGCCAGGAGATAGGGTTTTTCCAGGATGTTCTGGATGATCCATCTCCAGGCCAGACCGTAATCCAGGTCAATGAAGAGCAGGGCATGAAGAGAGGCATAGAAGAAGGCGTAGAGGCCCAGGGTGCGACGATGTGGGAGCAGGGTCCGCCAGCCGAACAGGGTGTTGAGAGGGGTGACGGCCAGAGAGAGCAGAAGAAGGATCAGGGCAATGCGGCCGGTTCGTTGTTCCAGGTATTGGATAGGGTTGGCGGTCAGGTCTCCGCTCAGGGCCTGGAAGATGATCTGGGTGGCGGGCAACCACGCGCCGAGGTGGATCAGGAAGCGCAGGGAGAGACGGCTCCGGGCCAGGGTAAGGATGGGGGTGAAGGACATGTTCGGGCGGCGCGTCCTCAGTAGTTCTTTCTCAAGTCCATCCCGGCGTAGAGATGGGCTACTTCGGCTTCGTAGCCGTTAAACATCAGGGTCGGGCGACGCCCCAGTTCTCCAATGCGACGTTCGGTGGCCTGCGACCAGCGCGGATGGGGTACGTTGGGGTTGACGTTGGCGTAGAAGCCATATTCGCGTGGTGAGACGGTGGACCAGAAGGTTTTGGGTTGGGTAGCGGTCAGTTCGATCAGAACGATGCCTTTGATGGATTTGAAGCCATATTTCCAGGGGACAACCAGGCGCAACGGGGCGCCATTTTGATTGGGCAGGAGTTCGCCGTAGAGACCGGTGGCCAGCAGGGTGAGGGGATGCATGGCTTCGTCTAGGCGCAGGCCTTCTTGATAGGGCCAGGGGAAGAAGGGGTCGCGCTGACCAGGCATTTCTTCAGGGCGCAGGACGGAGATAAAACGCACGAAACGGGCGTCGGAGGTGGGTTCGACTTCGTTGAGCAGGTCGGCCAGAGGGAATCCCAGCCAGGGGATGACCATGCTCCAACCTTCTACGCAGCGCAGACGGTAGATACGCTCTTCTTGAGGAAAGCGTTTGAGCAGGTCTTCGATGCCAAAGGTTTTGGGGCGGTGAACCAGGCCGGTAACCTGCACTTCCCAGGGGCGAACACGGAAGTTTTTGGCCAGGCGGGCTACGGCTTGCTTGTCCATGCTGAATTCGTAGTAGTTGTTGTAGGTGGTGACGGTTTCGTAGGGGGTGAGGGTGTCGGTTAGGTCAGGAGTGGCTTGGGGAGATGAGGCCAAACGGGTAGGAGCACAGGCCGCCAGTAAGGCGCTACCGCTAAGGGCGACAGAGGCTTTGAGAAAGTCGCGACGGGAGAGGTAGAGGTGTTTGGGGGTGATTTCGGAGGAGAGCGTATTTGGTCGCATAGTCTGTTAGTCGGTTAGTCGGGTAGTCGGGTGGTCGGTTAGTCTGTTAGTCGGTTAGTCTGTTAGTCGGTTAGTCGGGTAGTTGGGTGGTCGGGTGGTCGGGTGGTCGGGTGGTCGGGTGACTGGGTGGGCGTCAGTTGTATTTTGCCTGAAGGACATAAGAATAGGGTGAACAATGGGCAAATTGAGGAATAGAATTGTGAGCAGTCTTGGCTGTCGATCGGTGATAGCGGGCGGAGGGAATGGAAAGTCTACCGGTCGGGGAAGGGCGAAGAAGAGAGAGAACGCGCAGGGGGAATCGGAGAAGGCTCAGGATTGGTCTGAGTCTGCAGGTTGGGGTGAGGGAGGGAGTTGGATGGGTTTTTGCTGCACGTTGACCCGTAGGGTGGTGCCATCCGTGACCAGTTCGATCCAGCCGTGCAGGTCGGTGCGCAGAATGGTGTGGTCTTGAATGGCTTCTAGGGTTTCCCGATCGGGGAGGCCGAAGGGGTTATCGGTGGAAACGCTGAGCAGGATGACTTGAGGCTGAAGGGAAGCGATCCATTCTGGAGGGTTGAGCTGAGCCCAGCCAGAATCGGCTAGGAGCAGGGCGGTGACGGGGGAGTGTGAGGGGTGAGTCGGGAGTCTGGTCAGGGCATCGAGGCTCATGCCAATCGGCAGTAGGGTGCGGAAGCGGCCATATTCGATCCACAGGACGGCACCGCGTTCGTCAGCGTGCAGAACGGTCAGGGTGGCGCCATGACCCAGGTCGAGTTTGTGACCGCTTTCAGCCAGCACAATGGGAATCTGACGAGCGACTAGGCGAGCGTGCAGGGTGCGCGAGGCATAGGAAGCCTGGATGTTGCCGGCCCACAGGACGCGCCGGGGAGGGTAGTAATTGATCAGGCGCGGCAAGGCTTTGACCTGGTTTTCTTGCGTGGAGGCTACGATCAGCCAGTCGAGTTGGCGACGGAAGAGGGGCAGGCGTTCTCCCAATTGACGGGAGACCTGGGTAAGACGTTCGCCACCGTTGATCAGCAGGGTGGCGCCCGATGGAGTCTGGAGCAGGATGGCGTCGGCAGTGCCAACGTTGAGGACGATCAGGTGCAGTTTGCCATCTGGTAGGGTGAGGACGGCACGCCAGATCAGAGTGGCGATCAGCAACAGGCTAGACAGGGTTACCCAGACGGAGAGACGGGGCAAGCGGAGGCGAGTCAGGAGGCTCTCTAGCAGGTTTCGTCCGAAAGTCAGGCCGAAGAGTAGTGCGAACCAGAGGATGACGCCGCTGAAGGGGAAGGGAATCGAAGTGGCGGCGCCAGGGAGCGAACCGAACAGGTCCACGATGCGGATGGTGTATGCCACGAAGGGCCAGGCGATCCAGGCAGCGATCTGTCCGATCGGGAGCAGGATCATCCCCAGGATGTTCGCTAAACCACCCAGGATCATCACTGCCGGTTGTGCCGGCAGGATAAAGGGGTTGGCGATCAGGGAGAGGAGGGAAATACGGTTGAAGTGGTAGGCCATGATGGGGAAGGTGGTGATCTGTGCTGCCAGGGTGAGCAGGAAGGCATCGTTGAGGAGGGGCATCAGGCGATCCAGAGAGGGAAGAGGGTTTCGGTTCAGACGGGTGAGCAGGCGCCGGGTCCAGTCCTGGAGGGGTTGGGCATACAGGATCAGGCCCAGGGTGGCGAAGAAGGAGAGTTGAAAGCCCACGTCGCGAGTGTAGTAGGGGTGAAACAGATTCATGATGGCGGCAGTGGTAAACAGGGAGACCAGTCCATCTTGCCGGCGACCAAAGTGACGGGCCAGGAGACCCAACCAACCCATGATGGCGGCTCGCACCACGGCCGCATCTGCCCCGACGAGGAGGGTGTAGAAGCCAATGCCGAGGGCCGCAAAGACGGCCGCCCGTCGCTGACCGAACAGGCGACTGAACAGGGATAGAAACACAGCCGCGATGATCGAAATGTTGAAGCCCGAAATGGCAATGATATGGGCCGTGCCGGTATCGCGAAAGGCCTGTTGCAGGTCTTCAGGCAGGCCACTGTCCAGGCCAAGCAGGATTCCTGCCAGAAGCGAGGCTTCGGGGTCTGGGAAGAGACGGTGCAGGACGTTCAGAGCAGATTGACGAATGGAGTACAGGGCAGCGACCAGGGGGTGACCGCGTTGTTCAGGGAGCAGAGTCACTTCAGCGTTGGGCATGAAGGAGTAGACACCCTGTCGGGCCAGGTAGTCTCTATAAGAAAAATCCTCCTCTTCTGGCGGGGTTTGCAGGCGACCGCGCAGACGCACCATCTGACCGTAGGGATAATCCTGATAGGGATCGATCCGAGCCAGGAGCAGGCCATTCACTGGCAGGTCGTCTTCGTTGCCGGTATCAATGGCGAGGGCCCGCACCCGCAGGTTGGCGTAGCGGTCGCGGCGATCGGGTGGGGCGTCCAGCCAGCCGGTGATGCGTACTTCGTACTGGCGATCGTTGTACCAGGCCAGGTGATGGGCGGTGAACGAAGGCACCTGAGCCTGCAGGCGGGCTGCGCCCAGGAAAAACGGCAGCAGGAATACCGTCAGGAAGGTGATCGTCTGGGCGTAGTGCGGGAGTTGCAGGGAACGAGCCAAGAAGCGACCCAATCCCCCCAGACCCAGGGTGGCTAGAGCCAGACTCATCCAGACCGAGGTAGGCAGGATGAGATGCTGTGCGACCAGGATGCCAGTCAAGAAGGCCAGGGATATCCAGAAGAGAGGGCTCACTGGGGGTGATTGTACAACGTTTTCGCCCGGATAAGGTGTGACGTTCGTCGGGGAGGGATGGATGGGGAAGTCAAACGCCCGGCGATACTCTGCCGGGCGTTTTCTGATTAGCGGGGGCGTTTATCCAGAACGAGGGGGATATCCAGGCGTTCGTCCCCGCGCAACACGGTTAAGATAACCGTGTCGCCAGGCGATTTGTGATTAATCAGGTAGCGCAGCAATTCGTCGAAGGTCTTAATCGGCCGACCGTCAATGGCGATGATCAGGTCGCCGCCGGCGGGGATGTCGCGAATGCTGCTGGCCTGGCGTCCGCCACGGATGCCGGCCCGGTCAGCAGGGCCCCCGGGAGCGACTTCCAGCACATAGGCGCCGATGTGGCTTTTCAGGCCCAGGGCCTCGATAGCGGGCAAACTCAGATCGGAAAGGAACGAGATGCCCAGATAGGGATAATCGTAACGGCCGTTCTGGATCAGGCTGGGCACCACCCGCTTAACGATGTTGGAAGAGATAGCAAAACTGATGCCGCTGTTCACTGGCTCGCCGGTGATAGTGGTGGAGAGAGTACGAATGGCGCGGTTGACGCCGATCACTTCACCACGCAGGTTGAAGAGCGGTCCACCAGAGTTGCCCGGGTTGATGGCTGCATCGGTCTGGATGATGTCTCCAGCGCTGAAGACCGCTCCGCTGGAGGTGGTATGCATTGATTCGAGCGTTCGCCCCAAAGCCGAGACGATTCCTACGGTCATCGTGCCGTTCAGGCCAAAGGGGTTGCCAATCGCCACCACCGTCTGGCCGACCTGGAGGGCTTCAGAGTCGCCCAGCGGCAATGGGAGCAGTTCTTCTGTGGGCGCGTCCACTTTGACCACTGCCAGGTCCGAGTCGGGATCAATGCCGATGACGGTACCGTAGGTTTTAAAACCACTGACGAAATCCACTTCTACCTGTTTCGAGCCCTGGACGACGTGATAGTTGGTGATGATGTGTCCCTGCCGGTCGTACACAAAGCCGGAGCCGAGGGATTGGGTGTTCGGATCGATGGTCTTGATGGCCACTACGCCGCGATGCACGTTCCGGTAAAGAGTCACCAGGGCTTCTTCATCGGCGTAGATGTCCGCCGGCGAGGAGATCTGTGGGGATGCAGGGGACGGTAAAGGCGGGGAAGATGGACTCGATGGAGTGGTGCGATTGGCCGGCAGAAAGGCGGGCAGTAATTGCGAAGTGACCGCACAGGACACTGTGAGGAGAGAGAGAAGCGTTAAGAAGAGCAAAAGTCGTTTCATAGGAGACATCCTTTTTTGAGTCTAGCGGAGTCTGGCTGCCTCTTCGATTAAGTGACGCTGTCTGGGGGTCAGGTTTTTCGGAACCTGGACTTTTAAGCGGACATACAAGTCCCCTTTTTGGTCCGGGTTCTTGACGGAGGGCATGCCGCGACCGGCGATGCGAAACACCTGGTCAGGTTGGGTGCCGGGGGGGATTTTGAGTTTCACGCGGCCGCTCAGGGTTTCCACGTCCACTTCTCCTCCCAGGAGCAGAGTGAACACATCCGCGGTGGCGGTGGTTTTCAGGTCGTTGCCCTCGCGCTCGAAGCGTGGATCAGGGGCAACTTCGATCACCAGATACAGATCACTGCCATCGGGGGCGGCGCCTGCCACGCGCACCTTTGAGCCGGTCTTCACCCCGGCCGGGATGCGCACCTGAAGGCGACGCTGGCCGGAGAGGATCTCCCGGGTTGTGCCATGATAGGCTTCTTGCAGGGAAATGGTGACGGGCTGCTGGTAGGCGGCCGACGGTCGGGTTCGGCTGGAGACGCGCGAGGTCGGTCCGCCGCCCATTCCACCGAAGATGGCGCGGAAGAAATCTGAGAACACCCCTTCGCCGAAGAGATCATCCAGGTTGCTCACTTCGACGCGCACGCCACCGGGCGCGCCGGTGAACCACTGGCTCCAGTCAAAGTCGCCCGGGGCGCCGCCCTGTTGCCAGGAGGTATAAGCCTGGCCCAGGCGGTCATAGTGAGCACGTTTTTGGGGATCGCTAAGCACCTGATAGGCTTCGTTGATCTCTTTGAAACGTTCCTCGGCGGCTTTATCTCCTGGATTGCGATCCGGGTGGTATTTCAGCGCCAGTTTGCGATAGGCTTTGCGGATCTCTTCGGGGCTGGCGTTTCGATCCACACCCAGGATTTTATAGTAGTCCTTGTATTCCATACGCGTCCCAGTATTGGCGTAATTTGTCAGATCAAGAATTGTACTTCTCTTGAAAGTAGCGTCAAGCGTTACGATACGATGATTTACACAAACTTAACATGCGACATTCCGACAAGATTGTGATACACTCGTTGCCACAGCACGCTCGGTGATCACCGATGTCGAAGATGGTGACCAACATGATACGAACAGTCTGTGTGTTTTGCGGATCGTCGGATGCGGTTCATCCGGACTACCTGGCTGGGGCGCGCCAGATGGGGCGTATCCTGGCCCAACGTGGGCTGCGCCTGGTGTATGGTGGCGGGCGCACGGGCCTGATGGGCGCCCTGGCCGATGGCGCCCTGCAGGCTGGTGGGGAGGTGATTGGGGTGATCGTTCCCTCCATGAATACCCCCCAACTGGCCCATAACGGCCTGACCTGTCTGGAAGTGGAGCCAACCATGCATGCCCGCAAAGCCCGTATGCACCAGTTAGCCGAAGCCTTCGTGGCCCTGCCAGGAGGGTATGGCACGCTGGATGAACTCTTTGAAGCCCTGACCTGGGCTCAGATTGGTTCGCACGAAAAACCGATCGGTTTACTCAACCTGCGCGGGTATTACGATCCCTTGCTGGCGGCTCTGGATCATGCTGTGAACGAAGGGTTCATTTTTGCCGAACATCGCCAGGCCATATGCTGTGAAACTGATCCGGAACGGTTGCTGGCGGCGATCTCCAATCATCGCCCCGCCCGCGCAGCCGTGAAACGCTGGATGAGACAGGAAAACCAGGTGTAATCCCTACCGAATAGGCTTCTCAGGGATTCGGTGGAAAAATTTTTGGGAGGAAATCATGAAACGAAAGCATTCCCTTTTTGTTTTTCTTCTGGCGATCGGCCTGGTGCTGGCCTGCAATTTCCCACGGGCCACGCCTACTCCCGATCAAAGCGCCGCCTTCACCGCCGCCGCAGAGACCGTTGCTGTGGAACTGACCCGTTCGGCCCTCACTCTGCCCAGCCCCACAGTTCCTTTGCCGTCACTCACGGATACCCCCACCCCTGAGTCGGCACCATCGCCGACTCAAGCGCTATCGCCGACGGTTATGGCTTCGCCTACCGCCGAATGCGATCGAGCCCAATTCATCAGTGACGTGACCATTCCCGATGGCAGCGTGATGCTCCCTGGTCAGACCTTTACCAAAACCTGGCGATTGCGCAATATCGGCACCTGCACCTGGACGGGATATTCCCTGGTCTTTGAGAGCGGAGAGGCGATGAGCGGACCGGCCTCTTCGGCCATCGCCACCACGCCTCCGGGGGGGACGGTGGACGTGTCGGTCACCCTGATTGCGCCGGCCACACCCGGCACGTATCGCGGCTACTGGCGCATTCGCAACGCTTCCGGGTACCTGCTCCCCGTGAGCGGTGGCTATCAGGGCCGATCGTTCTATGTGGAGATCAAGGTGCAATCGCCATCCACAGCCACGTCCACCGCTACCAGCACACCGCCCCCCAGCGGCTTTGATTTTCATAGTCGGGCCCCTGAAGCGCAATGGATCAGTTGTGGTAGTCCCTGCACGGGAGGGACGCTTTTGACCTTTGGTGGCCCTGATACCGATCCGAATGGCTTTGTGATGTATCGCAATGGATTTTTGCTGGAAGATGGCTCTACGCCGGCCAAAGTCCTGGAGATGCACCCGATGTGGGTGGATAATGGGGTGATTAGCGGTCTATATCCAGCCTATGCCGTGCAGGCTGGAGAACGCTTTCGGGCCCGCATTGGCTTCCTGGCCGGCTCTGGAGGAGCCTGTGGGGCGGGCAATGTGATCTTCCAGGTGAATTATAAAGAGGGAGGGGTACTCTATCCTCTTGGTTCGTGGACCAAGTCATGCAATGGGTCCCTCCAGGCGATTGACATTGACCTGAGCGCTCTGGCAGGTCGTACCGTCCAGTTTGCGCTGGTGGTTCTGGCAAACGGTTCCTCTGCTCAGGATTGGGCGGTTTGGGTCAATCCGCGAGTTGAGGTGCCCTAGCGATTTCGAGAAGGTTGCCCTGGTCTGCCGGTTGGGGATGTTCGGGGATGGTCACACCCCGATAGAGGGAGAACCCCGTTCCCACGGAGGGAGCGGGGTTCTCTTTTACATGGCTCTCGGTTTAGTAATCCGGCATGGGCGGAGTGGACGGTTTCTCTTTTTCGGGGATGTCGGTGATCAACACATCGGTGGTCAGGATCATGGCGGCGATCGAGGCGGCGTTCTCTACCGCGCCGCGGACCACCTTGACCGGGTCAATGACGCCGGCTTTGAGCATATCCTGATATTCGCCGGTCAGGACGTTGTAACCGATGTTGCGGTTGTTCTGGGCTTTGGCTTCGCGGCGGATGCCGTCAATGATCACCGAACCATCCTGGCCAGCGTTCTCGACCAGTTTGCGGATCGGAGCCTCCAGGGCCTTCCTGACGATGTTGATGCCCATCTGCTCCTCATCGGTTTCACCCTTGAGATTCTCCAGGGCTTCGGTGGCGTTGAGCAGGGAGATCTCCCCACCTGGCACGATGCCTTCTTCCACGGCAGCGCGAGCGGCCGAGAGCGCGTCTTCGACGCGATGTTTCTTCTCTTTCATCTCGGTTTCAGTCGCCGCACCCACGCGGATGATGGCCACACCACCGGCGAGTTTGGCCAGGCGTTCCTGCAGTTTCTCTTTGTCGTAGTCGCTGGTGGCTTTCTCGATCTCGGCGCGAATTTCATTGATGCGGGCCTGGACGCGCGCCTTGTCACCCTTGCCGCCGATGATGGTGGTGTTCTCTTTATCGGCTACCACTTTGTCAGCGCGACCCAGGTCCTGCAGGGTAGCGGTCTCCAGTTTGCGACCGGTTTCTTCAGAGATGACGGTGCCGCCGGTCAAGATGGCGATGTCTTGCAGCATGGCTTTGCGGCGATCCCCGAAGCCAGGCGCCTTGACGGCCACCACATTGAGCATGCCGCGCAGTTTGTTCAGCACCAGGGTTGCCAGGGCTTCGCCATCCACATCTTCGGCGATCACCACCAGATCACGCTTGCCAGTCTGAACCAGTTTTTCCAGGATGGGAACAATATCGGCCGCGGCAGAGATCTTCTTCTCGTGGATCAGGATATAGGGGTCGTTGATGACCGCTTCCATGTGCTCCGGGTCAGTGATGAAGTAAGACGAGATGTAACCGCGGTCGAATTGCATACCCTCGACGTATTCCTGCTCGAACTGCAGGGTCTTGGACTCTTCGACGGTGATCACGCCGTCTTTGCCGACTTTGTCCATCACTTCGGCGATCAGTTCGCCGATTTCCGGATCGGCTGCCGAGTTGGTGGCTACCGAGGCAATTTCCTCTTTGGTTTCGATCTTGGTGGCAATGCTCTTCAAGTATTCCACCACCTTATCCGTGGCGCGCTCAATGCCCCGCTTCAATTGCATCGGGTTGTACCCTGCGGCCATGGCCTTCAGGCCTTCGGTGACAATGGCATGGGCCAGAACAGTGGAAGTGGTGGTGCCATCGCCAGCGATGTCATTGGTCTTGGTGGCCGCTTCCTTGAGCAGTTGAGCGCCCATATTGGCAAAGGGATCTTCCAGTTCGATCTCTTTGGCCACGGAAACGCCGTCGTGGGTGATGGTCGGGGAACCGAACTTGCGGTCAATCGCCACGTTGCGTCCTCGTGGGCCAAGGGTAGCGGCAACCGCTGTAGCAACGGTGTCAATCCCTTCTTTCAACCGACGACGAGCATCTTCGGAGAAGACCAGTTGTTTTGCTGCCATGAGAATCCTCCTTGGTTGTTGTTATTCAATGATTGCGAGCACATCGCTCTCGCGCAAAATGAGCAATTTCTTGCCGTCTACTTTGAACTCGGTGCCGGCATATTTGGCGTAGAGCACTCGATCGCCCACCTTGACGTCCATTTCAATCCGCTTTCCCTGTTCATCGCGCGCACCCGGACCAACGGCCAGAACTTTGCCCTGTTGGGGTTTTTCTTTGGCCGTTTCCGGAAGGACGATACCACCAGGGGTCACTTCTTCCTGTTCAATAGGTTCTACCACCAGTCGATCGCCCAGGGGTTTCAGATTGATCTTCATAACAGATTACCTCCTGCATCACCTAGGATGTGTGTGGAGCCAGGTTATTAGCACTCTCGCGTCGAGAGTGCTAATTCGAGCCGTATCTTACTTGCCTTTATAGAGGGCGTCAAGAGATGGGACGAAATTCTTATAAATCTCTGACAATCCTGCTGCTTAATCACCAGGAGCAGGAGTCTCGACTGGCATCGTCGGGGTGAGAGAGGCTTCTCCGAGGGAGTAAGGCGAAGGTGCACTCACGCCCAGCGAGGCGCAGATGGTCAGGCCGGCCTGGACGATGCCGGCAATATCCCGATCGTTGGGAAAGGCGGCCGCTACTTCGGTGAGCACAGCCACGGCTTCAGGGCATTTGTTGTCTTTCGGGCGGCTCAACGCAGCCAGCACCGAGCCATAGGTGTAGTAATACACGACGGTGTTTGGGGAGAGAGGCAGGCCCACCACAGGTGTGCCAGGATCGCCGGCTCTGCAACCGCCTCGGGCTTCGCAGGACTCTTCAGCCGTGCAACCACGCACAGCACACTTCAGCGCCGGAATGGAGCCTTCATAGTTGCGCGACTTGAAATATACGATTCCTAACTGGCCGTAGGTATCGGCATTGGCCGGGTCAAACTCCAGGGCTTTCTTGACGTTGAGCGCCGCAGCAAAGAAATCGCCGGTCTGGGAGTAGGTTTTGGCAATAGAGAGGTAGGGGATGGGGTCGCGAATACCCAGTTGCTCGTTGATCAGAGCGGCCTTCTGAAAATATTCCAGCGATTTTTCGTAAAGTTGTCGGGCCGTGGCTTCGTTCAATGCTCCGAACCCCAATCGGCGGTAGTTGGCGCCAGCCCGCAGGTAGAGGAAGGTCAGGTTAGGGGCGATCTGGATGGCCTTATCGTATTCCTGAATGGCCTGGTTGTATGCACCCAGCGATTCGAGGACATAGGCGTATACTCGGTGCACATCCATCAGTTGGTCGGCGCCTTCGCGGCTGAGTGCTTGTTGAATATACTGTTCTGCCTGAGCCCATTTTTGCTGGTCCACCAGGATTTCGGCATAGTAAGCCAGGGCCAGGGTGTTTTGGGTATCCAGTTGCAGGGCACGCACTGCCTCGCGCTCGGCTTCGTTCAGATAGGCGGCGCTCTGGCGTTCACCGACCAGGGCCGGGTTGGCATTCCAGTCCAGGACAAAGGCACGGATGGCGCGGATGGTGGAATCATCTGGGGCGAGTTCCACGGCCCGGTTGACGGAATCCAGCGCCTCGTTCAGGCGGGCGAGGCGGGTCGGGTCGGTGGTGAGCAGGGCCGAGGAGTAGGCCTGAATGCGGGCCAGTTCCGCCCACAGTTGGGCGTTGTTCGGGTCTAACCGCAGCGCTTCCTGGTAGGCAGCGATGGCCTGATCCAGGTTGCCTGCCACAAATTGGGCCTCTCCTTCCAGAGCATACGAGGCGGCGGAACGGGTTGGCGTAGCGGTCGGGGCGAAGGGGTGTTCAATTTCTCCTTGCGAGAGAGCCCGCATGAACCACAGCGTGCCCAGGATCATCACCACCAGTGCAAAGATGCGATAGAGGTTAGTATGCGGTCGTTTGTGAAAGAGGGTCTGTCGAGGGGAAACGATCATGTCAGGGAGTAGGGGTCACCGTCACAGGCACAGGGAGGGATGGCGCGGAGGGAGTAGAAAGATTCTGCTCGCAGATTTCTAAGGCTTTATTGGCGTTGGCAACCGCCACCTCGTCGGAGGGGAGGCGTCCCAGGATCAGGTTGGCGACCGGGATGGCTTCGCTGCAGCGGTTCAAGCGTGCCAGGGCCAGGGCATAGGTGAAATAATACTCAGCCACGCGCAGGTCGGGGGTGAGCGGAATGCCTTCGATGGTCTCGCCTTGTTCGGTGCGTCCACCGTGGATGGCCAGTCCCAGTTGTATGGCTGCTTCCACCCAATCGCCGGAGCGATAGAGCATCACCCCGTAGTTACCGCGCAGGCGTGGATCGCCTGGGGCATCTTTCACCGCCGATTCAGCGTATTGGGCCGCTTTCGCAAATTCGCCAATGCTGGCCCAGGTGCGGGAGATCAGCAGGTCAGGCATGGGATCGGCCGGGTTGAGGGCATTGGCGCGGGTGAAGGCTTCGATCGCCAGATCGTAGACTTGCAGGATGCGATAATTGCGTCCCAGAGCCAGGTGGAGGTCGGCAAGATTGGGGTTGATCGCCAGCGCCGCCTGATATTCTTCCAGCGCTTCCTGGTAGTTCCCGGTGGCTTCCAGTACGTAGCCGCGGGCGTAATGGGCCTCGATGGTATTCGGTTCCAGGGAGATCGCCAGGCGTGACTGCTCAATGGCCTTTTCCAGGCTGGCGAAGGAACTGACCCCGCTCTGGAAGGAATCAATCAAGATTTCCGTGTAAATGGCATGGGTCAGTCCACTGTTGGGATCGATTTCCAGGGCGCGCTTGATGGCGGCTTCCGCCGCCAGATAGTCTCCCTGACGGGATAGGGCCCAGGCACGCATGGCATGGGCGCGAGGATTGTTGGCGTTGAGTAACAGGGCGGCCTCGGCGCTGTTTTGAGCATCCGGATAACGAGTGGCATAAATCTGCACCCGTGCCAGCGCCACATAGAGCGCATCGTTTTGAGGGTCTGCCTGAATGGCCTGCTGATACAGGTCCATGGCTTGCACTAATTTCCCCTCGCCGAAGGCCGCTTCGGCCTCGGCTACGTAGGACTCAGGGGAACGCGTGGGCGTGGGTGTCGGGACAAAAGGAGGAGGAATCGTGGGCACGATCACCCGTTCCACATAGATCATCATCCCGATCAGGATGGTCAGCATCGACACCAGGAACCAGTTCACGCGGTAGCGCTTGCGGGCCATGCTCCAGCGCGTCTTGCGACGTAGATACATGCAATCATCTTACCTGTAGAGGGGAGGAACGTCAAGCAAGGTTCTTTCTCCTCTAACCCCATTCTTATACCGCTCCTGAGCAGACCTTATGCTAGAATCAGGCCATGCAAATTGATGTGTTCACTTTGCTGCCCGAAGTGTTTACGCCTTATCTGGAGAGCAGTATCCTGCAACGTGCCCGCCAGCGTGGCCTGATTCAGGTGCACCTGCACAATATTCGTGATTGGGCCCAGGATAAACATCGCACCACCGACGATATTCCCTATGGCGGGGGTGGGGGAATGGTGATGAAACCGGAACCGATTGTGCTGGCCGTGGAGTCGGTGTTGGGGGCCGATCGGGAGAATGTGCCGGTGATCCTGCTCTCCCCTCAGGGACGCGTCTTCACCCAGGCAGTGGCTCGTGAACTGGCCGCCTTCCCGCGCCTGGCCCTGATCTGTGGACGCTACGAAGGTGTAGACGAGCGCGTGCGCCTGCTGGTAGCCACCGATGAAATCTCGATCGGAGATTACGTCCTGACCGGCGGAGAATTGCCTGCCCTGGTGATCATTGATGCCGTAACCCGGCTCTTGCCGGGTGCTCTGGGCGATCCCGATGCTGTAGAAGACGATTCCCACGCCAGCGGTTTGCTTGAATATCCCCATTACACCCGTCCCCCGGAGTTTCGTGGGTTGCGCGTGCCAGAGGTGCTCCTCTCCGGCGACCATGCTCGCATTGCCCGCTGGCGGCGGGAACAGTCTCTGCTGCGCACGCTGCAACGCCGCCCCGACTTGCTGGAAAAAGCCAACCTGACGCCCGACGACCGCGCCTTCCTCGAACGTCACTCGTCCAGTTTGTAGGATTTCAAGTCTGCCCTGTCCGTCTGTTATCCCCTTCCCGGAGGCCCTGCATGAACTCCCCCTTTCGCTATGGCAAGATCTTCCTGCTCGGTTTTGGCTTCTTCAGCGTCAGTGTGATCTGGGGCGTGTATAACGCCTTTGTGCCGATCTTTCTGGCCGATCGCTTTCACGTGGCCCCGGCCGTGATTGGCTTCTTCATGACCCTGGATAACATTGCCGCTCTCTTCCTCCAGCCCCCGGTTGGGGCCTGGTCCGATCGCCTGCGCACCCCTATCGGGCGTCGCATGCCCTTCATCCTGATCGGAGCGCCGATCACCGCCCTGGCCTTTGGCCTGATCCCCGTGGCGATGATCCTGCCGTTGTTTGTCGCCTGCACCGCCACCACCATCCTGAGTGCGGCCCTGTGGCGCACCCCGGTCGTCGCCCTGATGCCCGACATCACCCCCTCCCCCTATCGCTCCCAGGCCAACGGCATCATCAACTTCATGGGCGGCATTGGCGCCATTGTTGCCTTGCAGACTGGCGGCCTACTCTACAAGATGAGCCCCAACTTTCCGTTCTGGATGGGGTCTGTTCTGGTCATTCTCTCTGCCCTGATCGTCTTCCTGTTCATTCGTGAACCCAAAGAATACGCCACCTCCGATACCGAAACCCAACCTGGTATGATTGAAAGTCTGCGCGCCGTGATCAACGAGTCAGAAAAAAGCGGTTTGCGCATCCTGCTGGCTATCTTCTTCTGGTTCTTGGGCTTCACCGCTGTCGAAGCCTTTTTCACCCTCTATGCGAAACACCATCTCGGCCTGCACGAAGCCGATGGGGCCACCCTGCTTTCTGTGCTACCGCTCTTCTTCGTCCTGTTCGCCATTCCTTCAGGGTACCTGGCCGGTCGCATGGGGCGTCGCCGCACCATCAGCCTGGGCCTGATCCTCCTGACCGCCGTGTTGCTCCTGCTCTACCTGATCCCGGCCAGGACATTGCTCATCGGCCTGGCGCCCTTGCCGGTCGTTGGCATCCCGCTCGAAGAGGGGGGACCGCGCCTGCTCACCCTGGCCGGCCTGCTGCTCATCTTGGGCGGAATCGGCTGGGCCTTCATCAACATCAACTCGCTCCCAATGGTGGTAGATCTCACCGGCCCGGAACGGGTGGGCACCTACACCGGCCTGTATTACCTCTTCTCCACCCTCTCGGCCATTGTCGGCCCCAACCTGAACGGCCTGGCCATTCAACTCACCCGAGGCGATTACAACGTGATCATGCTCCTGGCGCCCTGCTTTATGCTGATAGCCCTGGTGTTCATGTGGGGTGTGCGGCGTGGCGAAGCGCACCTGGAGGAGGCAGTACCTGCCCGCGGCTAAATGGCGCGTGTCTTCCTCCTCGGCATCCTGCTCGGCTTCCTCGTAGCCTGTGGGCCCCCACCGGCGCCAGACTGTACCCGTTGGGAGGTCTTCTGCGCAGGCCTGGTCACCGCCTATGGTCGCGTAGACGATGGTGGCCTAAATCAACGGACCTGGGAAGGCCTTCAACGGGCGCTCACGGATGGCCTGATCCAGCGGGCCGAAGTGATCGAGAGCGTGGACGCACGGGATTGGGACAAGAACATTGCCTACTTCGCCCAGGCGGGATACGACCTGATCGTGACGGTGGACTACGCCCTGACCGAATCCACCCGCCTCGCTGCGGACAGGTGGCCGGCCGCGGCCTTCCTGGGTGTGGATCAACCCCCGGATGCGGTACCCCGCCCCAACCTGGCGACGATCGTCTTCCCCGAAGACCAGGGCGGATTCCTGGCCGGGGCGCTGGCCGCGCTGATCACCCGCACCGGCCGGGTGGGAGGGGTGTGCGAATCCCAGGATTTCCCCTCGATGTGGCGCTACTGTGAGGGCTTTCGCTTTGGCGCACGTTATATCAACCCCGATCTACGCCCGCGGGTGATCTACAATCAGGAAGACTCCTTTCGCGAACCGTTCCAGAATCCTGAGTGGGGACGCAAACAGGCTGTTTTTTTGATCCAGACCGGGGTAGACGTGCTGTTTGCCGCCGGCGGAGAGACCGCTCGGGCAGCTCTGGAGACGGCGGCCCTCTATCAGGTCTATGGCATTGGCGCCGATGAAGACCAGTTTTACCGCCTGTCGCAGCCAGAGTTTCTGGTCAGCAGTGCCATTAAACGGGCCGACTGGGCTGTCTATGACCTGATCTATCGGGCGCGTCAGCAGGGGGTTTTCCCGCTGGGGGTTCACCAGGGGGCCTATAGCCTGGTCTCCTATCATGCTCAGGAACGGCTGGTGTTACCCACTCTGCGTGAACGCCTGGAGGCGATCCAGCGCGCCCTGGCCGAGGGTAGTTTGCCCACTGGCGTCCCTCCCGAACCGTGAGATCGGCACTGCTGGCCTGTCGGCAAGGCCCGTCCGAGGCCTCCGAGCCTACCATCCACATTTGCCTTGTCACAGACCTTGACAGGCCAGAAAGATGGTGTACAATTATGACAATAATACAATTGTTACAATTGGAGTGGTCTCATCGGATCACATGCCGCATGTCAGACTGAATCTGGAACTGGATTTTCATTCAGGTCTGCCGATCTATCTGCAGATCGTCAACCAGATCGCTGGTCAGGTGAGCACAGGAGTGCTCAAGCCGGGCGATCAACTGCCGACAGTGCGAGCACTGGCCCAGGAGTTACGCGTCAACTTCAATACGGTGGCGCGGGCCTATCGTCTCTTGCATGAAGCACGCCTTCTTTCCACTCAACAGGGGCGCGGCACGTTTGTGCGAGAAGTCCCCTCATCGGAGATGGCCGACCAGATTCAGCGGCATGGATTGGAGGAACTCACCCATCACTTTGTGGAGAACGCTCTTCGATTGGGCGCCTCTCCGGAGGACATCCGTCGAGCAGTGGAGGGCTATCTGGGCACCCTTTCGGCAGGGCGATAACCTGGCGAAAATCGTTCGTTGTATGGATCCTCATGAAAGGAGTAAGCGATGAACACCAAACTGTTTCCATCTGCCGATCGCAATCCTTATCGCATTCCGGGGGTTGCGGTGGCCCTGTTTCTTGTTCTGGTGCTGGTGGCTGCTGCAGGGGCCCTGTGGATGGAGGGACGATTTCCACAAGGGATGGTCCTGACGTGGGTGATCGCAGTGACCATTCTGGCGTTGTATGTTCTGTTGAGCCTTAAGGTAGCGGCTCAATGGGAGAAGGCAGTGGTATTACGCCTGGGGAAATTTCATCGCCTGGCTGGACCGGGTCCGTTCTGGATCATTCCGATTGTGGAAAGCATTCCCTCCTGGGTGGATCATCGGGTGATGGTCACGCCATTTGCGGCGCAGAAGACGTTGACCAAAGACACGGTGCCGGTAGATGTAGATGCAGTGCTCTTCTGGGTGGTGTGGGATGCCGAAAAGGCCGCCCTGGAAGTGGAAAATTACCGTGTAGCCGTGGACTGGGCAGCCCAGACTGCCCTGCGCGATATTATCGGGCGGATGATGCTGGCCGATATTCTGGTCGGGCGCAGCGTAATTGACAAAGAATTGCAGCAGGTGATTGATGAACGCACCACTCCCTGGGGAGTCACGGTGCAATCGGTAGAGATTCGCGATATTGTCATCCCGCAGGAACTGGAGGCGGCCATGTCGCGCCAGGCTCAGGCAGAACGTGAACGCCAGGCACGGGTGATCCTGGGCGAATCCGAAAAGCAGATTGCCGAGTCGTTTGCCGAAGCCGCACGAGCCTATCAGGATAACCCCACTGCTCTGCATCTGCGCGCCATGAATATGCTCTTCGAGGGGTTGAAGGAGAAGGGTGCTCTGATCATTGTCCCCTCTTCGGCGGTAGATACGATGAATCTGGGCGGTCTGAGTGGTCTGACGGCACTGGGTCAGCAATATGGTGGGAAACCATGAGTGGCCTTGTGCAGGATGGGTGTCTGGCCTTTCTGCTCTCTGGTTCTCAAAGTGTCATCTGGTCAGGCAGGTGGCACGCTGAGCGGAGAAGTGCAGGGTGCTGCACCAGAGGTTGACTGTTTTGGTGGTTGTCATGTTCTGACTCGAAGGAGACCGTTTCACGTGAAACCATCGTCTATCGGAGGTGGCTATGTCTACTCGAATGACCATTTTTCTCTCCCTGGCGTTGATCCTGGGAGCCTTGCTGGTGGGTGTCTCGCTCTGGGATCGCCTGCCTGATCCCATGCCTTCGCACTGGAACGCCGCCGGTGAGGTGGATGGATACATGTCTCGTACCTGGGGCGTGTTGCTGATGCCATTGGTGGCTCTGGCCCTGCTCGGTCTGTTCCTGGTTATCCCGACCATTGATCCTTTGCGCAACAATGTTGCCGCCTTCCGGCGGGTCTTCAATCTCTTCGTGGTCGCCATGATGGTCTATCTGGTTTATCTGTATGGGCTGACTCTGCTGGCCGGGTTGGGAGTGCCGATCCAGATGACCCGCCTGATCCTGCCGGCCATGGGGCTGCTCTTCATGGGCATCGGCTATTTGCTCACTCAGGCCAGACGCAATTTCTTCATCGGCATTCGCACCCCCTGGACTCTGGTCAGCGATACAGTGTGGGAACGGACCCATCGCCTGGGGGCCAGGATGTTCATGGCAGCCGGAGGGATCATCATCCTGAGCGTCTTTCTGGGTGAGAGGAGCCTGTGGGTGGTGCTGGCGGCAATCCTGGTGGCGGCGCTGGTGCCGGTCGTCTATTCGTATCTGCTCTGGCGTGGCGAGAATCCCTGACCGGATGCCTCAGGGCACGGTATCTATCGGTTTCACGTGAAACATGGATTGCCCTGTCCCGATGCGGGTCTTTCCCCGTGAGGGGATCGAAACCAGTGTTTCGGAGGGAAGGAAGTCTCCTGGGTTGGATGGGTGCGGGGAGAAGGCGGCCAGCGTTGAACCCTGCCATCGGTACGTTCTTTTTCGGAGATGGGATAACGCCTGCGGTTCAAGGAGACAAAGATGACTGAAACTCTGCAGAAATGGGAATATCGCGTGCAAAAGGTGGGGGGAATCCTGCGTGGCTTCAAACCTGAAGCGCTGGAGGCGCTGCTCAACGAATGGGGCGAAGAAGGATGGGAAGTGATTGCGGTCTATCCAGATGATGGGGGTTCCAGAGTCACTCTGATCGCCCGACGTCCGCTCACACGGGCAGTGCAACGTCTGCGCTCTATGCCTTCCTATCCGAAGGCATAGGAAGGGGGGATTCCCTTGCCTGGATGGAGTTTGCTTTTCCGCAGCTCGGAAGCGTTCCGGGGGAGTGAACCTTCGGGGCGCGGAAGCCCGATCGGGTCCGGGAAGAATCGCCGCAGGGAGGGAAGAGAATCCCCTTCGATAGGCAGTCCCGCCTTAGAACATTTGTTCTGTTCTCTCTGGAAGGTGGAGTGCAGTGGTCAGCCCAAGTGCATGGGCATGATGACGTGCAGGAAGTCCTCATCACCCACCGGGCGGATCACGCCAGGAGCGTTGGGCGCAGTGGTCTCCAGGGCTACGTTGGGGGTTTTGATCACTTCGAGCACTTCTCGCAGGAAGCGGACGTTGAAGGCGATCAGCAGGCCACTGCCATCTACGGTAGCCTCGACGATGGTTTCGTTGCGACCGGTTTCTTCAGAGACGGCGGAAATCTCGACTTCGCCACTGCCGTTGGTGGATTTGATGTCCAGGCGGGCCACGTTAGAGCCCTCGCGGGCGAAGATCTCGGCCTGTTTGCAGGCTTTGAGCAGCGAGGCCGTGGAGACCAGGGTGCGCGAGGTGTAACTGCGGGGGATGATGCTTTCGTAGTCCGGAAAGACCCCGTCAATCAGTTGGGAGACCAGTTCGACGTCTTTGAGATGGAAGATGACCTGTCCGCGACCTTTGGGAACCACCATGTGGAGGATCTCGTCGCCATCGCTGGCGATGCGGGCCAGTTCGTTCAGGGCACGGGCCGGCACGATGATGTGTATCGGCTGGGCGACGGGCTCAGGCAAGAAGCCGCGGCGCACTGACAGACGGAATCCATCGGCCGCCGCCAGGGTGACTTTGTTGTGCTCGACTTTGATGGACACGCCCATCAAGACCGGCCGGGCTTCATCGCTGGAAGCCGCAAAGGTCACCTGGTGGATCATTTCTTTGAAGTCCGCTACTTTGAAGGCGATGGCGCCTTCCAGGTCAGGGACGGGAAGAGGGGGGAATTCCTGAGCATCAATGCATTTCAGGTCGGTGTTGGAAGGGCCGGAGCGGATGTTCAGGGTTTGGGATAAGGCATCCAGGCTCAGCAGGACGTGGTCGCCGGGCAGGGTGTTCACCAGGTCGGCAAAAGTGCGCGCCGGCACAGTGGTGGAGCCTTCTTCTTCGATTCGCGCCGGAATCCAGCAGGTGATGCCCACTTCCAGGTTAGTCGCCGAGAGGCGCAGCCGGCCCTCGTCGGTGGCCAGCAGGACGTTGGCCAGGACCGGCAGGGTGCTGCGTGGGGAGACGGCACGGGAAACGATGCTCAGCCCACGGGCAAGGTGTTCTTGCAAAACAGTCACTTTCATGGCCGAGACCTCTTTGCGAGAAAATTGGATGATTGCCTGGTCAGGTTAAGTATAACATTGAGATCGGCAAAGCGGAGGTATGCCTTTCTATTTTTTTGGCAAAACCCTTGCTTTGTGGTATGATCTCCTCCACACGGATTCCTATGGACGATCGCATTACAATTATCGAAGGCCCCCCTCCCGTGTTTGAAGCGGTTCGTGATGGATGGGCTATGGGTCTCAACGAAGGCCCGCGTCTATCCATTCCGCTGCTCACCCGTCTGCGCACGTTTAACGGTCCGGCCCTGGTCGAGCGATGTCATCGCGCCTGGCGCAACAAGACCGATATTCGGCTCTACTACCGGAATGAAATGGGCATTGAGCAAAGTGCTCCGATTGCTGCAGCCCGTAGCATCTCCACACCTGAAGGGGACGTGCTTCTTCTCTGGGTCTACTTCGACAGCGATCACATTGAGTTTGAATTTGATGCCGGCGAGGACGACTCGGCAGAAGACGAACGGGACTGACCGCTCTCTATATCCACTTCTCCCCCCAGACGTTTTCCTCCTATGGATGCGCTTCTCTCGGATCTCCGAGCCGGTGTGCTCACCCTGACGTTTCACCGGCCCGAGCGCGCCAACGCCCTCACCTTGAACCTGATCACCACCCTGCGCGCGGCCCTGAAGCAGGCGGAACACGACTCTCAGGTACGAGTGGTCGTGATCACCGGTGCCGGACATGCGTTCAGTGCCGGCCACGACGTGCACGAAATGCAGGCGGCCGCTGGCAACGTCTCCTATCGCGAACATTTGCAGGCTACCTACAATCCCCTGATCCTGCATCTATGCACCCTTCCAAAACCCACCCTGGCAGCCGTTCCTGGCACCTGTGCTGGGGCCGGCCTGGGTATCGCTTTGGCCTGTGATCTACGCATTGCCTCGCCTCAGGCCCGTTTTGTGGTTGGCTTCCGCCGTCTGGGGTTGGTGCCCGACAGTGGCGTATCGCTCCTGCTGCCTGCTTTGATTGGGATGGGTCGTGCCCTGGAGTTCTATCTGACTAACGAAGCCATTGATGCCGAAACCGCCTATCGCTGGGGATTGGTCAACCGCATCGTCTCCACCGATCTCATGTCCACAGTGCAGGCCCTAGCCGAACAACTGGCCGCTGGCCCGCTGGAGGTCTTCGGCAAAGCCAGGCATGCCTTCCACCAGGCGGTGATCCCTCACCTGGAGCGCATCCTGGCCCTGGAAGCCGATCTGCAAGAACAGGCTGGCCGCTCGCAGGAACATCGCCGTGCCGTAGAAGCGTTCCTCCGCAAACGCTCCTGAGCGACCGAGGTTTGTTCTCAAAATCCATCCATGACTCTACTGCAAAAACTCTTCACCGCCAAGAACGCGGAGAGCGCAGAGCCGAAAAGGTCAAAATCCGCACCGAACATACCGCCTTTTGCTCAACAGGCAAAACGCTCTGCGTTCTCTGCGCACTCTGCGGTGAAATGATCTTTTGGCAGTGAAGTCATCTATTATTCCGAACCCAGAAAACAACCAACCGCAGAGCGCAGAGCGTTCCACAACCGAAATCTCTGCGCGTTCTGCCGGCGGGGGGATCACACCACCTCGTGAACGCCTGACGCACTTCCCATTCTAATCTAAGCCCCCTTTCTTTCAACGCGGGTATAATCTTGACCATGCTTACCCGTGAAGAAATTGATCGCCTGAACGAAGCATTTGAGAACAGACAACCGCCAGACATCCTGGAATGGGCTTTTCACACCTTTGGCGACGACGAGATTGCCATGAGCTGCTCGTTCCAAACCCAATCCATGGCTTTGCTTCACATGGCTACCCGCCTGAAACCCAATCTGCGCATCTTGTTTCTGGATACCGGCTACCATTTCTGGGAAACCCTTGAATTCCGCGAGCGCATGCAACGGGAATGGAATCTGAATGTGATCGACCTTTACCGTGACTCCCGCTGGGATGTCTTTGTTCGACAACGCGTCCGCACTCTGCCGTTAGAGGATCCCGATCTGTGCTGCTACATCCATAAAGTCCAGCCCATGCAAAAGGCAGTAGCCGGCCTGCGGGCCTGGATCAGCGGCATTCGGCGGGATCAGACTCCCCAGCGCGCTCATGCGCGCATTCTGGAACCCCAGGAAGATGGACTGCTGAAAATCAACCCGCTCCTGAACTGGACTCATGCCCAGGTGATGCAATACATTCAGGATCACCATCTGCCGACTCATCCCCTGACCGGGCGGGGCTATCGCTCGATCGGATGTGCTCCCTGCACCATTCCGGTTGGTGCGGATGCTCCCGAACGGGCCGGACGCTGGGCCGGCCGCAATAAGACGGAATGCGGCCTGCACACTGACCTGTTCAAACAAAAGGAATGGCTGGTCCATGAGTAAGGATGCCTGGCTGGCGGCCAAAGCGCTCACGCCCGAACGCCTGGATCTTGCCCGGCGCGTGGTCGAAGACGTCCGCCGGGGGCGCGATCTGGGTGAAAGTTTACGCGCCCATCCGCTGCCGGGAGGGGGCGTGCTGGCCAAGTCCTTCCTGGTAGCCGCCTATCACCAGATGGTGGCCGAAGGTCAGATCGAGCCCGATGCCTCCCTGCTGGATCGCTTGCGCATGAAACCCATTCGCACCCTGTCGGGCGTAACCACGGTCACCGTGCTCACCAAACCTTATCCCTGCCCGGGGAAATGCATCTTCTGCCCCACCGACGTGCGCATGCCCAAAAGTTACCTCCCTGATGAGCCGGGGGCCATGCGGGGGCTGGAACATCAATTCGACCCCTATGAACAGGTGCGTTCACGCATCAGCCAGTTAGAAGCGGTTGGACATCCCACCGACAAGATCGAATTGCTCATCCTGGGGGGCACCTGGAGCGCTTATCGCCGCGATTATCAGGAGTGGTTCGTGGCTCGTTGCTTCGATGCCCTGAACGAGACACCCCGCCCTCCCGCCGATCAGGACTATCTGCAGACTCGCTTACCCAACGCCCCGGCGCCAGCGGTCAACCTGACGGAGATTCACCTGCGCAACGAAACGGCGCGCCATCGCAACGTCGGCCTGGTGATCGAAACCCGACCCGATGAGGTGACCCCCGACGAGATTCGCCATTTACGCGCTCTGGGCGTGACCAAAGTCCAGTTGGGTGCACAAAGCCTGGATGATTCCATCCTCCAACGCAACCAGCGCGGCCATGACGTGGCCTGCACTCGTCGGGCCGTGGCCCTGCTGCGCGCAGCCGGCTTTAAGATCGTGTTGCACTGGATGCCCAACCTGTTGGGCGCTACCCCCGACTCGGATCGGGCTGATTTTGCCCGCCTGTGGCAGGGCCTTTGCCCGGACGAGATCAAAATCTACCCCACCCAATTGCTGGCCAATGCTGAACTCTACGAGTACTGGAAGCGGGGCGAATATCAACCTTATACTACCGCTGAATTGATTGATCTGCTGGCTGACATCAAAGCGACCATTCCACGATATTGCCGGGTCAATCGCGTCATTCGTGACATCCCGTCCACTCATGTGGTGGAAGGCAATCGCCGCACCTCCCTGCGCCAGGACGTGGAAATCGAAATGCGCCGACGTGGCACGCCTTGCCAGTGTATCCGTTGTCGTGAGGTGCGCGGACACACCGTCCGACCCGGTCAGTTAACACTGGACGATCTGGTCTATCGGGCCGATGGCGCCGAGGAGCATTTTCTCTCGTTCGTCACACCCGATGACCGCCTGGCCGGGTTTGTGCGCCTTTCCCTGCCCCTCCCTGGCGCTCCAGACACGGGCTTGAGCGAATTGAAAGGGGCGGCCCTGATCCGCGAATTGCACGTCTACGGCCCGTCGTTGCCAGTCGGGGCCGAGCGCCAGGGAGCAGCGCAACACATCGGTCTGGGGACGCGCCTGCTGGCGGAGGCCGAGCAAGTTGCCCGCTCACGAGGCTTTCGTCGCATGGCGGTGATCGCGGCCGTAGGCACGCGTCCCTACTACCTTGAGCGTGGCTTCCGGCGTGGCGAGTTATATCTGCTCAAATCGCTCTAAAACTGTTCTGCGCATGTATCCATGAGCGTCTATCCATCTCTCTTCTGGATTTTCTTGAAGGTCAACCTGCTCAGCACATCTGGACCGGCCTCTGTGGGATTGCTGTACAACGAAATCGTCGGCAAATGGATCACAGAGGCTCAATTTGTGCAGGCCGTAGGCTTTGCCTCGGTGCTACCTGGCTCAGACGCGTTGCAACTGGCCATGTACATCGGCTATGCGGTCGGAGGAATCCCCGGTGGGCTGGTCGCCTTGCTGGCCTCCATCCTTCCTCCTACTGTCCTGATCCTGGGGATTGTGATGCTCCTGCATCGGATTCGCCGCGAGGCCTGGGTGTCCAGTTTCATCGAAGGATTGACCCCGGCCATCTCGGTGGTGATCCTGTTTGCGGCCTGGAAAATCTTTCAAAAGGGCGGTGAAACCGGCTGGCAGGGGTGGTTGCTAGGCGCGATGAGTCTGGTGGCTCTGCTATTCCAGGTTCCGCCGCGCATTGTGGTTGTGGTCGCGGCGTTGATCGGGATGATCTTTTTCTCATGAAATCACCTTCTCGCATCTTGATCTGGTGGAAGTTGCTGTGGATGTTTTTGAAGGTGAACCTGCTTTCACCTTCAGGGCCGGCTTCAATTGGCTTGCTTTACAAAGAAGCGGTCGGTTCGATCATGAGCGAGGAGCGTTTTGTCGAAGCAGTTGGCTTCTCTAACATGCTGCCGGGCAGTGAAGCCCTAAAACTGGCCATGTTTGTCGGGTATGCCGCCGGTGGCATTCCCGGCATTCTCACCGCCCTGCTGGGAGCGGTTTTGCCCCCTACCGTCATGATGCTGGTGGTTGCCTTCGTCTTGCAGCAATTTCAACACGAAAACTGGCTGAAAGGCTTCGTGGCCGGGATGAGCCCTGCGGTAGCAGCCCTGATGATCACTGTGGCCTGGGAACTGGCAGGCACCACCCGCAGCAAACGGATCTCCTTTCGTTTTCTGTTGATTGCTGGTCTGAGTGCCCTGGCCTTGGTGTTCGACGTCACCCCGCCGCTGGTGCTGATCGGGGCGGGAATTCTGGGCATTGTGCTGTATCGGTAGGTGAATCGTGTCCCCGGCGTTGTATATCTTTACCAATGGACGTCCAACAACGTTCCCGGCGATTGACTACGGAGCCCGGCTCGGCACCATCTTTACAGACATGCCTGTGCGTTTAGTGGGCCTCGAGGAACAACCATCGCCATCGCAGATTGACGAGGAAAAACATCCCCTGGAAGAGGCCTTCTCGCGAGCCGTGCAGGCTTTTGAAGAACAGGGCTTGTCTTACTCGCTGGAGATTGTACGCGGTCAGGCAGAAGAGGTGATTCCCCGACAAGTGGCCGGACAGGAAGCCCTGATCGTGGTTGGTCCGCTGGGACGTCCCCCATTGAAGCGCCTGCTGGCTGGCCGTTCGTTTCGGCATTTGATGGAGCAGGTGAGCGAGCCGATGATCTATGTTCCCAAAGTCCAATGGCCCCTGGCGCGCATCCTGGTGTGTGTGGGTGGACTGGGCTATCAGGTGACTGCAGAGAATGTGGCCATCCGTCTGGCGGTTGCCATGCAGGCCGAGATGGTGTTGCTGACTGTCATTCCACCGATTGACCTGGATTATCCGGAAGCGCGTCAGGTGCGCGAACACTGGCATCAGTTGTTAGAGACGGATACGCTGGTCGGTCGGACGTTGCGTCGTGGTCTGGAGATCGCTCATCAAGCCGGTTTACGTGCCTCCGTCAAGATCCGCAAGGGGATGGTGATTGAAGAGATTGTGAACGAAATCAAGGAGGGAAACTACGATCTGGTCTGTATGGGTTCCCCGTATAGCAGTCATTCCCTGCGACATCTGTATACGCCCAATGTCACCGCCGAGGTCGCTGAACGGGACCTGTTGCCCGTTCTCACCGCCCGCTATCGCCCAGCGTAGTAGCGGCGGACTTTATGTCCGCCGACCTGATGTCCGCCGACCTGATGTCCGCCGACCTGATGTCCGCCGGCCTGATGTCCGCCGACCTGATGTCCGCCGACCTGATGTCCGCCGACCTGATGTCCGCCGGTGCGGACGAGACGTCTACGTTCCCAGGGGCGGCGGTCAATTCAGTTTCACCCAGTATTTAGCGGCGACGTTCCCACTCTTCGATGGCGGCTCGCAGGATGGCTCGTATCTCCGGGTCGGGCACTTCGTCTATGCCAGCGAATTTCTGCAATCCGACCCAGACGATCACCCCACCCTGCGGTGACTCTTGTAAGCGGATGCTCCGATGGGCCAGGGGAGAGGCCGCCAGCCGGGCTTGCAGGATGGTATTGATCTCCTCCACAATGCTAAGATTCGTGGCGGGTTTATGTTGTTCCGACTCGAAGAGCGGCGAGGGGATCGGCGATACTGGCCGGGCCGGACGCAGGACTGGTTCGCTGACTGGTTGGGAGCCGGGGAGGTCTCGAGAAGGTGGAGAATCCGGTCGGGGGGGAGTCGAAGTTGTCGGGGAGGAGACCGGGGCAGAGCCGGGAACTGCGCCGGGAGATGGCGAGGCCGGCCGGGGCGGAGTTTGATCCGCCGAGGGGGGGACCGTAGCGCTGGGGGGCGAGGAAGCCGGCCGGGGTGGAGTCGGAGCCGCCGGGCGTCCTTCCAGCCAGGGGCGCATCAGCGCCAGGAGCGTCAGTAAACGCTTGCGATGGGGTTCCGCCAGGGGGTCCACTTCCACCGCCTGTTCGTCTAGTTCGAGATGGGGCTGGTGATGTTCATCGAGCCACAGGCGCAGCAGAGTCTTGCCTGTCTTCGGGGACGAAGCCGGGGGGGCGACGCGTTTCATCTGAAGAAGACGTTCGGCCTCGGCTTGTGCCTGCTGTATGGCACGAGCGGCTTTTTCTTCCACCTGCCTGATCTTCTTATCGGCATTGCGTCTGGAGTCGAAAAAGCCGATCACCCAGCCCAGCAGCAGAGCCACCAATCCAATCAGGATGCGCAAGAGTCCTTCAGTAATTTCAGGCATGGTTTCTCAAAGGTTGACAGGTCGGGCACAGATGCGTGCCGCGCTGACCCAGACGGATTTTGACAATCGCTGTGCCACACACCGGGCAGGGTTGGCCGGTGCGCCCGTAGGCTCGAAAATGGTTCTGAAACTCACCGCCGCGATAGACCCAGTCAATCGAGGCCCCGTTGCGCCGAATGCCCTCTTGTAAGACGGCTTGAATGGCTTGATGCAATCGTCTGGCTTCGTAGCGGGTCACGGTGTGCGAGAGGGTACACGGGTGCAGGCCTGCCATGTGCAGCGCTTCATCGGTATAAATATTGCCCAGGCCAGCCAGGAAGGTTTGATCGAGCAGCAACGGCTTGAGCATGCGACGATAGCGATGCAACCGTTCATACAGCCCATCTGCAGTGAAGGTCTCTGAAAGCGGCTCCGGACCGAGGTTGCCTGTCACCAGGGCCGGATCGTCAGTCAACCAGACGCGCCCGAACTTGCGTGGGTCGTTGAAGATCAGAGCCTGCTCCCGGTGCGACGCCGCCGGGCCGCCGCGCAGATTCAGGCGTAGGCGTTCGTGTTTGCTGGCCAGTGACTGCGGGTCCTGAATCAACAGATCGCCACTCATCCGCAAATGGATGAAGAGATACTGGTCCGAAAGACGCAAGACCAGGAATTTGCCACGTCGCCCGATCTCCTGGATCATCTGCCCGCGAATGCGCTGGCAAAAGTCCCTGACCGATGGATAGGCCACCGTGCGCTCCCAGTGAATGTCGGCGCTGACGATTGCTGTCCCTACCAGGGCGGAACGCAACTGTCGGGCAAAAGTGTCCACTTCGGGCAATTCGGGCATGGCGGTTTAAGGTTCGAGACCACTCACTCGTTGAACAATTCGCCCACGCTACGCCCTTCATGGGCACGCAGGATCACTTCACCCAGCAAGGCCGAGACGGTGATGATAGTAATGCGATCTTGAAGATATTGCATCTTGTGCGGTGGGATGGGGATGGTATCGGTGGTGATAATGTGCTTGATCGGCAGGGAGGCCAGTCGCTGGGCGGCATTTTGGGAGAGCACCGGGTGAATGAACGCCAGATACACATCGCGCGCGCCGTGCTTCTTGACCAGTTCCACGGCTTGTTGAACGGATCCGCCGGTATCCACTTCATCGTCCACGATGATCACATCTCGATCGTTCACCTCACCGATCAGGGTCAGGGCCTCGGTTTTGACGTTGTTGCCCACGCGGCGTTTTTCCACAAAGGCGATGGGCATGTCCAGGTCAGCCGCGTAATTGCGACCTTTCTTGGCAAAGCCCAGGTCGGCAGCCACCACTACCGGGTCCTTCATGAAGGGACGCAGGTGGGTCTGAATGTGGTGGGTCACCAGCGTGGACGCGCTCAACACATCGCCAGGAATGGAAAAGAAGCCCTGAATCTGACCAGCATGGGGGTCGAGAGTCATATACCGGTCGGCGCCGGCCACTTCGATCATATCCGCCACCAGGCGGGCAGTGATAGGCACCCGCGGCTGATCTTTCTTATCGGATCGCCCGTAGCACAGGTAGGGGATGACGGCGGTAATGCGAGCCGCCGAATCCAGCCGCAGGGTCTGGATCATGATCAGCAACTCCATCAGGTTGCGATGCACAGGCGAGGAGGTGGTCTGGATCACATACACATCCTGTCCGCGCACGCTGCTGTGGAGCCGCACGAACAGATTTTCGTTGGGGAATTCGATCACATCCCGTCCGCACAGGGTCAGGCCCAGATACTCCGAAATCTTTTGAGCCAGTTCAGGCGAGCCTGTTCCAGCATACAATTTGATTTCCCCATATACCTTCATCTCATGGGAAAGATGGGGCATTTCTCCTCTCCTTTGTGTAAAGTCGCTTATCGGCCATCTATCAGAGATTGCACGGCCTCCCACGGGGAGAGACGGCGTTCCTGGACTTGCTGCAAGAGGGACTCAAACTCCGCCTGCGGGACCGCGGCCCGGAAACGGGACATCAACGCCTCCCGCAGGAGCGCTTCTACCTCGGACTTCAGGCGGGCGCGCTCTCGAACGGCCCATTCTCCACTCCGACGAAGATGCTCCCCATGGGCGGTGATATGGCCGATCAATTCTTCGATCCCTTTTCCTTCGGTGGCCACCGTTCGCTGAATGGGAGGAATCCAGGTAGTTTCAGAAGCAGGCTGCAGCGCTACATCTACCTGCTCCAGCCGTCCATGATGGCGCATCACCCGCTGGCCAGGGCGAGCCAGTTCGAGCATGGAACGCAAGGCTTTCTCGGTGCTTTCCACGCCGGGGCGATCGGCCTTGTTGAGTACCAGAATATCGGCGATCTCCAGGATGCCGGCTTTGATAGCCTGAATATCATCCCCCAAACCGGGCACTTCCACCACCAGGGTTGTGTGGGCCAGGCGTGCTACATCCACCTCGCCCTGTCCTGCGCCGACGGTTTCGATCAATAGGATATCGTACCCCACAGCATCCAGCACCTGGGCCATGGCTGCCGTGGACTGGGCCAGGCCGCCCAGGGAACCGCGCGAGGCCATGGAGCGGATAAACACCCCAGCGTCGCCGGCCAGGTCGCGCATCCGAACCCGGTCACCCAGGATGGCTCCGCCGGTGAACGGGCTGGAGGGGTCCACGGCCAGCACAGCCACCCGCCTGCCCTGGCGGCGATAGTGAAGTGCCAATTGATTCACCAGAGAAGATTTTCCTGTGCCTGGGGCGCCGGTGATCCCGATCCAATGCGCCCGGCCGGTTTGTGCAAAAAGCCTGTTCAGAGCTGCCTGCCCCTCGGCGGTTTGGTTTTCCACATGAGTCAGCAAACGAGCCAGGGCCAGGCGATCCCCTTGAAGCGCTGCTTCTACCAAATTCATCTCTTCTTCGTCAAGGGTGGGGCGCCCAGTTATGCCTGGCGCACCGCACCTGCCACTGCTTCGTGAATATCATGGATGATCTGTTCGGTGGAGGCGCCCGGCCCGTAGACGGCATAGACTCCCATCTCCTTCAGACGGGGCACATCCTCGTCAGGGATAATGCCGCCCACGAACACCTTTACGTGATCCTGCCCATTCGCCTTCAACAACTCCAGCACTCGTGGCACCAGAGCCATGTGTGCACCCGATAGGATCGAAAGCCCGACCACATCCACATCCTCTTGCAGGGCTGCCTCGGCGATCATCTCCGGCGTCTGCCGCAGGCCGGTGTAGATCACCTCCATGCCGGCATCGCGCAGCGCGCGTGCGACCACTTTCGCCCCACGATCGTGACCGTCCAGACCGGGTTTGGCCACCAGCACTCGGATTTTTCTCTCGGTCATGTCACCTCCATCTCTAAGAGGCTTCATCCTCTTGCCTGCCATGCTGCCCAGGCGAGAAGGCCAATCTCTCGATCTGTTGATTCAGCACAAATCCCTGGGATTGGGTCGCTACCTCACCATGCCCTCTCGGGGGCTACTGTGTTGCCAGACAGACAGGCATGGAAATTATACTACGGAGCATATACTCCAGGATTTGATGATACAATGACGTGTGCACTCAAATTTTGTCAGGAAACACTCGCCGCTTTCCTCGCCAAATGCCGCAACGTCAAAAACATCTGCGTACTCTGCGTACTCTGCGGATGCCTTTCTTCACCACTTGACAACTTTTGCATGCACACCGCGCCCGAGTGTGCACTCCAATCTTGTCAGGAAACACCCACCGCTTTCCTCGCCAAATGCCGCAACGTCAAAAACATCTGCGTAATCTGCGTACTCTGCGGATGCCTTTCTTCACCACTTGACAACTTTTGCATGCACACTACAATGACCATGTTTTGAGTATAGCAAAACTGCATGAGGCATTGTATATCGAGCCCTGTCTGGACAGGCATCCATCCTTGCCTGGCTCTCGGTGGCACTGCCGACCAGGGATTTTGAACCATCCCAGCGCAACCATCCCCACGTTATCCTTTCCAGGCCAGTCTTATAGTGAACCGGAGATTCGCCTGTGCCCAGGTGATTCGGGTGGCTCATGACACCTGGTAGATCGTTGTCGGCTCCCCATTGTCCACCGGCAATAGCCAGGACAGTAGCACCCGAGGACACCGTTGGCAGCCCATGTGCGACGTGCAGGAACTGGAACAAGGGTGAGAGCGTCTTTATCGCAGGAGATAGCCCTGTCACCTAATGAGGGAGATGAGCATGAAACAAGATCGTTTTCTTTTCGGCATCCTGATAGGCATCGGCCTGCTTATGCTTCTGGCGATTGTCTTGTTTTTCCTTCGTCAGCGAAGCGTTCTGGAGTATGGGACGGAAGGCTCGCCGGAAGGAGTGGTGCGCAACTACATGGTTGCGGTTTTGCGCAAAGAATATGAACGTGCTTACAGTTACCTGGCCGATGACCCTGGCAAACCTTCGCTGATTGAGTTCAAAAAAGCCTTCATACGCAATCTGAGCGCAGCCAACATTGGCGTGGATATTGGCGCAACCGAAATCGCCGGCGACGAGGCCTATGTGACGATCTACATCCAATACCAGAGCAGTGACCCCTTCTCCTCTGGTTATCGCAACCAGGAACAGGCTGTGCTGGTGCGCCAGGGCGATGCGTGGAAGATTCGACAAATGCCTGGGTACTTCTGGTCCTGGGAATGGTTCCAGCCGACACCGGCTCCACTGTTTACCCCGTGAATGGAGGCTCTATGCGCACCATTCGACGTATTTATTTTTACGCTGTAGCCCTGATCAGCCTGGAGGTGGTGATCTGGGGAAGCATCAGCCTGTTGCGCAGCCTTTTCGCCTCTCCACAACTGGTCTCTGGGGGAGATGTTCTGGCGCGTGCCCTGGCCCTGATCCTGGTGGGAATCCCGGTCTTTACAGGTCACTGGCTCTGGGTGCAGCGAACCGCCATGCTGGAAGAGGAAGAGCGCAATTCCCCTATCCGCGCGCTCTTTCTCTACACGGCTCTGCTGGTGACTCTGATCCCGGCTGCGCAAAATCTGCTGGCCTTAATCAATCGCCTGTTCTACGCCTGGGGTGGGCTGAACTCTACCGATGCCCTCCTGGGGGGCCAGCAAACCTGGTTCGACAACCTGATTGCTATTCTGATCAATGGCCTCATCGCTGTATACCTGTTCCACGTCTTGCGTCAAACCTGGGCCACTTTGTCACAGGTGGACCTGTATGCCGGCATTCGTCGCCTGTATCGCTACCTGTGGTTACTCTACAGTCTGATCCTGACCATTTTTGGCATCCAGCAACTCTTGCAGTTTGTCTTGTATGTGCCGACTGCAACCGTGCTTTTTGAGAAAAGTGCAGCCTTTTACAACGGCCTATCGCTGACCCTGGTTGGTTTGCCGTTATGGTATTTCACCTGGCGCATCTGCCAGAAAGCCACCCGCCAGCGCGAAGAGCGGTATTCCTATCTGCGGTTGGGGATGCTCTTCCTGCTTACCCTGGCAGGAATGGCTGTCACTCTCGTGGCCGGTGACATTCTGCTGGCCCACTTCCTGCGCTGGACTCTGGGCGAGGCACTCACGCCTGCGGAGTTTCTGGCGCTTGTCAGTGGCCCGCTCTCCATCGGCCTGCCTGCGGCAGTGGTTTGGGCTTACTATGGTTTCTGGTTGAAACACGATCTGCAAATCTTTCCCGACGAAACCCGTCGCCAGGAGATTCTTCGCCTGTATTTCTATCTTCGCTCGCTCACGGGTTTGGGGATTACGTTCGTTGGGGTATCGCTCCTGGGTTCCTTCCTGATCAACTCGCTGATCGGTCACCAGGTGTGGGGAGACATCTTGCGCGCCAGTCTCAGCAACGCCATTGCTCTTCTGGCTATTGGTCTACCGCTGTGGTTGCGCACCTGGCTACCCATGCAGGAACAGGCCCATGCTTCAGGCATGACTGGTGACCTGGCTCGTCGTTCCTGGATTCGTAAGGGGTATCTGTATCTGGCGTTGTTCCTGGCCTTGCTCGGTGGTATGTTCACATTCACAGCCGTGATCTTCCGTCCCTTACAAGCCCTCTTAGGCGACCAGAGCCTTGACCGGGTGGCCTGGGTGAACTCGATCAAAGACGCGGGGCTGTTTCTGGTCGTCCTGTTCTATCACCTGCACTGCCTGCGGGCGGATGGGGCTGAGACCGCTCGCGCTCTGTTTGAACGCCATGCAGCCTTTCACGTGCTGGCTTTTGCCGAGCCTGGTAGCCCTCTCGCCAGCGTTCTGCCCATCGAAATCGAGAAACACGCGCCAGGGATGCGTTTGACTGTGGTCAATCCCCAGGTCGTAGAGTATCCCTTCTCCCCTCCACCCCATTTTCCGCCGGTGCGGGCGGTCGTCCTGCCTTCGGACCTGGCTGTGATTCCACCCAGGGTGGTGCAAACCTTTCTAACTTCTTTCCAGGGACCTGTGCTCATTGCCTCGCTGGAACAACCGCGTATTCTGTGGATAGGTGGCTCAAAGCCGGTGGAATCCGTGGCAATGGCTCTGCGCCAGATGAGCGAAGGGCAAGAGGTACGCCCATCCACAGGTACCTCTCCCTGGATGATTGTGGTCTATCTGTTTGCTGCCTTGTTTGGTCTGCAATTGCTGATGTTCCTGCTGGCGTTGGGGATCTCTTTGACCAGCATAGATTAGACATCGCTGTATCTTTGCTCCCTTGTGCCTGACGCTTGATAGGATAGGTTTTTTGATAGATGTAGTCTGCTAGTCGTACCGTCAGGCTCTACCTGGCAAGGCCGACCACAGGTCGACGGTACAGGTTTGTCCTTTGCATCAAAAGGATCACTATGTTTGCACTTTAACAACTGAATAAGGTAGGCATGGCTCAAACCGGGGATAATAAGGTTTGCGGAAACCAAACCCTGGAGGGAACC
>FWWL01001135.1_pt1 | contig 65931 bp, 53 predicted proteins | sample 2228331 | NCBI WGS metagenome assembly FWWL01 (sample SAMEA103939775, study PRJEB20133) | metagenome
CTTGACTCCTTTATCTATCCTCGCGGTACTGGGAGACATGAACTCCACAATCACATCTGGGTAGCGACCCCCTTCTTGCCAAACGACCCAGCCCTGTCGTTCTCTTGTCCCGTCTACATCCAGGACAGCAAAGAAATCAGGGCCGCGAAAGTCTTTGTTTCTAACTTGTTCGCTGCTGTAGTAAATAAACATATTGCCGCCCGTATAGAAATCATTGCGATCGCTCCAAGCTTGTTGCAATGACCGAATCAGGACGTTCATAGCAATGCGGTGGCGGTTGGTCTCCAAGGGTTCTCCATCGTCAAAAATCAAGTCCGTCGGCGGCATGGGGGGTTCCCAGTCTGGCTCCACGGGGGTGTCCGGGCAAGTCTGGGCAGTGAGTTCTACTGACATTTTCGGTTCCCCATTTTCTGGTAATTCTTGTTGATGATTATATCCCAACCAACAAATAGCTGGCAGCTTCATCGAAAGTACAATTTGAGCGATTTTGTTCCGTAGAACCTGGGAGTAGACAATGCTCACCAGCTTTCGTTTAAAGCTATGTAATAAGATGTAATAAGTTAGATATTAGCCTCAATTTTTGCTGATTTGCTCACCGATTTGATTACCGATTTCACTACTTTCAGGTTCTACTTTCAGGTTAGTTTATTTATCATCGCTAAATAAACCCATCCAAGGGCCTAAGATCGCCCCAAAAATAAAGCCACCGGCATGAGCCCAGTAAGCCACACTTCCTGGGACGTTAATGCTGGTTCCAGGCAAGCTGGCAATGCCATAAAATGCTTGTTGAATAAACCAAAGTCCCAGGAATAAAAAAGCAGGAATTCTGACGGTCGTAAAGATAAAATATAACGGAATTAAGGTGACAATTTTCGCTTGAGGATATTTAAGAATATAAGCACCCATCACGCCTGCGATCGCCCCTGAAGCCCCCAGAGAAGGAGTCGCAGAATCCATAGAAAAAAACCAGTGGGCTAATGCGGCCAAAGCACCACAAATTAAATAAAATAGCAGATATTTAATATGCCCCAAAGAATCTTCGATATTATTGCCAAAAATCCACAAAAACAGCATATTTCCGCCGAGGTGTAGCCAGCCTCCGTGGAGAAATTGAGAAGAAAATAAAGTAATCCACTCCCCTTGAGGGTTGGCGGTCAACTGTTCCGGCACTACCGCCCAAGCTTGGAAAAACTGCTCTAACTGCCCTTGCTGTTGTAAATGGATCTCAAAGACAAACACTAAAATATTGACAATGATTAACCCGTAGGTTACGAATGGAGTAATCGTTGTTGGATTTTCATCTCTTAAGGGAACCACAGTGGTGAAATCCTCTTTTCTCTTTTTCTTTACAATAACTTATTTAATTGTCTGATGTCTTGCTGGCGCTAGAAGATCGGCGACTTGCGGTCATAAAAACACCTCTAGACCCGGTGAAGAGTCTAGAGGTGTTTTTCAGATTTATTAATCGAGGTAATCGCCATTTGCGAAGCTTCCCAGAGGGAATCTTCGGATTTTACTGATGGCGATAAAGCCTTCTTTGGGGTTTACCAGCCTTTTTCAGCTTGTTCCAAGACGTAGGCAGCGACGTTTTCAATATCAGCATCGCTCAAACGACCACCAAATGCAGGCATGGCACCTTTGCCTTTTGTCACCTGGCTGATGATGGCTTCTTTAGAATACATCCCGTAAGTTTCTAAGGCATCTTTTTTCAGGGTTTTGGCGGCCATGACCACGTTACCCCCACCCATGTGGCAAGCGGTGCAGTTGGCGGTAAAGATTTTGGCGCCAGCGGCAGTGTCAGCAGCTTGGGCAGCAGGAACGAACGTCACAGTCAGGACGGCGATCGCAACCAAGAAAATTGATAATAGTTTCTTCAAAGTGGCTCTCCTCTTCATAAATAGAGACAAATCTGTCAAATCGTATTGTATATCGTCAGGGTGACAACAATGTGAACCCGTGATTAAAATCTTCGGAGTATCTCCAGTAACTGGCGCATCCCTTTGGGATTCCCTGAAAGCCTGAATCATCGGTTGCCCAGGACAAGATTTTGAGGAGCGGAATGTTGGCAAGTAGGCGATTTCCCGAATCACAAATCCTTTCGACTCTTTTCGGGCAATAAGCCACCACAAAAAAACTCACACAATTTGGTGAATTAACTGAAAATAAGTCTGAATTAGATTTAAAGCAGATTTCCCAGAATCGGAAATTTAGAGGCCAAAAGTGTCAGAACCCCATCCGGGAGCTTTTTCGGCGGAACGAAGCAGAAAAGCCGATAGATTTTCCACTTGTTCTGTAGACAGCCAAGTCTCCGGTACTTCCCGACACCAGAAGTTTTCCCCCATACCATCGTAAGTGGTGGGATGGCGTAAGTAGGCGACTAAAGCATTGATATTATCCCGTGGAGGTGTTGCCCCTTTGAGGCTTTCCATTGATAATGTCACCGAGGGAACGGGTAAATTAGAACCCCCCACATGGCAATTCATACAATTTTGTAAAAACAGACTTTTGCCCTCAGAAATTTGGCTAGGAGAAAATAAGCGAGTTTCTCCTGCTTCATTTACTTTCAAGGGTACAGGTTCAGTAACTTGTAAATAGCGCCGCAGATAAGGTTCAATCGATTCTGCCTGGGCGGGTTGAGTCCAAATCATTACCCCTAAAATCGCTACCAAAAGAATCAGAAAATTACGCATGAAGCAGGATTGATATAGACGCCACATTGTTTATTGCTTGCAAATCTGTAATGAGGTTTTATTTATGAATTGGGTAGAATTGGGTAATTATTAATCACCAGGAAGAATCAACCATTTTCCCCAGAGGTGAAAAATTTAATTCCTCATCGGTCATTAACAATTACCCATAACCAGTTGCGGAATCTCCGCATCACCGGGTTAATTAACGCACGGTTTTACCACCGCCCCACTTGACGTTGACTTTGGGTTCTACAAGCATGAAACTGGCGATCGCATAGAGATCATCTTCAGTCAGATTTCTCATTTCCGCGAAAATATCCGCACTCTTGATGCTGGGGTGGGTTTCAGAAATATCATACTCCCCATCATAGCTGGTGGGATTTTTCATATAATCGATCAACGATTCGATATTATTGCGCGGAGGGGTTGCTAGAGCCAAAGATTCAAGATCGAGTCCCACGTTGTAGTCGGTCTTGGTAATTCCCTCAAGGTGGCATTGAGAGCAAACACTAATAAATAGACGTTTGCCTTTCTCGACTTCTTTTTCGGTGACAACAACCGTATCCCCGGTCGCATTCAGAGGCAAAGTCCGCACTTCGGTGGACAGTTGCACCGCAGCAGCACTATTGACAAACACTTGGAAAGCGAAAAATACCGTGGCAACAGCCAGCATGATAGATCTTTTTACCATAGTTTTCCTCAAGATCAGCGTTTTTGGCAGGATTAACAAAGTGAGCCGGAGATTGCGATGTTACGTTTGCTCAAGCAAACATCGGACTTGCTCCACAGGGAGTTGATGGTCGAATGCTATCTCTGCAATCGATAAATCGGCAAATCGGCAAAACCCATGACAATCGGTTTCCGCAACTGATGATTGCTCTCATCCAATATCAATATCATGCCACTGCACGGGATTTTTCCCAAAATATCTTTGAGAGAATCTTGGAGAGAATATTTGAGAGAATATATGTCACCTGGGCAGTTGCCCATCCTTGAGAATGCCTGATTTCTGAGAACTGAAGCAATTTTGGCCAGCGCTCGCAGCGCCCGCGGAGATAGTTGGTTGGGAGTTGGTCGGGGCAACGCTCGACTGCCCCGAACCTGGATAGCAGCGAGTTTGCTAGGGTTTCGCTTCAGTAGCGATCGCCGCAGAAGTGAGAACTGAGTCAGAAAGCGTATGACTCAACTCCAGTTGAGGCAATGAGAGTCGGTGAGATAAGGGAGTCTGAGGCTGATGCAGGCAAATCAGTTGCGCTAAAGTTTTCTTAAGCTGGGTGCGCGGGACAATTAAGTCCACAAAGCCATGAGACTGCAAATCTTCCGCGGTTTGGAATTCTTCGGGTAATTTTTCTCGTAGGGTTTGTTCAATCACTCTTCGTCCGGCAAAGCCAATGGTGGCTTTGGGTTCTGAGATAATTAAATCCCCTAACATGGCGAAACTGGCGGTGACTCCCCCAGTGGTGGGATGAGTGAGTACGGGAATATATAGTAATCTAGCTGCGCGATGGCGTTCCAGGGCGCCAGAAATTTTCGCCATTTGCATCAGACTGAGCATTCCTTCTTGCATCCGGGCGCCCCCAGAGGCACAGACAATTACTAAGGGTAAGCGTTCGCGGGTGGCTTTTTCCGTTAAACGAGTCAGTTTTTCCCCGACTACGGAACCCATGCTGCCCCCCATGAACTGAAAGTCCATGACTCCTAATGCGACAGGCAGCCCATCCATTTTACCCAGTCCAGTTTGCACGGCGTCGGCAAGTCCGGTTTTTTCTTGGTATTCGCGGAGGCGATCGCTGTATGGTTTGCGATCGCGAAACTTCAGGGCATCCACAGGTGCCAGATGTTCATCCATTGGCATCCAAGTTTTGGCATCAATCAGTTGACGGATCCGTTCATAACTATCTACCCGCAGATGATGTCCGCATTCTAAACAGACCATTTGATTTCCTAGAAGGTCTTTGGTGTAGGTTAAGGCGCCACACTCAGGACATTTTGTCCAGAGTCCTTCGGCAATATCCCGTTCTTGCCGTTCTTGGGCCATTGACCCAGTTTTTTTTCGATTCGCAAACCAGTCAAATAAAGACATAAAAACAATGAATCCCTTTTTCTTTTAGCATTTCAGTTTTGGGCGATGTTTCTGGAATCCCGCCATTCAATGATTGATCAGGCGATCGCGGCGGTGAGGCGATTCGTCCCTGAATGAGTCGATCTTCCGTAATGAGTGTTCTATACAATTAAATTTCCATAAGGCAATATCTGCCCAAAATCATTTACAGGAAGTTACTCCGATGATTCACTCAACTCATCCTCTAAGGGACTGAGTAAAAGTAATGCAGTCCAACCCTCCTCTGACCGCACTTGTAAGGCGGCTGGAGAACCACTCCCCAAACAGGGTGCAATTCCCAAATCCAGAATTCGACTAGGGATTTGATGCGCCGCCAGTAATTGCTGCATCAACTCCGCTTCCCAGCGATGGTTTGTTTGCTTAATTGTGATCCAAGACACAAAATAATCTTACAAGTAAATTATCACAAACAGAGTTGTTATTTGTTATTTGTTCTTTGTTGTCGTGTAGATTATCTACAATTGATAGTCGATAATTGATAGCTGATAATTGTTTTCCTCTGCTTTCTCCGCTTCCTCCGCAAAGAACCAACCACAAAGAACCAACCACAAAGAACCAACCACAAAGAACCAACCACAAAGAACCAACCACAAAGAACCAACCACAAATAAGAGATATTTGCTTTGCAGCGATCGCATCTAGGTTTACAATAGATTAATAAATAACCTTTGCCCCGGTTAGTCATAACTCCAAGAGCCAATAAAATGCCAAGAACTCAACGAAACGATAACTTCATCGATAAAAGCTTCACCGTTATGGCGGATATCATTTTAAAGATTATGCCGACCAGTAAACAGTCTAAAGAAGCTTTCGCCTATTACCGCGATGGAATGTCCGCTCAAGCGGATGGCGAATACGCGGAAGCCTTAGAAAATTATTATGAAGCCCTGAAGTTGGAGCCGGATGATAACGATCGCAGTTACATTTTCTACAATATCGCCTTGATTCACACCAGCAATGGGGAACACGATCTAGCTTTGGAAAACTATCAAAAAGCGATCGACTTAAATCCCCGGATGCCCCAAGCTTTAAATAACATTGCGGTGATTTATCACTACAAAGGGGAAAAAGCGAAAGCCGCGGGAAACGAAGAAGAATCCGAAGCCATGTATGATAAAGCGGCGGAATACTGGAAACAAGCGATTCGTCTGGCGCCAAATAACTACATCGAAGCGCAAAACTGGCTGAAGATTACCGGACGTTCTAAAATGGATATCTTTTTTTAAACTTTTTAAACTGGGTGAAACTACTGCAAATCCAGGCTTTTCTATTTTGCTAACAGCGAATGCGGATAATTGACTGTTAACAATTGACGATTAACCTAAAACCACGATTAACTTGAAACGATGATTTCCCGCGAACAAGTTCATAAAGTAGCTCATTTAGCTCGTTTAGAACTCACAGAACAGGAAGAGACCGAGTTTACTACTCAACTTGGCAGTATTTTAAATTATTTTGAACAGTTGAGTGAACTGGATACCAGTCAAGTCAAACCAACCACCAGGGCGATCGAGGTGACAAATGTCACCCGTCTGGATGAATTGCAACCGTTTAGCGAGCGAGAGTCAATTCTGGCGCTTGCCCCTGAAATAGATGGGGACTTCTTCAAAGTACCCAAGATTCTGAGTGACGATTAATTAAGGAATAAGGAATAATTAATGAATGGGGCTATTCATTATCAATATCCCCATTCATGTCTGCCCCAAAATTGAGAATTTTACTCAGGGAGACACCGCGTCCAGCCTTTTTATGGCTGGGTCAAATCATTATCTTTAAATCTTTAATATTTTTTCTCACAATATGGGCAACAATATGGGCAATTTTTAGCGCTGTTTTGGCATCACTAACCGGTAAAATTATCACCGACTCATCTCCTTTATAACGAGGGACTAGATTAGGTTTTGTAGCAATAGGCCGAAAGGCCGAAAATCTGGCCGAAAATATTAGCAATTTCCTTTAAAAAATCATCCCCCAATTGAGCTCCTGACAAATCATAATATATAAATCATTATATAATTTATATAATTTTTAAAATTTAATTTAAAATTATCCAAATCACAGAAAATAATCGACAATGACTGTTCCGTGGCGGCTATTTTTTGCCATTGTTGGTCTAAGTATTTCTAAGTATTTTTGAAAAGTATTCTTGAAAATATCGCCTATTTGCTAATTGAGTTAAAGGATATATACGAGAGAGTTTTTCCTATTCTTGCTTGGCTTTTTCTAATTCCAATAGGCCAGCGCGCAACATTTGATTTTGCGTACTTGATAACTTGACAGTGATTGCTGACTGGTTACGGTTATCTTTGCGTGGGATAAATCCGTAAGGATTTCGTGACGGCGCCGACAGAGACTCGCGTCCCGATGGGCAATAAGGAATTGACCGTTGTCCGGGCATGAATTTCTTTACCGGAAGGGGTGATTAAACAGTAGCGGTGTTCTCTGCCTAAAAATTGCCGATCGCAAATCACCACTGGCGACTGTTCATTGGGGTACAGCATAATATCTTCTTCCCGAATCATCAACTCAGCCATATCCCCATCACTGGGTAATGGTGAATTTGGTGAATTTGATGAATTTGGTGAACTTGATGAATTGGATGAATTTGATGAAATCGCCGAGTCTAAACCTGAGTCTAAAACTTCAAAACAACCCACTTCAGTTTCCCACTTTTGGCCAACCCGTCGGGCGGTTAAAAAATTGGCCTCGGTGACAAATCCAGCCACAAACCGAGAAGCCGGTGCTTGATAAATTTCTTCTGGGGTGCCGATTTGTTCGATCGCCCCAGACCGCAGCACCGCCACTCGGTCAGAAATAACCAAAGCTTCCTCGCGATCGTGGGTGACAAAAATCGCCGTCGTCCCAGTATTTTTCAGAATTTTACGCACTTCTTCCCGCAAGTATAAACGCACTTGCAAATCCAAATTACTTAACGGTTCATCCAACAAGACAATTTCGGGACTGGGGGCTAATGCCCTCGCTAAAGCCACCCGTTGCCGCTGTCCTCCCGATAACTCGTGGGGATAACGGCTCGAGAGTCCTTGTAATCCGACTAATTCTAGTAATTCTTTGACGCGCGAGCGAATAGCTTTGGCATCGGGGACAGATTTTTGCCAAACTTTAAGAGAGAATTTTTCCCCTCGACGCTTTTGCAATCCAAAGGCAATATTATCCGCCACAGTTAAATGAGGAAACAAGGCATATTCTTGGAACACCATGCCCAAATGACGATGTTCTGGGTTGACCCAGACCGATTCACTGGCGACGGTTTGCCCCGCAATGGCGATCGCCCCGGCATCGGGACGTTCAAACCCGGCAATCAGTCGTAATAGAGTAGTTTTGCCACAACCGGACGGGCCGAGTAAAGAGATAATTTCTCCTCGTTTTACTTCCAGGGAAATACCGGCAACTGCTGCCGTATTTGAGTTAGGAAATTGTTTTTTAATTCCGTTTAGGCAAAGAATAGTAGATTCAGTCATTGTCCTAATAGTTGATGGTGGGAAAGTTGTTGGTTGGTGGTTGTTGGTTGATGGTTGATGGTTGATGGTTGGTGGTTGTTAGTTGATGGGTAGGGATTCTCTGGTTAATAGTTGATAGTTATTTGGCTGCCCCAAACAACAAACAGCAAACAACAAACAACAACCAACAATCAACCATCAACAAATTTATTTTTTCTGTTTTAAAAGTACCAAAGTAGAAACAGTGGAAACCATTAGCAAACTTAAGGATGCGGCGGCGGCATCCGCAAAGGCAACATCCTCGGTGGCATTCCAAATTTCCGTGGCTAAAGTGCGAAAACCAATCGGCGCCAATAACATAGTGGCGGGCAGTTCTTTAATGGCGGTGAGAAAAACTAATAACCCACCCCCGATAACTCCCGGACTGACCAAGGGAATGGTAATTTCTTGAATGGTCTGCCAAGGATTGCGCCCCAAAATCCGGGCTGACTCTTCTAGTCCAGGGTTAATCTGTAATAAGCTACTGCGAATTGTTCCTACGGATTGCGGTAAAAATAAAACTAAGTAAGCAAAAATTAACATAGGCAAAGTTTGATATAAACCCGGTAGATATTTGGCACCGAGAAAGACTAGGGATAAGGCGACGACGATGCCCGGTAAGCCAAAGCCAATATAGGTACAACGTTCAATTAAAGTTGCCAAAGCCCCTGGAAACCGTACCGATAAAATAGCTACGGGTAAGGCAAATAAGGTGGCAGCGATCGCCGCCAAACTTGCCGCCAGCAAAGAGTTTCCCGCCGCCGGGAAAAAATTGGGAGGCATATTCCCAGCATTGAGTCCGCGCCACAGCCAAAGCCCGGATACGGCAATGGGTAGCACTAACCCCAGGAAGGTAATTAGGCTACAAAAAGCGATCGCTGGCCATTTCCACAGACCCAAAGAAACTTGCTGGAATTGACCCTGGGGGCGACCCACCCCTGAGTGGCTACTGTAATAAGCCGCCCCAGTTCTAGCCCGATATTCCAACCATAAAATTAACCACACCAAAGCCACCAGGACTAAAGCCAAGACAGCCGCAGAGTTGCGGTTAAAACTGCTTTTATATTGAATGAAAATGACGCGAGTGAACGAGTCAAACTGCATCAAGCTTGGGGTGCCAAAATCTCGCAAAGAATATAAAGCCACTAACAAGCCCCCAGCCACCAAGGAAGGGCGCAGTTGTGGAAATGTAACCCGCCAAAACGTTGACCAGCTATTCTGTCCCAGATTTCGCGAGGCTTCTTCCAAGGCAGGGTCAATGCCTTGTAACCCAGACCGAATGCTAATTAGTAAATAAGGATATGTAAATAAGGTGAGGGACAAAATCGCCCCGGGCCAACCGTAAATTGACGGCAACTCTTCCACCCCAAATGGTTCTAGCAGCAGTTGCAACCAACTGCCTTTAGTGCCAAAAGAGGCAATGATGGCATAAGTGCCCACATAACTGGGAACCGCTAGGGGTAAAGTGGTGGCGATCGCCCAAAATTTTCTCGCGGGTAAGTCCGTTCTTTCCGTTAAAAAGGCTAAAGGCAGGGAAATCAATGCAGAAAATAGCGTCACCACCCCTGCCAACCCTGCACTATCCCGTAAGACGGCCAAAGTTCGCGGACGGGATAGCATCAGCCACACTTGATCCAATCCGGCGCCCCCAGCCCGCACAAATAGATAAATCAGGGGGCAGGAAATGGCGATCGCCGTAATTCCGGCAGCCACCACCAGGAACCACGGTGGACGGGTTCCACTGACAAAGGAAAGACTACCGGCAAACTGGCTAAGAACTGTCTTGGGGATTCTCATCGATATTGTGATTGGTTATTCGTTGTTGGTTGTTAGTTATGCGTTACTGGTCAGAAGACCCAACCACAAATAACTAATAACCAATAACTATCAACTTACAATAATCCCGCTTGTTGCAAAAGTTCTAAAGTCCCTTCCAAATCCGATAAATTGCTTAAATCAATGTTGGGCGGGTTAATCTGAGAAATCGGCATTTGTCCGTTCGGTGGAGCAATTCCCGAAACTAAAGGATATTCTTTGGTGGTTTGGGCAAAGTAATTTTGTGACTCATTCTTCAGCAAATAGTCAATAAATTTTTGGGCATCACCTTTTTGGTCAGTGGTATCAACAATTGCGACTCCAGCAACGTTAACCATTGAACCCACATCTCCCGGCATATAGTGATGCTTGACGGGGAAATTAGGATTATCCGCCAGAAACTGATAGAGATAATAGTTATTGACTAATCCTAAATGAATTTCACCCCGACCTAAAGCTTCGAGAATTGCGGTATTTTTGGCATAAGCTTTAGTGCCATTGGCCTTCATTGCCTTGAGCCATTCTAGGGTTTTTTCATTCCCCGCCGTCAGACGCATGGCGGTGACAAATGATTGAAAGGAACCGTTAGTAGGAGCCCAGCCAACTCTCCCCCGCCATTTCGGTTCCGTGAGTTGCCAAACCGAACTGGGTAATTCATTGCTGGAAACCGCATTAGTGTTGTAATCAAGAACACGAGCACGTCCAGAAATACCGATCCATTGTCCGTTTTTATCGCGAAATCTCTCATCTACTTTTTGTAATAAGTTGCCAGGAATTGTTTCGGTTCTCCCCGCTTTGGATAACGCTCCTAATGCCCCAGCATCTTGAGCAAAATAAACATCCGCAGGGCTATTTTTTCCTTCTTCTAAAATTGCGATCGCTAATTCGGCAGTATCCCCATAGCGAACCTCGATATTCATCCCTAAATCTCGTTTAGCCTTTTCTAATAAAGGCCCGATTAATCGTTCATTTCGCCCGGAATAAATAGTCAGGGTTTTTGGTTGGGCAAAGACCAGTCTTGCCACGCCAATACTTGCGGCTAATGCTAAAATACCGAGGGCGATATATGTGCGATTAACTTTCATAATTTGCTTCATAGTTTGCTCCTTTATTGGTTACTCGTTTATTAGTTCTTGATAGAATGCCAAGCTTGTTTCTGTGGTGGCTCATTTCCGTGATGGGAAATCAAACAGGATTCAGCAGAATTTTGGCAGAAGCGATCGCGCTTTGAATTGGTTGTTAGGGGTTATTTCCCTGGTGGGCGATCGCTGCCGGTACTTCTTGACAAATATTTGCAATAAACATTTACAGTCTTGTGAGTATAGAGGTTTTCTTCCTTATTGTCAATCATTCTCATTAAAAATTTTTATTGACACAGCCACCGTCGTTTCCCGTAGGTGGGCAAGATTCGCCCACCCTACTGTTTAAGTCATCGCCGTGACGGGAAAATGTTTTTCAATTAATTCGGGAATTTCTGCCACATCAAGACCGCTGTAACGAGTCTTATCCGGCATCACCACCACATTGGGCGCTTGTTTGCAGCGACTCATACAGCCGGTTTTTTTAATTTGGACTCGCTCGCCCAGTCCCAGTTCTTGCAATTGTTCCTCAAGAGCGATCGCAATTTCTGCGCCCCCACGTTTGCGGCAATCGGACTTATCACACACTAAAATACTGCATTTTTTCTGTTGACCATAACTCGCATTAGGAGTGGAACTACAAAACATAGTCGGGGGTGCATTGGGTTCAGGGGTGACCGAAGCATGACCCGTTTGATAAGTGGGCAATTGCACGCGCTCGGCCACCAACTTAATCGTGCCGTTTTTCACCGAGCGAATACTTTGCCCATTCACTTGGATGCGATCGCCTGGTTTTAGCTGATTATAAAGTTCAGCCCGCACCAGATCCCCGCGTAATTCTTTCGGAACTTTAATCCAATATTCCCCACTGTTGGTATTCAGTCGCAGCATTTTCGGTTGATAGCCATCCTTAAGGATAAAACCGAAGAACTGACCGGCCAGATTAAATTCGGAGACGATTTTGTGTGATTTGCTCATTGGGATTAGATTAATTTATTGCAATTTTTCAGTAACTTTTATCAGCAAGCTGGTAGATGTGAAGCGAATATTGTCTTAAAGAAATTGCCCAAGTAATGATTATTCCGTATGCCAGCAATGACCCAGCCATTGCACCAAATCTTGACGAGAGGCATTTAATTGCTGCAAGACACGATGAATTTGCCATGTAATCTGCAATTCTTCCGTTGGACTATTTAGGATCTGGCTGACTTCTGGTTCTAGCTCTGATGGATTCATCCTGCTCCCGTATTGCAAGAAATTCTTAATGGTGATTATGGAAAATATCAGCTTTCCGGCGGAATCACCGGAACTTGCCCTTTTTTTCAGCCTACCCTAAGTGCAAAAAATTCTCAAGATTATTGCAAAAAATTTTTTTTAGGATGAGCGCGACTGGGTTTTAGGGCAAATTTCGGCAAATTCTGGGTTAATCCGCTAAAAATTCGGTTTTTAGCGATTATTTCTCGCGTATCCCCTAAATATGTCCTAAATATCTCATCCAAGGTTGCCCAGATAACATTGCTCACCTTTCGCCCTCGTTCGGGTTGATTTAACGACCAAGGGGAATCAACCGCCACCAGGATTTCTGGATACGTTAGTATGGAATCAGTCTGTATAGACAGCGGACTAATCCGCTGCTGCTTTTCCTTTTGATGAGAACACAACAACCACCCCAGAAACGATCAGCGATCGCCTCTGGGGTGGTTTGTCTTTATTCGGGTAAATTCTCAGGGATTATTGAAAAATAATGTAAATTTCTCTAGCCGCTTTACCAACATTGTTGCTCCGTTGGGTCAGGGATCTGCTTTGAGGCAAAAAAGGCTAAAACCTATATTTATCAGTAGTTTCAAAAGATTAAACCCAGAAAATAGAAACCCGGTTTCGCCAAAAAAACCGGCTTTCTGATTAAATATCCCCCAATCTATTGACAAAATTTATCAATAAACTTAGATTAATTGGAGATATTTTTGCCGCACAGGTTATTGGTTATGGGTTATTTGAACATGGCATCGTTTTGGTTGAACACCATATAACAGATAGCGGATAACGGATAACAGATATATTTTTAGTGACGTGACAGCAAATGGCATTTTATACAAGCGACTCGCTCAAAGCTGAACTCAAACAGCAGGGATTTAGACTGACGCCACAGCGACAGACAATTTTGACCATATTTCAAACGCTTCCCCAGGGTAAACATCTCAGTGCGGAAGAACTGCAAAAATTACTAGAACTGAAAAAAGAGAAAATCAGCCTCGCCACAATTTACCGCACCCTGAAGTTAATGGCTCGGATGGGAATTTTGCGAGAACTGGAACTGGCCGAAGGACATAAACACTATGAAATCAACCCCCCTGCCCCGCAACATCATCACCATCTAGTCTGCGTTCAATGCTATAAAACCGTTGAGTTTACCAATGAAGCGGTATTAAAAATTTGTCGCAAGCAAGCACAAGCTTCTAAATACGAGATGCTGGATTGTCAGATGACCCTGCACGTTATTTGTCCGGAAGCCTTAGCCCAAGGTTGGCCTTCCACTTTACCAAGTGATTGGGTTTGTCCCCGGTCTGAGTGACGGTAAAACAATTAACAATTGATAATTAACAATTGATAATTATCTATTGTTAATTAATAGCTAAATCAACTATAAATATCAATTGTTAGTTATCAATTATCAATTATCAATTACGCCCCAACTATCAACTCTCCAATCGTCAACCATCAACTTATAATTTAAATTCCTGGCGAAATTCCACTACGAAGTCATTGAGCTTGTCCATCTCAATTAGAAAGGCATCATGGCCGTGGGGAGAGTTTAACCAGAAAAGTTTTGCCTGGGGAATTAAGTTCGCCAGTTCTTCTTGTTCGGCAGGAGGATAGAGGACGTCGGTAGTAATTCCGACTACCAAGGTGGGATGAGGAATATTGCGGAGTACCGATTCATAGTCGCGATCGCTCCGGCTGAGATCGTGGCTGTCCATTGCATGAGTGAGGACAACGTAGGTGTTAGCATCAAACCGTTCCACCAGTTTTTCCCCTTGGTATTGCAAGTAGCTGGAGATGGCAAACTGTTCTTTAGCTTTGTTCTGTTGCAGTTGGCGACCAAAGCGTTGCTCAAAGTTTTCCCAAGAACGGTAGGTACTCATGGCAATCATGCGGGCGATCGCGAGTCCTTGGACCGGGGGTCGATCGTCAGAATAATGCCCCCCATTCCAGTTAGGATCCGCATAAATCGCTTGCCGTTGGGTTTCACTCCAGGCAATACACCAGGCAGAATGTCTGCCGGAGATGGCAATGGGGGCGATCGCTCTCACCCGTTCTGAGTAAAGTACCGCCCATTCCAGCACTTGCATCCCTCCCAGAGAACCGCCAATCACCAACTTGAGCGATGGCACTCCCAACTCCTCCAAAAACCGTGCTTGTAAATGCACCATATCTCGCACCGTAATTTGGGGAAAATTGGCGCCATACATTTCACCAGTTTTGGGATTAATCGAAGTCGGCCCGGTGGTGCCATAACAACTACCGAGGATATTGCTACAAATAATAAAATCACGGTCAGGGTCTAGGGCTTTTCCCGAGCCAAATAAGGGCGCCCACCAGTAATCTGCATCGGCAGAACCCGTAAACGCATGACAGATCAGAACCGCGTTATCCCGGGCAGCATTTAAACTTCCCCAAGTGCGATAAGCCACCTGCACCCCAAACAATTGCTCCCCAGACTCTAAGGGGAAGGGGGTGGACAGGGTATGAAACGCGGTATCTGGTGAGACGAAGTGCTGGTAATTCATAGTAGATGTGACCAGAAAAAATTAAGTCTTGACTTTAGCAAAAGCTTGCTCAAAGTCTGCTTTAATGTCGTCGATATGTTCCAAACCAACTGACACGCGAATTGATGAAGGGGTGACACCAGCGGATAGTTGTTCCTCGTCTGTCAATTGTTGGTGAGTGGTGGAAGCCGGATGAATCACCAAAGTTTTCGCATCTCCCACATTGGCTAAGTGAGAAGCTAACTTGACATGATCGATAAAGGAACGTCCAGCTTCGCGTCCGCCTTTAATTCCAAAGGTCAAAACACAGCCAAAGCCATGTTTGAGGTATTTCTTCGCCCGCTTGTGGGAAGGATGACTGGCTAATCCGGGGTAACTGACCCATTCGACTTGTTCATGGGACTCTAACCATTTAGCCAATGCCAACGCATTACTGGTATGGCGTTCGACCCGTAAAGATAAAGTTTCCAGTCCTTGCAGCAGTAAAAATGCATTGAAAGGACTCAGACAAGGACCTAAGTCCCGTAAGCCTTCCACGCGAGCCCGAATAATAAAGGCAATATTACCAAACGGACTATCGGGGCCAAAGACTTCTTGGAACTTCAAGCCATGATAACCGGGGGCTGGGTCGGTAAACACGGGAAATTTACCATTCCCCCAGTTAAATTTACCGGAATCCACAATCACGCCACCAATGGAAGTGCCATGACCGCCAATCCATTTGGTAGCAGATTCCACCACAATATCAGCACCGTGTTCAATGGGACGGCATAGATAGCCACCACAACCAAAGGTATTATCGACAATCAGGGGAATGCCATTTTTATGGGCTACGTCCGCTAAGGCGGCAAAGTCAGGAATGTTAAACCCAGGATTGCCAATGGTTTCTACATATAAAGCTTTGGTGCGATCGTCAATGGCTTTAGCAAAATCCTTGGGATTATCTCCGTCTACGAATTTAACGTTAATGCCCATGCGAGGCAGGCTGACCTTGAATTGGTTGTAGGTGCCACCATAGAGAAAACTGGTAGAGACAATGTTGTCTCCGGCTGCCGCAATATTATTGATGGCGATAAATTGGGCTGCTTGTCCGCTGGAAGTCGCCAAAGCCGCCACCCCACCTTCTAAAGCGGCAATTCGCTTTTCAAAGACATCGGTGGTGGGATTCATCAGTCGGGTGTAGATGTTGCCAAATTCTTGCAGGGCAAAGAGTCGCGCCCCGTGATCCGCGTCATTGAAGACGTATGAAGTGGTTTGGTAAATCGGCACTGCCCGGGCATTGGTTCCCGGGGCGGGTTCTTGACCGGCATGAATTTGAAGCGTTTCAAAACGATACTCGTCAGGCATGACAATTCCTCATTGCTGGATGGATTTTAGTAATGGACATCAGGAGCATGAAGCTACATGATTTTACTAACAAAAACTCCTGAAAATCCAATGATTAACAAATCATTAAATTTACCTGAAGGTGAGGGATTTCGGTTTAACTCACCACAGTAGCCAGAATTCTACAATAATCCGAGGGGCTTTTGGCGCTTGCTACCCAGAATTTCTTAGGGATTTCCTGGGGACTTTTTGGCTGTCCAGACGGGCGATCGCCGTGACTGCGATTGTTTTCCGGGAAAATCTTGCCACTGAGGACTGGATATCCCACGGGAAGTCTCTGGTTCTAGCTCACCTGACCAGGCTTAAATGTTTAAATGACAAAAAAGCTTTCCCAAAATCCGCTCTTTTCCCCTCCAAACCTCCTGAACAAGGGGGATTTTCAGCCAAAGAAAGCACTCGTGTCTAATGAGTTAAAGTTGCATTATAAAGTTACATTATATAGATAAATTTTGGCAGACATTACGATTTGAATTTATCAGATTAAAAAATTACCGAAATTTAATATTTTTTAGATTCTTGATTGAGGCTTGGGATAATATCCTACTGATTTAACCAATTATTAACCAATAATTTATTGGTAATATTTTGCTATTGATTTTTGGCATATTTTGATTGATTTTGATTTAATTTAGTGCCCCAGAAATGTCTAAATTTGCTATTTTATTAGGCAGCAATCTGCTGATTAATTCGGTTTAATTTAGGCGCATCTTTTTCTGTTTTATTTGGGTTGGTGTTTAAGTTCCGTTTAAGTTACCTAGTGGCCGTTTATTATCAGTTATATTGTCGGTAAATTCAGACAGTGAGACAAAATTAATCAGTTCAATTAAGCCTGAGAAGTTTGTAAAGGAATCTGAATCAAAAATTCCGTCCCTTGGCCAACTTCTGAAATACATTTTAACTGACCGCCATGCTTTTCTACAATGGAGTAGGAAATCGATAAACCCAGACCCGTACCCTTACCCACAGGTTTCGTAGTAAAAAATGGGTCAAATAATCGTTGCTGAATTTCTAGGGGAATCCCTGAGCCATTATCAGCAATGCTAATCAGCAAAAAATTATTATCGGGAGAAATTTTGGTGCTGATGCGAATGACTGGAGCTTTTATTGTTTCAGGATTTTGGTTTAGATCCGACTCTAAGGCATCGATCGCATTGCTGATAATGTTCATAAACACTTGATTCATTAATCCCGCATAACATTCGATTTTGGGCAATGTTCCATAGTCTTTTTCTACGGTGATGGCCCGGCGATCACTCTGGGATTTCAGTCGATGTTGAAGAATCAGCAGAGTATTATCAATGCCTTCGTGGATATCGACGGGTTTTTTCTCCCCTTCATCTAAGCGGGAAAAATTGCGGAGAGATTTGACGATTTCGCGAATCCGTTCCGCCCCCATTTTCATACTAGAAAGTAATTTAGGCAGGTCTTCGATGAGAAAATCCAGATCGATATTTTCTAGATGCTTTTGAATTGCCAAATCCGGTGGACTATGGTGTTGCTGGTAAAGCATCACCAACTCTAGCAAATCTTCAATGTACTCAATGGCAGGGGCAACATTCCCATAGATAAAGCTAATGGGATTGTTAATTTCATGGGCAATTCCGGCCACCATACTCCCCAGGGCGGACATTTTTTCCGCTTGAATCAATTGAGTTTGAGTTTGTTGTAACTGCTGTAAAGCCTGTTCCAATTGTCTAGCGCGATCGCGTTCCCGCACTTGAGACAAACGCAAGTCTGCTTCCATCTGTTTGCGGATGGTAATATCCCGGATAATGGCAATCACCTCAGTGCTGCCAAAGGGGACATATCGCGCTTCATAATGTTTCCAGGTATTATTTTCTCGCAGATTATATTCACCCACTTGGGGTTCTCCGGTGGCCAAAGTTTTCTCTAAATAGCAGCGAGTCCAGAGGGCTAAATCTTCGGAAAGCACTTCATCAAGATTTTTACCGATAAATTTTTCTGGATCGGGCGCATTTTCGTCATCTTTTGCCGGGAAATAATCGAGAAAAATCCCTGACTGATTCAGTCTAAAAACTAAGTCAGGAATTGCATTAAGCAAGCTACGATTTTTAATTTCACTCTCCCAGAGTGCCGCCTCAATTTGAGTGGGATGAACGCGATCGCGAATGGTTTCTGGCAGGTTGACAACCTCCTGGTTTACTTCTGATCTGCTATTTTTTTCACTCATTATTTTAACATCGTAATTAGGCCGCAGTTCTGCATCTTGCCCAAAATATCCAAAATATTTTGGCGATTTTGGCAACCACCGCCCGGTGCACTTTTGTTGGCAAAATCCTTCGTCAAGAACGAATACACTTGCATCATTCGTTAAAGTTAAATGTTGCGTCCGAGAACCATTGAGTTCTGAGGTCAAATATCTTCTAGCTTGATTCTCCAGAATGTTCATAGGTTTGCTATCTTTAATAGGGGTGCTAAAATTCACGAGTTTTCCTTTTTCTTCTAAAAAGGTTTTAATTTTGGCCGCTAAAAGCCCGGCTGAATTGCTTACAGCCATTGTTTTAGCAGGTACTTGGCCTTTGACTAAGGTTTGGTGATGATTCCCCATTTCTTGATGGCTATTTTTCTGGTGGTTTTTTAAATTGCGATCGCTTTTTTTGCGGATATTTTTAATTAAATCACGGTATTTCACCGAACCGCCGCCAGTATATTTACTTAGCATAATTATCTCTCATGTATATATCTCATGTATATAATTTAAGTTGTTCTTTTCAACCTTATCAATAGATGATTTAAGTTGCCATCAGTATAATTATGTATTTTGCAGTCCGTAAAATTGCTGAATCCCCTCCCCGGACTCAGAGACTCCGCCAAGGTTCTATCTTCCCCACCATGCCTAATTATCCAAATTCTCCCAACTGACTGCCCAATCTTCATGTCCGTAAAGCTTGACATTTAGCTAAAAAAGTCATTTGAACAGTATATTTTGAATCAAATTTAAGAAATATTTAGAACCGTTAACTTTTATTGAGCAAGTATAAGAGCTTAACTAGGTTAATTTGTTAATTAGATTACCAATGAAATAAAACAGATCCGGTAGCATCATCAGGAGAGGGTTCAATATATTACCAAATACTACGCATCAGGTGACAGGCGATCGATTCATCAGGGACGATTCAACCCGAAAGTACCGTTAAAGAGTCAATAATTTGGGTCAAAGTTCACAAAAAACCCCCGCCGAAACGGAGGCAGATCAACTGACCAAAAAACTCGCATTGTTTATTTAGAAAATTCGCCCGATAGCGAAAAGACAAAAATATCCCGAAATCAGCAGTCCAAAATACCAAAATATGAGAGAAAATCCTGGCTCAAGCTTAAAAAACAGCATCAATCAGTTTTGCTCTGAAATCCAGGAGCGACTGAACCCAATCAAAATTGGGATAGTCACAAATTTAGCGGAACATACTACTTACCGAACTATCTTCATGGACACGCCAGATAGTTTCACCCAGCAAATTGGCCACTGATAGGATGCGTAGCTGATCGAAGCGGAGTTCTTCAGCTACCGGGATCGTATTCGTCACAATCACTTCTTCAAACAGTCCGGACGACAAACGCTCCACCGCAGGGGGTGAAAAGACTGCATGGGTGGCACAAGCGTAGACTTGTCTAGCACCTTCACGGCGCAGTAACCGGGCGCCTTCAGTAATTGTGCCAGCGGTGTCAATCATGTCATCGACTAATACCGCTGTTTTCCCTTTAACGTCGCCAATTAGATTCATCACTTCCGCCACGTTATGAGCTTGGCGACGTTTATCAATAATTGCTAACGGCGCGTCATTTAACTTTTTCGCAAAAGCTCTAGCTCTTGCTACCCCGCCGACATCTGGGGAAACTACCACCAGATCCGGGAGATTTTTGTGAGTTAGATAATCGAGCAAAACCGGCGAAGAATAAACATGATCGAACGGGATATCAAAATAGCCCTGGATTTGCCCTGAATGCAAATCCATCGCTACCATGCGAGTTGCTCCCGCTTCGGTGATCAAATTGGCAACTAATTTGGCGGTAATCGACTCACGTCCCGCCGTTTTCCGATCGGCTCTAGCATAACCATAGTAAGGAATTACTGCGGTAATTTGCCTGGCTGATGCTCGACGGCAAGCATCAATCATGATCAGCAATTCCATTAGGTTGTTGTTAACTGGGTAGCAGGTGGGCTGAATCAGATAAACATCACAGCCTCGGATAGATTCCTGAATTTGAATATACAGTTCTCCATCGGCAAACCGCTTGCGTACCATTGGCCCTAAGTCGATCCCCAGGTAGTGAGCCACTTCCTGAGCTAGAGGGATATTTGAAGAGCCAGAAAACAGCCGTAGACGGCGGTGATCGGAAATATTACCCAAAGAAGTTGGGAGAGTTAAAGCAGCAGAACGGATCACAGCATAGCCTCGAAGCACGTTCAGTTACCAGTGATTTTATCATTGAAATCTCGCCACATTTTGGAAATTTTTTTTAAAATTTCCCCAGGGGCCTTGTGCCGTCTGCGGCGTGAAAATCAGGATATCCTGCTTTGCACCACCGCTGGCATTTCCCCTAGCCCCTTTGCCAACCCTAACTTTTCGACTTAGAATCGGCGAAGGATGAAGATAATTAACGAGGTGGCATGATTACAATAACGTTAAGCTCCGATCTTTGATTCACGGTTTCTGATTCCCCAATTGACTATGACTTCTTTTAAGGTTTCTTCTGGGCAGCGCATTACGGCATTGAAGGATGCAGCGATCGCCTTTTTTACCAGCGATACGTTTTTCTATGTGGTGAAGCGTCTCTTACAAGCGTTGCTCACTTTATTATTGGCATCGATGCTTAGTTTTGGGATTATTCAGTTAGCCCCAGGGGATTACCTGGATGCTTTGCGGCAGAATCCGGCTATTTCCCAAGAGACATTAGACCAATATAATCAACAGTTTGGCTTGGATCGGCACCCCGTTGAACAGTATGGCCGCTGGTTATGGCAGATTGTCACTGAAAGAGATTTTGGCCAAAGTTTTGTGTATAACCGAAAAGTGGCCGATTTGTTGTGGGAACGGATCCCCAATACTTTGTTGTTGTCGATCGCTTCTTTGGTGATTACTTGGGCGATCGCCATTCCCCTGGGGATTTTGGGCGCCCTGAAGCAAAATGGCATAGTGGATCGGGTGTTACAAGTCCTCAGCTACACCGGGCAAGGATTTCCCAGTCTGATTACGGCCTTATTGCTATTATTTGTCGCCCAAATTGCCTCTCCGGTATTCCCGGTGGGGGGCATGACCAGTATCTATCACGATCAACTCACACCCTTTGGCAAAATGATCGATATTGGTTGGCATATGATTTTACCCACTTTAGCCTTGAGTATCACCAGTTTTGCCGGTTTACAACGGATTACTCGCGGTCAGTTATTGGATGTTCTGCGGCAAGATTATATCCAAACTGCTCGCGCTAAAGGGTTGCCGGAAAATCGAGTGATTTATGTTCATGCTTTGCGGAATGCGATCAACCCTTTAATCACGATTTTGGGGTTTGAGTTTTCCAGTTTATTGGGCGGGGCATTTATTGCGGAAACATTCTTTAATTGGCCTGGGTTGGGGCGGCTGATTTTGCAAGCTGTTCAATCTCAGGATTTGTATTTGGTGATGGGCAGTTTGATGATGGGGGCGGTGATGTTGATCGTCGGCAATTTGTTAGCGGATTTACTCTTAAAAGCAGTCGATCCTCGGATTAAATTAGGGGCTGAAGATTAAAAAAATGACTCAAATTTATTATTTAATTCGTTCTAAAATTGATGGCAGTTATCTAGCGGCGCATCCGAAAGTTAGCGCTCCAGAGGGTAAGTCTCAGACCGGATATTTGCTGATGTTTAAGGAAAATTTTGAGGCCCTAAGTTATCTGAATAAATATGCTGGAGATATGGGCGATCGCTTTGCGGTGGAGTCAGTTACGCAGTCGGGGCTGAAAAGTTTGTTAGATCGTTGGGGATTTAATGGGTTGGGAATTGTTCAAGATCCTTTACTACCGAAAATTGAATTTTTCACCAGGGAAAAACCGGATTTTTTCTAAAAAAAACCGGGTTTCTTTGCCGGTAAATCCGACAATTTTGGCAAGAAACATTCTTCGGGTGGGCATGCATATTTTACCCACCCTACCATATATGATGGTTGACTTTTGCCCACCCTACAATATAAACTACAATATAAACACCTCTCTTATGAGAGGTGTTTTTCGCATTCGCGCACAGAAAAGCGCTCCATTATAGCAGAAAAGCAATCCAGTGATGTAAAATTTCCAGTGCGCTGGTGTTTTTATGTTTCAAACTGAGTTCAAATCTGAGCAGTCATGGTCAGAAATCTTAACTAAAATTAACTAAAAGCCACATGACTCCGGTCATAACTGATCCGAAAAGTCGGATGGATTTTGCCCTGGATGCGATGCCAATAATCTGCCACATTACTGCCTAATCCTACTTCCCCCGCTAAACGACTAAGCATTGCTTGTTGACGCTTTTTAATTCCTCGCGACTGCTTCACCATGAGCAAGCGAGCTTTTTCTGCGGTACGCAAACCAGGGAGGGTGATGGGTTCCGGTGCGGCAACCGCTGTCGGTGGGGCGACGACCGCTTGGCTGCCAGTTTTATAAGGTACTCCCCGATATTGCAACTCAAAGCTTGGTTGCTTCACAGGTATAGTCACTAGAGTGCGCTGGCGCACATCCAAACCCCGATATTTTCCCACTACTTTGCCTAATCTGATTTCTAAAGTGGGGGGAGTATATTCATAACTAACGCCGCGATAACAGAGTTTCATGATTTTTCGCCTCTTAAAATTGGTTCGTTTTGAATGAGGCGCGTTCCTTCGGGATCATCCCTACTTCCGTCTCTACCTGATGACTCCGGGGAAATTCTCCAGGAGGTCTTTAGTCGAGATGAACGTTGTTTTGTCTGTATTTATTGTTACAGTTCACTGAGGAAATGTCAACCAGGGTCAGGGTAAATTAGGGTAAATTTAATTAAAACTTAACAAATCTGAGCAAAAAAAGGACACCAGCGAGCGGTGTCCGCAAAAAATCAGCGACTGACGACTTAGTGGGCTGAACCGTTCCCGTGATAGTTTTCAGTATCGTAAAATCCGTTTTTCGTGGCAAAAAACAGGCAAGAAATGGTGAAAAGCACAGTCAACACAGAAATTACTAATTTGATATCCATAATATCTCTTGGTTTTTCTCTTGGTTTTTGATGAATCTATTTTCCGCCCATATTGTATGCCCATATTGTATATTCTCTGTCATCGACCCGTCCATGTTTGCCAGTAGCACCATGATGCTCCCAAGGACGGTGCAGGGGAGCTTTCGGTGCGGGGGTGCGGGGGAGCTTTCGGTGCAGGGGTGCGGGGGAGATCAATTATCAATTATCAATTATCAATTATTAACTATTAACTATTAATTATTAATTATCAATTTTACTGAAACATTTAAAACCGCATCTTATATTGAATTTCAAGTTGTTGATAATTATAATCATAAGATATGCCTAAAACCGACTGTTTATTAAGTTGATAAATTCCCTCAATAGTTGGATAAACTCTTAAGTCTTCTAAGCCAATTTTTTGGCCAGTTTTTGTTACAATATCTTCCAGATTAAATTGCAACTCTTGGATGTAAGGTTTGACAATAAAATTGTTAATCGCCAATTCTAACCATTCCCGGCTAGAGCGATTTGACAAGTCTCCGGGAAGTCGTTGAATTTCTTCTAAGGTGTTTAAAAATTTGTTACCTAATAGGGCAATAATTTCACTCTTGTTGCGAGCAGGAATGCTGGTTAGTTCGACTAAATCCAGCAGTTGAGAGTTACTATCCATTGCGGCTAAAAGTTCACTCGCTCGCCCTTTAATGGTCAAGCGGACATTAATTTGATCCGGTCGGGCAGAAAACACTAAGGGATCGGGAATTTCGGCGTCCGAGTCCGGGAGACGTTGTTCTCTAGATTTTTCTAAGACCACGGTTCCTAACTGAATATTCAAGTTTGGATCCAAGCCCCACTCTGGGGAAAATTCGACGATTTGCTCATAATTTCGCGTCACGAAGAACTGACTACTAAATAAATTAATTTGTCCCCGGACTAATTGAATCATGCCATCGGGCTTTAAGTCATATAAGGACCCATTGACGGTTAAATTTCCGGTAATCCTAAAATCAAATAACGGCCAGTTTTCTAGTTCAAATTTGTTGCCTAAACTAATTCTAAAGTTATCTAAAATGGGGACAATTGGGGGTTCTGCGGCTTCAAAAGACAAAGCAACTGACTGAGTTTCGTCTCGCTTGGGGACCGACGCTTTGCCATCGTATAACCGAATTTCACCGCCAATTATCGGGCGAAAAGCTGCCCCGGTGATCGTGACTTGACCGCCCACTTTTCCTTTATAAATATTTTCTAGATTAATTTTACCTTCATTTAGGAAAATAGTCATCGGATACTCTAAGTCTGGATCGTCAGAACTGAGAGGTTCTAAGATCGGTAGCACTCCTTGGGCGGTTAAAATACTTTCGGCAAATGTCCCCGCAAATTGATCGATGCGGATCCGTTCTTGGTCAAAGGCAATTTGACCGTTGAGGGTTAATGCTTCATCTAAGGTGGCGGTTTTCAAGACCGCATCTTTAAAGGTCATTGCCCCAGTTGCTTCTAACTGTTTTAGGGTTCTATTTTCTAAGTCTAGTTTACCTTTGGCTGATAGTTTAATGTCTCCTTCTCCAGAAACCCATTCTAGTTGTCTTTGAGTGAATAACCCTAACAGCGCGATCGCCTCTGTACCGATATTTAAATTCACGGAAATTTGATCGTTTTCTCCTGGAACCGGGGGGACGGGAACACTACCAAATACTTGCAGGGATGATGGCTGGGTGGTGGCAAACAGTAGCCGCTGGTTAGATAGAGAAAAAGTGCCAAACACCCGCTCTATTGCTTGGTCATTAATCTTCCCTTCGGTTAAAGAAATATCTCCTCGAATTTGCGGATTTTCTAGGCTGCCAGCTAACACCGCATTGGCGTTAATATTCCCATCGACTTTAACTCCAGGAATTTCGACAAAATTTTGCAAAGTTTCCAGAGAAAGTTTTTCCATTTGAAATTTTCCGTTGGTACTTTCTCGCCCTAATTTGCCCACAAAAGAAATCAAGGTATCTCCTAACTCTACGCGCATGGGTTGGACGGTCAAAACCCCATTTTCAAAATTTCCCTGAACAATTACACGGTCGATGGGAATAATTTTACTATCTTGGATTTCTAATCCAGTTTCACTCACTTTAACTACTGGAGGGTTAGTACGCCATGCTAGATTTTCTGCCGCTATTTTTAAATCCGCTTGGGGATTGTCTATGGTTCCAGTGATGAGAATATCCGCTTGGTAACTACCGCGAATGTCGATTAAATTTGGCGGAGCTGCTAACTGGGCTGCTGCCGCATTTTTTTGCAAAATAGCATTAATTTCGGCAAAGCGACGTAACTGGTTCATTAGTGATTCATTGGGCAGTCCTCGCGATGCAGTTGCTAAATTTCTGGAGTCAGTATTGGGGGATTGGATATTTCTAATTAGGTCTTCAACGCGATACCAGCTAAAGGTGTTGAGGATGTCTTCTACTTGGGCAACATTGGTGGTAATTTTACCGTTAATTGCCCTGGTATTTAGATTGACTCCTCCTTGAAATTCATAATGACTTTGCCCTAATTTGAGATATCCTTGGGGAATTTGGCCAATCCCATCATTATAAGCAAAGTTGGTGGCGAATTCTTCGGCTTGAATATAGCCTACGGATGGTTTAGTAATTCGCAGATTTCCCGAACTGGCTAAGGTAAATAAGTTAATGCCTAAATTGGCGCTGACATTCCCCCCAACGATTCCCGCAATTCCATATTCAATGGCTGGGGCTATTTGCAACGCTGCTAGGGAAAATTCTTCTAGGTTTATATTAAAGCGATCGCCTTCACGGTTGCCGTTAATAATCAGGGGATTTTCGGCCTCTAATCCTAGTTTTACCGCTAAGGCAACCGGCAAATAGGGCAGCAAGCATTCAGACCGATCGCAAGGGGCTAATTGGGCAGATAAAATATCCCGTTTCCCTTTTAAGGCGATCGCCACTTCTTTGCCCGTCTGAATATTTAACTTTCCGGCTAATATCGGGTCTAATTTAAATTCATTTACGGCCACATTACCCAGGCGTAAATCTCCAATTAATTGCAGATTTCCCGGTGATAATGAGTCAGAAATTAAATTTCTGCCTTCTAAGCGACCATCAAAGGAAATGTTTCCTTGGGCGATCGCTTGGGGCGGCAAATTTACCGGCAATGTATTTACATTAGACCGAACTCCTAAATCTAATTGTAATTGGGATATATCAGGATTGGTGATTAAATTGGCCAAGACTATTGAACCCTTAGCATCTAAGGATTGATCGCCCAATTGTGCCGATAAATTTTGCAATTCAATGGCTACAGGTTTGGCGCCAAAAGCCAGTAAAGGGGCGATTTCTCCCGCTAAGTTTGCTTGACTATTGAACCGGAATTTATCCGGGTTTAATTCTATCAATGGGTTGCTTAAGACGGTTGGGGGCAAAATTGCCGCTAATTCTAATAGTTGAATATTGACGGCATTGATGGCGGTTTGCCATTTATTTTCTTTAGCTGTAGCGATCGCCTGAACCCGACCTTGGGCGATCGCCATATCCACATTGCCATTTACCTGAATATCCCGCAAAGTTTCAGGAGTTAAGGCATTAATACCCGCGATCGCTATTTTTTGGGCGGCGGAAACTAGGGGGTTTACTTCAGCAGATAGGGTAACTCCACTGGCAAATATAGTGATAGGAATGGGCAGTTGTGGGGATAATTTAGGGAGATAAATTTGGTCAGAACTTTTGGCGGAGGCAAATAAAGAACCGGCATTTAATCGCCCTTGGACATTGATGCGACTATCCCCCACGATTAAGTCCAGATTTGCATTGGCATCAAGGCCACGAAAATCTTGAGTTTGTGGTAATAATAATAGGGATTTTAAAGAGGTGGCTAGGTTAAATTGTAAGCTATTTACCCCTACTGGTAATGGTAAATTGGGGATAAATGCTGCGAGATTAATTTTTTCTCCATTGCCGCTAACTTTTACGCCGTCAGCATTTAACTGGGCTTTACTGTTAATTAAACCCTCAGCCACCGCCAACCTAATATCCGTGTTAATGTCGATTCCGGTTAAGCTATCGGCGGGGGGTAATTCTTGACGGGCGATCGCATTCATGGACTGATTCGCCGCATTAATTAAATCCGCTAAAGATGAGGATAAATTAGCCTGTAATCCCAGTAATTTTACGTCAGCTAATAACTCAGGCAAGAAACCGGGTTTCTCAAGCTGATTAAGTAAGGAAGCTACATCGATTTCTGTGGTATTTAAAGCCGCGTTTACTCTGCCAGAATTAACTTGGGCTTGGGCATTAACCAAACCTTCAGCAACTTTTAAACGAATATCCGTATTAAGGTCAATGCCAGTTAAATTTAACCCAGTGGGTAAACCTTCGCTGGTCGATTTAGCCGATATCGCCGCATTAGTTAAAGATGCGAGCGAGGCAGAAAGATTAATTTGGCTACCCAGTAAAGTAATTGGGATGGGCAATTGTGGCACAATTTTCGCTAAATTAATCGCTGAAGTTGTCACCCCAGCTTTCACCAAACCAGAATTAATTTCCCCTTGAATATCGATTAAACCATCGGCAACTTTTAGCCCTAAATTTGCCGAAGCTTGAATCGCCCCAGGGTCTAAATTATCTAAACTACCGGATAATTTTACGTCACCGGCAAGTAAAGTTAAAGGAATTGGAGGATTAAATTGATTATTAGTAAGATTAGTAGTAAATTGATTAGTAAATCGACTTAATTCAACTTGGCTAATAGCAGCAGAGGCGGAAATCTTGCCGCGATCAAGTTGCCCTTCTCCCTGAATTGTTCCCCCTTCTATATTTAAGCCTAATTCACCGGAAGCCGCGATCGCTTTTGGGTCGAGGTCGTCTAAAGAACCGGAGGCTTTAGTGTTAGCATTGGCGATCGCTAATTTGATCGGTACAGGTAAAAATGGATCGAGAGTAAATGAAGCAGCGGCAATAGAAACTTGCCATTTTTTCGTTTCTAAATTGCCATTTCCCGCCAGGTTGATGCTACCATCACCGAGTTTTAATAAGGTATTTCGCAAGCGGACAATTTTATCGCTGAAAAGAATTTCACCCACCCCAGAAAGGGCGATCGCTAATGGATTATTTGAGGTGGGGACGCTAATTTCCGCTGCCGGTAATCGCCAATTTAAAGATGCTTCTGGGTTATCCGCAGTCCCGCGAATTTTTGCCGAGGCGGAAAAATTGCCGATCGCCAATTCTGGGGGCAAATTATATGGAGAAGCGATCGCATTTATCGGCAAATCAGCCCCAAAATCAAACGCTAATTGAATATCTTGGGGAGACTTGGAGGCGAATTTCACCTCACCCTCTCCAGTAATTTGTCCCCCAGCTACAGGTAAAACCCGCAATTCCGTCAAAGTAAATTGTTGTAAATCCGCCAAAAAGTTGAGCGAAATTTCCTCAAAATCTATGCGATCGATTCGCGTATTTCTAATCGCTGCGACTTGCCCGACAACTTGCGGATTTTTTAGCGGCCCGGTGACTTGCAAATTAACCGCCATATCCCCATCTAATAATATCGGCGATTCTACTTGGGCAAGTTCTAGGATACTATTTAAAGAAAAAGGATTGACATCTACGGCTACATTAAACCCTTGGTTTAAATCCACCTCACCGGAAACTTCAGCCGCGATCGCCCCCAAGCTACCTTTAACATCTTCCAGCTTCACCGTTTGACCTTGGAAACGTAACAAACCATTGGCCAAAATGTTCTCCGGTAAAATATCCCCATTTACCTCAATTTCTCTAAAAGCGAGAGTTCCCAAAACCGTGGGTAAATCCTGAAATGACGGCAAATTCACATCCAAATTTGCCGCGACAAAACCATTAGTTAAATTAATCGGCAAATCAGGAATAATCGGATTTAAATCTGTCAGGGCAAAATTGTCGATTCTGGCGTTTACCTTACTTTCGCCGGTTCCCAGAAACGTTTGCCCTGTCACCGTTACTTGGCCGGTGTTAATTCCCACAGCCACATCATATTTTGCTTGTTTAAATTCTTCGGATAACTGAGTTTTTACATCTACATTAACCAATAATGGCGTAGTTTTGCCGTTGGCTAACAGCACAATTTGAGCATCGGGAATTTTTACGGTAGTGGGGATTTCTATGGGTAAAGGTTTTTCTTCTGTGGTGATATTTAAATCCAGCCAAGCCCCAGACTTATCTTGTTCTATATAAACATAAACTTTTTCTAAAGTAATCGTTACCGGTAGAGAACGTTTTAACAGCAGTGGCACAATATTAAAGCCCACTTCTACCCCTTCAATTGATAGGCGATCGGGGTCATTTTCCGTCGGCGGCATTACCGACCGACCAAACCGAATACTATTCAAAGAAAATCGTTCGACACTGCCTAATTCGACGGGTCGATTTACAATTTTAGTAATCTGTTCCGATACCAGAGGTACCAGCTTTTGGGTGATAAATACATAAGTCCAAATCGTTCCTCCTGCCCCTAATGCCATCAAAGAAAACATAATGGCAATGGTCGAGGGTCGTTTCACCCAAAACAGAAAACGAAACCAAAAACTCGAAATTTTGGGCTTTGGGATTTCGTCGGGAGGAATTCTATTGGGGTTAGGATCGTCACTCATCTGTATTACCTGTCACAATTACCTGTCACAGACCTGCCATTAGCCGCGTTGACTACAGCGTGTTTTTTAATATAGACGATGCTCAAAAAATTTAGGATTCCGGTTGTCAGTCCATGTACCATCAGAGGTTTTGCTCAGAATCAGAGGTTTTGCTTGCCCCCGCGATCGCCCCCGATATGGGCGCATGGGTGAGTCATCTTTGCAAAAATTAAAATAATATTCCTCGAATATTCCTAGGATTATCTCTACAATTAATACCATAAGAATGTCCTAGTAACTCGAAATCGTTTTCAATAATTATGTAAATTATGTAATTTCCACTGGCTGACCACATTTTAGACTTACTCCCCTGACAAAGGTTCCAACGACCAAATTTGGGGTAAATTGGGGTAAAATATTCAGCAGATCCGCTTGCCGAATTATCTCTTGTCATTATTTCTTGCCATTGTATCTTGTCACCGAGTGACTAAAAAGGAGGGGAGTTATCTAATGGATAGTGAAGAATTGAGCGCTCGCCTTTCAAACCATCAAAAAAAGCAAAATAAAACACCACAAAATACCGCTTGCCCCGACTCAGGGACAACGGCAGACTCTTGGAGTGAGAAGGCGGAAGCTTCTCACGTTCCAGCCGCCAAAAAAACCGTAACTCCCGGCAAAAAGAAGTCGAGAATGTTGCCATTCCTAGAAACCCGCTTATTTTCTGCACAGGGAACCGTCGAGGATTTCTTATTGCCCTTAGGGGATTTGCAAAAGCTAATCAACCAAAAGAAACAGCAAGGAGATATCAAAGACCCCACTTTGAGTATTCTCTACGCCAGCGTGGGGAAAATTTACCAAAATAGAGTGCAACGGGGTGAATGTCAGGACTATTTCCGAGAACAAGCCTTAGCGGCTAAGTATTTGGAAAAAGCGGTTAGCTTACAAGAAGAACTAGGGCAGGAAATCGAACTAGCGGATAGCTTAAATCGCTTAGGTGTACTTTATTACTATCAAGGACGACATCAAAAAGTAGAACCCTTGTTCAGCCAATCTTTAGGAATTAGAAAACGGTTATTGGGAGAGAATCATCTTGACGTGGCCACTTCTTTAAGTAACCTGGGCGTGGCCAATAACTACCTAGGAAAATATACAGAAGCCGAACCACTTTTGTGGCAAGCTTTAGGGACATTTAAGCGATTACTAGGAGAAAATCATCAGGCAGTAGCCATTGCTTTGAATAACTTAGCCAATCTCTACTACTCCCAAAATCGCTATCAAGAAGCTGAACTTTTATTACTTTACGCTTTAGAAATATTTCAGCGATTACTAGGAGAAAATCATCCGAATGTGGCGCGATCGCTGAATAACTTAGGGATGGTTTACTACTACCAACGGCGGTTTGAAGCAGCAGAACCGCTATATCGGCAAGCCTGGGAAATCTATCAAAGAGTTCTGGGAGACGCTCATCCAGATACGATAGTTTGTTGGAGAAATTTAACCAAAATTCGGGATAAAATGCAGTATAATCAGTAACAAAAATTATTATATTATTCATAATTAAAGTATGGATCAATTATGGCTACATATTTTATTTTATTTGAGCGATGGAGTAAAAAATATCAACACAAAAAACGTCAATTAACTTCCTCTGTGTCCAGCAGAGTTCTGTGGTGAATAATTTATTATCCCAAAAACCCGTATAACTTACTGAAAATCTGATTCACCACTTTCGGCACAAAGAACACTAACAACTGATAAATAACTCTTTGTGTCCTCTGTGTCTTTGTGGTGAATCTTCCCATAAAAAAACGAAAACACAGAATAACGGCAATAAAATAAGCTACATTAGACAGTTGGCCTAAACTACATAAATTCGCGATGACATCAACAATTCCTCATCTTCCCTCCCAATATGACCCGACCACCACTGAAGCGAAGTGGCAAGAATATTGGGAATCACAGCATATTTTTCAAGCAGACCCCAATCACTCAGGGGAACCTTACTGTATCGTGATTCCGCCGCCGAATATTACGGGTCGGTTGCACATGGGTCATGCATTTAACAATACCCTGATTGATGTGCTGATTCGCTATCACCGCATGAAAGGACGCAACACCCTTTATTTGCCCGGAACTGACCACGCGAGTATTGCCACTCAAACCATCTTGGAACAACAGCTACGTTCAGAGGGCAAAACCCGCGATGACCTGGGTCGCGAGAAGTTTTTAGAACGGGCTTGGCAGTGGAAAGCCGAGTCTGGAGGTGCGATCGCCAATCAATTGCGCCGTTTGGGGGTGTCCGTGGACTGGACGCGGGAACGGTTCACAATGGATGAAGGCTTATCCAAAGCAGTTTTAGAAGCGTTTGTCAGCCTTTATGAACAAGGGCTAATTTATCGCGGTCAGTATTTGGTGAATTGGTGCCCGGCAAGTCAGTCAGCGGTGTCTGATTTGGAAGTTGAACAAAAAGAAGTGAATGGTCATTTGTGGTATTTTCGCTATCCTTTGACCGACGGCAGCGGCTTTTTAGAAGTGGCCACAACTCGACCAGAAACTATGTTGGGCGATACCGGGGTGGCAGTGAATCCTAATGACGATCGCTATCAACATTTAATTGGTAAAACGATTACTTTGCCAATTATGGGGCGGGAAATTCCGATTATTGCCGATGAGTTGGTTGACCCGGCATTTGGGACTGGTTGCGTGAAGGTGACTCCGGCCCATGACCCGAATGATTTTGAAATGGGTAAACGCCACAATTTGCCGTTTATTAATATTATGAATAAGGACGGCAGTTTAAATCAGAATGCGGGGCCGTTTGTGGGTCAAGACCGCTTTGAAGCCCGGGAAAATGTGGTGCAGCGATTAAAAGCCGATGGCTATTTGGTGAAAATTGAAGATTATACCCATTCGGTTCCTTATAGCGATCGCGGTAAGGTGGCGGTTGAACCGTTAATTTCTACCCAATGGTTTGTCAAAATTGAGGCGCTTTCTCAACCAACTCTCAAAGCATTAGATGAGGGGAATTTACCCGTGTTTATCCCCGAACGCTGGACAAAAGTTTATCGGGATTGGTTGGTCAAATTAAAAGATTGGTGTATTTCCCGACAACTGTGGTGGGGTCATCAAATTCCCGCTTGGTATGCGGTGAGTGAAACCGGCGGAAATATTACCGACAATACCCCGTTTGTGGTGGCCAAATCTGAGGCAGAAGCTAAGGCAAAGGCGATCGCCCAATTTGGGGAAAACGTCCAATTAGTCCAAGACCCGGATGTGCTTGATACTTGGTTTTCATCCGGCCTATGGCCATTTTCTACCCTGGGATGGCCAGAAAAAACCCCAGACTTAAATACTTATTTCCCCACTACGACCTTAGTCACCGGGTTTGATATCATCTTTTTCTGGGTAGCCCGCATGACCATGATGTCCCAACATTTTATGGGGCAAATTCCCTTTAAAGATGTCTATATTCATGGCTTGGTTTTGGATGAAAATGGCAAGAAAATGTCCAAGTCTGCCGGTAATGGCATTGACCCCTTATTATTAATTGACAAATATGGGACTGATGCCCTACGTTATACTTTAGTTAAAGAAGTCGCTGGGGCAGGTCAAGATATTCGCTTAGAATATAACCGGCAAACTGATGAGTCTGCCTCTGTGGAAGCTTCCCGCAATTTCTGCAATAAACTCTGGAATGCTTCCCGGTTTGTAATGATGTATTTGGAGGGGAAAACTCCCCAACAGCTAGAACAACCAGGAACTCCCGCAAGCGATCGCCTAGAATTGTGCGATCGCTGGTTGCTTTCCCGTTACCATCAAATCATCGCCCAAACTGCTAATTATATTGACCAATATGGACTAGGAGAAGCGGCAAAAGGACTCTATGAATTTATCTGGGGTGACTTTTGCGACTGGTACATTGAATTAGTCAAACCTCGGTTACAAGGGGAGGACGTTGCCTCTAAACAGGTTGCCCAACAAATCCTCGCCCAAGTATTAGAAGGCATCCTCAAGTTAATGCATCCATTTATGCCTCATATTACCGAGGAAATTTGGCAAACCCTGACCCAAGCCGAACCAGGTAAATCTTTAGCATTGCAGGCTTATCCTGAATTGCAGAATGATTTAATTAATCCCCAACTTGAACAAGATTTTGAGTTAGTAATTGGGGCAATTCGCACGATTCGCAATTTACGGGCAGAAGCGGATATTAAGCCAGGTATTAAGGTCAATATCACCTTACAAAGTGACTCGGAAGCTGAACGCAATATCCTAAATCGTGGCCAAAATTATCTGCAACTGTTGGGCAAAGTAGAAGAATTAACGATTACTTCCGCGTTAACAGAAGAACCTCGCCAAAGTATTGCCAGTGTCGTGGGAACGGTACAGGTAATTATGCCCTTAGCTGGGGTAATTGATGTGGCATCTTTTCAAGCTAAAATGGAGAAAAAATTAGCTAAATTAGAAGGAGAAATTAAGTCTATTAATTGCCGATTAAGTAATTCTAAATTTGTGGATAAAGCCCCTGCTGATGTAGTGCAAGGGGCAAAAAATGCCTTAGCTGAGGCAGAAAAACAAGCGGAAATATTGCGCGATCGCCTGCGGAAATTTCAGCTTTAATAGAAGAGAGAAAAGAGAAGAGAGAAAAGAGAAGAGAGAATATCTTTCCTCTTTCTTCTATCCTCTTTCCTCTATCCTCTTTCCTCTATCCTTGTTCTCTGTGTCTCTGTGGTTAAAATCTTTATGGTTTCTTTAAGCTTGAACCACAGAGACCCAGAGGACACAGAGATATATGGAATATGTATTATCATATTACTAATTACTTTTAGCCGTGGCTATTTGATAGTTATTTGACATTAAATGATATAATATATATAATATAATTAATATCTGCATTGCGGTAGCAACTAACTTTAACTAACTTGATGAACTAGCTTGATGAACTAACTTTATGAGTATAAGACAAACTTTTAACCTGAGAATTCTCCAGGATACCTTTTTTAAAGTATCTACCGCTGCTGCTTCAACCCTCAATGACCGGCAAAGAGTCCGCTTAGTCCCAGGGCAGACATTTTCTATCAGAAAATACCAACCCAATAACGGTCATTTTGAAGTAGAACTGGTCAATCCCATTCCCCCAGTAGGTGTTACGGGCTATTTTTTTGCGCCCCATGTACAAATTACCCCAGCCTCAGCCACCTCCCAGACTGTGGGCAGTATTCACGATGTGGCTGACCCCCCGCCCGGTTTTTCCCTGCTGTACATTACCCAAAATACCAAAATCAAAACCTCACCGGAAGACTCGCGGAACTTGGCAGCCCACCAACAAATGGATCTGGCGGCGGGAACATCTTATTTAATTCTCGGTTATGCCTCCGTAGCGGGACATTTTCGCGTCACCCTGAATCAGCCCTTGGGAGAATTTGGCCGCATTGGTTATCTTTTTCATGGTCACGTCCAGATTAAACGAGATGGCAGACTGATTTCTTTTGACCCCAACGCCCTCAACTTAGTCATACTGCGAAATACCGTCATCAAAAAGCAGCCCATTGACTCGTCGCAACTGAAACCAGAAGAAGTCCACCCTCTGGCTGTGGGCATGATTTATGGGGTGGCAAGTTATTTGATGGAAGCGGGACATCTGAAAGTATCTTTCACCGAAAATTTACCTCCTTTTGGCAATACCGGCTATGTTTTCCCTGACTTTGTGGAACTCAGACAGGGGAACAGGGTGATTAATGCCGCCCCACAATTAAACTATACCGGCCCCAGTGCGGTGATGATTAACCGGGCGACCACTTTGACCGGGACTTATGACCCCGGACAAATGGCCAGAGTAGAATTAATCGCTGAGGACAAGTTTCCTTTACAGGTAAATTTGAATGCCTCGGCCCGAACTTGGTCTGTGTCATTGCCCAATGGTTTCACTACTGCCGGTGCCCGTTGGCTGCGACTGCGGGGGATTAACCGTAATGGACAAGTGGTAGACAGTCAAATTGTCAATATTACTGTCTCTCCTGGGGGAACTAGCGCTCAAGCTTTAAGGTTAAGAGTCACCCGCGATACCTGGTTCAAAGTTTCTCCCGTTGACTCGACCACTCTGAATCATCAGCAAAAAGTGATGGTGAGAACCGGCCAAACTTTTGCGGTCAGTCAATATGGGTTAGTGGATGGCCATTTAAGAGTGATCGTTGACCCGGCGATCGCGCCGATTGGTGACTTTGGCTACTTTTTTGCCGACCACGTGCAGATGACCCAAGGACAGGAAATCCTGAGATTTCGGTTTGCCGATGTCCCCGAAATCCCCGGTACTGCCCAAATGTTAGTCACTAGCACAACTTTTATTAAAGCTAGACCCGAAGATTCAACCAATTTAGCCGCCAATCAAAGAGCAGAATTAAGACTAGGGCAAAGTTTTAATCTCACGGGATACGCCTCAATTTCCGGTCATTTTCGGGTGACATTAGCCCAACCCATTCCTGGTTTTGGTCAAGTGGGATTTGTCTATCATCTCCACGTGCAAATTAGAAAAGATGGGCAGACAGTTCCTTTTGACCCCGATGCTTTAACTATGACCATTCGCCAAGCTACGGACTTAAAAAGACGTGCGGTTCCTGCTTCTAGTTTGAGTGCGAGTGAGAGAGTAAGCTTGCCCGTGGGCAGAGTTTATGGGGTTTCCAGCTATAGTATTGAAGCGGGAAATATTAAGGTTGCCCTAACAGAGAATTTCCCCGGTTTTGGCAATACTGGCTATGTTTGGCCTGGTCATGTCACCATGCGTCGGGGTAGTCAAGTTTTCGACCCATTGCCCAAGCAAATTGAATTGAATGTTCCCTATTTTTCCCAGCGAGATAATCCTCGGTTTTATTGGTCTACTTGTAATGTGACTTCGCTCGCGATGGTAATGTACTATTATGGGGAGCGATCGCGCTGGGGCGGACAACTGGAAGACGAACTGTTACAATGGTGTTTTAACAACTATGGTCAAGGCAGTCAAACAGACCACAGCGTTCTTTCCGCACTAATTCGGGCTTATGGATATAAACATAATTTTAGCACCACTCGTCGCTGGTCTGACATAGATAATGAACTAATTAATCGTCGTCCGGTGGTGGTTGCGGGGGACTTTACCGCCACGGGACATATTGTGACAGTCATTGGCTACAATACCCAGGGATATATTGTTAATGACCCTTGGGGAGATGCCCTGACTGGTTATCTTTATACCGAGGGTCGGCGTTTACTTTATCCTTATGGTTATATGGATCGAGTTTGTGGTCCCGATGGGAATGTTTGGGCGCATTTTATTGCCCCTTAATTCCTTAATTAATTAACAATTGATAATTAATGAATGGTTAATAACTATTTATTAATTTTTATTAATTATTTATAATTGTCAATTGTCAATTAATGCCAAAGACCACTAACCACCAACAATGAACAAACAACAAAGAAATTTGCCAGATCAACTATCAACGAGCGACTCCTCTTTGTTGGCTTTTACAGAAGAGTTTTTCCGGACAGAAGACGGCAGGAGATTGGCTTTGGGCAAAGCAACTTCTACCGTCGTCCCCTGACCCACTCCTTTACTGCTCAATATAATAGTGCCGCCCATGAGTTCGATTAAATTGCGGGCGATCGCCAATCCCAAACCGGTGCCCCCATGCCGCCGAGTAGTGGAACCATCGACCATCACAAAAGGCTGAAATAACTTTTGTTGCTGTTCCGGGGCAATCCCGATGCCGGTATCTTTTAAAGTAATCACCACATCCGTAGCACTGCTACCATTGCTATCTATAGTTTCGGTGGTAGTCGCGACCCGGTTCATCACCTCGGTGTAACCAGACTCCAGACGGGTAGAAATAGTAATACTGCCGGTATCGGTGAATTTAATGCAGTTATTTAACAAGTTCGACAAAACCTGCTTTAACTTGGCCGGGTCTGCTTCCACCACCAGAGGTTCTGGGTATTCTTCCACGAACAGGTGCAGACCTTTTTGGGCGATCGCAGTTTCTTGGAGTTCAATGACTTCTTTAATAATCCGGCTGACATCTACAGGTTCTAATGTCACCGAAAGAGCTCCCGCTTCAATTTTAGAAATATCCAGAATATCGTTAATAATATTCAGCAAATGGATTGCCGAGTCATCAGCCCGCTGGAGAAACTCCACTTCTTCCTCGCGATCCTCACAGCAATCATCTCGTACCAAGCGAATGCAGCCAATAATCGCATTTAAGGGGGTGCGTAGTTCGTGGGAAATGGTGGCCAAAAACTCATTTTTTAGCTGGTTCGCCACCTTTGCTTCTTGCCATGCGCTTTCCAGTTCTGTTGCCCAAGCCTTGAGACGGTTTACCATCGCATCCAGGGCATCCGCCAACTGCTGAAATTCAATAATTTTTAAGTTAATCGGGCTTGGGTGACCGTCGGCTTGCCCTTGGCGATGCACGTTTAACGCATAAGCTTGCAATTGCTCGATGGGGCGGGCTAATTCCAGAGTCAAGTACCAGGTGACGATTAAATTGGCGGCAATCAGGCCAAAGATCAAGGTAAACAGAACTTTTTGAATTTCTTTGAGACCAGCCAAAGCATTGTCCAGCCGCGTCACCGCCAAAATAATCCACTTTTGACTGGGGTCAATGGGAGAGGCGATCGCGGTATATCCAGAAATCAACTCCACCCCAGGGGCATCAAAAGAAAACAAATGGACGAAATCCTGTTTTCCGGCGAGGGCATTTCTGACGATGCTGCGGAGGCGATCGGCGTCGGACTCCTCGGAGATAGTCCTCCCGGTGCGATCGGGGCTCAAATGCTCCACGATCGTGCCATTTTCCTGCTGATAGGTAGTATCAAAGACATCGATAACTACAGTTTGGCCGGTCAAAGACCCTCGCCTGCCCACCGTCTCCTGTTCCAGGCTAGATTCAACGGAGAGAGCATACCGCAAATTTCCCCGCTGCATACTCCCACCGGCAAACACCGGCGCCGAGAAAACCAGTCTCATTGCCCCCTGGTTTGACGGCTGATTTGAGGGCGCAACGGACTGCCGGGGAAGACTCCGTAGGCTAATATCTACCAGAGAGTCTCCCGGTTGCGACTGTTGCCATCTTTCCCAAGGCAGTTCTTTATAAATTGGCTCTGTGCCGCAAGTTGTGGCCACAATGGTCTGGGTCGTCGCCTCTGTTAGCTGCATACATTGCACTTTTGTGGGCGATCGCTCGTCTAGGTTTTGTAGGAAGTTTTTCATTTGGGCGAGCGAGCCTGACTGGAAGACTGCCGCCTCCGTAGCGGCCAGCAAGCTGGTTTCTACTGCCTTCACGGAAGTTTCAATACTCTGGCCTTTGCGGATGGCGCTTTCTGTGAGATTCTGGCGAGCAGTTTCCAGCAGCGCCGACCTCGCCTTACGGTAAGTCGCATACTCCCCCACCAGCAGTACCGGAATACTCAGTAACAAAATCCGCGTCAGAAGAATACGACGAAAGGATGAACGACCGGGCTTGAACATAGCAATTGTCTAACTCGAAAGGATGCTTTTTACCAACCACAATCATCAAGCAAGAAACTGGATCGGGTATATAGGTCTCTACTGATTATGATATAACCCAAAAAGCTCAAAATTTTATGATTAAATTTTTTGAGCTGACACAAGAATCTGAAATTTTTGGTGAAAATGTTCTCAAAGGGGTTTAAATCGTGGTGGGTTGATGATTCTGCATTAGTGATGCCAAGCCATCTGAGTCCTTGATTTGGGAATATATTTCTCTTTGGAGATTATTCTATTTTCGTTCTTTTGCCTAGTTGAACTAGCCCTGACGCTGGCGCTCGCCATAACGAGCGCCATAAATTTTAACAAAATCAGCGGATTGGGGGAGCCGCCAATCGTGCAGGGGTGCAGGGGTGCAGGGGAGCGGAGGGGAGAACAATTAACAATTGACAATTGACAATTATCAATTATCAATTATTAATTATCAATTATCAATTATTCCCTACCTAATCCACAGAGTGATTGGGTTGAGGACGAGAGTCTGGATAATAACTCGCCACGATCGCCATCGCCAGCCACCAAAGGGTGTTAATTTGGGGTCGATACCAAACCGTATCAACGACACCGTGACCCAGCATACCGACGATAATCGCGATCGCCCCCATCAGCCAATATCCCTGAAGATTGGCCTGATTTCTCAGTTGTTGGAGTTGCTGTAGTCCTTGATTTAAGGTGACGACCAGCAGCCAGACAAAAGCCGTTAAGCCAATGAAGCCGGTTTCCACAGCGGTTTCTAACCAGATAGAATAAGCGCTCAAAGCACTAAACCTTGGGCGCATATAAAGGGGATAGATTTTGTTAAAAGCACTATTCCCCGGCCCAATACCTAAAATCGGGCGATCGCGAATCATCTCGATCGCCGACTGCCAAACATTGATCCGGAAATTATTGCTGCTATCAGAACGACCGACAAACATACTGGCAATGCGATCGCGCAACGGTTCCACAAACAGAAAGGCCAAAATAAGCACCGTGACCGTGCCACCTAGGACCACAGGCAGTGCCCATTTCCGGCCAGCGGGAGGTAACTTGGGACTCCACCAATAAACCAACATCAACAATAAGACAAAACTGGCGAGCGACAAACCAATCCATCCCCCGCGACTCCAGGTGAACAGCAAACAGAATGAGTTCACCACAGTCATCGTCACCGCCAACAACTTCGGCAGCAGTCCCGACCAAACAAAGATCGCTCCCACACTGAAGATGACTGCCGGCATCACATAAGCAGCCAAGAGATTGGGATTTTCTAAATAGCTATAAACTCGCGTGACTCCAGCCATAGAAGAGGTGGGGTCAGTCCAAGTCGCCAGAGGCGGAGCGCCAAAAAACCACTGTCTTATGCCATAGACACTGACAATCAGGGAAATATGCAAATAAATACCGATTAGCAATGAACGAATGCGGGGCGATCGTAAAACTCTTGCCAGCAGAGCAAACAGCATCAAATAAAGAGTCAACTTGACCCAGCCAGTCAATGCGGCGGTTTTCACCGGGGACATTGCGGTTGCGACTGTGGCGATCGCCCAATAAAGTAACACTAACAAATGAATCGGGGTAAAAACCATTTCACCCGCATCGGATACCGTCAGCAGCAGCCAATAACCAGCCCCAGCCAACAATAACACGCCAATCAAAGCCGTGGAAACAAAAGGCGCCAGAGCAAAAATTAAAGCACATAACAAGGCAGCGATCGCCTCTGACCACTGCATCAACCAACTACTTGAGCGCCAACGACCCAAAGAACCGACCAACAAACGAGATAAATAGCTGCCTCTCTGCCATCGGTAGAGGGGCAAATTTGATAGAGTTATTTGTTGCCAAAGTGAACTAATCGATTGCATACTTATTTCTGATTAAAATATTACTTTTAGCATTGTTTGACAATCCGCTCAAGCTAGGATTTAAATCAAGCCCGGACATATCTCTGAAAAAATACATTTACTCTGTTCTTACAGTATAATTATCAAAACCAACTCCTGTAGGAGCGGGTTGAAAAATCTATTTACATTGTGGCCGGTTTCCTGTTGCCAGGGCGCGCCACCCTGTCTCAGAGGCTTATAGCACTTATTTCACCAAAATTTGCCTAATTAGATTATCATAATCAAAGCCCGATTAAATAATAATTAAACTCCAAGCAAATCCACATAAATCTACCGCAAATTATTATTAATTATTATCAGGATTTTGAACATTTAAGTTGACCAAATCTCCCATTAGCGAAAAAATTACTTTTAAATGATTATTCTTGGCTCGGCAATTCATCCATTATTGGCAACTCAAGTAAATATCGATAACCAGAATTGGCGGAACCCTCTAAACAAATTTTTCCTTGATGTTGCCCGGTTAAAGCCCAACTGAGCAATAACCCTAAATCTTGCCGGGAAAGCTTCATCAAAGATGGGTAATCGGCGTTTGTGGCGGGCGAGTCAGAAGCATCTAGAGTTGTAAATCCAGAAATCAACTGTGTCAATAACTCGCTTGCATCAGATTCAGATTGGGCAGACAAAAGCGCTTCAATCGTTTTTTTCTGCTCTAAAGCTCGTGAATCATCACTCCCTTCTTCTAATAGCAGATCCGCAGACTCCATCTCAAGCATTTCTATGGAAATTAAACCGTCTCCTAACCAGGGGTGAGAGACCCAAATCGCGATCTTTAAAACATCAGTTTTGCGGGCAACATGGAGCCGCACCACTCCTCCAGGATGAGACCGAGAGATCACCCGTGCCAGTAGATGATAAAGAATTTGATAGACCTTTGACTTGTCTAAGAGAACCAGGCGATCGCCTGGTTCTACGGAAAGACGAAATTCTTGGCCACGTCGAGTCGCTTCTAACTCCAAGTGATTGAATACCTGTTGACAGAGCAGCTCAATATCCACAGCGGCGATCTCCAGATCCGGAGTTTGGTCACGCAAATTCCGCAGCGCCACTAATTCATCCAGCAACGACACCAAGTATCGACCACTGTCATAAATAATATTCAGATATTCTTTCTGTTTTTCGTTCAATTGTCCATACACTTCTTGATTTAAAACTCTGGCCATTCCCGTCACAGAAGTTAAGGGATTACGCATTTCTTGAGTCATGCTGCCCATGAGTTTCTCTAAAAGCAATAAACAACTACTTTCCAGTTCAACTTTCCCATCATTTAAGGTTGGTGAGCCTCGATCTTCCCCGGTTGCGTCTGCCAATGAGCCAGCCGAAGCCGATCGCAATTGAGTCTCAGTTGCCGCAGGCGATTCCGCGCAGCGGATCCCTTGCGGGAATCGCGCCAGTTTCATCCGTTCCAACTCACTCATCGTCCAACTAGCGGTCAACTCCAAAAACTGAATTTCTTTGGCACTAAATTGACGGGGGGCGAGATCCATCGCCATCAAAACTCCCAAGCAATCACCTTTGGATGTCAGCAAAGGAACTCCGGCATAAGCCCGAATTCCGTACTGTTGGACGGCGATCGACTTCGCCCATTGGTCTTGTTTCCAAGTATCGCGAATCGTCACCACGACTTGATTCACTAAAATCTGTTGCCAAAAAGCCTCTTGCAGAGAAATTTTCGGCAACTTATTCGCGAATTCCTGAAACAACTCGATTGCTTCAAAGTTACTTTCAGCAAAATTTACAGCCAGTTGTCTCAACCGCCGATTTTTTTGGATTCCCCCAACAATACATAAAGGAATATCTAAAAATTCGGCACTCGCTTGGGCAGCCTTTTGTAAGATAAACAAGCTATGTCGATCCAAAAGTCCCCGGTCTGCCAACAGCAATCCTGATTCTTCCGCCGATGCACTGGCAGAATTTTCAAATAATGCAAATTCTTGATTGTCTGGTACTACCATAAGAGTTTAAGGTTGCCATAGACAACAATGACATCTATTCAAGGGTGTAGGGTAGCTTTATGGCTATTGATGCCACAAATTTTATGATTGTTGATTGTTCTTGGTTGATTGTTGATTGTTCTTTGTTCTTGGTTCTTCAACAATCAACAATCAACAATCAACAAACAACAATCAACAAATTTGACTAATCCCATGCAGGGTGAGAGAGGAGTCTTTCCATTACTCTAACCCCGCGCAACTGATTGGAAAGAGGCAAATGACCTCTGGGGGCAGTCAAGTCCCAAGTAAATTCTTGGGGATATCTTGTCCAGGTATTGCCGTTTTTCCAGCCAATTTTTGGCCACATCTTGTCCCACATTTTCCCGACACCGAGCCAAATTTCTCGCTGGACAGTAAATCCAAACTTATCCCCGGAATACAATTGCCATAAAGTATTAATAGTTTGTAAATCGGTTGCGGGAATCGTATCAACTTCGGTAAAATATAGCCACTTTCTTTGAACCGCAGCGGGGCCGGCTAGTTCACAAAGTAATTTCATAGTGGTTCTGTCAGCGGATTGGAAGTCTGCCGCCGCCAACAGGTTTTGTAAGGGACTGTAGTCGATCTGGCGATCGCTCGGAGTGGGAACTAGACCGTGGGGAAATGCGGAACGCAAAAATTCAGCGGATACTGGGTCTTCCGATGTATAAAGGAGTTGGTAAACTCTCCCATCGATGGAGTTCGGGGTGGTTGAACGGCGTTCTGCCAAAAATTCCCGCAACACTCTCAGACCATCCCCACCAGCGTTAGCCAGTTGAGAAATCACGCTAATCTGGTTTTTTTCATTGTTCGTTCTTAACTTGGAGGCCAGTTCAGTAAAGTCCAAAGTAGCATCCGGTGTCGTAGAAGTTGTTGAGTCAGTCATGAAGGCTTGTTGAGGATCGACAGTTGCTATTTTCAGAGGCACAAGTAAACCCAGTGAACTTGAACTTGGACGCATTAAGCGAGCGGTGCCACTGGATACGAGGTTGAAACCTCGGATGTTCCTATTGTCTCATTATCTTAGACCGGCTGATTATTTCTGTGCTTGCAAAATCCGATTAATGATTCCGGTGGTGGAAGAGTTGACTTCTACTTTCACAAGTTCAATATGACCCCCATAAGCTTGAACCACTGGGGCTTCCGGCAGGGTTTCCAGAGTATAGTCACCGCCTTTGACATAAATATCTGGTTGCAGAGATGAAATCAGGGAGGTAGCGGTGGGCTGATTAAAGATGACCACGGCATCGACTGGTTTCAGGGCACAGAGTACCTCAGCCCGTTGCAATTCAGGCACAATTGGTCGCAAGGGTTTTCCGGCAGCGGATGGTTTGATTGTTTGCACGGACTGGTCACTATTTAAACCAATAATGAGCGATCGCCCCAAAGCTTTGGCCTTTTGTAAATAGCGGACATGACCCACATGGAGTAAATCAAAGCAGCCATTGGTAAACACCAGGGGACGCCACCGATCGGGTTCAGAGGCGATCGCTCTGGTTAATTCATCTAAAGTATAAAGACCAGAATTCATACTGTATTAATTACTTGTTGGTTGTTGTTTGTTGTTTGTTGTTTGTTATCTGTAATAAAAAATAACGAATAACGCATAACGAATAACCCATAAATCCGGGAATTAGAGATTTATTTGTTGGGTGGTTGAGGATCCGGTGGTGTCTCGTATCCATGTTCAAATGCAAACCGAATTAATTGACCCCGATTTTCTAACTCCAGCTTGCTCAAAATACGACGCAAATGAGTTTGTACCGTCCGAGGACTGATAAATAAACGTTCGGCAATTTCTTTATTAGTGCTCCCCTGAATCACTTCCCAAAACACTCTAGCTTCTGCCGGGGTCAAGGGCAACGGGTCTGGTGAAGTCTTCGGCTTGGATGACATGATTGGGGACTTGTTTTGAATTAAACTTGACTCGTGTTGGCGCGGATAGCTCTTCATTCCGGAAACGGGGATTAAAGAGGGTGAACTAACTTTTTGCTCCCCTCCTGCCATCTGCTGCATCAGCCGAACCATTTCCGAATAAATTCGGCGACTGCGTTCTAGTTGAGCCTCAATTTTCGCCACTAATTCCCTCGGTTCAAAGGGTTTTATTAAATAATCATCTGCACCAATCTCATGGCCTTCTATGCGGTCATCAAGTTCTCCCAAAGAACTTAAAAATATAAAAGGAATTAATTGCCCTGATGGAGTCGTGCGAAGCCGTCGGCAAAATTCAAATCCATCCATTTCTGGCATCATTACATCGGATACCACTAAATCTGGCATTTCTGTCTCGAAAGATTGTAACGCTTCTACCCCGGATTTGGCATCAGTAACGACATATCCCTGGTTTTCTAGGTGTCGTCGTAAAACCATCCGTATAGTGCGATCGTCATCTACAATTAAAATTTTTTTCATTTCATTTTTTCTCCTGGTGAAATTGACATAATTTCAAGCTCTGGTTGCTCGGCTAATTATACTTCTTGAAAATGTCATTATATCCAAGGTTATTCAACCGAAAAACTCCTATATAAATATAAAGTTAACTAGGATTTTCTTGTTCAATATATTTTCAATTATCTAATAAAAATTAGAAAATAGATAGAGCGATTAACAAAAGTTAATCAATTGGCAATAAATTTTCAGAAAAATATTACTAAATTTTCTCATCGAGTCATCCCTGGGTTCCGGGTTGAGGGAATTTGTCATCCTAAGTCAAAAGTGGCAACAAGTTGCTTCGTGGTTCTGGGTGTGAGGTCAATCCAGCAGCGATCGCGATCGATCGACTTAGGACATAATAGAAAGCAACTGAGAATAAGTCGATCTGGACTAATCAGCGATCAAGAAATCATACAAAGAGAGAGTGGGTCGAGCGGCAAGAGAGTAAGGGCAAAGCATATAGCCTAAGCGACCGGATGCCGCTTCGCGTCTAAGGCATTGAAATTACCGCCCTGAAATTTGATGGGAGAATCTTCAAGATTGTCATGGGAAAACCGTTACAAACCGCTAAACCACAGAGGGTAAAATTGTCAAAATTTCGAGATTTTAGGGTTAACATTCAGGAAAAATGCTTAAGAAACAAAACCTGAAAGCATTACATGATGTAGTGTACCAGAGAAGGATTGTCTAATTTTAACTAGACTCAACGGGTAGTATGTACGAGAAAATCACACCCCCCACCACCGGCCAGCGCGTCACTTTTAAAAATGGTGAGCCCATTGTTCCCGACAACCCCATCATCCCATTTATTCGGGGAGATGGCACAGGGGTTGACCTTTGGCCAGCTTCACAAAAAGTCATCGATGCAGCGGTGAAAACGGCATACAATGGCCAACGCAAAATTAGCTGGTTCAAGGTTTATGCCGGAGACGAAGCCTGTGAAACTTATGGCACCTATCAATATTTACCGGAAGATACCCTCCGGGCCATCAAAGAATATGGCATAGCCATCAAAGGCCCTCTGACTACCCCCATTGGGGGCGGCATCCGCTCTCTGAATGTAGCGTTACGACAAATTAACGACCTTTACGCTTGCGTTCGTCCGTGTAAATACTATAGTGGCACGCCATCTCCCCATAAAAATCCAGAGCAACTGGATGTGATCATCTATCGGGAAAATACGGAAGATATTTATTTAGGAATTGAGTGGCGACAAGGTAGCGAAATTGCTGACAAACTGATTCAGCTTCTCAATCAAGAGTTAATTCCCGCCACCCCAGAACACGGCAAGAAGCAAATCCGCTTAGACTCTGGGATCGGCATCAAACCCATTAGTAAAACAGGCTCTCAACGCTTGATTCGTCGCGCCATTCAGCACGCTTTGCGTCTGCCAAAAGAGAAGCAAATGGTGACATTGGTGCATAAAGGCAACATTATGAAATACACAGAAGGTGCCTTTCGTGATTGGGGCTATGAACTGGCTACCACGGAGTTTCGCTCCTCTTGTGTCACCGAAAGAGAATCCTGGATTCTTAGCAATAAAGAGCGTGACCCAGAGATTACCTTGGAAGAAAATGCTCGCAAAATCGATCCCGGTTATGACAACTTAACCAGAGAGAAGCAAGCCGAAGTTTGCCAAGAAGTCGAAAATGTCCTTAAGGCGATTTGGGATACCCACGGAAATGGCCAATGGAAACAAAAAGTCATGGTCAATGACCGGATTGCTGATAGTATTTTCCAACAGATTCAAACTCGACCGGCAGAGTATTCAATTTTGGCGACGATGAATCTGAATGGAGATTATCTCTCTGATGCCGCCGCCGCTGTGGTCGGTGGTCTGGGCATGGGACCAGGGGCGAATATTGGCGATGAATGTGCCATTTTTGAAGCGACCCACGGCACTGCACCGAAACACGCTGGTCTTGACCGGGTGAACCCAGGATCTTTAATTCTGTCCGGGGTGATGATGTTGGAATATATGGGTTGGCAGGAAGCGGCTGATCTGATTAAAAAAGGTCTGGGTGCGGCGATTTCCCATCGAGAAGTCACCTACGATTTGGCTCGGTTAATGGAACCTCCCGTAGAACCCCCGCTGAAGTGTTCAGAGTTTGCTAATGCAATTATTGCTCATTTTAATGATTAACTTGCCATTGAGAGCTTAATTCTTTCTCGGGAAAAAGAATTGAGCTCTCTTTGATTAAATCCTTCTTTTACTTTTTTCAGGAAAAGGAGGATTTTTTGGGGTTTTCTGAGCATAAGACAGCGATCGCGCTTTTTCTCGCAGACCCGAACATTCTTCGGGTGGGCAAAAAATTTTACCCACCCTACCATATATGATGGTTAACTTTTGCCCACCCTACAATATAAATACTGACTTCAAGGATTGGAGAAAGTATTTATCTCTCCACCGCCGATATAGCGTCCGGGAATGGGACGGGGAACAGAAAATGGTGCTGCAGGTTGTAGAGTTGGCGTGGAATTCGGCGACCCGATGGAATTCACTGGGTTAGGAGTCAGTCCGTTGGCATTGGGTGCAGTGGTTGGGACTCCCTCTGGGATGGCCACTGAACCGAGGGTCGGAGTACCCTGTCCGAATGGTTGGGTGGTTGTGGGTGCAGAGGGTTGGGTGATTGTCCCTAAATTTTGACCATAATTTTGACCATAATTTTGACCATAATTTTGACCGTTGGGACTGGTTAACTGGGATTGATTACCGGGTAAATTGGGTTGATTGTACGTCGGTGGGTAAGTCGGTGAGGCGATCGGGGTGCTTAAAGATGGTGTGCTTCTGGGATTGACGAATCCCTGAGAGTTAATCCCACTTGTGGTCGGATTGGCGCCGCCAGATTGTAATAGATATTCATAAGAGTTGTAGGAATTGGTTGCGGTCGGATTCGGATTATTGCCTTGGGTTAACTGGTTATTGGGGTTATAGCCTCTTTGAGAGGAGTTGACCCCCCGACTAGATGCCGGGGATAAAGGCATTAATAACTCCGCTTGTGGGGTGACTTGCCCTCTGACAGCAGAGGTGACAAAGGTTTGAGGCGCAGTCGGACTGGTGTCCGTTGTCCCAGAAAGATTAAAAAGGTTTGTGGCAGCATTTGGTAAGGGTTGATTAGTTTGAGTGGATGCGGTGGTTCCGATCGCATTCTGATTGGCATCCACTGGTAAGGGAGAGGTTGAAGAGGTAGCCGCAGACCCAGGGGTTGTGGGAGTCTGTGGCGTGGCGATCGCTCCTGAATTTGCCAGAGAATTGGGACTATTGCGGATTGACCGCCGGATGATCGCCTCTTGCAATAGACTCATCGCCATGCCATTACTTCCAGTCCCTACACCACTATTCTGGTTGGTCGCAATTGCGTTGCTATTGTTGCCATTTATGCCACTGCCTCCTAACCATAAATTCATGCCGCCACTATTGATCCCATTCATCCCATTGCCTGAGTTATTTGCTTTTAACAAATCACTCACTTGCAATTGAGCGTTACCGCTGAATAAAATATTGGGCAGTGCCTGAGCATTTTGATTTGTCGGATCCGGTGCGGGTGCAGTGGGAGGGGTCGGCGTTGATTTCTCTGGTTTCCGATTGTCCGTTTTTTGCCGTTTTGGATCTGGCAATGGTGGGTTGGGTAAAACTGGTGGGGGAGTTTCCATTAGCTTCATATCTTGTTTGAGCACTGATGAGCTATCAATATCAGCGGCGATCGCGTCTGAGGCATCGCCTTGACTTGGTTCTGGAGATCCCAAAGATTCTAGAGTGAGTTCATCATCGAGGAAAAATTCAGTGGAGTTGAACCACAATTCCCAACTAAACAGGGTAAGCAAACCCAAAAGTCCGATCGTTCCCCAAACAATGGGTTGCCGCAGCGGACGTAGCTTTGCCCTGAGATTCCGCAGAGAAACAGGTAATTGATTTTCCTGTGACATAACCGTACCCCCGAATCGCTGTTTTCTAAAATATGAATAATTATGAATCAATATCCGGTCAGAGAATCATATCCGGTCAGAGAAAATCCAGACGCGATCGCTCATCCCTTCAATTTTGGCGATGCTTCCAGAATGACCCCTTGAAGCTTAGGTGTTCAGGACTAGGGAGAAAAACACCAAACAGTGTTTTTCAGCCATCCAGCGGACAAATTTATCTCTGTATTTTTTTAGAGAAATTTTAATCCTTAACCTTCAAAAGATAAAATCCTCCGGAGCCAATGGAACCTTGTATTTATATTTTAGCGGTTGATTTCCCGATCCAGACCCTCTTAAACCAATAATTTTAGAGACTTACCATTAACAACAATTCATCCCACAGCCTCTAAGATTCTTCGGGTGGGCAAAAAGAGAGAAAATAGAAGAAAGAAGAGAGAAGAGAGATGCCTAGAGGGGAGAAAAGAGAGGGGAGAAAAGAGAGGGGAGAAAAGAGAGGGGAGAAAAGAGAGGGGAGAAAAGAGAGGGGAGAAAAGAGAGGGGAGAAAAGAGTGAATAGTGAATAGTGAATAGTGAATAGTGATATTTATTTTCACTTTTCACTTTCCACTTTTCACTTTTCACTTTCCTCTTTCCTCGAACCTCTTTCCTCGAACCTCTTTCCTCGAACCTCTATTTTCTATCCTCTTTCCTCTATCCTCTTTCCTCCCATAAGTCATAAGTGTGGAGTTTTGCCCACCCTACAATATAAATATTTTGCGATTTACCCTGTTACTACCGGGAAGCCCGGAATAGCAAAAATACGCCAATAGTTAAACCAATGCCGCTGGGCAGCCAAGCCGCCAGAAACGGCGACAAAATTTGAATTTGACCTAAAGCATTAGTTAAAAATGCTAATAAATAATAACCAAACACGATCAAAATGCTAATCCCGAAACTGGTAGCTTTACTGGCTCGTCTTGGGCGAATACCGAGGGTGGAACCGACCAAGGCAAAAACCACACAAACAAAAGGTAAGGCATATTTTTGTTGAATCCGTACTTCCATCTTGCGAATTGCATCTTCATCGGCACCCTGGCGCAGAATTGCCAGCCGTTCTTTTGCTTGAGCAATATTCATTTCCCCATAATCTCGGCCTCGGTTGGCTAAATCTAAAGGAGTGCGAGGCAGTTGGAGTTGTTGGCGCTCGAAGCGAATAATATTGCGATAGGAACCATCAGGAGCAATTAAATAAATCGTGCCATTGAAAAAATCCCAGCTATTTTGAGAAAAATTCCACCGGGCTAATTCAGCGGAAATGATTTGGGTCAGTCCTTGCTCTGACCTGTCTAAAATTGTTAATTTTTTCATATTTTCCCCATCAAACTGTTCCGCATAGAATAAGCGTTTCATCACGTTCACTCTTTGGCCGTCTGGTTGGGTGACTCTTTCAAATTCTGTATGGATAATATTGCGGTCTTGAAAAGGAAGTTTTTCTCGTTTTAAGGCTCTTTCTAATGTGGTTGAAGCTTGGTAGTTGGCCACGGGCACGATCGCCTCATTAAAAGCAAAGGTCATGGCCGTGACGAATAAACTCACAACAATAGCGGGAAACACTAAGCGATAAACACTGACGCCACAACTCCGCAATGCTACTAACTCACTATCCGCCGACAATCGACTGTAAGCCATTAAAGTGGCCAGCAACATTGACATGGGAAAGGCTAACACTAAAAATTCTGGCAGCTTCAAGAGAAAAACTTCGAGGGCGACTTCCCATGCTAGACCTCTTTCTGTCACCTGGCGAATCAGTTCAAACAAACTATCAACAGATACTCCCACTGAACAAAACGCGCCAACCCCAAACAGAAATGGACCGATTAGTTCTCGGACAATATATCGATCCATAATGGTAATCTTTAAAGAAAAAATCCTCGAATGGCTAGAAGCACTTACCCCATTAAACAATGTCATATTTGCTCGATTAGGATAATTTGGATTATTCGCTCTATCTTGTAATTGGCGGGCGCTCGCGATTGGCTTTGATTTTTATTCAAAATCAATAAATTTTTTTCACCGTTAATTTATGGCTTTATACTTTAAATTGTTCTCCTAAATAATACTGTCTGACTAACGGATTATTATATAGTTGTTCAGGAGTACCAGAAGCCATAATTTCTCCATCCCTCATGATATAAGCCCGGTCTGTAATCGCCAACGTTTCACGGACATTGTGATCGGTAATTAAAATACCGATATTTCTCTGACGCAATTTAGCAATAATTTGCTGAATTTCTGATACGGAAATTGGATCGACTCCCGCAAAAGGTTCATCTAATAAGAGAAACTTTGGTCCGGTGAAACCCATCGCTAAAGCTCTGGCCAATTCTGCTCGCCGTCTCTCCCCTCCAGAGAGTTGAATGCCCAAAGTTGATGATACTTTTTCTAGGCGAAATTCACGGAGTAATTGATTGAGGCGAGCGCTCCATTCAGATTTAGGGATATGGCTTTGCTCCAAGACTAGCAGAATATTTTGTCGCACAGTCAGGTGGCGAAAAATACTCGCCTCTTGCGCTAAATAAGCAATCCCTAAATTAGCTCTTTGATCGATAGATAGTTGGGTAATTTCTAACTCATTCAGCCAGACATGGCCTTGATGCGGTTTTTCTAAACCAGTTGCAATGTAAAAAGTAGTGGTTTTTCCGGCTCCATTAGGGCCGAGTAATCCCACCACCTCTCCTTGCTGTAAGGTGAGATTTACTCGCTTGACGATTACCCGCTTTCCATATTGTTTATAGATATTTTCCAGATGGATGTTCACGTTGATGATTTTTCCTTTCCGGGGTCAAGTGGTCAACGAATCTGTAAAAACTAACAGCAGAATTTTACTGGCATTTGACCTCAGATTGATCATTTTTTCCCTAGCGAGGAATATTCGGTGCTGATGATTGATTTGATGAGTTAGAACTAGGAATCAAATAAATTGATTCCACTTGCTGATTTTTCTCAGGAACCGCAATAAATCTCCCTTCATCAATTAAATAAGTAATGGTTTCCGCTCGCAGACTATTCCCTTGTTGCAGAATATGGGCATTTCCCGTCAAAACAATCCGACGTTCCCGACTAAAATACTGAGCTTGGGCGGCAGTCCCTTGCATTTGTTGATACGGATAGTTGATTTGCACGTTACCACGAGCGGTGACTATTCCGGTTCTAGCGTCCGCTTCTTGAATGTCTGAGCGGACTGTTAGAGATTGTCCATTTGCCCCTTGGTTCGCGTTGGTGCTTTGAGAATGGGTGGGAGGGGCGATCGCTCCAGCTAGGGCAAGCGGCAGAATTAATCCCAATCCACACTGAAGTAAAAATGAAGATCTTCTCAGAGAATGCATCATGGCTGCTTGTAGTCCTTTCCCGGTGGCTACGAGAGTTAACAACTAATTTAACCACGGCCAGGGTTGAAACTGCGCCGCTATCGGTAGTTTAACCAATCCTAGCAATAGTCCGGAGTAATTTCCCGATGGTCTTGTGGGGATTGGCTTTAGGCATACTGACTTAATGGGATTTCTAGAAGTTTCCTATTGCCTGGATCCGTGATTTCCGGTTTTTTTTGCCACGATCCTTCTGAGTATTTCAGGATTTTAGTTGCTCGTCCGGACGTGAAGAGAAGAACTCCACCGGGGATTTGCCTGATAATTGATGATGAGTAATTGATATTGATAATTAATAATTGTCCAGGAGCGATTTTCTATTATTCACAGCGATCGCCCCATTGAGGATTCGCGATCGCTCTTAACTTAGTTAACTGTTAACTCGTGTAATTTTGGGCAAAGATAACCCTGATTTATCTTGGACTTCATTATCGCTTATATCGCCGAATAATTCTTCTGCTAATTTGACCACATTTTCTGGGCCTAATTCTTGAACTTTTCCTAATATTTGTCCACTGCTTTGGATCAGTTCTTCTACATTAATCTCAAAATAATTTGGTTGATAGGGTTTTAATCGGCTCATCCCTTCGCCTAAGAGAATTGCCGCCCCTTGCCAATTATGATTACTCAAATGATACAGAGCAACAGCAATTTGCAAAATCCCTTGATAAAATTTTTTCTCTGGTTCTGCTGCTTCCATCCATAAACTTTCTAACGTATCGTGACAAGCATAGAAATCTTGCTGATTAAATTCTTCGACCGCTTGCCAAAACTCTGGGAGTATTGAACTTGACATGAATTTTTGCTCTTCCGGTTAATTCACTTATAGTTACTTGAAAATTATCTATTCTCTGTTATATAATAATGATTATCATCAAAAAAAACTATATTTTTGACTAAAAAAACACCGGCAAAAAAGCCGGTATTTTTATAAAATCAATTAAGCAATACTTTGTCTCACGGCATCCAATTCTTCCATTGATATCTCTTGCTTATCCCCGGCAAAATCATTGTCGGGAGTCAGGAACAGCATACAGTGGCATTCTTTGCGCTCGCGCATCGGCACACAAGGACAGTTCCAAAAAGCCGCTTTTACTTCCGCTGCTTTATCTTCGTAATGACGACAAGGACAAAGCGGTGAACCCAGATCATCCTTATGTTTTGCCAGTCCTTCGATTACCACCGCGGTCACGGAAAGATCCACACAGAAGTAAGTTCCGGTGCGTTGGGCATACTGTTCGGCAAACTTTTTCATTGCCTCTAGGTTTTTTTTGGTGGAGAGCTTTTTACTATCTGTTGGGTTCATGCCATCTGCCTTAAAAATCTTGTGATGTTTGTATTTTACTGTAACTTTATCCCATAATTTGTTAATATTAATGTCGCTATTCTCTGATTTGTCCAGAATATCCCTTCCCTTTGGCACTTGTCACCGATACCACTTGACAAATAATCAATGGTCAGTAAGTAAAAATAGCGATCGCCTATCAGATTTATGCTAGATGGTGGTGATTAGTCACCGGACTCTGACGACTTTGGCACCTCTGAGGCGGGCGACGGAAGAGTATCTTCCGGCTCATAGTTTGATTTAATTTAAATGGGAAATCAAGCCGAACCAGGCGATCGCCTAGAACCAATTCTTAATCTTATCTTGCTTTCGGTCTGAATTCATTTTCTCTATAATTTCTCGCCAGTACCTGCATTCCCTCAGCTATGCTTAATCCCAATCTGGATGAAATCCAGTTAACTACAGACGACTACGAACGTTACTCCCGTCACCTGATCTTGCCGGAAGTCGGCGTTGCCGGACAAAAACGCCTCAAAGCCGCCAGTGTCTTGTGTATTGGCACTGGTGGCCTCGGTTCTCCCCTATTGTTATATTTAGCCGCAGCGGGCATTGGCCGATTGGGGATTGTCGATTTTGATGTGGTCGATCATTCCAACCTGCAACGGCAAGTAATTCACGGCACTTCCTGGGTGGGCAAACCCAAGATTTCTTCCGCCAAACATCGGATTCACGAAATTAACCCATTCTGCCAAGTCGATCTATACAATACCCGCATCAGTGCTCAGAATGCTCTAGAACTGATTCAACCCTATGACATCGTAGTGGATGGCACGGATAATTTCCCTACCCGATACCTGGTTAACGATGCTTGCGTCTTACTGAATAAACCTAATGTTTACGGTTCTATTTTCCGGTTTGAAGGACAAGCCACGGTGTTTAACTACCAAGAAGGCCCCAACTACCGCGACCTCTACCCCGAACCCCCACCGCCGGGAATGGTGCCTTCTTGTGCGGAAGGCGGTGTTTTAGGGATTTTGCCGGGAATTATTGGCGTCATTCAGGCGACGGAAACCATCAAAATTATTCTGGGTCTGGGAAATACCCTCAGTGGTCGCTTACTATTGTTTAATGCACTGGAAATGAAGTTCCGGGAGTTGAAATTACGACCTAACCCAGAACGTCCGGTGATTTCTCAACTGATTGACTACGAACAATTCTGTGGCATTCCCCAAGCCAAAGCCCAGGAGGAGCAACAAGAAATGGATATTCCCGAAATGACCGTAGCGGAGCTTAAGCAACTCATTGACAGTGGTGCCGATGATTTTGTGCTGATTGATGTTCGCAACCCCAATGAATATGAAATTGGCAAGATTCCCGGTTCGGTGTTGGTGCCATTACCAGACATTGAAAATGGTTCCGGGGTGGAAAAGGTGAAAGAACTAGCCAAGGGGCGTCGGTTGATTGCTCACTGTAAGATGGGTGGGCGAGCGGCCAAGGCTTTGGGCATTCTGAAACAAGCCGGAATTGATGGGATTAATGTCAAAGGTGGGATTAATGCTTGGAGTCAAGAAATTGACCCGTCTGTCCCACAATATTAATTAAGCCGTTAATTACTACAACCGTTACATAAGACTTATCCAGAGGACACCAAAGGAAATTTATCAAATTTATCGTGTTTATCTTTGTGTCCTCTGGGTTTTTGTGGTTTTGTGGTGATTCTCACCCACAAGGGGCTGCAAAAATTATTCGACCAAATGAGGGATTGACAAAATGGCTGATTTATGGTATAAGGACTAGATTTGAGCCACAATATTTAAATATTTAATTTATTTATTTAATTTATTTCCCATATATCGGCTGTAAAAATCAGTAATATTGCGGATGACTTGGGTCAGAGATTTCGTCGATAATGAAGTAAAGATTAATAAGTTGTGAATTTTTTCAGTCGATTGGTTAATTTCTAGCCCCCGAAGGCGGAAAAAATTTCTATTCTTCTAATTTAAGTTCACTTCAGCCATCGCAAAAATATGCGGATTGGTTCGCTGGCGTAAGCGGTGCGGAGGCAGATAGGGTAAGCGGTGCGAAGCCAGATCGCTGAAAGAAAGTTAAAATGATTGTAGGAGAGAATTACTCTATTGTTTAGGTATAGAGAGTATTATTGACAAAAGTAAGTAGGAGAGAGTTATTATGTTACGAGGTTTTAGTCAATTTTCCCGCAGTAAATCTAGCCCAAAAGTCGCTCGCCTGGGGATGAAAAAAACTAGCGCTCCATTAGCGGCAGGTTTTTGCAGTCGTTATGCCCGCAGTTTTGCACACGACGATACAGAACGGTTAGATAAGTTTGCCGGTCTAAATGATTTGTTGTCTTCTCTGGAAAGTTTCCGCGAGTAGTTCGTCGCGCTTGCTTCGGATGTACTCATTATGCGGTAATTCTCAGCAAATCAGGAATATTGGGTTAAATGACTGGATTTCTAGAAACTGAAATAATAATGAAGAGGGTGGGTAGATAATCCCCACCCTCTAAAACTTTTCATGACTGTTAAAATGGCGGTGGATTTATGCGGTGGATTTATATAGCTCCGGTTATGGGGAAAAATTCCCGAAATTACCAGAGCTAATGGCGATCGCGCGATTATTGGCTTCAATGGCTTCGGTGTATCTGCCCAATTTTTCTAATGCTTTACCTTTATTAATCCAAGCTTCTCGTAAATCTGGGTTTAATTCTGTGGCTTTGTCCCAACAGCCGAGCGCATCTTCCCATCGATTTAATCCCGCCAAAGCTATCCCATAATTACACCAAGTTTGCGGCTCCTCTTGATTCAATGCTAAAGATTTTTCCCAGCAGAATAAAGACTCTTCTACCCGGCCTAGATTAACAGCTAAAGCTAATGCTTTATTATACCAAGTTTCACCATCATTGGGGTCAATTTCTAGGGCTTTATCCCAAGAAGCGATCGCCTCTTCATAACGTTCTAAATCATATAAAGCATTGCCCCGATTACTCCAAGCTAGTGCCGCATCTGGTTTAATTTCTATGGCTCGATCGTAAGCGGCGATCGCCGTTTCCAACTGCCCTAAATTAGTCAGAACATTTCCGCGATTAATCCAAGCCCGATAATGGTTAGGATCGAGTTTAATTACCTGGTCAAATGCCGCCAGAGCTTCTGAGTTGTTTTCTTGCTCCATTTTTTCTTTGCCATGAGCAAACCAACCCTCCACATCATGGGGTTTTGGCAGCCTAGTTCCCGCCACCGGATCCATTTCTAGGAGGCGATCGCCTAGTTGTTTGGCAGCTTGATAAATTTCTCCTTTGCCCAATTCCCCCAAGCGCAGCAGTCTCCGACCGAGTTCATGGTTGGCATTAGTGGCGGATTCTAGTCGCTGGGCAAAACGTCCCAACCAGTCCAACCATTGCTGTTTGGTAGCGCGATCGCTCAAAACCTGAAAAAACCGCGTCACCTCGGCTTCCTGCCAATCGTCATTCACCCCTTCGAGTAACTGCATAAAAAAATGTTCATACTCTGTATCGCTGAGGGGTTTTACCTCCCGTGGTGGTGGCGCTTCAACAATAGGCGAATTCTGGGATCTGCCGAAAAACCGGCGAAATTGCTTAACCAGCCATTGCCAAATCTGCCTAAGCATTTGCGTTGTACCTCATGTCGATAATGTCGATAATTCAGTGGGGGGATAGGCTCCCTACCGCACTCTTGACCGCTTAGATTTTAACGTCCACGGGTTTCTACGGTGACAACTTCTGTCGATTCAGGCCATCCTGTACTAGGATGGAAAAGAATTTTGGATTACAGAGCTATTTTGGATCTCCGTCTTCTTATTCCGATTTTTGACTCCTCAGTACAAGACTGGGCGCTACCAGCACGACTATTACGCTGGTTAACTTTTCTGTGGCTATTCATCGGGTTGGCGGTTTTATTTTCTGCCTCCTATCCCACAGCCAATGCCCAGTTTGGCGATGGATTTTACTATTTCAAAAGACAACTGATCTGGGTAATGGTCGGCTTGGTGGGCTTTAATTTAGTGGTCTATTCTCCCCTGCGTTATCTCCTGGGAATCTCCAGTTGGGGAATTTTTCTCTTGCTTGGAGCGATCGGCTTAACCTTAGTTCCCGGCTTAGGTACGACCGTCAATGGTGCAACCCGGTGGCTTTCCATTGGGTCAATTCCGATTCAGCCCTCAGAACTCATAAAACCATTTTTAGTCCTGCAAAGTGCCTTAGTTTTTGGCCGTTGGACCCGTTTATCCTGGCCCGCTCGCCTGCGATGGCTGGGCATTTTCTCCGCCATCTTACTAGGAATTTTGCTCCAGCCCAACCTCAGCACCACTGCCCTCTGTGGCATGACCATCTGGTTAGTAGCCTTAGCCGCTGGATTACCCTACAAATACTTAGGGGGAACTGCCCTGAGTGGCATCTGCCTCGCCCTCTTAAGTATTACCTTTAAAGAATATCAGCGACGGCGGGTGATGTCGTTTCTCAACCCTTGGAACGATTGGTTTGGCGATGGCTACCAACTGATTCAGAGTTTACTTGCCGTCGGTTCTGGCGGTATTTGGGGCAATGGCTTTGGAATGTCCCAACAAAAACTGCTCTATTTGCCGATTCAATTTACGGATTTTATTTTCGCCGTTTTTGCCGAAGAATTCGGATTTGTGGGCAGTCTAGTGATGCTTTTAATGTTAGCTAGTTACGCCACATTGGGATTATGGGTCGCCCTTTCTGCCCGGAATTTGGTCTATCAGTTAGTTGCTATTGGTTCTACCGTTGTCATGGTGGGGCAATCCTTGCTCAATATTGGCGTGGCTACCGGCGCCCTGCCCACCACAGGATTACCTTTACCTCTCTTTAGTTATGGTGGCAGTTCGATGATTGCCAGTTTAATGATTGCCGGGTTGTTAATTCGGGTTGCTCGTGAAAGTAGTGGGGCGCAAGTCATCCCCATGAGCGATCGCCCATCCGCGCCGCGAAAGCGATCGCCCATCCGCCCCGAAAGCGAACGGCTATCCGCACCACGATAGCGAACGGCTATCAATTCTCGACCAGTTTGAAATTATCGTTAGTTTGAAATTATCGTTATTTAAAATAAAAATGAAACATTAAATTTCCGGAAGTTACAGCAGTTTTCATTTTAAATAAGTAGACAAGCATAAATAATAGTGTTTATTAATAGTCTTGATTATTGGAGTTTGTTGTTATGGCCACGATGACCGTCAAAGACTTAGAAAAAGTTCAAGCAACCTTACGGGAAGCCGGATTAGATTATCAATTAGAACTGGAAAAAGGACAAATTTCTGTTATGGGGCCGTCAGATATTATATCGAGTGAAGTGGGCGTTCAATTAATTAGATTGCTAGGTAACTGGGTTTATCCCCGTCGGTTGGGCCGCGTGTTTGACTCTGCGGGAGGTTTTATTCTGCCAGATGCCAATTTAAAAGCCCCAGATGTTTCTTTTGTCAAAGCGGAAAGGTTGCGCCGTAGCGTGCGGTATTTTGGCGAATTAGTTCCTGATTTGGTGGTAGAAATTAAGTCCCAAAGCGACCGGATTAAAACCTTAGAAGCCAAATTACTTTCTTTCTTAGAATTAGGGGCAAAGGTGGGGATGTTGATTGACCCAGATGAGGAAACTTTAACTATTTATCGTCCCACGGGAGAAGCTGTTACATTGGGGAATGAAGATACATTAACCATCCCCGAATTATTCCCCGGTTGGGAGTTGCCCATTGTGGAACTTTGGCCGCCAGTTTTTGATGAGATTGAAAGTGATAATTGATAATTGATAATTGATAATTGATAAGTAGGTGGGCAGAAATAAATGCAGACCATAGCAGAGGAAAGAGGAAAGAGGAAAGAGGAAAGAGGAAAGAGGAAAGAGGAAAGAGGAAAGAGGAAAGAGGAAAGAGGTGCTAATGACAAAGGAAAATTCTCTATTCTCTCTTCTCTATTCTCTATTCTCTATTCTACGAACCTTCCTACAAGCGGGAATCCACAGCCTATCGGCGGAGAACGAAAAGCGCAATTAATTATCTTCACCTACTTAGTGTTTATTAATATTCTTTATTATTGGAGTCTGTTGTCATGGCCACGATGACCGTCAAAGACTTAGAAAAAGTTCAAGCAACCTTACGGGAAGCCGGATTAGATTATCAATTAGAACTGGAAAAAGGACAAATTTCTGTTATGGGGCCGTCAGATATTATATCGAGTGAAGTGGGCGTCCGCTTAATGGCGGCTTTATTTGCTTGGGTGAGTCCGCGTCGGTTGGGTCGCGTGTTTGACTCTGCGGGAGGTTTTATTCTGCCAGATGCTAATTTAAAAGCCCCGGATGTTTCTTTTGTCAAAGCGGAACGGTTGCGCCGTAGCGTGCGGTATTTTGGCGAATTAGTTCCCGATTTGGTGGTAGAAATTAAGTCCCAAAGCGACCAGATTAAAACCTTAGAACAAAAATTGCTTTCCTTTATAGAATTAGGAGCAAAGGTGGGGATGTTGATTGACCCAGATGAGGAAACTTTAACTATTTATCGTCCGACGGGAGAAGCTGTTACATTGGGGAATGAAGATACATTAACCATTCCCGAATTATTCCCCGGTTGGGAGTTGCCCATTGTAGAACTTTGGCCGCCAGTTTTTGATGAGATTGAAAGTGATGATTAAATTTTGCGATTATATATGGTTAAAAAATATCCCGTAGGGAAACTGCTGGCCTAAGTCGCTACAATATTTTATGCTAATAATCAGTGGTTTTATCTGGTTTCAAAGCAATAATTAAGGCGCTCGCTGAATTTCGGATTAAACTATTGGGGTTTCAAATGTTTTGGCAACGGATAAAATTTATTCACCAGCTTTGCTCCCAGACTCTAAGAAAAGCGATCGCCCCACCCGCCATAAAATAATTTTTTCAAGGAATAGAATCCGGGTCAATTCCTTGGGTACGCAATAATTCTGCTAAACGTTCACTACGCGATCGTTCCGCTTCCGCACGTTGCCGTTCGGTTTCCGCACGTTGCCGTTCGGTTTCGAGTTCTTGCTGAACAACGGCAGCACGTTCTCGTTCCGCTTGTAATTGTTCCTCAACAACGGCCTTTTCTTCCCCTGGAGTCAAAATCCAATTACCTTGGGCATCGTACCAGCGCAACCAGTAGCGAGTAATTCCCTCATAGTCTCCCCACCACAAACCCAAACCTAATTCTAATTGGGGCAGCCAAATTTTCGGTTCTTGTAGTGCCATTTGCTGATAAAATCCAGCGGTCAGAACAAACGCTTTTAACTCATCGGTGTAGCGATCGAACAATATATAATAGGGCACCCCTACAATCTGCTCATAAACTTCCCATTTCGTCGGTGGGTCGCTACTTAAGCGGACTGTTGAACCCAAGTCTTCTTTTTCCGTTCCCGGTGATAATAACTCCACCACCACTGTCGGACGGACCATTTCTTGCCACATCACATAACTTAAGCGTAAATCCTGATTTTCATAAAGTCTGGACACTCCGACTACCGCAAACCAATCTGGTCTTTTATACCAGTAAGGGTGTCGCACATCGTAGTAAAGGTTCATATCACTGCCGCAAAACAATTGTTCTGCTGGGTAATTCGGGGGGCGAAAAGTGAATCGTAACAGTTCGGGTTGAAGATCGTGGAATTCGTCAGGCAAACCAGGTTCCTCGGGATTTTCACTAGGTAAATCATACATGGTGGGCAAAGTTTCCCTCGCCGGACGCGGCGGTTCACTTTGTGGTACTGGGTATTTAAATTGTTTGATTTGCATATCTGGCCTCAACAGTTTATATCTATGATAATTCAAGGATGATTCAATTAATCAATTCAGCCCAGGAACAGGCCAAAAAACGAGAATCCAGTAGTCAAAAGTTTAAATTTTTGGTTACTGGATTCTGGGAACGAGGAATATTTTTATATTCTTTATGTTCTTTATGTCGAAAGTGTTCTTTGTGTCGTGGTGATTAACCTTTCCCCGACTGACGCAAAAACGAGATTAATTCCCGATTGACTAAATGGGGGACTTCTTGTTGAATCCAATGCCCACATTGCGGCACTAATTTTAGTTCAAACGGCGCTTGAATTAACTTATCCAAACCTTCCGTAAACTTTGGCGAGAGGAAAGAATCATTTTCACCCCAAAGGACTAAGGTAGGGGATTTTACTGGTTTGGGCGAGCGCGCTAAAGTCTGCCATAAATTCCCCGGAGACATTAACTGTCGGTAATAATTCAATGCTGCCGATAAAGCACCCGGTTTGGCCAAAGCATCTTGATAAATCTTAGTTAAATCCGCAGTAAAGGCTCCTTTGCGAATCGCTTCTTTTTGAAAAATATTCTTGACAAATTCGCGTAAATTTAACTGAATTAACCATTCAGGTAATCCGGGCAATTGACAAGCGAGGATAAACCAACTGCGCTGAAGTTGATCGAAATTGCCGCCTATTTCTGTTAACCACCGTTGGGGATGTGGGGCATTTAAAATCGCTAACCGCTCCAAAGATTGGGGAAACTTTTGCGCTAGGTTCCAGGCGATCGCGCCACCCCAATCATGTCCCACAATATGGGCTTTCACATAACCTAACTGTTTAATTAACCCTTGGATATCCGCCGTTAACGTATCGAGATCGTAACCACTTTCCGGCTTATCGGAATCATTATATCCCCGTAAATCGGGAACTACAACCTTAAAATATCGAGCCAGGGCTGGTATTTGATATCGCCAGGAATACCAAAACTCTGGAAATCCATGTAACAAAACCACCAATTCACCTTCTCCTTGACTCACACAGTGCAAACGGATCCGGTTAGTTTCAATAAAATGGTGTTGCCAATCAGCTTCTAGCGCAGTCATAAGTTTTTTCTCTTGACCAGTAGGCATAATCAGAAACTTACTTAGGGATTATGGGAATCAGTCTCAATTCATTAACCAGCCTCCTGTGCGATTCCCTTTCGGGATTTCTGCGTGAGTCGCTTTAGAAATCGGGTTCGGTCTTTTCCGGCGATCGCGCACAGAGGATTGATGAAAAGTTTTTCCCTGCCCTATTTTCACAGTAGCATTTTCCTGAAACAGCGATCGGCTAATCCAAATAGCACCAAGACATTCCGAGTCATCTTGGTGCTATTTTGATCAAAGCGGCAGCCCAGAAAGTCGCTGCTGCCTGACCCTGCCGCCTAACATCGATGAAAAGTGTATGAAAATCTTTCCCGGCTCTATGTGCAACCGGGCTTATTTGATAGGTTTTTGATCGGTTATTTTCGCGCCCCCTTAAGGTGAGCGAATTTATCTCCAGCCAGACTAGCTGGCGGTCAAGAATCAGCCGGTTGAATCCCCAAATTGAATCCCCAAGCTGTTCCTTAACCCCACTTTTTCTATGAACGGGGTACGCTTAGGCGTGCTGAGTTTTCAGTTCAGTTTTCTCAGTTTTCCATTCCAGGGTTTGATCCTTTGCTTTCGCCGCGTCCATCGGCTTGATTTGATACTTGACTAAATTGGCCAGTTCTTGCAGTTGAGAGATCGCCTCTGCACCTTCCAACTTCATCAGTTCGCGATCATCACGCATTTCCGTCCAGGTAATCCCGTAGTCTGACACCAAAAATCGAATCAGGTGATTTTCCCCTAGACTGACCATGAAGGATGCGCTGTTGAGCTCTCCCCCACAGGTATAACAAGAGGCCAGATATCCCCGGTTTTCTAGCACGATCGCCAATGCTTGCAAGTTCATCACCAGATCCCGGACAAATTGACGGTGTTGTTCAGCGAGTCTTATAAACACAGTAGTCCTCCATTCACCACACCTTACACATTTTAGCGTGAATTTTATATTTTCTTTAGATTTGTCCCTGCCTTGAAAATTGATCCACCAACCCTGGCGAAAACTCGCCAGACTTTGTTTGATTGCCTTGGCTCCACTTTAACCGATTTCTCAGCTCCGAAAAGTATCAAAACAATCCACTCAGAAATCGCTATACCCTGAGCTTCTCAAGCGGTAGTTCAATTTCCGGAAAATTTCAGTAGTAAATCTTTTTCTCAGCTTGGGGTGAAACAGATCACAAAACGTTGGTACGGTGTAGTTTTTAGATGTTTTTCGTCAAATAATTCGATGATTTAAAATTTTTATCATCGCCATTTAGAATTTGTGTCGTCCGGCTTTGATTATAGCATAACTCATTTGAGACCTTGACGTTTTGTTACAATACTTAAGGAATCCTGAGCGAATTTATTAAATATTCTTATAAATCAGCTGCCGCAATCGACCAGACTCCGGGAACAGCTTGATAAAAATTCTGATATAGCTTAAAGGCTATGATGCCCAAAACGTCAAGTCTTTAAGCTTCTGTGGCGCTTCTGTGGCGCTTTTGTGGCGATTTGGGGTTTCCAAGTCGTTCGCGGGGATTTTGGAAAAAAAAATAAAGCTGATTCTGGTTTACTTTCCTAAATTTAACCGCGTAAATGTCAGGAAAAATTAACAATGTTGTTACTACCAATCAGAATTAATTAAGACTAATTGAATTTGACGACAGATATATTGGCGGAGGGATTAAGCAGCGATCGCCTCTCAGTGGCTACAATTCCGAGTAATCTGAGCAAAAATAGGCTCTGTCTAATTCAGAAAAAAATATTAAGATTGTTAGATTTTTGACCCTATGTAAATGGGTAGGGTAAAAAACTAATGGCTGATTGCCCAAGTGCCTTTTTCCTGAAATACAGGTGCTAATTTTCTGCCAAATGTTAAAAATTTATGAATAATTTCTGTCAGATAATCAGCCTTCAGAAGTCAACGCGATCGCGGTCAAGCCTCGGACAAGATTATTTAAGTGATGTAGAGACGCATAAGCGATCGCGTCTCTACCGCTTTCGGCAATTAGTTAATTTCCCACCAACCCAAGGACGGGCCGATAAATCGGACAGCCAACCACCAAACCACCAGCAATGCAATGCCAACCCAAGCCCCTTTGGTGGTCAGTTGCACAAACTGGTCGGCTTGACTTTTCGTCACCGGCATCCAAGGTAGGATGTAATCCTCGTGGCCGTATTTTTCTCCTAATGCCTGTTTACGGCGTTTTGCTTCTCCCATAGTTCTTTACCCTGCGATCAATATTTCATAGAGTTTGTCCGTTCAAATATTGTAAGGGAGCGGGGGGTGCGGACGGAGCTTTCGGGGCTTTCGGGGCTTTCGGGGCTTTCGGGGCTTTCGGTGCAGAGGCGCAGAGGGGCTCCCGGCGCAGAGGGGCTTCCGGGGCTTCCGGGGCTTCCGGGGCAGATGCTCCCCTGCGAAGAGAGAGGAGAGAACGAAGAAGGGGAAAGAGAGAGGATCTTTCCTCTTTCCTCTTTCCTCTTTC
>FWWL01001137.1_pt1 | contig 65758 bp, 64 predicted proteins | sample 2228331 | NCBI WGS metagenome assembly FWWL01 (sample SAMEA103939775, study PRJEB20133) | metagenome
ACAATTTCTCGAAGCTGCCCGGGATTGTTTTGGGCGAAGGCAGGTGGTAATCGCCAGAGAACTTACTAAAATTCATGAGGAGTTCATCAGGGGAAATCTGGAAGAAATCATAGAAACAATACCTGAGGACAGGATAAGGGGGGAGGCCACAGTTCTGATTGAGGGAAAATAATTTTTTTCAAAATACTTGACAAAGAGATACTCAAATATTATATTAATAATGGACTAAACAATTGATAAGGAGGTGATAACATGGCTATCACCAGATGGGATCCTTTCCGGGACATAATGACACTGCGCGACAGGATGAATCGGCTGTTTGAGGACCTTATGTCCACCCCGAAGCTGGAAGAATCCGAAATCATCCAGAGCACCTGGTCTCCGGCGGTCGACATCTATGAAACCGAGAACGAGCTGGTCCTGACAGCAGAACTTCCCGGCATCGACGAAAAAGATGTCGAAATCAAAATTGAGGACAACACCCTCACCCTGAAGGGCGAGCGGAAGTTCGAAAAGGAGACCAGGGAAGAGAATTATCATCGTATAGAAAGGGCATATGGGTCTTTCTACCGGTCGTTCAGCCTGCCTAATTACATTGACCAGGATAAGATCAGCGCTGAATTCGAAAACGGGCTGCTGAAGATCCATATGCCGAAGAAACCTGAGGGGAAACCGCGCAAGGTTAAAATCCTCAAGCCTCAAACAGCCGAGAAATCCGGAGAAAAATCTGAGAAATAAGTAGCTGTCGGCAGTGTTCCCCGCCCGGGTAACCGGACGGGGTTTTTCATTTTAAACCGCCCGGGCCAAAGTCGCCGCCCTTACCTCTCGGACCCCCGCTTTTATCAATTCTCCGGCACATTCACTGAGGGTCGAACCGGTGGTAAAAACATCATCCACGAGCAAGACTACCCGGCCAGCGACCTTTTCAGTTTTCCTTACCTTAAAGGCTCCCTTAATGTTGGTCTGCCTTACGGCAGCCTGCAGCGAGACCTGGGGTGGAGTGTTTCTCGTCCGAACCAGCGCATCTGACAGCCATCGAACTCCAGTCAGTTTCGAAAGCGCCGAAGACAGAAGCGCCGCCTGATTGTAGCCGCGGCTTTTTTCCCTTTTTCTGTGAAGCGGCACCGGTATTATCAAATCGACATTTTCCAGCAATCCTTCTCTCTCCAGAACCTCCTGCAGCATTATGGCCAGCGGCCGCCGCAAGCCTTCATGCCCCCGGTACTTGAAAAGCAAAATTATTTCTTTAAGCTGACCGGAATAAGGACCGAACGAGCGGTGTCTGGAATATGAGGGCGGCAGCTCCAGACAATCGCCGCAAGGCAAGGAGGAAGCTGAGGGATTATGATAAAACCGACCGCAAACCGGGCAAACTGGCCCCCGATGAGCTTCGACCAGGCTCAGGCATCTATCGCATACGATTTTTTCGCCGGGTTTTTCCAGCAGTTGACGACACAGGCAGCAGTGTGAAGGGAAAAACGTCAATATCAGCGGGTGAAGCACCCGGTCAAAAAGGAGCCCCAGTTTATCTCCTCCTTGATTCTCCCTCTTCCTTCTCCTGGCATTCTATGCAGTAAGCAGCCCAGGGTATCGCCTGAAGTCTTTTTTTGCTTATTTCTTTATGGCAAATCAGGCAAAGCCCGTATTCATCCCTTTTTAGCCTTTCGAGCGCCTGATCAATCATCTCCAGCTGTTCTCTCTCGCTGTCAGTCAATCCAAGTAGGAAGTCTCTGGTGTAGGTGGTTTCAGCTTTGTCCACCAGGTCAAGAGCCGTGTCGGTATCGATTTCCTTGCTTTCAGCGTAATAACGGCTGAGTTTGCTGATGATGCTCTTCTTCCTTTCGAGCAAAAGCTTCCTGAATTCCTCTTTTTCTTTTTTGGTCAATCTGGTTTTATCTGTCATTTAACCCCCTATCATTTTGGGTATGAATATCCCTTGATCAAATTCATCGCCCGGTAAACCTGTTCCAGCAGGACAACCCGGGTAAGCTCGTGGGAAAAGGTCATCGGTGAAAGAGAAAGCCGGAAGTGAGCCTTCTCCATCAACCGCGGAGCCAGACCGAGAAATCCGCCGACCAGAAAGACCAGCTTCCGGGCTGAAGACATCGCCTGTTTCTCGATAAACCTGGCAAGTTCTTCTGAGGTCATCATCGTTCCCTTATCAGAAAGGCAGATAATATAACCGCCCTTCAGATATTTTTCAAGCCCGCGGGCCTCCGTCTCCAGTATCCTCCCGGCCGAGCTTTCCTTGATTCCTCTGGCTTCGGGTGTTTCCACTATCCTCGCCCGGCAAAAAGGTTGCAACCTCTCCAGGTAATCATCCAGAACCGCCTGCAAATGACGGTTTCTGGTTTTCCCGGGCCACAAAAAAACAAGTTCCATCAGAAACGGGATTTAATTAAATAGATTATCAGAAAAAAGTCAAGATATTTTTATAAATTTTCTTTATGTTTTTTCTTCAGTAATCCAGACGGGGCGCATCGGCCCAGAGCTTTTCCAGCGCGTAAAATTCGCGGGCGCGTCTGGAAAAAATATGCACGACAAAATTGCCGTAATCCAGGAGAATCCATTCAGCGTTTTCCAGCCCCTCCACGCCAAAAGGTTTTATTTTCTCCCGGGCAAGTTCTTCCTCAATGCTTTCGTAAATGGCCAGGTTCTGACGGGAAGAATTGCCATGCATGATGACAAAGAAGTCAGTGAAGCTGGTAAGCTCCCGCAGGTCGAGAACGCACAACCCCTCGGCTTTTTTTGCCAGTGAAGCTTTGATCGAAAGTTTGACTTCCCGGGGCAGACTTCTCTTGGTGAATTTTTTGGCTTTCAGCGCGGTTTCTGCCATTTTTACCTCAGCGATAAAGTTTATTTTCCTCTATGTATTTTTCGACGGCTGGCGGCACCAGACCCGAAATTGACTGTCCCGCTTTTATCCTCTCCCTTATCATCGTAGAAGAAATATCGGGAGTCTCAACCTCTAGAACAAAAACTCCACCTGCCGTCAATTCAGCCGTCTTAACCGGAGCATTTTCCCCAGCTACAAAGTACTTTCCAGGCGTTATTCTCTCCACCACCCGTTCAATTGATTTTATACCGAAACCAGGACGAGTGACAACGATGAAGGAACATTCCTGGAGCAGGCGGCGGTAGTCCTTCCAGGTTTCAATCTCAATAAAAGCGTCAGCGCCGGCAATGAAAAAGAATTCATCCTGCGGCCTGGCTTTTTTCAGTTTCTCCAGGGTAACAACAGAATAAGAAGGTCCGGGAGTGCGGGCTTCGATGTCAGAAATTTCAAAAGCCGGTCTACCCTGGCAGGCGATTTCTAACATCCTCAACCGATGTTCAACCGGAGCCACGGCGGTGGCATTTTTGTGAGGAGGTATGTAAGAAGGAATAAACATGATTTTTTTCAGAGGAAAATACCGCAACACCTGCTCGGCCACGCTGATATGCCCGAGATGAACCGGGTTGAAGGTGCCACCGAATAATCCCACCAGACTCATTCCTGCTGCTTCCCCTCGCTTTTCTGCGGGCTGAACTCTTCCTCTGCCGGCAAACCGCCGTCTTCTTCAAAAAGAAGACGAGCCAGCAGCTGAACCAGCTCCTTCACCCCCTCGCCGGTGAGAGCAGAGATAGCTAGAAAGGGTTTTTTCTCTCGCACCGCCAGTCTTTTCACCGCCAGTAATCTTTTCCTCTCATCCCCCAGGAGGTCTATTTTATTGGCCACTATCACCTGTTTTCTGGCCAGAAGTTCAGGGTTGAAAGCTTTGAGCTCTTTCTGAATCACCCGATAATCTTTAACCGGATCCCGCCCGGTCAGAGGGGAAACGTCTATGACGTGCACCAGAATCCTGGTCCTTTCCACATGTTTAAGAAACTGAATTCCCAGGCCGTGTCCCTGATGGGCTCCTTCTATCAGCCCCGGAATATCGGCCACGACAAAACTTCTTTCCTCATCAACATCCACCACTCCGAGGTTAGGGGCCAGGGTGGTAAAAGGATAATCGGCTATCCGGGGCCGGGCAGCGGAGATTCTGGAAATCAGGGTTGATTTTCCGGTGTTTGGAAAGCCAACCAGTCCGACGTCAGCTATCAGCTTCAGTTCTAATATCAGCTCCTTTTCTTCCCCCGGTTTGCCCTTTTCAAATTCCCTCGGAGCCTGATGGGTGGGAGTGGCAAAGGAAGCGTTTCCGCGCCCTCCACGCCCTCCTCTGGCCGCCAGATATATCTCTCCGGGTTTCAGAAAATCATGCAGCACCTCACCGGTTCGGGCATCCCTGACCACGGTTCCCACCGGAACCTTCAGATAAAGGTCCTTTCCTTTTTTACCATGTTTGTTTGAACCCTGACCCGGCGCGCCGTTTTTTGCTCTGTTGATCGGATGGTAGCGAAAGTAGGATAGCGTGTTAAGATTGGGGTCGCTTACCAGATAAATATTGCCGCCGTCGCCGCCTCGTCCGCCGTCAGGGCCTCCCCTAGGCACACGATACTCCCGGCGAAAGCTGACACACCCATCTCCCCCTTTTCCGGCAATCAGGAGGACTTTAACCTGATCAACAAACAACTGAACACCTATCCGCCTGAAGGCAGATTAAATTTTCTCATTCTGTAATAATGCCAATCTTTCAGGCTGCGGGCAGGAAATTGATTCCATTTCAGGAGGCCGTCCCGGGGGTCTCCTCCACAGGGATTACCGAGACGTACTTACCCATTCTTCCCTTATCTTCAAATTTAACAATTCCAGTCACAAGCGCAAAAAGGGTGTCATCTCCACCCCTGCCCACATTCCGTCCGGGTCTGAAAGGTGTGCCCCTCTGTCTCACGATTATCGTGCCGGCCTTGACCAGCTGTCCTCCAAATCTTTTAACACCGAGATATTTCGGGTTGGAATCACGTCCATTTACGCCTGACCTTTTAGACATGGTTATTTCTCCTCAGGTTGCTCGCTCTTTTTACTTCTGGCTTTCTTTCCTGCCGTTTCAGTCTTCCGGGCAGCCGGTTTTCTGGCAGCTGCCTTTTTCACAGCTTCCTTCTCTTCGCCAGCGACCGCTTCGGTTTTAACCTCTTCCACCACCTGACCATCGGGATAGATGCCCGTGATCTTCACTTTCGCCAGCACCTGACGGTGACCCTTTTTCCGGCGATAGCCCTTGCGTCTTTTTTTCTTAAAAATGATGACTTTATCGTCTTTGTATTCTTCCAGAACTTCAGCAGTTACTCTGGCTTTTTCCAGACATGGCGTTCCTACCTGAATCTGCTCTCCGTCTTCCAGGAGAAGAACCTGGTCAAAACTGACCGTCTGTCCTTTTTCCGCCTGGAGCTTTTCCACGGAAATAACGTCGCCCACCTTAACGCGATATTGCTTTCCGCCTGTTTTAATTACTGCATACATTATTCTTCACCTTCCGGGGAGATAAAAATAGGAGCTTAAATTTAACATATATGGCTATTTATGTCAACCAGCCGCGCGGCGGACTTTTAGCCGGAAGAGCGCCGCGCCGCTTCTCAGCCTGCCAGCTGTTTATTCAAACTGAGCCCCTTCAATTTCCACCGGCGGGATGAGTTCCGTCGACAACTCTTCAGTCGAATCTCCGGCTTAACTTCTTGACAACGAAAACGGTTTCTCTTATGGTAATGATAGAATTCAAGGGCGGTTAGCTCAGCGGCAGAGTGTCGGTCTTACAAACCGGAGGTCACTGGTTCGAACCCAGTACCGCCCACCATTGATTTTTTGTTTCTTCTGAGCGGCCACACCATCCGGGGAAGGGAATGAAGGGAAGGAAAATCCTGATCGTTGAAGATGAGCTTTTAATCGCCCGCCATATTGAACAGATGATCCTTAATCTTGGTTATCAGGTCTGCGGGGTGGCCGAAACGGGCGAGCAGGCTATCCAGCTTGCGGCTGAAAAATCGCCCGACCTGGTCCTGATGGACATCAGGCTGAAAGGACAGATAAACGGTATCGAAGCGGCCAGAAGAATCTGGGAATTCCAATCAATCCCGGTGGTTTATCTGACAGCCTATGCCGACGAGGACACCCTGCTTAAAGCCAGATTAACCGAACCCTTTGGTTATCTTATCAAGCCTTTCGAAGAAAAAGAGTTGCTGGTAGCGACAGAGCTTGCCTTTTATAAACATCAGAGCGAGAAGGAAAACAGAGAAAAAAGGCGCTGGCTGAACGCCATACTTTCGAACATCAGGGACGGGCTTATCTCCACTGACGGTGATGGCTTTATCAATTACCTCAATCCGATAGGCGAACAGCTGCTGGGAAAAAATTCAAACGAAGTCCTCGGTCAGCCGCTGGAAAAGGTTTTCCTGATTCTGGAAGGACCGGATGGCAAGCCAGCCGGCTTGACGGTCTCAGCCATTGTCTCCGGACTGCACCGCGACAGGGATTTCTATCTGGCGACGGGAAACACAACCCTGCCGGTGGAACTGAGCGGCTCCGCCATCCGGGATGAAAGCGGAAACCTTATCGGGTCGGTCCTGGTTTTCAGGGATATCACCCACAGAAAACTTCAGGAGGAAAGGCTCAACTATCTGGCTATCCACGACGCTCTTACCGACCTGCCGAACCGCCTGCTTTTTAACGACAGACTGGTGCTGGGCATCGAACAGGCCAGGAGAAAAAATCTGAAACTCGGAGTGGTCATGCTTGACCTTGATTTCTTCAAATCCGTTAACGACACCTACGGCCACTCCTTCGGCGACCGGGTGCTGATAGAAGCGGCCAGTATTCTTAAAGCCACCACCAGAAAAACAGACACGGTCGCTCGCTTTGGCGGCGATGAGTTCACCATCTTGCTGGCAGAACTGCGTTCAACGGAAGAAGGAGTCCTGGTCGGGGAAAGGATTGTTCAAGCCTTCTCGCAACCCATGGTAGTTGATGGCCAGGAATTGTCTGTAACCGCCAGTCTCGGTCTGGCTATTTTCCCTGACCATGCTCTGGAACCGGAAGAATTGCTGAAAAGAGCTGACCTGGCTCTTTACGAGGCAAAAGAATCCGGTCGGAATTGCCTGCGAGTTTATGCTGGCTGAGATAAAGGAGATTACTTCTTTCTTCCAGCAGGAACAGCGAGTATTTTCAGCCAGAAAGCGCCAGCTGACAGAATAATACTGGATTATCCAGGGAATGCAGTTGAATGCTCACAAAAAAAAAATTAGAATTAACGCTGTTTGATGGATAAAATAGAAAAAAAACTGCAATGAAAAAGTCAAAGATTCTGATAGTAGAAGACGAAAACCTCGTAGCCAGGGACCTGCACAACATGGTCAGAACTATCGGCTACGAAATCACCGATGTGGTTCAGAAGGGGGAGGAGGTTCTGGCCAGCGTCAACAGCAAGCGCCCGGACCTGGTGTTGATGGACATCGTGCTCAGGGGAAAACTTGACGGTATTTCTGTAGCGGCAGTTCTCTGGGAAGAATATTCGATCCCGGTAGTTTACATAACGAGCTTCGCAGACGACCTGACCTTTGAAAGGGCCAAGTTGACCGAGCCCTTCGGCTATTTGATCAAACCGTTCGACGAACGTGAACTTGAGCTGACGATCGAAACCGCTCTATATAAGGCCCGAATGCAGCTTCTTCTGAAAGAAAAGGAACAGTGGCTTTCAACCATTCTTAAAAGCATCGGTGACGGAATCATCGCCGTTAACTCAAGCGGCCTCGTCTCCTTCATAAATCCATTGGCTCAGAAAATCACCGGCTGGTCAGAGCAGGAGGCGCTGGGCAAAAAACTGGAAGAAATCTTTACCCTGAAAGACAATCTTTCTGATAAACATCTTAAAAGTTTAACCGCCACAGAAGAAGTTCTTCTTGTAGCCAGGAACGGTCAGGAAATACCGATTGAAATGACCTCTTCACCAATTCCGGAGAGCACCGGCACCGGTCCCGGTCGAGTTATTGTTTTCAGGGACATTTCCGCCAGAAAACAGGCTGAAAAGGAAATCGAGGAAAGCCGCCACCGGCTGCAGCGCGCTTTGCAGGGCACGATTCAGGCAATATCAACCACGATTGAAATGCGCGATCCTTATACCGCCGGACATCAGAGACGGGTGGCGAAACTGGCCGAAGCGATAGGCAGGGAACTCGGGATGCCAGAAGCCCGGCTGGAGGGCCTTAAACTGTCGGCCGAAATTCACGACATAGGTAAGATCCACGTTCCCTCAGAAATACTCAGCAAACCGACCAAACTGACCGAACTGGAATACACGATCATCAAAACCCATCCCCAGGCCGGATACGAAATCCTGAAGAATATTGAATTCCCCTGGCCGGTGGCCGAGATTGTGCTCCAGCATCATGAAAGAATTGACGGCTCCGGCTACCCTCGCGGTCTTAAAGGAGAAGAGATTCTGCCGGAAGCCCGCATCTTAGCTGTGGCCGATGTGGTGGAAGCAATGGCTTCTCACCGTCCTTACCGGCCGGCCTTCGGAATTGACCGGGCTCTTGAGGAAATCAAACTCAACCGCGGCCGGCTCTACGGCTCCGACGAGGTTGATGCCTGTGTCAGACTGATTGAAGCAAAGGGCTTTTCTTTAGACTGACCCCTTAAAAATCCAGCCCCTCCTTCAGCCAGAAGAGAAGAATCCGTCAGGTTATGATTTAAAAAAATTAAGCGCCCCCGACGGGATTCGAACCCGTGTTGCCGCCTTGAAAGGGCGATGTCCTAGGCCGGGCTAGACGACAGGGGCGCATATGAGCCGTGCTGGACTCGAACCAGCGACACCCGGCTTAAAAGGCCGGTGCTCTCCCTCTGAGCTAACGGCCCTGCCTCAGCTAAGTGAAATTTATTTATAGCTGAAAAAACTTAAATGTCAACCCACCTGCTGGATTTTTGATTTATTTTTTTCTCTGGCCTTAGCTTACCGGCTTGAAGTCGACTATTTTCCACTGACCGTTGAAGGCAACCTTCCCGGTCTCGTCTTTAAGAACATACCTTCTCATCTCGACCCTGTATTTTTTCTCCACTCCAGCTTTATTTCTAACGGAAATAATAACCTCCTTGGAATACACATCACCTTTTAATGACCTTACTCCGGGTAAGCTCTTCATCCCGAGGGAGAACAGGGTGATTTGCTCTTCCCGGGCAGCGGCTTCCTTGGCTTCATCGTACTGTCTTCTAAGTTCTTTGTGGAGGTTGTATTCGTAATCATACTTTGCCTGGAGCTCATCAAGCTGTTTTTTCAATGCCGCTCTGGCCGCAGCCGTCCTGGCGTTGTCATATTCATCTTTCTTGGCATCCAGAGCGTCTTTCGCGTCGACCACAGGTCCCACATGATCATCCATCTTCTTTTTGGCCTCGGCTTCCTTAGCATCGAGTTCCGGCAAAATTACCGGCTCCACTTTCTCCGGCGAAACTTCAACAATAGTATAGCTGGCATAATCGATCTCCAGCGGCTTCCAGGCCATCGCCGCCATCGTCTGATTGTCATTCATCGACACCGCATGAAAATACTTGTCGAGCAGCGTTTTTTCAGGCGCTGAAGAACAGGCAGAATAAAACATGAGTCCGAACACTAAGAGACCGATCAACCAAAGGCTTTTAATTTTCATTCTTTCCTCCTTCCTCGATTAAGAATTACATCTCTATTATTTTTGAATTTTATATTTTTTTCAAGCAAAAAAGCAAATTTAAAAAGTTTGCTTTCGTCAAACGGTCTGGTCAGCAGCTGCACTCCGAGCGGCAGCCCGTTTGAGCTCAAACCGCAGGGAATGGAAATTCCCGGAATGCCGGCCAGGTTGGCCACAACCGTAAAGTAATCCTGAAGATACATCGAAATGGGATCCTGCTTTTCACCCAGCTTGAAGGCAGGCTCTGGCGTGGTCGGAGTTATTACGAAATCCACCACCTCAAAAGCTGATTTTAACTCCCTGGAAATAACTCTTCTGGCGCTGGTAGCCTTCAAATAATAAGCGTCGTAATATCCGGAACTCAGAGCAAAAGTCCCGAGCAAGATTCTTCTTTTGACCTCGCTGCCGAAGCCGGCCGTCCTGGTCCTGACATACATTTCCGCCAGCCCGGAGGCCCGCTCCCGCAACCCGTACCTCACCCCGTCATACCTGGCCAGGTTCGAGCTGGCTTCGGATGGGGCGATTACATAATAACAGGGAAGAGCCAGCTCCCAGGAAGGAAAATTCAATTCAACAATTTCCACCCCGAGACGGGAAAGAAGATCCCGCACCTTAAAATAGCTTGAAGCCACTTCAGAATTTACTCCCTTTAAGGCGGCTTCTTCCAGAAACCCCGCCCTGATCCTCTCCGGAAGTTCGTCGATTTCGCTTAAATAATTCGGAACACGGATATCGGCAGAAGTTGAATCCCGGCGGTCAAACCCGGAAATGACTTCGGTTAGGAGGGCGCAATCGGCTACCGTCCTGGTCAGAGGCCCGATCTGGTCTAAAGAAGAAGCAAAGGCCACCAGTCCGTAACGTGAAACTCTTCCATAAGTTGGCTTAAGCCCGACCACCCCGCAGAAGGCCGCTGGCTGTCTCACTGACCCCCCTGTGTCCGAGCCCAGAGAGGCCATCGCTTCAAAAGCTGCCACCGCCGCCGCTGAGCCGCCGCTCGAACCGCCGGGCACTCTTTCCAGGTCCCAGGGATTGCGGGTCGGGTAAAAGGCAGAATTTTCGGTGGAAGAGCCCATGGCGAACTCGTCCAGGTTGGTCTTTCCGACGACAATCGCATCCTCAGCTTCCAGCCGCTCCACCACAGTTGCGCTGTATGGCGGAACAAAGTTCTCCAGAATGCGGGAGGCGCAGGTGGTCCTGACCCCTCGAGTGACTATGTTGTCTTTTACCGCCACCACCGCTCCCGCCAGCCGGCCCTTTTCCTTCCTGGAATCGATATCTCTGGCTCTCTCCAGCGCCCGGTCGAAGACGGTGGTTATGAAAGCCCTGATTTCTCCATCGACTTCTTCAATCCTATGGATGTAAGCTTGCAGAATTTCTTCAGCCTTTACCTGGCCAGTCCGCACCAGATTGACAGCTTCAACCAGACTCAACTCTAAGTAATTCATTTTTCCTTCAGCACCCTGGGGACCCTGACAAAATCCCCCTGTTTATCCGGAGCGATCTCCAGCACCTCAGTTTGAGGCAGAGAAGGTTGAACCACATCCTCATCCAGCCGTAACGAAAAATCCACCGGGAAAAAAGGTTCTTCCGATTCGAGCGGGAGATTCGATAGCTGGCCTACCCAGTCGATGATTTTTTCCATCTGGCCGGGAAGAAGGCTTTTCTCCTCTTCGGTCAGCTCCAGAAAGGCCAGACGGCTGAGATGCTCAAGGTCTATTTTCATGTTTAGCATTATATGAAATAAGGGAAAATTTCACAAGAGAACTCCTGCCGATTTCAGACTCGCTTTATCCAGGCCGGGTTTTATAATTATTTCCGCCCGTTTTATTCCCCTTCACAAATTAGCAACCGGGCTGGACTCCTGGATAAATCGAATAAGATTCCCCGCATGCAAGGTTTATTTCAGCTGGTAATTCCAAAGTTATCGCCCTTTTTCAGTTTGTAAAAAGGCAAATTTATGGTATAAATAAGTCTACTAAATTAAGGGGATTTATATGAATTATAAGGACTTAATCGAGAGTTATGGAAAAGACAGAACGAGACTCATCGACATCCTTAAAGAAATTCAGAAGGTTGAGGGCCATGTCCCGCAGAAGGCCATATCGACAATAGCCGAAACCCTCGGGCTATCGGTGGCTGAAGTCGAAGGCGTTATCAGTTTTTATCATTTTCTGTCAGACCGGCCGCTCGGAAAATACGTCGTCTACCTGAACAATTCGATCACCGCTGAAATGTTCGGAAGAGAGCAGATCGCGCGGGCCTTCGAACAGGAAACCGGCTGTGTCTGGGGCCAGACCTCTTCTGACGGCCTGGTTACCCTTCTCGACACTTCCTGCATCGGGATGAATGACCAGGAACCGGCCGCGATCATCAACGGAACGGTCTTCACCTCGCTGACGCCCGAAAAAGTGAAGAAAATTGTCAGCTGGATGAAAGAAGGTCGTCCTGTGGAGCAGATGGTGGAAGAATACGGAGACGGAGCTAACGCCCATGAGCTAATCCGGGCGATGGTCAGGAACAACATCAGAAGAAGGGGCCCGGTAATTTTCGGCGATTACACTCCGGGTCAGGGAATTTCCCGCGCGCTCGAAATGACTCCCGAAAGAGTGATCGATGAGGTGAAAAAAGCCAACCTGCTCGGACGCGGCGGCGCCGGCTTTCCCACAGGTCTTAAATGGGAATTCTGCCGTAAAGAAAAAGGTGAGGAACATTTCGTGGTCTGTAACGGCGACGAAGGAGAACCGGGAACCTTCAAGGACCGGGTAATCCTGACCGAAAGGCCGGAAATGGTGTTCGAAGGGATGGCCATCGCCGGATATGCGGTCGGAGCTCGCCGGGGAATTCTTTATCTCAGGCACGAATACAGTTATCTTCGCCGTTACCTGGAATACATCCTGGAAAAGATGAGAGAACAGGGCTGGCTCGGACAGAACATCGCCGGCCGGGGTTTTGCCTTCGACATTGAGATTAAAATGGGCGCCGGAGCTTACGTCTGCGGAGAAGAATCTGCCCTGCTGGAGTCAGCCGAAGGCAAGCGAGGCGAACCACGCGACCGGCCTCCTTTCCCGGTGCAGAAAGGTTACCTAAATCAGCCGACCACCGTAAACAATGTGGAAACCTTGGCCACCGCCACCCAGATTCTCATCCACGGAGCCAGCTGGTTCAGGTCGATGGGCACGCCAGTCTCTTCCGGAACCAAGCTTCTAAGCGTCTCCGGAGACTGCGAGAGACCGGGTGTATATGAGGTAGAGTATGGACTGACGGTGAAAGAGCTGCTGGAAATGGTGGGCGCCGCCGACACCTTAGCCGTCCAGGTGGGCGGGCCGTCCGGGAACTGCATCTCGGAAGCCGGCTTCGGAAGAAAAATCTGTTTCTCCGATCTGCCGACCGGGGGCTCGATCATCATCTTCAATCGCAGTCGCAACTTGCTTTCTGTAGTGCGCAATTTTCTGGATTTCTTCATCGAAGAAAGCTGCGGATGGTGCACTCCCTGCCGGGCGGGAAATATTCTCCTCAAGAAAAAATTCGAGAAAATAGCCTCGGGCCGGGGAACCAGACAGGACCTGGAGGAGCTGGAGGCCTGGGGCAAAATCATAAAATCAACCAGTCGCTGCGGCCTGGGCCAGACTTCGCCCAACCCGATTCTGACCACTCTGGCCAATTTCCGGGATTTATACGAAGGATTGATAAACAGAGAAGAGGACTTCATACCGGATTTTGACCTGGAGAAGGCTCTGGCTGAAGCCTGCGCCATAACCGGCCGAAAATATCAGGAGGAACAACACCATGCCTGAGTCGATAAAATTCATCATCGACGGGAAGGAATGCACCGCTGAACCCGGTCAGACCATCTATGAAGCGGCCAGAGCTAACGGTATCTACATCCCGGTGCTTTGTCATTTTGAGGGGCTTAAACCGGTCGGAAGTTGCCGCATCTGTTCGGTGCGGGTGAACGGACGATGGATGGCTGCCTGCACCCAGCCGGTGGCGCCGGGCATGGTCATAGAAAACCATACACCGGAAGTTGAAGAATACCGCCGGGCTTTGATAGAAATGTTTTTCGTTGAAGGAAACCATTTCTGCCCGGCCTGCGAGAAAAGCGGCAACTGCGAGCTTCAGGCGCTGGCTTACCGTTATCAGATTATGGTTCCGCGATTCCCCTTTCTGTTTCCGAAGAAAGACATAGAGGCTTTTCCCGGATTCCTGCTCGAGCATAACCGCTGCGTCCAGTGCCGTCGCTGCATCCGGGCGATCCAGACTCCCGGCGGCAGGAAAATTTTTGACATGAAAAACCGCTCTGGCCGGGTCAGGATCAACGTCGACAGAGAGCTGGCCTCCCGGATGAGCGAGGAAGAAGCTCAGAGAGCCATGGAGATCTGTCCGGTCGGCGCGATACTCAAGAAAGAGGTTGGCTTCCGCATTCCGATCGGAAAACGCAAATACGACCGCAAGCCGATCGGCAGCGACATCGAGTAAAGCAAGTAATGGAGCAAGACGATGAGCAAACCTGTGATCGCCACTGCCTCACTGGCAGGTTGTTTCGGCTGTCATATGTCTTTTCTGGACATTGACGAAAGAATTCTGGATTTAATCGAACTGGTGGAATTCGACAAATCACCGATTGACGATATCAAAAAATTCAGCCGCCCGGTGGATATCGGTCTGATCGAGGGAGGCTGCTGCAATTCGGAAAACGTCGAAGTCCTGCGCTATTTCAGAAAAAACTGCAAAATTCTCGTTTCGGTCGGCGAATGCGCGGTGATGGGCGGACTGCCGGCGATGAGAAACACCATTCCCCTCCGGGAATGTCTGGAAGAAGCTTACCTGAAATCTCCAACGGTCGCCCCGGAAGACCGGTTGATTCCGGCCGACGAGGAGATTCCGATTCTTCTGGACCGGGTTTACCCCTGCCACGAAATCGTAAAAATTGATTATTTTCTTCCAGGCTGCCCGCCGTCGGCTGACCTTATCTGGGAGGCTCTGATGGCGCTGATCCAGGGAAGACCGCTCCGGCTGGAATATCATCTGGTAAAATATGATTGAGGAACCGAAAAATGGCTAAAAAAATTACGATTGAACCGGTAACCAGGGTAGAAGGACACGGTAAAGTAACGATACACCTTGATGATCACGGGCGGGTCGCTCAGGCTCGCTTCCACGTGGTTGAATTTCGCGGCTTTGAACGTTTCGTCCAGGGAAGACCATACTGGGAAATCCCGGTGCTGGTCCAGAGGTTGTGCGGCATCTGTCCGGTCAGCCATCATCTGGCCGGAGCTAAAGCGATGGACGTGATAGTCGGAGTTCCGCCAGAAAAATTGCCTCCGACGGCCGAAAAGATTCGCCGGCTGATGCATTACGGGCAGATGCTCCAGTCGCACGCGCTGCATTTCTTCCACTTAGCTTCTCCGGACCTTCTTCTCGGTTTTGACGCTGACCCGAGTATTAGAAACATAATCGGAGTGGCTAAAACCCACAAAGAGATCGCGGTCAAAGGCGTGCTGCTGAGAAAATTCGGACAGGAGATCATCAGGGCCACCGCCGGGAAAAAGATTCACGGCACCGGAGCCATTCCCGGCGGAGTTAACAAGAGCCTGACGCCGGAAGAGAGAGATTTCTTCCTGAAATCGCCCGTTCCCTACAATATCGACACGATGATCGACTGGGCGCAGGAAGCCGTCGAGCTATTCAAAAAAATTCATCGCGAAAACAGAGCGCTTCTTGATAACTTCGCTCACTTTCCCTCCAATCACCTGAGCCTGGTTCGGCAGGATGGAGCCCTTGATTTCTACCATGGGCGACTGCGGGCGGTTGATGCCGAAGGTCGAAAAATCCTCAACGACGTCGACTACCAGGACTATCTGGAATACATCGGAGAGGAAGTGCGCAATTACAGCTACATGAAGTTCCCCTACCTGAAAAAGCTCGGTAAGGAAAAAGGCTGGTACCGGGTGGGTCCGCTGGCCAGGCTGAACACCTGCGAATTTATTCCGAGTCCGCGAGCCCAGAAAGAGTTTGAAGAGTACAGAGCCTACACCAGAGGGAAACCCAATAACATGACCCTGCACAGCCACTGGGCGAGGTTGATCGAAACCCTGCATGCGGCTGAAGTCATAAAAGAACTCCTTAACGATAAGGACATAACCGGAGATCATCTGGTGGAAAAGGGCAAGAAACAGCACGAAGGGGTTGGCCTGATCGAAGCTCCACGAGGCACTCTCTTCCATCACTACCGGATAAGCGACGACGACCAGGTGACCATGGCCAACCTGATTGTCTCAACCACCAACAACAACCAGGCCTACAACGAAGCGGTGCGGCTGGTGGCCGAAGAGTACATCTCAGAAAAACCCGAAATAACTGAAGGCATGCTCAACCGAGTGGAAGTGGCCATTCGCGCCTACGACCCCTGCCTGAGCTGCGCCACCCATGCGGTCGGACAGATGCCGCTTGAGATCGAACTTTACGACAGCCGCGGCCGTCTTGTCGACAGGAAAAGGAAATAACCACGGGGAAGCCTGCGCTGGAAAAAATCCTGGTTTACGGCATCGGCAATCCCGGGCGCCGGGATGACGGTCTGGGCCCGGCTTTTATCAGCGCGCTGGAAAATATTCCGGAAAGCCGACTGACGCTCGAAGCCGATTATCAGCTTCAGGTGGAAGACGCTCTTCTTTTCTCCGAATACGATAAAGTGATTGTGGTGGATGCCAGTAAAAAAGGAAAAGAACCCTTCAGCTGGAAAAAATTGCAGCCGGCAAAAAAATACAGCTTTACCACTCATGCTTTGACGCCGGAAGCAGTGCTTGACCTCTGCCAGACTCTTTACGGGAAAAGGCCAGAAGCTTTTCTCCTGGCCATACGGGGCTATGATTTTGAAATCGGCGAGGAGTTGAGTCCGGCGGCTGAAAAAAATCTTCAGGCTGCCCTGAAGTTTTTTCTAAAAAATGTGAAGAAAATTAAATTCGTAACACCGAAAGAAAAAGATTCTGTTATAATGGATATTCCTGAGAATCGCGTGCGGGAGAGAAAAGCACATGGAAAAACAAAAAAAAGAAGTTCTGGTGCTTGAAGATATCCTCGGTTCAAACAAAAAACTGGCTGCTTCCATCCGGCAGAAGCTCAAGGAAAACGGCATTTTAGCCGTCAACCTGCTGAGTTCTCCGGGTTCAGGGAAGACTTCCCTGCTGGAAAAAATCGGCCTCTGTCTTAAAGACAGGTACAGAATCGGGGTTATTGAAGGAGACATCGAAACCGAAAGAGATGCCGAAAGAATCCGCAAAATCGGCCTTCCCGCCTGGCAGATTACCACCCACGGCGCCTGCCATCTGGAAGCTAAAATGATCGCCAGAATTTTCGACCAGATTCCGGCCGACCTGGATTTCCTGTTCATAGAAAACGTCGGCAATCTGGTCTGCCCGGCCAGTTTCGACCTGGGCGAAAGCCTCCGTCTGGTGCTGCTGTCAGTGCCGGAAGGAGACGACAAACCCCGAAAATATCCGGAAGCCTTTATCACCTCACAGGTGTTTGTGATTACCAAATGCGACCTTCTGCCGCATCTTCCCTTTGACGTTGAGCGGGTCATCCGGGAAGCCCGGGAAATAAACCCGAAACTTGAAGTTTTTAAGACCTCGGCTCTGAGCGGCGAAGGGCTGGAAGAGCTGTGCGCTTTTCTGGAAAAAAAGCTCGAGGAGCTCAGAAAACAGAATGCATGAACTGTCGATAGTGGCTGAGCTTTTTACCATCATCGAGGAGAAAGCCCGGGAAGCCGGCGCCTCGAGGGTAACCAGAGTCCGGGTTTTAATCGGGGAAATTTCCGGTGTGGTTCCCGAGCTCTTCCGCACGGCTTTCCACAGCTATAAAAAGGGGACGATCGCCGACCGAGCCCGGCTGGAAATTAAGATAACCCGGGTAAAATTCAGGTGCCTGCGCTGCGGCAAAGAAATTAAAACCAGGGATATTTCCTCGCCCGACTTTTCCCATTCCTGCCCCTTCTGCGGCTCGAAGGAGGTTGAGCTTCAGAGTGGCCGCGATCTGTACTTAGAAAAACTGGAACTGGAAACCTGAGACAACAATAGATTGCCACCCTTCAACTCATGTGCCGTTATTAACAAATTAAAAGGAGAAATTTAAACTTTCCGGTGTCAAGCCCCCCTATCGTTCATATGGCTGAAGGCCTCTCGCAGGTAATAGTATTCCAAAACCCGTTTCTATCCTTGGTACAATAAATTACACAGTCCTGAGCAGTCCAGCCTGAAATTGCACCGCACCCTCCCTGTGTGCAGGTCCCGGGAAAAACATCTTTGCAATAAATATTTCCGCCGCCTGCTTGAGCTGAACTTAATGAGACAAATAACATGACCGCCGAAGCGCAGAAAAAAAGGCAGATCAAAAAAAATCTCAAGGCTTTCATCTTAATCCTCCTTTAGGATTCCTAACAAAAAGGATCCGGATGCTTGATCCTGAAAGGAAATCAAAAATAGGGGCGTATTTCTATTATTAGATGAGAATACTCTTATATTCTCAGGCCAGAGGCCTGAGGGGAGAATCATTCTTTTCTTCACCTCTAAAGATTGCTTATCCACAACTATTATTTGATATCTTCCATTGGTTATATATCCAAGCATTAAGAGATAAATATGCTCTCCATAAAGACAGGCATCATTCAAAATCCTGAAGTTGGTAATAGTGCCATCCTTATTCTTCTTTACTCCAGTCTCGAATAAAATTTGTCGGTATTGCTTCCTGTATTTCTCAATATCCTCAGGGATTGATAACTTTTTCACTGATATCGGTTCACCAGAAAGATCATATTTTCTTATTTCTGCAAATACATAAGAAACATAATAAACATGATTTCCATCAAGCAGGACAGCGCCGTCATTGGCCATGCGGTCCAGAAGAACGGGTGGGATTTCCTGGCTCTTTGAATAATCAAGGTCATATTTTCGGCCTAACGATTTAATTCTTAAGCCCCGGTAGTCATACAGACCAATAAGGTCGTTTTCCCCTGGAATTGGTTCTATGACGGCTATTCTCCCATTCCCGGCATTTAAGTTAAGAATCCCTGTGAAGGTTCTAATTCGGCGAATGAAATCCCTCCCCGGCCCAAACATATTTATTCCGGTATTGTCTTTTACAAATATCTCGCCCGATTTTTTATCCACAGAAATCTTTGCCGGCCACTGCAACTCTCCTGGCCCCTGGCCCCATCCTCCAAATTTGCCCAGCAACTTTCCCTCTTTATTAAATATAAATACAGTGTGCTCACGATTATCAACAGCATAAATAAAACCTTCCTTATCGATATCGATGGCCGGGAAGCTCCCGAAATAGAGGTCGTCCTCAGGAAAAGAACCAACCAGCTTGAGTTCTGCTACCGGAATTATTTCGCCCTCGGTTGCCCATAAGATTATAAGAGGCAGAAAACAAAAAGCCAAAATAAGTATCTTTTTCATTTAAAATCCTTTTATTTGAACGATACGGCCATTGATTATTAAAATGAGAAAATTTAGATTAGCTCGCCAATTGTTATTATCACATCTTACATAAACAGAATACCACTCATTGTCCATTCGTCCTATATCAATGGGCTCTTCTATATTAAAGACTCTCATGAAATTTTGAATGTCCTCATCACTATAATCAGGCAAAAACAAAATTATTTTTCTCAAGTCGTAATAAGATTTGTATATCTGCCAATCCAATAAAGGACGGCAATACACGTTTACATTATAAATAAGATAAATTACGGAATTTTTGTAATAATCTTTATCTCTTTTTATGATCTTATAAATGTTGCGTTGGCATAAGAGCGCTTTTTCGTTTTTAAAGAAGAAATACGCCGAGATAATTAATATAGCGACGGTGAAAAGTATTAATATTTTTTCGAGTTTTGAAAAATGCTTCCAGAAATGGCCGTTTTTTATGCCTCTCAACCCATTCATTTTACCGATGTTATTGTTTTCATATTAAAAAAAAAACAGCTCTGTCAAGAGGAAATTTATTTCAGGTTAAACTTGCTATGTCAAGGGTAAGGGGGTAGTAGATGCTCTTTTCAATTTTTCCTCTTTTTAAGATATTAATCTCATTACCAGTAACTGGGTAGCGGCTACGAAATGCTTTTCATGGTTATAATTCTGGCCTGCTTTCCATAATTTGAATAATATTTTGACCCAGACATTAGCGACGCAACGGAGAGCATGGTAGTGTTTCTTGCCTTCTTTTTCGGTCATAATACAGTCGTGCCCAGAGTTGCCTTATAAGAGTGGTACAGGCCAGCTCGGTGAATAAATCTCTTGCCCATTTAATACAACCCTTCCGGAAATGGACGTAGCGGTATTTATCGCTCCGGAAAGCGGCTGGACATAGGCCGGCAGTAGCTTGAGCTTCCCGAAAATCTTTCCACTGGCAGTGATAAAAATAAACTATTACTCCCACCCGGGTTTTAAGCCCAAGACCTTTTATGCTATCAAAGCATTATAACTCTTCCACCTCCTAAGTGGCTTTCTCCAGCTGTCTCTCATGCTCCCTGACCAGCTCTCTTATCTGCAAAAGCTGCGGGGCCAGAACACGAGCCAGGTAACTCCTGGTCTCAACCAGAACAGGCCGCACCTGGAGGTAAGTGCGCAAACCATCATACACTCTCTGAACAAATGACTCAGGGTAGATGTGAATGTTCTTGAAAAAGATTCTCAGTTCCCTGCGGGAAAGCTTACAGGCTTGTTCCTGCGCAGGATACTTCTGCAGGAAATGCCAGGCAGAAGGTGAAAACGGATCCTGAAAACAATTAAGAAAAGCCGGATAATATTCCTTAAGCACGTCGGTTCTTCATTCTGGTTTGCTCCTTAAGAATGACTTCCAGACCTCGCCATATAATTCTCGGCCGCTGCACTTTCTCCGGCAAAGGCTTATTTAGCGGAATGCTTGCCCTGTCTACCTGAAGAACCTGAACCAGTACGCAAGCATCAAAGCGATCATCCTTAACCCGGCTGCTGTTATACCGGCTACGGAAAACACTCATGCGGTTAGAATTAATCCAGTAGATCTGGTAGCCATGACTTAGAAGAAAATCAACCAGCGGCGATCGACCCGTCTAAATAGAAAAAATCTCAGGATAACAACGAGCTCTTCGAAGCAATTCCCCAAATCCTTCCCCTGTCTTCCTGATAACAAACTCCTCCACCACCTGCCCCTGCTCATCAATAAAACAGACCCGATAACTTCGGTCTACCCAATCGATACGTCCATAAATCATATTCTTTATTCCTTCTCTAATGTTATAGAATCAAAAGGTGGTTAGAAAATCGCTTTAGATGGGTCTCCCTTCTCACCTTAGGAAAAAGAGACATCTTGCTATGGATTTTCAAACCAGGGGTGGAGAGACAGTTTAACCCTGGCTCAAACGCGAGACATGGCAGATCTTCTCCACCCTTCCTCATCCTGATCCTATCCTGGTCTCATATTGTAACTGTTAATGCTATATACATACCATTAACATATAAAGACATGGTATCCAGGGTGAAGGTAATTTTTGGAAGAGGCGTGGTTCCCGAGCTCTTCCGCACGGCTTTCCACAGCTATAAAAAGGGGACGATCGCCGACCGAGCCCGGCTGGAAATAAAGATAACCCGGGTAAAATTCAGGTGCCTGCGCTGCGGAAAAGAAATTAAAACCAGGGATATTTCCTCGCCCGAATTTTCCTATTCCTGCCCCTTCTGCGGCTCGAAAGAGGTTGAGCTTCAGAGCGGCCGCGATCTGTACTTAGAAAAACTGGAACTCGAAACCTGAATTTCACCTTTATTCTATAACCCAGCGCCGCCTCTCAACACGAATCGAGCTGTCAGCGATGACTATTACATATCTATCATCGGCTTCTACCTTAACAGTCCTGACGGCTTCTGCTCTAACCGCTTTTTGAGCAGGATCAGCTTTCAACTTTAGGGCTCTTTTTTCGCTCCATTTCCATTCCTCAGGTTTTTCTTTCGGCAGCCTCAACGCTTCTTTGTCTCCATAAAAAAGAAGACTCCCGTCTTCTTCCACCAGCAGGTTAAAATATTTGAGGACCGGATACCAGAAATCCTTTTTGCCATTTTCAAGGCGCGCTGTTCTGTTGAATAATATTTCTCCCGTCTCCCATCTGATCACCGCTAAACCTGCTATAAATTCCTTTTTCTTAAAATCAACTTTCGCCTCATAACCAACAGCAATTAAATCCCGGTTCAGAATCCGGGCATCGTGGACATTTCCGCCAATGTTTTGAATTATCCATAATTTATTGCCGGGCCTGGAATAATTTTCCAGAAAAATAGTGGCTCCCAATGCGGTTATAAAATAACCGTCTCCAAGGAGCAGAAAACTGCCCGGCAGGACTGTTCCCCGGGGGCCTTCCGGATAAGGTTCTATCCTGAGTTTCTCAATTCCTTTATCCAGATCAATTATTGAAATTGGGCCGCGTTCCTCACCTAATCTTGGCGTAAGAGCAACCTCATTTCCGAGCAGGCTTTTCTGAACCCATCTCCCTCCTGCTTCAAAGCTGAAAATCTCTCTGCCATTAAAATCAAAAACTTTAATATGACTGTAACCGTTCTCATCTCCCACTCCCACAAGCAATCTGTCATTCCCCGCGAAACCATTAAACCAGTGCCATTCGGGCAAGGTCAGGTCAGCTACCAGGTCATTTCTCGAATCAAAAACTTGAAGCCTCCGGGCCACCCGGCCTGTAGCTCTGATCTCATCAGGAAGGTCCTGGACAAGAAATAGAGCTTTCAGTCCGGAGCCAGATCGGTCTTCATAAAACTTTTTAAACACCCAGCCCGGTGGAATCGTTCGCTCAAATATAACTTCCTGTGATAAAAGATTCCCTATCGCCAGGAATAAAAAGAAACCCGCGAAGCTTGTTACCTTTTTAACCATCTTTCTTTCCATTTTCATCCTCCAAATTAATTAACATCTCCCTATTTTTGTATCTGGACATGCTTTTTGCTCTTTATTGCCGTTTAACCTGAGTTCAAGATGGAGATGAGGCCCTGAAGAATTCCCTGAACTATCACATATGCCTATTGGTGTTATGCCCGCCCTTACTTCAGAACCCACGGATAAACCTATCCCTGAGGGATCATCCTTAGTACCGTTTAAATGGGCATAGATCCAGATATTTCCCTCTTTATCTTTGATCTTAACATAGTAACCCCATCCAGTTAATTCTCCCGTATTGCGATCTACCTGTTTACCCACCTCCAGAACGGTTCCATCAGATGCGCTATATATTTGTTTACCATCGACCCCGATGCCTGTGATATCCCAGGCATTATGCAATCCATAGGACCTTTGTTCATTGCAATCTGAGCTAATAAAAAGGCCAGAAACTTTCATAATTGTATTCTTATAACAATCAATAAACCCGTCTTTGTTATTGTCATAAGGGTTTACGATAACTCCACCACTTCCTCCGCCTCCCGGGTCATCCATACCTCCGCCCGAGTCACCAATACCTCCGCCCGCTCCACCTCCGCCGCCGTCATATAAGTACATATAAAATGTAACACAATCATAATAATATCCAGTTGAGATAAAAGTATTGTATCCATCACTATACTCAATAGTATACTGGCGCAAAGTGCAAACCTCATAGGCGTAATAGGCTGCCTTAGAATATCTAAAAACCAATAAGACAAACGAAAAAAGTAAAACGCAGGCAAATAATAGTTTTTTCAAATTTGTCCCTCTCATTTGCCTCCCCGCGCTTGAATGATAAAAAAAAAACAGCTCTGTCAAGAGGAAATTTCTTTCAGGCACAGACATGATATCTGATTGAAATTGAAGAAAATGTCTTGAAAATATCCCGAGCAAGCATAGAAAACGGCCGTTGAAAGGCTGCCGGGGCTCTGCTAAAATCTCACTATGAACAAAGCCCTGATTCTTGATTTCGGGTCGCAGTATACCCAGCTGATTGCCAGAAAGGTGCGCGAGCTGGGGGTTTATTCGGAGATCCATCCCTACAGCATCAGCCTTGACAGGATAAAGAGCCTTAGTCCCGGCGCCATCATTTTTTCCGGCGGGCCTAAAAGCGTCTATGAGCCGGACTCGCCGCATCCGGACCCGCGGATTTTTCAGCTCGGTATTCCGATTCTCGGCATCTGCTACGGACTGCAGCTTATCGCCCATCACCTCGGGGGCAGAGTGGAGAAAGCCCCGGAGCGCGAGTACGGCTTTGCTTCGCTTCACATAATTGACCGAAGCGGGCTTCTCTCAGGGTTGAAGGAAAAAACTCAGGTCTGGATGAGCCACGGCGACCGGCTGGAAGCGGTTCCGCCCGGTTTTGCCGTCACCGGCCGGACCTCCAACTCCCGGGCGGCCGTAATCGAAAATCAGGAAAGAAAAATTTACGGCGTTCAGTTTCACCCGGAAGTCGCCCACACCCGCGAAGGCAAAAAAGTCCTGGGAAACTTCCTGTTCCGCGTGGCCGGCCTGCGGGCTGACTGGAATATGAGCTCCTTCATCAGGGAGAAAGTTCGCGAAATCCGCGAGCAGGTGGGGAAAGAAAAGGTCATCTGCGGTCTGAGCGGCGGCATAGATTCGCTCGTCACCTCCCTTATCATCCAGAAAGCCATCGGCCGCCAGCTCTATTGCGTCTTCGTCAACAACGGCCTGCTGCGCAAGGGAGAATATGAGAGCCTGCTCGAGGAATTCCGCCGGAAATTCTCTCTCCAGGTAATCGGAGTGGAAGCCGAGGACAGATTCCTGGAAAGACTCCGCGGAGTAACCGCCCCGGAGAAAAAACGCAAAATCATCGGCCAGGTATTTATAGAAATTTTTGAAGAGGAAGCCAGAAAACTGGGAGAGGTCAAGTTTCTGGCTCAGGGAACCATTTATCCCGACGTAATCGAGAGCACTTCCGTCAAGGGCCCATCCCACACGATTAAATCGCATCACAATGTGGGCGGGTTGCCTTCCGGACTTAAATTCAAACTGGTCGAACCACTGCGCGAGCTGTTCAAGGATGAAGTCAGAGCGTTGGCTCTCCAGCTCGGAGTGAGTCGGGAGTTTATCAACCAGCATCCTTTCCCCGGCCCCGGGCTGGCCGTGAGAATCATAGGCGAGGTCAACAGAGAGAGCCTCCGCATTGTTCGGGAAGCCGACGCCATTCTGCTGGAAGAAGTGAGGAAAGCCAGAATTTACAACAGGCTCTGGCAGGCTTTTGCCGTCCTTCTGCCCGTGCGCTCGGTTGGCGTCATGGGCGACCAGCGAACCTACCAGCAGGTGGTGGCCATCAGAATGGTTCAGAGCACCGACGGCATGACCGCCAACTGGTATCCGGCCTCTCCCGAACTGCTGAAAAAAATTTCCACCAGAATCGTCAATGAAGTTGACGGAGTCAACCGCGTGGTTTACGATATCACCTCAAAACCACCAGCCACGATTGAATGGGAATAGCCCGCTCCGGCAGCCGGCTGAAGGGTTGAAACGATGGATAATGCTTTCATTCATCTTCACGTCCACAGCGAATACAGCATACTGGACGGCTGTCTCCGCATTTCTGACCTGGTGGAAACCGCCTCCGTGTTTAACATGCCGGCGATCGCCCTGACCGACCACGGAAATATTTTTGGCGCGGTTGAATTCTTCAAGACAGCTAAAAAACAGGGCATCAAGCCGATCATCGGCTGTGAGGTTTACCTCGCTCCCAGGTCAAGGTTCGATAAAAAGCCGGGAAACGGCGATGAGACCAGCAATTATCACCTGGTGCTTCTGGTTAAGGATGAAAAAGGTTATCGCAACCTCTGCCGACTGCTGAGCGCTGCCTACATAGAAGGGTTTTATTACCGGCCGCGCATCGACAAAGAAATCCTCAGGGAGTGCTCGGCCGGGTTGATAGCTCTTTCCAGCTGTCTGAAAGGAGAGGTTAGCGATTATCTCCTGAAGGAAATGGAGGACCGGGCTGAACAGGCCGCCCGGGAATATCTCGAGATCTTCGGCCCGGAAAATTTCTACCTCGAGCTTCAGGATCACGGGCTGCCCGAGCAGAAAAAAATCAATCCCGGGATTGTGGACCTTTCTCGCCGGCTGGGCATTCCTCTGGTAGCCACCAACGACGTCCATTTTCTAAAACAGGAGGACGCCCAGATTCAGGATGTTCTTCTGTGCATCCAGACCAACAAGAAACTATCCGACCCGGACCGCATCAGATTTTCCGGAGATCAATTCTACCTGAAATCCACCGCCGAGATGCGGGAACTTTTTAAGGATTATCCTGAAGCCATAGAGAACACCCGTCATATCGCCGCTCGCTGCAACTTCGAATTTCCGCTGGGCAACCATTTTCTACCGAAATTTCAACCGCCGGGTGGGCAGAACCTCCGGGATTATTTCGAACAGGTGGTCCATCAGGGGTTTGAGAAACGGCTTCCGGAAATACAGGATAAGATCAACCGCGGGCTCATCCGTCATACGCTCGATGATTACCAGCGCCGGCTGGAGAAAGAAATCAAGCTGATAGAACAGATGGGCTTTGAAGGCTACTTTCTGATCGTCTGGGACCTGATCAGAGCTGCCCGCGAGCGCGGGATTCCGGTCGGTCCCGGCCGGGGCTCGGCTGCCGGCAGTCTGATCGCTTACTGTCTCGGGATAACCCAGATCGACCCGATTGAATATGACCTGCTGTTCGAGCGTTTTCTCAACCCGGAAAGGATCAGCCTGCCCGACATCGATATCGATTTCTGCGGGCGCCGCCGTCAGGAAGTCATCGATTACGTCACAGAGAAATACGGCCGGGACAACGTCTGCCAGATCATTACTTTCGGAACGATGGCTGCCCGCCAGGCCATCAGGGATGTCGGACGGGTGATGGATTTACCCAACAACGAAGTGGACAGGGTGGCCAAGCTGATCCCTTCTCAGGGACCGGACGCGACCATCGAAGGCGCGCTGAAAAATGTCCCCGAGCTGAAAGAGCTTTACCAGAAAAATGAAAAAATCGCCACGATGATCGAGATCGCCCGCAAACTCCAGGGGCAGGTGCGCCATCCGTCGATCCACGCAGCCGGGATCGTCATCGCTCCTAAACCCCTGGTTGAGTTTCTGCCTCTCTTTGTTTCAAACAAGGGTGAAATAACCACCCAGTTCGCCATGGAGGATATAGAATCCCTTGGCCTGCTGAAGATGGACCTCCTGGGCCTGCGCAACCTGACGGTCATAACCGATGCCCTGCAACTGATCGAAAAAGACACCGGAATAAGGGTTGACCTGGACCGAATCCCCCTTAATGACCCGGCCACCTTCGAGGTGTTCCAGCAGGGCCGGACGAACGGCGTGTTCCAGTTTGAAAGTTACGGAATGAAAAACCTTCTCCGTAACTTCAAGCCGGAAGAATTTCGCGACCTGATCGCCATGAACGCTCTGTTCAGGCCGGGGCCGCTCAATAGCGGGATGACCGATGAGTTTGTCCAGAGAAAACATCATCCGGAAAGGATCCAGTACGAGCTTCCGCAACTCGAGCCGATTCTGAAAGAAACTCGAGGGATCATTGTTTATCAGGAACAGGTGATGCGCATCGCCACCGACCTGGCCGGGTTCACCATGGCCGAGGCCGATATGCTACGCAAGGCCATGGGCAAAAAAATAAAAGAAATGATGAAAGCCCAGCGGGAAAAATTCGTCCAGGGCTGCAGGAAAAACGGCATCCCCGCCGCAAAAGCAGAAAAAATATTCGACCAGATTGCCCAGTTCGCCGAGTACGGTTTCAACAAATCACACAGCGCCGCCTATGCCTATCTTGCCTTTCAGACGGCCTACCTCAAAGCCCATTATCCGGTGCACTACCTAGCCGCGCTGCTGACCTCGGAAGCGGAGAAGGGAGACACCTCGCAGATTGTAAAATACCTGAACGAATGCCGGGAACTGGGAATTCAGATACTTCCCCCGGACATCAATCGCAGCTATCATCATTTTACGGTGGAGGACGATAAGATCAGAATCGGACTCGCCGCCATCAAGAATGTGGGCGAGAACACTATCAACGACCTGATTGCCCTGAGGGAGAAAAGAGGGGGATTCAAAGACCTCTTCGACCTGTTCGAAGAGTCCGACTCCCGGATCCTCAACCGGAAGGCACTGGAAAGCCTGATCAAAGCCGGAGCCCTTGATTCCTTCGGCTGGAAACGCTCCCAGTTATACCACATGGTCGACCTGCTGATCGAATACAGCCATCAGCGGCAGAGAGCCAGAGAGGAGAGAGCCTTTTCTCTTTTCGGCGACGAGTACATCAACCGGCCCGAAATTCCACAGGAAGTCCTGCAGATGAACGAATGGGACGAAGAGGTGTTGCTGGCCCACGAGAAAGAAGTCCTGGGGACCTACATCACCAGCCATCCTCTCGCCCGTTACCGAAAACGGATCGAAAGCCTGGTCAGCCACACGGTGGATTCCCTCGACCCGGAGGAAGATTTCGACCGGGAAGTCCGGCTGTGCGGAATCATCATATCGGTAAAGCTCTTAAAGACAAAAAAGGAAGAACGGATGGCCACCTTCGTGCTGGAAGACCTGACCGGCCAGGTGGATGTGACCATCTTTCCTGACGCTTACAACAAGTTCAACCCGTGGCTGAAGGAAGGACAGCTTATCTGGTTGAAAGGACGGATGTCTTCCGACAGCTTCGAAACCCGGAAGATAATCGTCTCCCAGATTATGCCACTGGAGGAAGCGCTGGAAAAACTCGCCCGCAAGGTGGTGCTGAAAGTGCCGCTGGAGGCTCTCGATGAGGAGAGCATCAACCGGCTGAGAACGGTGCTTGAAGACTTTGCCGGCGAATGTCCGCTTTACCTCCAGCTGGAAAATCATTCTGCCTTCTGCCTGATGCAGTCAGCGGAAGTTTCCGGGATCAGACCGACCGACGAATTCATGGAGAAAATCGAAAAACTCCTGGGGCCGGGTGCGGTGGTCGTCGAATACTGAACCAGCCTGATTGACAGAACGAGGCTAAAAAGGTAGATTAAATTATCTATTTTCAACTGCTTTTAGCTTATAAAGAGGACGGAATTGGCTTACAATTTGATTGTGGCCGACAGCAGCCCGACCACCAGGCGAATCTGTCAGTCTGTTTTCCCTGAAGAGAGTTTCAGGATTCATCTGGCCGGAAGCATTGAGGAACTCAGTCAGCTTCTGGAAACGATAAACCCGGAAGCGATCATCATCGGCAGTTCCCTTCTGGAAGCCCCGGAAGGCCTGTCCCACCTTCAAACCCGTCTTTCTTCCGAAAACAAAGTTCCTGTGTTTCTGATAACAGGCACCTTCGAAACTGTTCCCCGGGAATACTGGCAGTGGTTGAACCCGGAAAAAGTATTCCAGAAGCCTTTCTATTCGGAAAGCCTGCTGGAAGCTGTCAGAAAAGCGGTGGAAAAGCAGAGAATTCCCGACACCCTGCCGGAAGAACTTCCAGAAAGCCCTGCTGCCCCGACACCCGCACGGGAGCAGTTAGCCAGCACAGCTTTGCTGAAAGAGCTGCGCTATTTTATTCAGCAGGAAGTACTCGAAGCCGAACGAGAGCTGGAAAAAAGGCTCAGAGCCAGTCTGCAGGCGGAGAGATTTTCCAGCCAGCCTGATGAAACCCGGAACAAAACAGAAAAAACACCCTGATGACAAAGGTTTACTAACATGAGAGAGAAAAAACTCCTGGACAAAGCTTATGACCCGAAACCGGTAGAAGCCAGATGGTCAAAGTTCTGGCTGGACGAAAAATTGTTTGTGGCCGATGTGCATTCGCCAAAGCCAAAGTTTTCCATGGTGCTGCCACCTCCGAACGTGACCGGAGTGCTCCATATGGGGCATGCCCTCTGCTTTACCTTGCCGGACATCATCGTCCGCTGGAAAAAGATGCAGGGTTACAACACCATGTGGCTTCCGGGAACTGACCATGCTTCGATCGCCGTTCACAACGTCATCGAACAGCAACTGGCGGAGAAAGGACTCAGCCGGGAGAAAGTCGGACGCGAAGAATTCCTGAGGATCGCCTGGGACTGGAAGAACAAATGCGGCGGACTGATCACTGAACAGCTTAAAAGACTCGGCTGCGCCCTCGACTGGTCACGGGAAAGATTCACTATGGATGAGGGCTTTTCCCGAGCGGTCAAGTATGTTTTTGTGCAACTTTACAGGGAAGGTTTGATCTATCGCGATTATTATCTGGTGAACCGCTGCCCCCGCTGCCAGACGGTTCTCTCAGACATAGAAATCGAACATAAAGAAGTTCAGGGCAAGCTCTGGTACATCAAATACCCGATTCCGGGAACAGATGACGGAGTGGTGGTGGCCACCACCCGCCCGGAAACCATGCTCGGCGATACAGCCGTGGCGGTTCATCCGGAAGACGAGCGATATTTGAAGTACCACGGCCAGAAAGTTCTTCTTCCTCTCCAGAATCGCTTGATTCCGATTATCACTGACGAACGGGTGGAAAAGGATTTTGGCACCGGTGCAGTGAAGGTTACGCCGGCGCATGACCCGGTGGATTTCGAACTCGGTCGTAAACACAACCTGGAACAGATCATCGTCATCGACGGCAGCGGACGGATGACCGAAGCGGCCGGACCTGAATTTCAGGGACTTGACCGTTTTGTCTGCCGGCAGAAGGTGGTGGAAAAACTCCAGGAGCTTGGACTTCTGGTGAAAGTGGAAAACTACACCCACGCTGTAGGACATTGCTATCGCTGCAAAACTGTCATCGAGCCGCATCTCTCCTGGCAGTGGTTTGTGAAAATCGAACCGCTGGCGCGTGAAGCCATAAGGGTGGTGGAAGAGAAAAAAATAGTCTTCATTCCCGAGAACTGGACGAAAACCTATTTTGACTGGATGTACCGGATCCATGACTGGTGCATCTCGCGGCAGCTCTGGTGGGGGCACCGTATACCCGCCTACTATTGTCAGAATTGCCAGCACATAATGGTGGAAATGGAAGAACCGGCCGCCTGCGAAAAGTGCGGTGGTTCGCTGGTGCAGGATGAGGACGTCCTGGACACCTGGTTCTCTTCAGCTCTCTGGCCCTTTGCCACCATGGGCTGGCCGGAACAGACTGAAGACCTCAAGGTTTTCTATCCCACCGACCTGCTGGCTACTGGTTTTGACATCATCTTCTTCTGGGTAGCCAGAATGATCATGATGGGCATGAAATTCATGAAGGACGTTCCTTTCCGCCATGTGTTCATCAACGGTCTCGTTCGCGACATGAAAAAACGAAAGATGAGCAAATCCGAGGGCAACATCATCGACCCGCTGGAAATGATCGAAAAATACGGCACGGATGCCCTCCGCTTCACCCTGTCCTCTCTGGCTGTCCCCGGAATGGACATTGCGCTTTCTGAAGAGAGAATGGCCGGTTACCGGGCTTTTGCCAACAAAATCTGGAATGCCTCGCGCTTTGTGTTGATGAACCTGAGCGAAGAACCTTTTGAACCGGACCCGGCTCAGCTGACGCTTCCCAACCGCTGGATAAGAAGCCGGTTGCTCCAGGTAACCCGGCAGCTCAACTCCGCGCTCGAACAGTACAAGTTCTACGAAGCTTCCGAGATAATTTACCACTTCATCTGGCATGAATTCTGCGACTGGTACATAGAGTTCATCAAGCCCGAACTGCGCGCGGGCAACAAACACACGATGGCCGTGATGGAAGACACGCTGGAAAAGATTCTCCGGCTGCTGCATCCGTTCATGCCCTACATCACCGAAGAGATCTGGCACCACCTGCCCGGAACCGGGCGTTCTCTGCTGGAATCCAGCTGGCCGGAATTTCCCGATAGCTGGCTGGACGAAGAAGCCGAGAACACCATGAAGTTCCTCCAGGAAATCATCTCTGAGGTCCGGAGCATCCGGGCCGAGAATAAAATCCCGGTCAGGGAGCAGGTGAACCTCTGGGTTGAAGGCGGGGAAACCAGCCGGAAAGTGGCTGGACCCTATGAGGCAGCGATCCGCCAGCTGGCCGGAGTGGACTGGATTGAGTACGTTGAAGAACTGCCTGCAGACAGAAAGTTGCTCAAGGGAGTGGCCGGCATGACAAAAATCGGGCTGCTGGTAGCCGCTCCGGTTAACCTCGAACAGGAAAAAGAGCGCCTGGAAAAGGAATTAAGGAAAGTCAGGGAAGATATAGCGAAACTCGAAGTCAGGCTGAACAACCCTGATTTTCTGGCGAAAGCGCCAGCCGCCGTGATTGAAGACCACCAGAAGCGCCTGGCTGAACTCAAGCTGAAGCAGGCCACGCTGGAAAAAAGCCTGGGCGAGCTCAACGAGCGTTCATAAAAATCAAACCGCCATGCCGGTTTTTGACCGCGATGCCTTTCCCGGATACCCGCTTTTCATCTTTTCTCTGGCTTTTTCCACCATGGATATAGCCAGACGATTGACCGCGCTTAATTTTCCGGAAGGCACGGCGGTGGTGGCCGAAGAGCAAATCGCTGGCCGGGGCACAAAAGGTCGCACCTGGCATTCGGCTCGCGGCAAAGGGCTGTATGTTTCCTTCATTCTGAGACCCTCAGCCTCCAGTTTTAACCTTCTGCCGGCAGCCTGCGGGCTGGCGGCGGCCGAAGCCATAGAGGAGCTTTCCGGAGTTCGCATACAATTGAAGTGGCCGAATGACCTCGTCTATCAGGGGAAAAAACTCGGCGGCATCCTTTGCGAGGGAGCGAGCGCAGGAGGCCGGCAGACTCGGGCCGTCGCCGGCATCGGGATAAACCTGAATCACCGCCTTTCCGACTTTCCACCCGAGATAAAAAATCTGGCTACCTCCCTTTATCTGTTAACAGAAAAGACCTGGAAACCGCTGGACCTTCTCCGACACCTTGGGTTAAGGCTTAAAGTCTGGTATAATAATCTTGAAAAAGGGCATTTCGACCTCGTCTTAGCCTCATACCGGAAAAGACTTTCCTTTAAAGCAGGACAGAAACTTCTGCTGCAAACAGTTGAAGGCCAGCTGACTGTAGAATTTCAGGACCTGCAGGAAAGGGGCGGCCTGAAGGTCAGAGTCGGCGGAGAAACGCGAATTTTTCATGCATCGGAAATAATCAAGGTTTTTTAAGATTACTTTTTATAAAATAGCTTCTAGGAGAAAAAAATGCTTCTGGTTTTCGATATCGGCAACACCACCACCGGGATAGGTCTGTTTCAGGGCAAAAAACTCCTGGCCGACTGGAAAATCAAAAGCGACCGGGAAAAGACCGCCGATGAGTATGGCATTATCCTGAACTGTTTGCTGGAACAACGACGGTTTGCTCCTGAAAAAATAAAAGGAGCGATCATTTCTTCGGTGGTACCGCCGCTCACCCCGGTGATTCAGACAGCCTGCGAGAATTTTTTCCGGGTGAAGCCGCTTGTCGTCGGTCCAGGTCTTAAAACCGGCATGCCCATTCTCTATGAGAACCCGGCCGAGGTGGGTTCCGACCGGATTGTGGTTTCCTGCGCAGCTTTTGAAAAATACGGAGGTCCCTGCGTGGTGGTGGATTTTGGCACTGCTACCACCTTCGATGTGGTCTCGGAAAAAGGCGAATATCTCGGAGGAGCGATCGCTCCCGGTCTTATGATTTCAGCCGAAGCCCTTTACCTGAGGACAGCCAGACTTCCCCGGATCGAAATTCGCAAACCAAAATCCGTGATCGGACGAACCACCGTCACCAGCATGCAGTCGGGCCTTTATTTTGGATATGTCGGGCTGGTCAGGCATATCATTGCCAGAATTTCAGAAGAGCTGAAAGGCAGGCCGGCGGTGGTGGCCACCGGAGGACTGGCCGGGCTGGTGGTTGGCGATATTCCGGAAATTGAACATTTTGAGCCTGACCTTGTGCTTCAGGGACTCCGGCTTATTTACGAAAAGAACAGAGAAAGCGGCAGATGGGAGAAATGACTGCAGACCCTTCAGACCGTAAAGAATATTATCAGAAAATCGCCCGCGCTTTTCTGAAGCATCAGCCGGGCATTTTCTTCCTGCCGCCCAGGGATATAGAGTTGATTTCCGAATGGGAAAAGCTGAACATTCCGGCGGAAGTGGTGATTGAAGGCATCGAGAAAGCCTTTTCCCGGAAAATCAGCCGCCGGAAAAAGAACATCTACTCGCTGAGCCAGTGCGAGAAGGAAATAATCAGGGCTTATGCCCAGCATCAGGAAAGGCTCGTCGGCCGGGAATCTCCGCCTGCGCCGGAGAAGAACGAAAAGGCCAGGCAACTTATGCAGGACATTACCGCCTGCCTGGAAAATCTACCCGGGGAAATGTCTCAACTCAGGCCGCTGCTTGAGGAAGTCCTTTCAATCCTTAAGCTGGGACCGGTGGATGAGGCACGCCTGGAATCTCTGGACGAAGAACTCGACCGTCGGCTGTGGGACTTAGCCCGGGAAGAAGAGAAACAACTTTATCTTCAGGCCGCCGGAAAGGATTATCCCGGACGCCCTCTCAGTCAGCTGGAAGAAATCAGCCGATTGAATCTGGCCCGGGACAGACGCCAGAAGTACAGAATACCTCATCTGGCGCTCTTTTATTATTGAGGTAAAAATAAAATAAAGGAAAAAATAAAGATGGAAAAAAAGATACTGGATTTCATCAGCCAGCATAAAAAGCCCGTGACCCTGAATCATCTCAGCCGGGCTTTAAGGCTAAACAAAAAGGAAAGAAAAAAACTCCAGGCCACGCTCAAATACCTGGAGAAAAAGGGATTGATAGAATTCAGAGGGGAAAGAATTGCCCCTCGAACTCCGATGGCCACGATGAGAGGAATTTTTACGCTCAACCCGCGGGGATTTGGCTTTGTCACGCCGGAAGACCCCACCCAGGGAAGTCAGGACATTTTTATTCCGCCTCACCAGACAGCTGGAGCTCTCACCGGAGATCTGGTGGAGGTGGTGGTAAAAGAAAAAGGTCTGGGGGGAAAACCTGAAGGCCGGATTGTCCGCATAATCAAAAAAGCCCGGGCCTCCCTTTACGGGGTGTTCCTGGAAATCAACTACCAGCCTTTCATCCTGCCGATGGATACGCTGTTTGAAGAGCCGATAGCGATTAAAATCAAAGGAAAAAGAAAACCGCGTCCCGGACAGATCATCGAAATCAACCGCAACACCCTGGAGCTGCAGAGGATACTCGGCTATCAGGACGATCAGGGAGTTGACCTTGAAGTCATAATCAACCAGTTCAACCTGCCACATAAATTTTCAGATGAGGCTCTGGCGGAAGCCGGGGTCTTGCCGGAAGATCCCGGTCCACAGGATTTCATCGGCCGGGTTGATTACCGCAACTGGCCAACGGTAACCATCGATGGGGAAAAGGCGCAGGATTTCGACGATGCGGTCAGCATCAAAAAACTTCCCGGCGGAAATTTTCTCCTGGGCGTTCATATTGCCGACGTCTCCCACTATGTCAGGCCAGGCTCCGCCCTCGACCGGGAAGCCTACGAGAGGGGAACGAGCGTCTACTTTCCTGACCTGACCATCCCGATGCTGCCCGAAAAACTGTCCAACGGACTCTGCAGTCTGCGGCCAAGGGTGCCCAGGCTTACCGTCTCTGCCATTATGGAAATAGACCGGCGGGGAAATCTGGTCAGAGCTGATTTTCATCCCTCGGTGATTCAGACGGTTGAAAGGTTGACCTACACCGAGGTTTTCAAAATATTTCAGGGCGACCTGGAAACCCAGCAGCGCTATCAGCACATCCTTCCTGACCTGATGGAGATGCGAGAACTCGCCCGGATCCTCAAGGAAAAAAGATTGAGACAGGGCAGTCTCGACTTTGACCTGGTCGAACCGGAGCTGGTGTACCAGGAAGGCATGCTGACCGCCGTGATTCCCTCAGAGCGAAACGAAGCCCACTGTCTGATTGAAGAATTCATGCTGATGGCTAACGTGGCCGTGGCCAGGCATCTTACCGACCTTGGCTACCCCTGCCTCTACCGCGTGCACCCGGCACCCGCCCGCTCAGACCTGGAAAAGCTCAGGAATCTTCTGGTGCATTTCGACCTGACGCTGCCGCGCCCGGGCCAGATCAGGTCCACCGACCTGCAGAAGGTAATCGAATCCTTCAGGGGCAAACCGGAAGAAAAATTCATCACCATCCAGGTTCTCCGCTCGATGCGGCTGGCCTATTATTCAGAAGAAAACTGCGGCCATTTCGGACTGGCCCAGAAGGCTTACGTTCACTTCACCTCGCCGATCCGCCGGTACCCGGACCTGGTGATCCACCGGCTGTTGAAAAGAGCTCTGGCCGGGAAAAAGCCCAGACCTTTTCCACTCGAGGCGATCGCTCTCCATTGCTCCCAGAGAGAGCGTATAGCTGACGGAGCCGAGCGGGCTCTTGTGGAATGGAGGATCCTCCGATTGTTGAAGAACAAACTCGGGCAGGAATTTAGCGGCATAATCACGGACATTAACCGGGCCGGCCTGGTGGTGGAACTCGACGACTATTTTGTCGAAGGCCTCGTGCCCTACTCAGCTCTGGGAGATGACTTTTTCCTCCGCCGGAGCGCCAGAGTGCTGCGCGGCCGCCATACCGGCACCACCTTTTCGCTCGGGCAGAAAATTCAGGTGATTCTGGTAAGCTGCAATCCTCTGCTTAAAAAGTTAGAATTTATGCTGGCTGAAAATATTAAGTAAGATACGGGAAAGATGAGATCCACAGAAACCATTTTCTACGCTTCCGCCGACAAGCCGGTGGTAACTTCCGGTGAAAAAACCACTGGCTTTCTGTTCCACGGCGACCATAAATACCAGGCTGCTGCCAGTGCCACTTCCATCCCTTCAGAGCCGGGCGGACAGCCCTTCCTTCTGGTCAAAACGAGGTTGCCGGAAAAACTGGCCTGGAATGACCGTCTTCCTTTTAAGCCTGCCGATAAGGAAGAAGTCGAGCTGCGGGTGCTCTATCCCGAAGCTCAGCGGCTGAAAAAAATAAAGGAGGTCAGGCTGGTAGCCTTCCTCGAGCGGCTGGCCGGTTCAGAAAAAGAAATGTTGCTGGCTCTGACCGAGGAAGCTGGAATCCGGGGGCTTAGAGAAGAAGAACTCCTTCGTTTCTGTCGTCTATCCCCGGAGCGCCTGAGAGCTCTGGCCATGGAGCTGGAGAAAGAAGGGTTGCTTTACATCCTGGAATTCTCACCTCTTTTTCTTCTGGCACAGAGGAGTTTCACTTTTCTGCTGGATAAAATCTGTGAGTTTGTTGAAAGCTATCATCAGAAAAGACCGGCCGAGCCGGGCGTGCCGGTGAAAAAACTGAAGGAGAGATTCGGTCTGCCGAAACCGGTGCTCAGGCTGGCGCTCAACCGTCTGGCCAGGGATGGCAAACTAACCCTGAACAATGATCTCGTCTGCAGCCGTGATTTTGAGATCCGTCTGATGCCCGAAGAATCAGCCATTCTGCAGGCAATTGAGCAGCTGCTGCACGAAGAAAAATTTTCTTCCTCTTCCTACGATGAACTTTTGAAAAAATTCCGGATTCATCCCAGCCGGCTGAATACTCTTCTTGATATGCTCCTGCGGCAGAAGAAAATCGTCAAGAGTCAGGAAGGATTCCTTCTTCATGCCGAATGGCTGGAGGAGTTGAAGCAGAAACTGGCTGATTTGAAAAGGCAGGGTCAAAAAGAATTGACGGTAGGCGATTTTAAGAAGCTCACCGGACTTACCAGAAAATACGCCATTCCGTTGCTGGAATTCCTGGACGAACTCGGACTGACCAGCCGCGTCGGCAACAAGCGGATCATCCTCTGAACTGAAAAAAACGGCATCCGCTGGCGGCTAAAACCCACTAATCCTACTATTTTAGTAGGATATAAAAGACAGCTTACTTCTTTTCTTCTTCCTCTTCTTCGCCCGGAGCCGGCTGTTTTTTGCTCAGAGCCGATTTCAGCATCTCGGCAAAAAATCCGAATTTGGGCTCTTCTCTGGGAACTTCAATTTCTATGGGCAGGCTTTCCTCCTCAGCTTCAGCCGCTTCCAGTTCTTCCTCTTCCTGAGCTTTGAGAGCTTCCAGAGCTTCTCGCTCGGATTCCTCTTCCATTATTTCTTCTTCGATCAACCGTCGTTCGCTCTTGCGGGGTCTCGGACCGACTTCTTTTTCCTTCTTCTTCTTCGCCGGTTTCTCTGTTTCCTTCTCTTTCTCTTTTTCCTTTTCTTTTTCTTTCTCTTTCTTCAGCGGCTCCAGATGAATCTGAATCTCGGGTTCGCCACCGAACACGGTAGTTTCGGTTTCGACTTCAGCTTCCACCGCCTCTTCAACCATCTCAGGCTCTGCCGGCGCTTCCTCTTCAGCTGCCTCTGCAGGCTCCTGTTCTCCGGATGTCAGCTGCTCGGCCAGGGTCGACAGCAGCGATTCTTCCAGTCTCACCTCTTCTGCCGGGACCTCCTCTGGAATTTTGATTTCCTGGTAGATGAAATATCCTTCCTTCTTTTCAGAAGCTATAAACTCGGGTGCCGCGTTAAGCACGTATTCCACATCTTCGGGAGCTGTCGGTCTCAGCAGGTCAGCCATGTGATAAAGGCGGAGAAAATGCAGGGACCTGGTATTTGCGGTGAGCTCCGGCGTGGCGAGTATCCGGGTGAGCAGCTGTCTGAGGTCGAGCCCGGCACATTCTTCCTGAAGTTGCAGTAACCTGGCCACTATTTCTTTTTCCAGGTATATACTTTTGTTGGGAATCGCCAGGGTGTAGACCTCTTGAGGGGTTATGGAAAACGCACCTGTCTCCCGGTTGTACTCAAGATAATATGTGGAAGCTTTTTTCTTGGACTTTTTAACCCAGAAGGTTAATTTATCAGGTCCTTTCCGGTCAACGGTCAGGCTGGCTCCCTGGGGAATGTTGTTTGCTCTGAAGTATTCTTCCAGGCCCAGGAGGTAATTGCCTTCCGGGTAGAAATAGACGGTATAAACCTTACCGTCTTCATCATCCACCAGCTGGTATTCGCGGGCGTTGAACTCCCGGATGAGGCTACGGGGAACTCTGATCGCTCCGGAAAGAATTTCTCTCCAGGTCAGATAGACTTTGAACGGGAAATTATCCACCCGGGTAAGCTGCAAACTTTCGACCTCTCCCAGGTCAGGAACTTCCGCCGGGGGAGCCGAAATCGGCAGTCCTCGCGGCATGTTGTTCAGGACGCTTTTCAGATGCCAGCGTCCCCAGCCGACGGTCGACAGGCAGATAAATTCTTTCCGGTATTTCTTCTCCAGAAGGTAATCGAGCGTCAGGCAGTACAGTTCAAAGAGGTCGGAAGAGGGCTCAAGATTAAAGAAACGGCGAACAAGATTTTCGGTGGATTCAGAAGAAATCGAGCTGGACAGCGCCTCAGAAATTTCTCTAATCTTCCCCTCGGGAATCTCGGGCTTCTTCTCGGCCAGCTGCCAGTAATCATTCCAGCCAAAAAAGTCTTCCGAGGCAGCCAGCAGCTTGCGCAGATTTCTTTCGAGCGTCTTCAGGTCCTTCTCGGTAAGCGGCAGTTCAGTCTGTCTGGGGTCCTGCTCCGGACTGAGCAACTCGGGTTCCAGCCCTCTGTTTTCCAGGTTCGACGGCAGCAGCACCTGCGTTCTGGTTTTCTTCATGTAGTCGATGTATTTCCGGAAGGTTCCGCCCCCGTCGTAATCAACTTCCAGCATCTCGCATTGATAATCAGGATAATTAATCTTATTGACAACTCTTAAGACCACTCCGCCCTGGAAATGTTCTGTCAGCTTGCTGCCAACCTGAAGGTTTTCATCATATTCTTTGTAGATAAAATCCCCGACTTCGTAACGGGCGTAAGGATTATAGACCTTGACTGGCTGACTTCTCTGACTGGCAGTTTTAGCAAAAGCCAGTCTTTCGGCCAGCTCCGCCGTCGACAGCGGACGGTTACTCTTTCTAAGTTCTTCCCCAATCACAGCCATATCTTCCGCAGTTATGGCTGTGAGTTTCTGAATTTCTTTGTCCATAGCTTATTTTTTCCCCATTAATAGCATCATTATCACTTTCTGCACATGCAGCCGGTTCTCCGCCTGATCATAAACTATCGAATTCGGAGAATCGATGACCGCATCGGTAACTTCCTCTCCGCGGTGAGCCGGCAGGCAGTGCATGAAATAAGTATCCGGTCTGGCCTTGGAAAAAAGCTCCTCGTTTACCTGGTATGGCTGGAAAATCTTTTTTCTCGCCTCTTTCTCTGCTTCCTGCCCCATCGAAGCCCAGACGTCGGTGTAAATGGCGTCAGCATCGCGCACCGCTTCCACCGGGTCGTTGGTGATGGTCAGCTCAAAACCGGTATCCTTCCCGTCTTCTTTTGCCCAGGTGACAATCTCAGGCTTCGGCTCGTACCCCGGCGGGGTTGCCACGGCCATTCTGACACCCGCTTTGGCCGCCGCCAGCATCAAACTGTGGCAGACATTGTTGCCGTCGCCGACAAAAGCCAGCTTGAGGCCGGCCAGATGCCCTTTCTTCTCTTTAAGCGTGAAGAAGTCGGCCATCGCCTGGCAGGGATGGAGCAAATCGGTCAGCGCGTTGATCACCGGCAATCTGGTGCTATCCGCCAGCTCCAGCAGTATTTCATGGCCGAACGTCCTGATGACGATACCGTCGACCCAGCGCTCGAGGTTTTTCCCGATGTCCCTGACACTTTCTCTCGAGCCCATCTGTATATCAGATGGAGCCAGATAGATGGCTTCTCCGCCCAGCTGGAGCATGCCTACCTCAAAGGTAACTCTCGTGCGCAGAGAAGGTTTCTGAAAGATCATCGCCAGGATTTTATTCTGGAGCACCTTGCGGTATTTATCAGGGCGTTTTTTCATTTTATCCGTGAGCTCCATGATTTCATGGAACTCATAAGTGGTAAGGTCGTGAATGGTGATGAAATCTTTTTTCATATCTGTCCTCCTGCTTCGATGCCCGGCCTGTCTTCCTTTCCGGCCACAATCCTGGTGCCCGAGCGATTCAGAAGAGCTGCTTTCAGATGACTGGCTGAAGTGATAAGCACTTCTCTTCCGCCAGCCTCGATGTACTCGATGGCAGCTCTGATCTTCGGACCCATCGATCCCGGAGGAAACTGGCCTTCGGCTAAATACTTTTTCGCCTCCTCCACGGTGATTACCGGAAGAGGTCTCTGGTCGGGTTTGCCGAAATTATAATAAACTCTGGAAATCCCGGTCAGGATGATGAACAGGTCGGCGCCGACTTCTCTCGCCAGCAGGCTGGCGGCATAGTCTTTATCTATAACAGCTTCGACTCCTTCATAAAGACCGCGGCTGTTCAGAATTACCGGAATGCCGCCCCCTCCGGCCGCAATCACCACCCGTCCGGACCTGACCAGGTCGCGGATAATCCATTTAGGCACGATGTCAATCGGACGGGGAGAAGGTACCACCTTGCGGTAGCCCCGCCCGGCATCCTCCACCATCGTCCATTTCTTCTGCCGCGCCAGCTGCTGCGCCCGAAACTTCGGATAAAAAGGACCTACCGGTTTGGTCGGATGGCGGAAAGCCGGGTCATCCTTATCGACCACCACCTGGGTGATGATCGTGGCCACTTCTTTGTCTATGGAATTTTTTCTCAGCTCGTTGATGATAGCCTTCTCCAGCATGAAACCCATGCTGCCCTCGGTCATCGCGTCGCAGACATCCAGGGTGAACGGCGGGATTTTGTTGGCGGCTTCTTCCATCTGGATGAGCAGATTGCCCACCTGCGGACCGTTCCCGTGAACGACAATCAGTTCGTACCCCTTTTTGATAATCTGGACCATCAGTTCGGCCGCTTTCTGGGCGTTGCGCATCTGTTCTTCCTGCAGTCCTTTCTGGTTCTCAGGAAGAATCGCGTTCCCGCCGAAAGCGATGAGGGCAATTCTGGTTCTCATGCTGTTCTTTCTATCTCCTTAATTTAACCTTCAACCCGCGTTAAAAATCCTTCAGCACGGTCTTCAGGTTCGGCGTGCCTATTTCCTCCAGCTCGTAGCGAACGCGAAGCATCGGTTTGTTGACCTTTATCACGCGGTTGAGGTCGATCGGAGTGGCGCTGACCACCAGGTCGCAATCGACACGGTTAATGGTGGCCGCCAGCTCCCGCATCTGTTTTTCTCCATAACCCATCGCCGGAAGCACTTTGTCGAGATGGGTATATTTTTCAAAGGTCTTTTTGATGCTGCCGACAGCGTACGGCCGCGGGTCAATGATTTCGGCCGCTTCATATTTCTGGGCGGCCACAATCCCGGCCCCGTAGCGCATCTCACCGTGGGTGAGAGTCGGCCCATCTTCGATCACCAGTACTCTTTTTCCCTTAATCTGAGAGCCATCCTCGACAAAGATCGGGGAATTGGCTTTGATTATCTTCGCCCGGGGGTTTACCTTTTTGATGTTGTTGAGAACCTGCTCAACTTTCGCCGGATCAGCTGTGTCCATCTTATTGACCACGTAGACATCAGCCCGACGGAAATTGGTTTCTCCGGGATGGTACTTCAGTTCATGACCGGCTCGATGGGGGTCAACCACGACGATTTCCAGGTCTGATTTATAGAAAGGAAAATCGTTGTTGCCGCCGTCCCAGATGATCACGTCAGCTTCCTTCTCCGCCTGTTTCAGGATCGCTCCATAATCGACGCCGGCGTAGACCACGATTCCGTTGTCAATATGTGGTTCATACTCCTCCCTCTCCTCAATAGTGCAGTTGTGACGGTCAAGATCTTCGTAGGTGGCGAATCTCTGGACAGCCTGCTTCACCAGATCACCGTACGGCATCGGATGGCGGATAACCACCACCCTTCTTCCCTTGGCTTTCAGGGTGAGGGCGACCTTTCTGGTTGTCTGGCTCTTTCCGGAGCCAGTTCTTACAGCGCAGACCGAAACCACCGGTTTGCGGCTTTTAATCATCGTATCGTTCGGACCGAGAAGCACAAAATTTGCTCCAGCCGCCAGAACCTGGGAGGCTCTGTTCATCACGTATTCATGGGAGACATCGCTGTAAGCGAAGTGAACTTCATCAACCCTGTATTTCTTAATGAGCTCTGTAAGTTCTGATTCCGGATAGATCGGGATGCCCTTCGGATAAAGTTTCCCGGCCAGAGCGGCCGGATATTTTCTACCTTCGATGTCGGGAATCTGGGTGGCAGTAAAAGCCACCACCCGGTAATCTTTATTGTCCCTGAAAAACACGTTGAAATTGTGGAAATCCCTTCCAGCAGCTCCCATGATGATAACTTTTTTCATATCGATTTCTCCTTTTCGAATTAAATTTAAAAAACTTACCCTTCAGGGCAAAATAGATTATAAGTATAGCAAAAAAAGGAGGTTAAAGTCTATGCCAGCCTTCCTGGCTATGGCCGGAGCCAGGTCCCGAAAGACATGTCTCCTGAGGGAGAAGAGCCCGGAGCCCGCTTTCCTGACACTCAACTTCTTCCCGAAAAAACCGGAATTTCCACTCAGACTTTTAAGGTTCGGTTTTGATTAAACTCTAATAAAATCTTTCGACAGTCGCGGGAAAAACTTTCCCGCGATTATCGTTCGAACCTGATTACCCTTTTACTTTGATATTATCTTTTTAGCCGAGCCCGACTTCCGACCGGTTTTCTCCCGACCACCCGATGAAACAGGTTTGGCTTTCTGTCCACCCCTGCGCACCGGAAGCCAGGCCGGCTTCTGCCTGTTGGCTATTCCTTTCATCTCTATATCCTGAGCTACAGAGGAATTATATCAACCACAAGACTGACCGGATCGAGAACCGCCACCGTGCTGATCCCTTTAACCCAGCCGCAGGTTTCACCCGGGTTGATCACAATTATCTGGCCGTCCCGGTTAACCTGCGCCCGGTGGGTGTGACCAAAGACCACCACGTCGGCCTCAGCAGGCAGCCGTTCCACAGGATAATGGGACACGTAAAACCTCAGATGGCCATGGGTGAACACCAGAGGCGCTTTGGATATTTCCCCGAATTCTTCAAAGGCTGCTTTCAACCCGGCTTTTTCTCCGTCGCAGTTGCCGAAAACCGCCTTAACCGGACACTTAAGACTCTTCAGTTCTCTGGCGGCAAACGGAGCCACCACATCCCCCGCATGAACCACCAGGGAACAATTAAGACGGTTAAAAAGCTCCACCGCCTTTCTTATCGCTGTAAGATTGTCGTGAGAGTCAGACATAAGCCCGATCATACCTGAATTATATCATAATGCCCGGCCGCACTCAGTTTCTATTCATCAGCTTCAGACAATCGAGAACCCACAGTTTCCTTCCTTGCCTTCGGGAAAACAATTGTCGGCAGAAGCAAATTTCTTTATCTTCCAGGCATAAACGGAGATGCCCCTCTATGAAGCGGTCAGATGAAAGAAGCGTCACCCTGACCATCCTGTCAACTTTCCTGAAATTCGAACTTCTGATTAACATGTAACCAGGAAAAAACTTTACTTTCGTTCAAAGCCCAGGCATCTCTGGAAACGAGCAACAAACGTCCAGGGCAATCAATACACCACTGCTCGTTTTCTTGCCGCTATCGCAGCGTCATTCACGGGTTACGCCCCCGATGATCCCATCCCTCCAGAAATAAGGCGCCAGCTTGACAGTCGAGGGCATAATTAATTAATATATAGAAGCTTAAATGGCGTTGGGCAGGCGCGTAGCTCAGTGGGAGAGCGCTTCCTTGACGCGGAAGAGGTCGTGGGTTCAATCCCCTCCGCGCCTACCATCTTTTATTTTTTACTCCTGCTGATAAAAAGCGGCCTTTTTTAATAGGTTTGTGATAAGATAGAGTTGAATTAAAGTGTTAGACTGAACCGATGGAAGACCGGATCAAAATTAATCTCAACGGGTCTATTTTTTTTATAAAGAAAGGGACTCCTCTGTCTGAAATTCTGTCTGAAGCGCAGCTTTCAGACAGACCGATTCTTTTCCGTTCAGAAGGGCAGCTTCTCGACCTGAGTTACCCGGCCGACCGCGACCGGGAGATTTCTCCGGTCTATGCTGGTGACCCGGATGCCCTGGAAGTGCTACGGCACAGCGCTGCTCACCTGCTCGCCCATGCCGTAACCGACCTCTTTCCAGGGGTACAGGTCGGAATTGGCCCCGCAATAGAGAACGGCTTCTACTATGACTTCCTGCGCGATACCCCTTTTACTCCGGAAGACCTCGATGCGATCGAAAAAAGGATGAGGGAAATCGTCAGCCTCAACCAGCCGATAAAACGCCTGGTGCTGAGCAAGGAAGAAGCCATAAAGATTTTCCGGGAAAGAGGACAGACGCTGAAGATTGAATTGATTGAGGAGAAGGGCGGAGAGCAAGTGTCCTGCTATCAGCAGGGAGATTTCATAGATTTCTGTCTGGGACCTCATCTCCCCTCTACCGGGTACATTCAGCATTTCAAGCTTCTTTCGGTCTCGGGCGCTTACTGGAAAGGCGACGAGCGCGGACCCCAGCTGCAGAGAATTTACGGGACGGCTTTTTTCAGCCAGAAAGACCTCGATGATTACCTCAACTTCCTGGAAGAAGCTAAAAAACGCGACCACCGCCGCCTCGGTCAGGAACTCGACCTCTACGGAACCAGCGAAGACCTCGGGGCCGGGCTGGTCATCTGGCATCCCCGGGGAGCCATCATAAGGCATCTCATAGAGAACTTCTGGAAAGAAGAACATCTGAAAGACGGATACGATTTCATCTATTCTCCGCACATCGCCAAACTTGACCTCTGGAAAAGGAGCGGACATACTGAATTTTACGATGCGATGTTTCCTGCTCTTGACTTTGAGGGATTCAAGTACCAGCTGAAGCCGATGAACTGTCCGTTCCACATCATCGCCTACAAATCAAGGCAGCGCTCCTACCGGGAACTTCCTCTTCGCTGGGCCGAGCTGGGCACGGTTTACCGCTATGAGAGAAGCGGAGTTCTTCATGGACTGTGCCGGGTGCGGGGATTCACTCAGGATGATGCCCATATCTTCTGCCGCGGCGATCAGCTGGAAGAGGAAATTAAAAGAGTAATACGACTGGCGATAAAATTGCTTGGTGCCTTTGGCTTCAAGGAATATGGAGTTTACTTAGCCACCAGACCGGAAAAATACGTCGGTCGCCTGGAGGACTGGAACCGGGCAGAGAAGGCTCTGGAGGAAGCACTGAAACATTCCGGACTGCCCTATCAGATTGACGAGGGAGAAGGCGTTTTTTACGGTCCGAAAATTGACATCAAGATCAGGGATTCCATCGGCCGGCTCTGGCAGTGCACGACGGTTCAGCTGGATTTCAACCTGGCTGAACGTTTCGACCTGACTTACGTCGGAGAGGACGGCAACTTCCATCGTCCATTCCTGATTCATCGAGCGCTGCTCGGTTCGATGGAAAGATTCTTCGGTGTCCTGATAGAACATTACAAAGGCAATTTCCCGCTCTGGCTGGCCCCGGTTCAGATGATCTTCCTGCCGATCGCCGACCGTCATGAAGCCTGCGCCCGGGAACTGGCAGAAAAATTCCGGGCTGAAGGTTTCCGGGTTCAGGTGGACGATTCCAGGGAAAAAGTGAACAAAAAAATAAGGGAAGCCGAAACCCTGAAGATCCCGCTGATGTCCATCATCGGCGATAAAGAAGTAAGCAGCGGCAAGCTGTCTCTCCGGGTTCACGGTCAGGGAGACCGCGGGCAGTTCGAAGTGGTCGAACTGATGGCCCGGATGAAAGAACTTGTAAACAATAAATCACTGGAAATAATCTTATAAAAAGGAGGTAACCTATTAATCATCGAGAACCTTACCGTCCGGCCAGAACCAAGGAAAGACCGCACCGGATAAATGAGATGATCAGAGCTCCGGAGGTCAGGGTAATTGATGAAAACAAGACCCAGCTGGGGATCATGAGCGTGCCCCAGGCTCTGGCCATAGCCAGAGAAAAAGGGCTGGACCTGGTGGAGATCGCCCCTCAGGCCACTCCGCCGGTTTGCCGGATCATGGATTACGGAAAGTTCCTCTACGAACTGAGGAAAAAGGAACATGCCGTTCAGAAACAGCAGAAGCAGGCGCAGATAAAGGAAATCAAGTTCCGCCCGAAAATCAGCATCCACGATTACAACTTCAAGATTAAACACGTCCGGCGCTTCATCGAAGATGGTCACAAGGTTAAAATAACCATAATGATAAGAGGCAGAGAAAAAGCTCACCCGGAAATGGCCCAGGAGATTATGAAAAGAATCCTGGCTGACGTTTCTGACATCGCCCGTCAGGATGGAGAGGTTAAACATCATGACTGGGCCAGCACGGTGTTGATAGTGCCGATAAAAACAGGAGGTAAAGATGCCAAAGCTAAAAACAAACAAAGCGGCCAGAAAGAGGTTCAAAATAACAGCCAGCAAAAAGGTGCTGCACAAGAAAGCCAACAAGAGCCACATTCTGACTAAAAAATCTGCCAAAAGAATCAGGCAGCTGGGAAAGCCGGCTGAATTGAGTCCGGCCGACCGCAAGGTCGTGAAGAAAATGCTGCCTTACGATTTTTAGGCAGACGCTCCAGTTCGAGCGCTGAAATTCCACTTTTATCGAAAGGAGTTCGCCAATGCCAAGAGTTAAAAGAGGTTCGAAGAAAAGAGAACGAAGAAAAAAGATATTAAAATTAGCCAAAGGTTACTGGGGAACAAAAAAGAGCAATTATCGCACGGCCAAGGAAACCGTGGAGAAAGCTCTTCAGTACGCCTATCGCGATCGTCGTGCCAAGAAAAGAGACTTCCGGCGGCTGTGGATCATCAGAATCAAGGCCGCGTCTGAAGCCAACGGTCTTTCTTACAGCAGGTTCATCAAAGGGTTGAAAACCCTGAACATCGAGCTCGACCGGAAGATTCTGGCAGAACTGGCTGTTAACGCTCCCCGGACCTTCGCCTTTCTGGTTGAAAAAGCTAAACAGGCTCTCGGCTGATCAGAAAAAAATGAACAGCCTGAAGGAAAAAATCGAACGCTGCCGTCAGCTCTTTTCTGAACTCGCCCCGCAGGTAAAAGATGCGCGGGGGGTGGAAGAGCTGCGCCAGCAGTTTTTCAGCCGGAAAAAAGGTCACCTGACGCTGCTTTTTGAAGAATTCAAGACTCTCGGCCCGGAAGAGAAAAAGGCTTACGGCCGCGAGCTTAACGAGATGAAGGCTGAAATCCAGAACAGGCTGACTGAGCTCGAACAGAAATTCCAGGAAAAGGCCAGCGAAAGGTTGATTGACGACCTGACTCTGCCTGGAAGAAAACTTTACTGGGGCGCCCCGCATCCCATCACCCTTTTTCAGCGAGAGATAGAGAGAATTTTCATCTCGATGGGTTTTTCGGTGGAAGAAGGTCCGGAGATCGAGACCGATTATTACAATTTTGAAGCCCTCAACTTCCCGCCCCATCATCCTGCCCGCGACAGCTGGGATACCCTGTACATAAACGAGAAACTCCTGTTGAGAACCCACACCTCCCCCGTCCAGATACGCGTCATGGAAAAAAAGAAGCCCCCGATCAGAATTATCATTCCAGGCAAAGTTTTCCGCAGGGAAACGCCCGACCCGACACATCTGCCGATGTTTTACCAGGTGGAGGGGCTGGTGGTGGACCGCGGAATCACCTTCGCTCACCTTAAGGGAACCCTGGAGTATTTCATCAAAGCATTGTTCGGCGAGAAAATCCGCCTGCGGTTCCGGCCGAGCTTCTTCCCATTTACCGAACCCTCGGCCGAAGTTGACATCGAATGTATCGTCTGCGGCGGCCAGGACCCGGCCTGCCGGGTCTGCGGCGGGAGCGGCTGGAAAGAAATCCTCGGGGCTGGCATGGTTGACCCTCAGGTGTTCAAAAATGTCAGCATAGACCCGGAAATCTACTCCGGCTGGGCCTTCGGGCTCGGAATCGACCGGACAGCCATGTTTGCCTTTCAGATACCTGAAATCAGACAGTTTTACGAAAACGACCTGAGATTTTTAAGGCAGTTTAACCGAAGATGAAAATATCCTACGAATGGCTTAAAGAATACGTCAATCTCAGCCTCAGTCCACAGGAAGTGGCAGAATGCCTGAACCGGATTGGACTGATGGTGGAAAACATCTCGAGCTTTGAAGGCGACACGGTATTTGAAATAGAAACCTATGCGAACCGTCCTGATACGCTGGGGCATCTTGGTGTGGCCAGAGAGTTAGCCACACTGCTCGGACTTAATCTGAAGATAAAAAAATGGCCGCTGAAAGAATTGTCTCAGACCACCGCTGAAATAGTCGATATCAGCATTCTCGACCCGCAGCTCTGTCCCCGTTACTGCGGACTGGTGGTCAGAGGAGTTAAAGTAGGCCCCTCTCCCGAATGGCTGAGAAGAAGAATTGAAGCAGTTGGGCTCCGTTCGATCAACAACGTGGTGGACGTCAGCAACTATGTCTGTTTCTCACTGGGCCAGCCGATTCACACCTTCGACCTGTCCCGCCTGAAAGGGAATAAAATAAAAATCCGCAGAGCCAGAAAAGGAGAAACCCTTCGCACGCTCGAGGGTTCGACAGTAGAACTCTCACCGGAGATGCTGGTGATAGCCGACGAGGGCACACCGGTGGCGCTGGCAGGCATTATCGGAGGGGAAGAATCAGGAATCACCGAATCCACCCGGGATGTTTTCATAGAAAGCGCCAACTTCGACCCGGTTTCGATTCGTCTGACCGCAAAAAGGCTCGGCCTGAGCACCGATGCTTCCTACCGCTTTGAGAGAGGCGCTGACCCCGAAGCCGCCCCGGTCGCGGCCGTCATGGCTGCTTCGCTTCTGTGCGAATTCGGAGGTCGGGTTTCTAAAGGCTTGCTCGATGTTTATCCAGCTCCCAGAAAACCGCGCTCGGTGACTCTGCGGCTAAAAAGAATAAACGAACTGCTCGGAGTCGAAATAGACCCGGAGTTTGTCACCAGAACCCTGTCCAGCCTCGGGCTAAAATTGAAAGAACAGAGCCCGGGTGTCTGGGTGGCTGAAATCCCCAGCTTCCGTGTCGACCTCGAGCGAGAAGCCGACCTGATCGAAGAAGTGGCCAGATTTTACGGATACGACCTTATTCCCAGCGTGGTCACCCCGGCCTTTTCCTTCGAACTTCCTGTAAACCGGACAAGAGACCGCATCTGGCGTTTAAAGGAAATACTTTTCCATCATGGATTTGACGAGGTTATAAACTTCAGTTTTGCTGACCCGGAAAAAGAAACACTCTGGCAGACAGGCTTCCAGCCGATAAAGCTGCAGAACCCGATTTCCTCCAGGCTATCTATACTCAGAACCTCCCTGCTGCCAGGTCTGGTGGAAAACGCAGTCTGGAATTTTAACCGGGAAGCCGAAGGAGTTCATATATTTGAAGTTGGTAACATTTATTACTGGAAAGATGAAGACATCCACCGGGAATCTCTTTATCTCGGGATTCTGAGCACCGGCCTTCGTTCCGGAAGGAGCTGGAACGAACCGGAAAAAGAAACGGATTTCTTCGTGCTGAAAGGAGCGGTTGAAGACATCCTCCATTATCTCGGATACATACCATTCTCCTTTGAACAGGTCGAGCATCCGTTTTTCGAGCCGGGCCAGGCACTTCAGGTCAGGGTCAAAAACGAACCGGTCGGACATCTTGGCCTTCTCAACAGGAATCTCGTCCGGCAGCACGACCTTGAGCGTCCGGCCTACGCCGCCGAGATCAATCTGGAGGAACTTCTCCAGAAACAACCACGGAGCTTCAAATTTGAACCGGTTCCCAGGTTCCCTGGAACCAGCCGGGACCTGTCGTTCCTGGTGGATGAAAACATATCCTACCAGCAAATTCACCAGCAGCTGGAAAAGCTTAACCTGCCTCTGCTGGAAAGATTTCTGATATATGACCGGTTCAAAGGAAAGTCGCTTCCTCCGGGTAAAGTCAGCTTTTCCGCTCGTTTTTATTTCCGGCATGAAGCCCGGACCATCCAGGCGGAAGAGGTCGACCGGCTAATGCAGGAGATCATCTCCCAGCTGAAGTCTTCTCTTAACATTCAGCTGCGGTAAGGAGGCTAAATTGACATCGGATCTCGATCGCATTAAAATACTTGAGGGCAAGATAATCCAGCTGGTGGAGAGCTTTTCCAGGCTTTCTCAGGAGAACAGCCGTCTCAAGGAAGAAGTTAAACATCTGAAAGTCGAAAATAAAGAGCTCCAGGAAAAGCTCAAGGCACTGGCCAGTCTGGAAGAAGAGGTCCGGAAGCTGCAGACGGAAAGGGAAGAAGTTAAGAACCGGATTGAAGCCCTGATCACTCAGATGGAAAAGCTGGGTGTATGAAAGAGAAAATTATTGAGATTGAAATTTTTGGAAATAAATACAGGATCTGCGTCAAAGGAGAAGACGACGAGTTTTATATCAGCCAGTTGGCTTCTTATGTCGAGCAGAAGATGCAGGAAGTAGCGGCGCAGTCCAGGTCGTCAGACACCGGCAAAATAGCGGTGCTGACTGCCCTGAACATTGCCGACGAGCTTTTTGCCGCTGAAAGGCAGATTGACCAGCTGCATGAAGCTCTCGAGCGTCTGGAGAGGCAACTGGCGCGAATTGAGGATCAGGTTAATCAGGATGAAAATGAATACGATGCTCTGGGAAAACTTACCCCTTGAAACAGAAGCAATTCTGTTTGTTTCTTTTTATAGATTAGACCCCTGGTCTAATTGCGGGGCGTTTACAGAAGAAAGAAACCGTTTACTCTGTCGACGCTTTAAGGGGAACCATTCCGGAAACCTTCCAGAGTAAAAGCCTGACCTCACCCGTCCTCCTTTGACCTGCCGGTCCGTTGAGGAGGTTTGACCATGAACACTATGCTGATGGTGGGTATTCCCCTTATATCTTTACTTTTGCTGATTATAATTTTTCTCCAGCTCAAAAAAAGCCGTGGACTTAAGACCCTGATGCAGGCTGAAGCTCAGGCCAGAGAAATTCTGGTCAGAGCTGAAGAGGAAGCCGAAAGAATAAGGAAAAAAGCCGAGTTCGAGGCGCGGGAAAAGGATGCCGCCCGCCAGGCCGAATTTGAAGCTCAGACGCGTGAAAAGAAGCGCAAACTGGCCGAGCTGGAAAGAAGGCTCCTCCACCGGGAAGAAAGTCTTGAGAGACGATATCAGAACCTGGAAAGGAAGGAACGGGATCTTTCAGCCAAGGAGAAACGGCTTTTCCAGAAAGAAAAAGAGCTGGAAGCCGAGGAAAAGAGAATCTCCGAGATACTGCAGCAGCAGACAGCCGAACTCGAACGTATTGCCGGCCTGACCCAGGAAGAAGCCCGGAACATGCTGATCAAAAAGATTGAAGACGAAGCGAAACTTCAGGCTATTCAGACGATCAGAAGAATTGAAGAAGAAACCAGGGAAAAGAGCAAAGCGCTCGCCCGGGAAATAATTTCCAATGCGATACAGCGGTCAGCTGCAGAGCATGTGGTCGAAACCACGGTTTCCGTGGTCGACCTGCCTTCCGACGACATGAAGGGCAGAATCATCGGAAGGGAAGGTCGCAACATAAGAGCTCTGGAAATGGCCACCGGCGTGGATATCATAGTTGACGACACGCCGGAGGCGGTTATTCTTTCGAGCTTTGATCCTTTAAGGAGAGAACTGGCCAGGATGGCCATCGAAAAGCTGGTGGCTGACGGCCGGATCCATCCTGCCAGGATAGAAGATATCGTCGAACAGGTGAAAGGAGAACTCGAAGAAAAAATAAAACAGGAAGGCGAAAACACCCTTTACGAGCTCGGAATTCAAAATATGCATCCCGAGCTGGTGAAATATCTGGGCAAGCTTAAATACCGCACGAGTTATGGCCAGAATGTGCTGCAGCATTCGAAGGAAGTGGCCATGTTAGCCGCCTTGATGGCTCGTGAACTTGGAGCGGATGTCAACGTTGCGCTCCGGGCCGGGCTTCTCCACGACATCGGAAAAGCGGTGGACAAAGATTATGAGGGCACACATACCGAACTTTCGGTTGAGCTTGCCAGAAAATACGGAGAATCGGAGGCGGTGGTGCAGGCAATAGCCTCCCACCATCGCGACATAGACTTCCCGTCTGTTGAAGCTGTTCTGGTTCAGGCCGCCGACACCCTCTCGGCCGCCAGACCCGGAGCCAGACGCGAACTTCTGGAGACTTACATCCAGAGACTGGAAAAACTCGAACAGATCGCCACTTCCTTTGAAGGCGTGTCGAAAGCTTTTGCCCTCCAGGCTGGAAGGGAAATCAGGATCATTGTCGACGCCCAGAAGGTTTCTGACGACCGGGCAATGGTCATCGCCCGTGACATAGCCCAGAAGATTAAAGACGAACTTGATTACCCCGGACAGATCAAAGTGGTGGTAATCAGGGAAATGAGAGCGGTGGAATATGCCAGATAAATTCGGAGTGCTTTTTATCGGTGACCTCATCGGTCGACCCGGCCGCCGGGCGCTTGCCAGGTTTTTGCCCGAGCTCCGCAAAAAATATCAGCCCGAGCTGGTGGTGGCCAACGGAGAAAATGCCGCTGGCGGGAATGGACTGACCGAAGAAATCGGCAAGGAACTGTTCTTTCAGGTTGATGTCCTGACTTCCGGCAACCATATCTGGGACAAAAAAGAAGTTCTGAATTACCTGGAAAAGGAACCCCGCCTGCTGCGACCGGCCAACTACCCGGCCAGCAATCCCGGACGCGGTTATTATATCTACCAGAACGAACACGGGCTTAAAGCGGCCGTCATCAATCTTCAGGGCCGGGTGTTCATGGAGCCTATCGACTGCCCTTTCCTTACGGCCGACCGCCTGCTCGAGGAAATTATTCCGATCACTCCGATCGTTATAATAGATTTTCACGCTGAAGCCACCTCGGAAAAACAGGCTCTGGGCTGGTACCTGAACGGTCGGGTATCAGCGGTCATCGGAACGCACACCCACGTGCCCACGGCCGATGAAAGAATACTGCCAGGAGGAACCGCCTATCTGACGGATGCCGGGATGTGCGGCGGGTTTAACTCGATCATCGGAATGAAACCGGAACAGGCGCTGCAGCGCTTCCTGACCTCAAGGCCGCAGCGTTTTGAGCCATCGGCTGACGGCCTGATGCTGAGCGCAGTGTACATTTCTATTGACCCGACCAACGGAAAAGCGTTATCAATAAAAAGGGAGCTTCTGGTCGAGGAACACAACCGTGAAGAATGAAAACCTGATCATTCAGGATAAAATTTATACCGTCAGCGAACTCACCCGTCTGGTCCGGCTGGAGCTGGAATCATCTTTCCCTTTCGTCTGGGTCGAAGGCGAGATCTCTAACCTGCGCTCCCCTTCTTCCGGACACTTTTATTTCACTCTGAAAGATGAATACGCCCAGCTCAGAGCCGTGATGTTCCGCGGCAACGCCAGCCGCATCCAGTTTGAGCTCAGGAAGAACCACCTGACCGCTTCCTTTGAGCTCAAGAACGGGATGAAGGTCATCTGTGGGGGGCGCCTTACCGTCTATGAAAAGGGCGGCGAATACCAGTTAGTGGTGGAAAAGCTGGAGCCGGTTGGTAAGGGCGCGCTGCAGATCGCTTTTGAGCAGTTAAAAGCCAGACTCCAGGCCGAGGGCCTCTTCGACCCGAAACACAAGAAAAAACTTCCGCTGCTTCCGAAGAAAATAGGCATCGTCACTTCTCCTACGGGAGCGGCCATTCGCGACATACTCCGGGTGATCGAGCGCCGTTTCAACCGGCTGCAAATCGTGATCTATCCCTCTCTGGTTCAAGGAGATGGAGCCGCCAGAAATATAGCTGAAGGTCTGGAATATTTCAGCCGGCGGGATGACATAGATGTGGTCATCGTCGCCCGCGGCGGCGGTTCGCTGGAAGACCTCTGGGCTTTCAACGAAGAACTGGTGGCCCGGGCCATTTTCAACTGCATGAAGACCAAACCGGTAATCTCAGCTGTCGGCCATGAAATCGACTTTACCATCGCCGACTTTGTGGCTGACATTAGAGCCTCGACTCCCTCAGCGGCCGCTGAAATGGTGGTCGCCCGGGAAGAAGAATTCCGGGAAAAAATTGAAAATCTTTTCACCCACCTCTCTCGGAATCAAAAGCACCTGGTGGAAAATCTGAAAAACCGCATAGCCAGACTTTCCGAAGAAAGCATCATCAAACATTTCCGTTACCGCTTGAACACCCTGCACCAGACTGTTGACGGACTTAACTACCGCGCCTGGACGGCGATTCACCGGATGAGAAAACAGCTTTCGGACCTGAAAAACCGGAACCAGCAGTTATCGCAGCAGATGGAACACCGCATACGGCTGCGCTTGAACTCACTCGAGTCCACCTGGAAGCAACTTTCCTCAGCTCTCAACACCCTGTCACCCCTCAACGTGATGAAGAAAGGATACACCATTTGCTGGAAATCTGGTGGTCTGCTTCCGCTGCAAAAGGCTTCTGAAGTTCAGGCGGGGGAAGATATTCTGGTTTCTTTTTACCGCGGAGAACTCAACTGCCGGGTTCTCAATGTTGACCCGACAGCTAAAATTGAATCAAAATTCATCAAGGAGACAGAATGAGCACGAAAAGCAAAGAGTTGAATTTTGAAAAGGCGCTAGCTGAACTCGAACAGATTGTCAATCAACTTGATCGGGGAAACCTGACTCTGAACGAATCGCTGGCGCTTTTTGAAAAAGGGATTAAATTGACCAGATTTTTAAGAGCTGAACTTGACCGGGCGGAAAAAAAGATAGAAATTCTCCTCAAAAACGAAAAGGGAGAAATGGAAGTGCGCGATTTCAACCCCGAGGAATACACCGCTTCCGCGCTGGAAGCAGAGGAAGAGGCAGAAGAGGAAGAAGAGGACGAAGAAGAGGAAGAATAAAAGCCACAAGCTAACCTGATTTCTTAAAATGAGTATTCATCCTGAACTTTATTTAGAGCAGAAAAAAAACCGGCTGGAGAAAGAACTGGCGGCCTACCTCTCAGCTGAGAATTCACCCGTGTTCGAAGCCATGCGATATTCGGTACTCTCCGGTGGAAAGAGATTCCGCCCGTTGCTCCTTCTGGCCAGCGGAGAACAGTTCGGAGCGCCGGAAGAACTTCTTCTGCCTTATGATTGCGCTGTGGAATTAATCCATAATTATTCGCTCATCCACGACGACCTTCCTTTGATGGACAACGACGACTTCCGCCGCGGACAGCCCACCTGCCACAGGAAGTTCGGCGAAGCCTTAGCTCTTCTGGCCGGCGACGCACTGCTCACGCTCGCTTTCGAAATCCTAGCCGGAGCGCCAGCCCCGAACAACAATCATCCGGTAAAAAATTGGGTGGCGGCGGAAATAGCCAGAGCCGCCGGTCCTTCCGGAATGATTGCCGGTCAGTGGCTCGACATCAGCTTCAACCCGGAAAATAAAGAGCTTCACTCCTTCCAGGAAATGTTTCTGAAAAAGACCGCCGGTTTGATCAGAGTTTCTGCGGTAAGCGGCGCCGCGCTGGCCGGAGCTCCGGAGGAAGTCATCAACCAGCTTAACAGATTCGGCATCTCCCTGGGTCTGGCCTTCCAGCTCCGGGATGACCTGGAAGATCTCAAGCAGGATCAAATTGAAGGAAAGCCTTTCCGGCCGAACCTGGCTCGAGCCGCTGGAGAAAAGAACTCACTGCAACTTCTTTCGCAGTGGCTGGAGGAAGCCAGACAGTCTTTAAAGAATGCAGGCATCGAATCCGGAGTGTTATTTTATTTCGTAGAGATGATCAGCCAGCACGGAGAAACTTCCCGATGAGCCCCGAAAAAATACTTCCCGGAATTAACAGTCCTCAGGACTTAAAAAAGCTGTCGCTCAACGAGCTGCAGCAGCTGGCAGCAGAAATCAGGGCCAGGATAATAGAAACGGTTTCCCGCACGGGCGGGCATCTAGCCTCCAACCTGGGAGTGGTGGAACTCACTTTGGCCCTCCATTATGTATTTGATTCGCCACGGGACAAGATCATCTGGGATGTTGGCCATCAATGTTATACTCATAAGCTCATAACCGGCCGCCAGAAGGATTTTTCCCGGCTCCGTCAGTTTCAGGGTATTCTGGGTTACCCGAGCCGGGAAGAAAGCGAACATGATGTTTACAACACCGGACATGCTTCTACCGCTCTCTCTGCGGCTCTCGGGCTGGCCGTGGCCCGCGATCGCAATAATGAGAACTATAACGTGGTGGCGGTGGTGGGAGACGGCAGCCTCACCGGAGGCGTGGCTTACGAAGCGCTTAACCAGATCGGACATCTCAGAGAGAGATTGATCATCGTTCTGAATTACAACGAAATGAGCATCTCTCCCAACGTCGGGGCGCTTTCGCGATACCTTTCCTTTCTGGTTTCCGGACAGCCATATTTGAGGATAAAGGAACAGGCAAAATCAGTCCTGAGGTCGATCCCGAAAATCGGCTGGCCGCTGATAAAACTCGCCCGGGCTACTGAACACATTATCCTGAAGACCTTCTTCCCCGGTCTGTTTTTTGAACAGCTGGGCATACGATATCTCGGCCCGATTCACGGCCACAACCTTTACAGTCTGATTGAAGCCTTTGAAAGCGCCAGGAATCATCAGGGCCCGATCCTGGTTCATTGCGTTACCAGGAAGGGCAAAGGTTACCGCCCGGCCCAGATGAACCCGGAAAAATTTCACAGCGCTCCTCCTTTTGAAATCACTACCGGTCAACCAAAACATCGGGATGAACGGCCGACTTACAGCCAGGTCTTCGGGGAAACCATAGCCGAGCTCGGCCGCCAGGATAAAAAAATAATTGCTGTTACCGCAGCGATGACCGACGGCACCGGCCTCAACAGATTCGCCGCCGAAAACCCTGACCGTTTCTTCGATGTCGGCATCGCCGAACAGCACGCGGTAAACTTCGCTGCGGGGCTGGCCATTTCCGGGCTTAAACCGGTGGTGGCCATCTATTCAACCTTCCTGCAGAGAGCATACGACCAGATCTTTCACGAAGTTTGTCTGATGGACCTGCCGGTGGTCTTCGCGCTGGACCGGGCAGGCATAGTCGGCGAGGATGGACCAACTCACCAGGGAACAAACGACATCGCTTATCTCAGGCACCTGCCGAACATCATCCTGATGGCCCCCCGGGATGAAAACGAGCTCCGGCACATGCTTTATTCCGCTTTTCAATACGGACACCCGGTGGCCATACGCTTCCCAAAAGGTTACGGATACGGCGTGCCGCTGGAAAAAGAATTCCGCTTTATCCCGCCAGGGCAGGCAGAACTCCTGAAATCCGGAACGGACCTGCTGATTGCCTACGGCCATATGGTTTTGATAGCCGTCGAAGTAGCCAGCCGGCTGGAGGAAGAAGGAATTTCCCTGGCGGTGGTTAACGCCCGGTTTGCCAGACCGCTGGATGAAACCCTTCTGACACAACTCGCCCGGAAAGCCAGAGCTATATTCACGCTGGAAGAAGGCGTGCTAGATGGCGGCTTTGGCAGCGCCGTCAGGGAGATGCTCGACCGTCATGAGATTTTCCACCCGTTGTTTAAGCGCTTCGGTATTCCGCCGGAAATTTATCCTGCCGGACAGCCTGAGGAAATACGCAGACTGCTCGGGCTGGATGCTGGAAGCCTGACCTCCTCGATCAAAGAATTTTATCGAAAGTATAACCTTCTATAATTTTCGACCGGGATGAAAAAGATCCGTCTGGACCAGCTGCTTCTTCAGCGGAGCCTGGCTCCCAGCCGGGAAAAGGCTCAGGCGCTAATCCTGGCCGGTCAGGTCCTGGTCAACAGCTGCCCCGCCCGCAAACCCGGCCAGCTGGTTTCTCCTGAAGCAGAAATTTCCCTCCTCAGCCCCCTGCCCTATGTCAGCCGGGCAGGAACCAAACTCGAACAGGGTCTCAAGCACTTTGGGATTGAAGTCAGAGATAAAATAGCTCTGGATATTGGCTGCTCGACCGGAGGTTTTACCGACTGCCTGCTTCAGGCCGGAGCTCGCCGCGTGTATGCTCTGGATGTTAACATTAAACAGCTCGACTGGAAGCTGCTTCAGGACCCGAGGGTCATAAAGATAGAGAAAAATGCCCGGTATCTACAACCTGAAGACCTGCCGGAAAAGCCGGATATAGTAACCGTTGATGTTTCTTTCATTTCTGTCCTTAAGATACTTCCCGCTGTGCGCAGAGTTATGGATTCGGGGGACCTGCTCGTGTTGATAAAGCCCCAGTTTGAAGCCGGTCGCCATCAGGTAGGGAAAAAAGGTATAATCAGGGACAGCCGGATTCACCGGGAAGTTCTGGAAAAAGTGCTGACCGGCTGTCTGCAGACAGGTTTTGCGGTGAAGGGACTTCTGGCCTGCGAGACAGTCGGACAGAAAGGAAACCAGGAATTTTTAGCCTGGCTGGGAATTAACTCGGAGAGCTGGAGCCAGGAAGAATTAAAAAGAAAGATTCAGGAGACGGTCGATGATGAGCGCAGAGAAAAAAATTAAAAGGGTGGGCATCATCATTAAACCTCACGCTCATGGAATTGAAAGTATACTGAAGGAAATAATTGCCTTCCTGAAGGCGCGGGAGATAGAACCCGTTCTGGAAAAAATCGCCGCGGAAAAACTGGGTCTGGAGAGCGGTCCCGAACGTCATCAACTTCCGGAAAACTGCCAGGCGCTCGTAGTGCTTGGCGGAGACGGAACTCTGCTGAGTATCGCCCCGCAGGCGGCACGGGCGGGAATTCCCGTCATCGGCATCAACCTGGGCAGATTGGGTTTTTTAACCGAAATCCCTGTGGCCGAAGCTCTTCCGGTCATGGATGCTTTCCTCAATGACAGAAATGGATTTATCAGCGCGCGCACTCTTCTCGAAATCAGCTACCAGAATATTCAGGACATATGTCTCAACGATGTGGTTCTTAACAAAGCGGCGCTGGCACGAATGATAGAGCTAATGATTTATATAGATGACAAAGAAGTGACCAGGTTGAAAGGGGATGGCCTCATCATATCGAGCCCCACCGGCTCGACTGCCTATTCTCTTTCAGCCGGTGGACCGATCGTTCATCCGGCTATCGACTCAATCATCCTGACGCCGATCTGTCCCCACACCCTGTCGTTCCGGCCGCTGCTGCTGCCCGCCTCTTCCGAGATCAGCATAAAACTGCTGACTCCGGAAGAAAAGGTCTACCTTACCATAGACGGACAGCGGGGAGAAGTCATACCTAAAAACGCCGTCATTTCCGTTAGAAAATCCAGCCTGACCCTCAAACTGGTAACATCCCCCTGGCGCAGTTATTACCAGCTGGTGAAGGAAAAACTCGGCTGGGCCGAGTGAGCGGACCAAAAAAACCACTTCTGGTATTCGCCGCCGGAAAAAATCGCTGTTCTTATGCCCGGGGAAATGGCACTTCCGGCTACAGCTTCAGGGACTCCAGCAGATTGATTTTTTTCTTCCGGCCAGCTATCATTTTTTCTCATGAAGGGCAGGCTGAAAATCGCTTTGATCACTCCGGAACTCTCCCCGCTGGCCAGGTCTGGAGAACTGGCCGAGGCTGTCGCTGGCCTCGCCCGGTTTCTGGCCAGGTCCGGTCACCAGGTCAGCGTATTCCTGCCGAGCTACCGCCGCCCGGAGATAGATTCGTTGAAACGAGAACTGCTGGTGGAAGACCTTCAGGTACCAATCGGTGACAAAAAACTTCCCGCGGCCATCTGGCGCTCGGATTCATCCGGATACACTATTTACCTGATAGACCAGCCGAAGTACTTCCACCGCGATTACATCTACGGCTCTCCTCAGGGAGATTACCCTGACAACGATGAGCGTTTCATCTTTTTCAACCGGGCAGTGTGCGAATTTCTCGCCTCCAGGCGGATGAAGTTCGATGTGCTCCACTGCCACAACTGGGCTTCGAGCCTGGTGCCTATGCTGCTGAAGTCTGTGTTCCATAAGAAAAAATCTCTTAACAGCACGGCCTGCGTTCTTACCATACATAACTTCAGTTATCAGGGAGAATTTCCGGCAGAATCGCTCAGTCTGACCGGACTCGACTGGAACTATCTCAACTCGCACCAGCTGGCCTTCAAAGGGAAATTCAGCTTTCTCAAAGCCGGCATTCTTTTTGCTGACGTGGTCAACACGGTCAGCCGGAGCTACCGCGACGAGGTGCTCAGTAACCACCGTGAAATCTGCTCTTTCTTTTCCAGAAGGAGTAAGCCACTTTACAGTCTGAGAAACGGGATTGACGACGAGGAATGGAATCCGGCTCGCGATTCCTATCTGCCGGCGAATTTCAGCCCTGAAGATCTTTCAGGCAAAGCGGTCTGCAAGAGACATCTTCAGAAAACCTTCCGCCTCGAAGTGGATAGCCGCCTGCCCGTGCTGGCCATGGTAGGTTATCTTACAAGACTGAAAGGCATAGAGCTGGTCATAAATTCCACAGAATCTTTGCTGGACCGGGGATGTCAGCTGATAATTGCCGGTCAGGGAGAAGAAAAATATGAACAGGTGCTGGCCGAAATGCAGAAACGCTATCCCGGACGGTTCGGCTTTCGTCCTGAATATACCGCCAGCCTCTATCACCAGGTGATCGCCGGAGCTGATTTTCTGCTGATGCCTTCTCTGGAAGAGCCCTGCGGTCTCACCGTAATGCACGGCTTGCGTTACGCCACCGTGCCGGTGGTGCGAGCCACGGGTGGTCTCAGAGAATCGGTACAGCCTTTCGACCCTGAAAACGGCACCGGCACCGGCTTTGTTTTTGAAGATTATTCTGAGGAAGCTCTGCAGCGGAGCGCTGGTCAGGCTATGGAAATTTTTTCGCAGCCAGAAATCTGGCAGAAACTTCAAAGAAACTGTTTGCAGGTTGATAATTCCTGGTCCAGACTGGTAGGAAAATACAGACTTCTTTACCAGAAGGCCATAAGCTTACATACTGGAGGAACAAAATGAGCAAAAACGTGGTGGAAGCTACTGACGCCACATTTCAGGAAGAAGTTCTCAATTCCAGTCTTCCGGTTCTGGTTGATTTCTGGGCTCCCTGGTGTGGACCCTGTCTGATGGTGACACCGGCAATAGAGGAAATAGCAGAAACTTACCGTCATCAACTGAAAGTGGTCAAGGTCAACGTTGACGAAAACCCGGCTGTCTCCTCGCGCTATCAGATTATGAGCATCCCGACCCTGATTATTTTCAAAAACGGGCAGCCGGTGGATTCAGTCATCGGAGCGCTGCCGAAAAACCAGCTGATAAACTTTATTTCCCGCCATCTGGCTCAGGCCTGAACCTCGCCGGCGGAAATCTCTTTTTCTTCCCCGGCTGCAGCCAGCCGGGCTTCAAGATGCTCGTTAACCACAGCTGCCAGCTCGGCTCCCCAGAGAAGGATAATCAGGGAAGAAGAGATCCACAGCAGGAAAAAGATCACCGAGGTCAGAGTGCCGGCCAGTATTTTCGACAGCACGATGCCGACAGCTGAAAAATGGACCACATAAAAGGCAAATCCCCGCTTAAACAGTTCCCAGAAAAAAGCGGCCACAGCCGCCCCCAGGAGCGCGCTCCGGGTATGCACTCTGGTTTCCGGGATACACTTGTAAAGGATAAAAAGAAAAAGAAAAGTCAGTCCGTAAGGAAGGAGATACTGAAAGAAAAAATTATTCACCACAGTTATCCAGCGGGGATTGATGTATTCTGAAAGTATCTGCTTTTCACTCAGAAATTTCTGAAGCCCTATCCAGAGTCCGGTAATCGAAATAGAAATCAGCAGGATCACTCCGATAACTATCATAACCATGTACTCAATCAGCCGGTTGTAGAAGAATGACCTCTTGTGCCTCACCCTGAATATCTGATTGATGGCGGAAATCAGGTTGGAAAAAAGAAAGGAAGCAGCCACCAGCGACCCGAGCAGGCCGAACCAGCCGAGGTTGGAGATGTTGCTGCCGAGCGCCTGCAGCCTCTTGAAAAACAGAGGATCCATCCTGGCGAAAAACTCTTCGGTAAAAATGTTCAGACTGCGGACAATAACCTCTGAGTTTCCCAGAATCCTGACGCCAAGATAATAAAAAAGAGCAACCAGAGGCACCAGGCAGAGCAAAGAAAAGTAGGATATAACGATCGAGGCTGTCCAGCAGCGATCTTCGTTGAACCGCCTGAAGGAAGCCGTCAATATTTTAAGCCAGTGGCGAGCCATCTATTATTTTGAAGGCTCTGAGGCTTTTAATAAGCACCCCACTTGACCATGAGAATGATGATGGTGATCAGCAGAGCGTATATTACCAGAGTTTCAATCAACACCAGTCCGAAAATCAATATTCCTCTGATGTACTGGCCGGCTGCGGGATTGCGCGAGATGCTTTCACAGGCAGTGGAGATAGCCTTGGCCTGCCCGAAGGCGCCGGCAATGACCGCTAAGGTAATCACTCCACCGCCAACGATGATCGAAAGTTTAAACAAGCTGGCTCTGGTCGGATCAACCGTTTGAGCATTCAACGGAACGAGCGCGAGCGCCAGAAGAAAAACCAGAAGACCGATAACTTTGCTATTCTTTGACATCTCAAACACTCCTTTGCATTAATGTTCTTCCTCGTGGGCTATAGCCCCGGCTATATAAATGCATGTTAGCAGGACAAAAACATAAGCCTGAATCACCGAGGTGAAAATGGCTATGGCCATGAAGGGCAGCGGAAGGAAAAAAGGAATGATCGAAGCGATAATCAGAATCAGGAGCTCTTCTGAAAAAATATTTCCAAAAAGACGCATCGACAGGGAAACCGGCCGGGAAAAATGGCTGATAATTTCAATCGGAAGCAGAAGCGGAGCCAGAAAGGGATTCGGTCCGGTGAAATGTTTAAGATAACCGAGGAGCCCCTGGCTTTTGATGCCCTGCCAGTGATAGTAGAGCCAGACCACCAGGGCGCAGGCCAGGGTAACGTTCAGCTTGCTGGTCGGGGACATGAAGCCCGGAATCAGGCCCAGCAGGTTGGAAGTCATTATAAAAAGGCCGACCGTGGCCACCAGCGGCAGATATTTTTTCCCGGGCTCTCCTATGGTATCAAGGATTATTCCTTCAAAAAAATCAAGCAGTCTTTCCAGCATCGCCTGCTTTTTATCGGGAACAAGTTTGACCCGGCGCCCGGCCAGAGACAGCAGCACTGACAGGATTATGACCACGAGCAGAGCCATCACCAGATAATCGGGTAGAAGATGCTCTGGATCTTTAACCTGAAAGCCCAAAAAACCCAGCAGCGCGGCCAGAGGACGTCCAAGGATGAGATTAAAAAAATCCACTATCGGCAGATTGTGTTCTAAGCCTTCCATAGCTTCAAGCTGGCCAGATTCCTGACCACCTCCAGAAGAATTGAAATTACTATAAGAGAAAAACCTGCAGCCAGAGCTAATATCCTGGTCTTGAAGAATATGATTATAATTAAAAAGATAAGGCAAATCAACAACAGTCTAACCGCGTAAAAAAGCAGCGCCCGGCGGCGGAGGCGGTCTGATTTCGAATATAAATACCTGTCAACAAAGGATTTAACTGAGATAAAACCCAGACTGGACAGAATCGCCCCAACGAGGACGAGCAACCCGGAAGCCGGTTCAAACAAAAAGAAAACAGCTCCTCCAGAAATCACTCCAAGTATCAGCGTTTCCAGAGGCACCCGTCTTATGGATTTTTCCAGCCCGTCATACTTCATTTTCTGCCTCAAGAGATTTTACAGACATATTTAAGGATATTCAATTTTAAGGATATTCAATCCGACCGCCGGGAGCGATCTCCCTTCTCCTCAATTTCCTGCAGATACCGCTTTATACCCCTGAATAGGTTGAGCAGCCCGGAGGCTACTCCGAATATAAGCCAGATCAGCAGCATCCAGGGCTCGGTTTTAAGCCAGCGGTCGAACAGATAACCGATAGCCAGGCCAACGGCTATAGAAGAGGGCAGGATCAAAACCAGCGAGGAGATCTCGGCTAACTTCCGGAAATCGTTAAGAAACGGTCTTCTCAACTCTGATCCCTCTTAGATTTATTATATGCTGGCATTACCCCATAAGACAAAAAATTATACTCGCGTCGCTGCATTAATTTATACCCGGCCTGGAGGTAAGCTCAGGGAGCTGCCTTTACCTTGCTCTGGATATCTTTCACAATAAAAGGGTCTTTCTGGCGCAGAAAGCCTCATTCAGATATACAAACCTGAGAAAGGCTTTCAACCAGGGTTTGTAGGGTGCAGGAATTGGCCATGATCCGGGACTTGCCTGAAAGCCGTAAATGGATTAAAATTTGTATCTTATTAATCTGGAGAGAGGGAAATGTCCGGCCTGGCGAAGGTGAAAAAGTATCTGATTCCGGCCTCTCCTCTTCTGTCAACCCTGTTCATTTGGCTCTTATTGTTTAATATCCCACTCGGTGCTCAGCAACTGCCAGACGGCCCAAAAAAGATAGACCCTTTTTATCTTAACCTTTACGAAGAAGGAATCGAAGCTTTTAACCGGGGTAATTTTGAAGAAGCTTTTGAATGTTTAAAAATCGCTGCCTTCGGCCTGCTGGATGAACCGGACCTCCTTGGTGCCGCCTTTGTTTATCTAACTCTCTCGGCTTACAACCTTAAGAAAACCGAACAGGTTGAACATTATCTTAAAGAAATTTCCCGTTTCAAGCTTGGACCACGTATTTCTGGATCGAGCTTGCCGCGCGAAATAAAAGAACAGTTTGCCCGAATCCAATCAAAATATAAAAATAATTTCCCTGGCTGAAATCCTACTTAACGTTCAACCCCAGAGCTTGTGCCAGCTTTCTGTCGGGAACAGCTTTGTTCCCCATCCGGTATACCAGCCCGAAGCTTCCGTCAAACTCCCACATGGCCCAGCTGATCCCGTACTTTTCCAGAGCCGACCTGACATCGCGAACCCAGGCAACACGCGCCGCCGGAGGGCAGTAGATGCGGTAAGCCCCGAACTCATTACAGATCAGCCGTACGCGATGTCTCGATGCCCAATCAGTCGCCTGGCGGATTCTTTCCTCTATTCTGGAAGCATCCCATCTCTCCTCTCCATAGGCTTCGAGTGCCTTTTTAAGGTTTTCCTCCTGCACCAGGGCCATCGCTTCCTTTACCGCTTCCGGCGAAGAGGGATACGGCACCTTTCTCAATTTCTTCACCAGCTCCGAACTCCAGTGAGCGCCCTGATGGGTGAAAATGTGAGGTTCATAAAAATGAAAACAATACCAGATTCCGGGGTCATCCAACGGCTCGAGAGCCAGCAGGGTTGAAAGGTTCGACCAGAAAGCTCCTGTGGCAAGAATGGTATGACGCGGCAGCTTAGCCCTTATCCGGGAAATAAGTTGTTTCTGGATCGGCGGCCAGCGGTGTTCCTCTCCAAGAAAGACG